>Ga0334722_10000678_pt1 | contig 48325 bp, 40 predicted proteins | sample C3_bottom_MG_FD_207210 | JGI IMG/M metagenome (GOLD analysis project Ga0334722, IMG submission 207210) | Sediment microbial communities from Yellowstone Lake, YNP, Wyoming, USA - C3_bottom | ecosystem: Environmental > Aquatic > Freshwater > Lake > Sediment | place: USA: Wyoming | collected...
GCCCTTTCCTCGCCGCGCCCCGGCGAGGAGACCGGAGCGGGGGGGAGCCGCGAGGCGGGGGCTCGCGAGCGGACCTGGATCTGTCCGCGGTTACTCGAGCGCTCCCCCTCCATCCTGCGCGTTTAATGCTGAATTTGACATTTATGACTATTTTTTTCTCGCCTCAGCCGCCGATCCAGGGGACTCCGAGGGCGCGGGCCACAGCCTCCATCGAGGCGAGGGTCGACGGGGCGACGGGCACTCCCCGGAGGGCGCAGTCGGCCTCGAACTCGCACTCGGGGAGGCCCGCGTAGAGGACGCGCTCTTCGCCCGCGGCGGGCGGGGTGGAGCGCAGGGAGCGGAGAAGGCCGTCCATGTCGGCGCGGAAGGCGGCGAGGTCGCGGAAGGAGGCGACGCGGATGGCGCCGAAGAAGTGGCTCACGCGGGCCGAGGAGCCTTCGGTGTCGCGCAACGCGTCGCCGAAGGGGGCGCCGGAGAGGGCGGCGCAGAGGATGTCGACCATCACGGCCAGGCCGTAGCCCTTGTGGCCTCCGAGGTCGGTGCCCCTGCCGCCCAGGGGGAGGAGGCCGCCTCCGGCTCGGGCCTGCATGTCCTCGAGGAGGGGCCCTGCGGCCTCGGTGTCGCCTCCGCTCCGGTCGACGGCCCAGCCGCGGGGGAGGGGCTTTGCCGCCCGGGCCTTGACCTCGACCTTGCCGCGGCTGACGACGGTGGTGGACATGTCGAGGACGAAGGCTTCCTCTTCGCCCGCGGGGGCGGCGAAGGCGATGGGGTTGGTGCCGAAGCGGACGGCCGAGCCGAAGGTGGGCACGCCGAGGGCGGCGGTGTTGGTCATGGCGATGCCGAGCATGCCCTCGCCCAGGGCCAGGCGGGCGTAGTAGCCGGCGATGCCGAAGTGGTTGGAGTCGCGCACGCAGGCGAAGGCGGCGCCGCTGTCGCGGGCCTTGGCTATGGTCCTGTGCATGGTGCTCTTGCTCACGGGGGCGCCCATGCCGCCTTGGGCGTCGACGACGAGGCTGGTCGGGGTCTCGGCGAGGGTGAGGGGACGGGCGTCGGGGACCATGAGGCCGCTTCGGAGGCCCTCGACGTAGCGGCCGAGGCGGGCGAGGCCGTGGGAGGGGATGCCCGAGGCGTCGGCGGCGACGAGGACCTCGGCCGAGGTCCGGGCCTCGGAGGCCTCGAGGCCGAGGCGGGCGAAGGCAGCGGCGCAGAAGTCCTCGAGGGCGGCTCGGGGATATCGTTTCCTGTCGTCGGTCATGGGCTCCTCCCCGGGACAGAATAGCACGGGCGGGAAGGCAAAGCGCCCGGGACTGTCACTTTTGCTACGGCCTTCCGGCGATTTTCGTGGCAAGCTGGGGGCGATGGGAGCCTGAGAACAGGGGAGGATGGGATGAGGCTGGACCGCGAGACGCGCACGATCGAGGTGATGATCGGTATCTATTGCAGGGGGCAGGGGCATGGGGAAGCGGGGCTCTGTCCGGACTGCGCCGCCCTCCGGGATTACGCATGGAAGCGGGTGGGGGCCTGCCGCTTCGGGGCGCTGAAGCCGGTCTGCGCCAAGTGCCCGGTCCACTGCTACCGCCCCGACCTCCGGGAACGCGTGCGTGCGGTGATGCGCTACGCGGGACCGCGGATGCTCTTCCGCCACCCCGCCCTGGCCCTGCTCCACATGGTGGACTCGGCGCGGTCGAGGGGGAGGCTCCTGCGCTCGGGCCGCCTCTGATTGACGCTCGTCCTAAGGCAGTCTATTACTGTCGATGACGGGAGGACGCCGATGGACGAGCTCGCCACGAAACGTTTGAAGAACATCGTCGTTCCCATCGCCATCGGGGCGATCCTCACCCTGGCCCTCTGGCTTCTCTTCGGGGAGCTCCGGCACTACCGCTTCCGCGACATCGCCAAGGGTCTGTCCCTCTACCCCCTCTCCTCCATCGCCCTGGCCGGGCTCCTCACCTTCCTCTCCTATCTGATCCTCACGCTCTTCGACACGATGGGGGTGCGCTACGCGGGCGCCTCCCTCTCCTGGCCGCGCACGGCCTTCACGTCCTTTCTGAGCTATGTCTTCAGCTACAATGTCGGGCTTTCGATCTTCGGTTCGAGCGCGGTGCGCTACCGCTTCTACTCGGCCTGGGGCCTTACGCCGCCGGAGATCGCCAAGATCGTCGGCTTCTGCGTCTTCTCCTTCTGGGTCGGGCTCTTCTCGATGGGGAGCCTCACCTTCATCCTCTCGCCCCCCGAGCCGGTGCCCGGGCTGGCGGCCTTCTTTTCCTGGGGGCGCTGGATCGGCATCGTCCTCGGCATCGCGGTCCTGGCCTATCTCGCGGTCTGCGCCCTGAACTGGAAGGGACTCAAGATAAGAGGGGTCCAGGTGCGCCTCCCGAGCCTCCCCCTGGCCCTCGGCGAGGTGGTGGTGGGCGGTCTCGACTGGCTCCTCGCGGGGCTGGTCCTCTTCGTCCTCCTCCCCGCCTCCGACCTGGGGGTCCTCCGCTTTCTCGCGATCTTCATGATGGCCCAGATCGCGGGGGTGACGAGCCACGTGCCCGGGGGGCTCGGGGTCTTCGAGACCATCATCGTGCTCTCCCTCTCCTCTCTCATCCCCGCCGACCGCCTCATCGCCGCCCTCCTCGTCTACCGCCTGGTCTACTATCTCGCCCCCCTCGCCCTGGCCCTCCTGGGTTTCCTCGGGGCGGAGCTCCTCAGGGAGCGCGGCCGTCTGGCGGGCCAGGCCCAGAACATCGCGAAGTTCGTGCTGCCCGCCCTGCCCAGCCTCCTCGCGGCGGGCACCTTCATCGCGGGCGCCATCCTCCTCTTCTCCTCCTCGACGCCGGCCGCCGCCGGTCGTCTCAACTATGTCAATCTTTTCCTCCCCCTCGGGGTGATGGAACTATCCCACTTCGCGGCGAGTCTCACGGGACTCGGCCTCCTCGTGTTGGCCGAGGCCCTGAACCGGCGCATCACCGCGGCCTGGTTCCTCTCCTGCCTCCTCCTCGCCCTCGGCGCCCTCTTCGTCCTGTTGAAGGGCTGGCGCTACGAGGAGGCCTTCATGCTCCTCGCGATGCTCGTCCTCCTCCTCCCGATGCGGAGTCTCTTCCACCGGAAGGCGGCCATTCTCGCGGGGCCCCAGGGGCCCTTCTGGATCGTCGCCCTCCTCGTGGTCGTGATCTCCGCGGGCTGGCTCGGCTTCTTCACCTGGAAGCACGTCGAATACTCCAACGACCTCTTCTGGCAGTTCGCCCTCCACGCGGGGGCGCCCCGCTTCCTCCGCGCGGCCCTCGGGGTCTCCCTTGTCGCCCTTGTCATCATCGCCCGGGAGTTTCTCCGCCCCGAGGTGTGGCGGAAGGGCCTCCGCCTCGCGGGCCACGAAGCCGAGGTGCGCGCCTGCATAGCCCTCAACGACGCGGCCTCGTCCAACCTGGCCCTCCTCGGCGACAAGCTCTTCTTCTTCGCGGAGGATTGCGGCTCCTTCCTGATGTACGGGGTGAGCGGCCGCTCCACGGTGGTGATGGGCGATCCCGTCGGCGACGAGGCGGGCTTCTCCGACCTCGTCTGGCGCTTCTACGAGGAGCAGGCCCGGAGGGGGACGCGGGTGGTCTTCTACGAGGTCTCGAACCGCCACCTCCCCCTCTACCTCGAGCTGGGCATGACCCTCATGAAGACGGGCGAGGAGGCGCGCGTGGACCTTTCCGACTTCAATCTCGAGGGAGGGAGGCGGGCCAAGCTCCGCACGCCCTTCAACAAGATGAACAGGGAGGGCTATTCCTTCCGCGTCCTCGACGGCGAGGAAAGGGACGGCGCCCTGGGCGATTTCGCCGCGATTTCCAAGGCCTGGCTCGCCGACAAGGGAGGGAAGGAGAAGGGCTTTTCCCTCGGCCGTTTCGACGAGGCCTACCTGAGGAACTTCCCCTGCGCGGTCATCGAGCGCGAGGGCCGCGTCGAGGCCTTCTCGAACATCTGGACGACGGGGAAGGGCGGCGAGGTGGCCATCGACCTCATGCGCCACGACCCCGGTGCCGCGAACGGAGTGATGGAATTCCTCTTCACGAACATCATGCTCTGGGCCAAGGAAAGAGGCTATGCCTGGTTCAACCTCGGTATCGCGCCGATGTCCGGCATCAAGGGCGGGGAGGCCCTGCCCATCCTCAACAAGACGGTGGCCCTCATCTACCACGTCGGAGGGACCTTCTACAACTTCGAGGGCCTGCGCCGCTACAAGGAGAAGTACGACCCGGTATGGAGCCCGGTCTACCTCGTCTCGCGGGGGCGCTTTTCGGTCCCCATCCTCGCCGCCGAGATCGCCGCCCTCGTGGCCCGCGGCGAGGCCAAGGCCTGAGGGCTGCGGTGAGGCCGCGTAATTTTCCTCCGGTCGCCTTCGCAGCCTTCCTCGCCCTGGCCCTCCTGTCACTTCCCCGACTTTTTGCCGCCCCCGATTCCGGACCCACCTGGATCCTCGAGTTCCCGGTGAAGGGGACCGACCCCGGCCCCGGCTACTTCGTCGTCCTCCTTTCCGGCGACGGGGGTTGGACTCCCATCGACCAGCGCCTCGAGGCGGGCCTCGTCGCCCGCGGCATCCCGGTCGTGGGCCTCAACTCCCGGGACTGGTTCGCCAAGCGGCGCGAGCCCGAGGAGATCGCACGGACCCTGGACGCGATCATCGAGACGCGGAGCGCGGCCTGGGGCCGGCCCCGGGTCCTCCTCGTCGGCTATTCCTTCGGCGCCGATGTCCTCCCCGCCGCGGCGAACCATCTCGCGCCCGGCAGCCTCGAGCGCCTCATGGGCATCGTCCTTCTGGCCCCCGCCCCCTACCCCGCCTTCCAGTTCCACGTCACGGGCTGGGTCGGCCTGGGCCTGGAGAAGGACAAGCCCGTACTCGCCGAGCTTCGCGCCCTCACAGGCCTCCGGATCTTCGCCGTGGTCGACGACACCGAGAAGGGACCCTTCGCGAAGGATCTCGCCGCTGCCGGAGTCCAGGTCAAGTTCCTTCCGGGAGGCCACCATTTCGGCGGGGACTACAAGGGCCTCGTCACCCTCATCGTCGAGACCGTCCGGGCCTGGTCGACCGCGCCCTGAGCTTCCGCGCGACAATCGCTTTTCGCTTGCCCAACTCCCGAAGCGCGCTTAGACTTGCCCTCCGCACAAACCGAAAGGAGTCGTCATGATCGAATGCAGGCCGAGCGCCTTCCTCGAAGCGCGGAGGCCCTTCCTCGTCTCCCTCATCGCGAGGCTCGCGTCGGACTTCGACTACATCTCAGTCCTCGGCACCGACGATGCCGGGCTTTCCTTCAGGGCCTCGCCCGGCGAGACGGCGACGGCCGAGCCGATGTGGGTCCAGCGCGGCCTCGTGTTCCGCGCCCAGCTCGGGGGCCGCATTGCCGAGTGCGCGTTGAACGAACCCGGGACGGGGGTCGAGGAGGTCGCCGCCCTCGTGGCCGGAAGGCTCCGCGCCTCCCTGGCCGCGGCCGGGGCCGTCCAGGCCTACCCTCCCCTCCCCGACGAGGAGGCCAGGGCCGAGCACCGCGGCTCGGTCGCCGAGGATCCCTTCGCGGCCGACCCCGAGGCCATCCTCGGTCGCCTGGCCGCCCTCCGCGACCGCCTCCAGGCCGCGCCGGACATCGCGATGGCCGCCGCCTCGGCCGAATTCGTGCGCGTCTCGCGCTGCTTCGTCTCGCCGAGGCGCGACCTCTTCCAGACCTTCCTGTGGGGCCAGGCCTACTGCCAGGGCCTCATCAGGAAGGGCGACTTCGCCAAGAACAGCTACCGCTCGACCTCGGGCCTCGAGGGCGTCGAGCTCCTGGGCAGGCTCGAGGCGAGGGTCCCCGAGCTTACCGCCGAGCTGGCCGAGCTCCTCGGGGCGACGAGGATCGAGCCCGGCGAGTACGAGGTCATCATGACGCCCAAGATCGCGGGCACCCTGGCCCACGAGGCCTTCGGCCACGGGGTCGAGACGGACATGTTCCAGAAGGGCCGGGCCAAGGCCGCCGAGTACCTCGGCAAGAAGGTCGCGAGCCCCCTCGTCACGATGTACGACGGGGCCAAGGGCGTGGACCAGACGGGAACCTTCCTCTTCGACGACGAAGGAACCCTGGGCACGAAGACCCTGGTCATTGACAAGGGCATCCTGAAGAGCGGCTTCTCCGACCGCCTCTCCGCCCTCGCCCTCGGCATCCCCGCCACGGGCAACGGCCGCAGGCAGGCCTACGACCACAAGGCCTACGCCCGCATGACCAACACCTACTTCGCGCCCGGCGCCTCCACCCTCGGCGAGATGGTCGCCTCGATCAAGGAGGGCTGGCTCCTCGACCGCCTCAACTCCGGGATGGAAGATCCTCGCAATTGGGGCATCCAGCTGATCGCCCTCCTCGGGCGGGAGATCCGCGACGGTAAGTTCACAGGACGCGTGGCCTCCCCCGTCTTCTGCACTGGCTACGTGCCGGACGTCCTCTCCGCGGTCTCGATGGTCTCGGAGGACTTCGAGCTCGAGGGGGCCGGGGCCTGCGGGAAGGGCTGGAAGGAATACGCCAAGGTCTCCTCGGGGGGGCCCTACGTCAAGACGCGAATGAAGCTGGGATGAGGGCGGTATGCACATGGACACGATGATCGACAGGATCAGGACGGCGATAGCCGACCGGGCCGCCCGCGGCGCGGCGCCCGCCATCGCCGATTGGCGGATCTCCGAAACTAGGAGGACGGGCTCGGAATGGTACTTCATCCGCGCCACTCTCGACTCGGCCCGCAGCGTCGAGGCGCGGGACCTCCGGCTCTCGGTCTGCGTCGACTCGGGCGAGGGCGAGACGAGGGTCCGCGGCGAGGCCATGGTGACGGTGCATCCCACCCTCGAGGCGAGCGAGCTCACCGCCTTGGTCGAGCGCGCGGCCTTCGCGGCCTCGAAGTCACGGAACCGCTGGTACCCCCTCGTCGGCCCGGCCTCCGATGAAGGCGCTCCGGCCATCAAGGTGAGCGCCTTCGAGGCCCGCAGCCCCGAGGCCTGGTTCGGCGGGCTCCGCGAGGCCCTCTTCCGCGGCGACGGCGCCGCCCTCGAGGCCGGGAGGATCAACTCCCTCGAGCTCTTCCTGACGAGGAGCGAGAACCGCGTCCTGAATTCGCGCGGCGTGGACGTCTCCTTCGTACGCTGGCGCGGCTACATCGAATACACCGTCGAGGCCCTGGGCGAGGGTGGACCCGTCGAGTTCACCGACGACCTCTCCTTCTCCGAGCCCGACCTCGGTCGCCTCGAGCGCACGATCCGCGAGGCCCTGGGCGTCGTCCGGGACCGCGCGCGGGCCACGGCGACACCGGTCCTGTCGGACCTCCCCCTCGTCCTCGCGGGCAAACAGGCCGAGGCCGTCCTCGAGTATTTTTGGGGGAACCTGAACGCGGCGCGCGTCTTCATGCGCTCCTCGCCCTTCGCCCTGGGCATCTCCGTCCACGGCGAGGGCGCGCCGCGGGCCGACCACGACGCGCTGACCATCCGGGCCGAGCCCTTCCTCGAGGGCGCCCCCGAATCGGCCCCCTTCGACCCCGAGGGCTTCCGCCTCGAGCGCACAACCTGCGCCGAGGACGGGGTGGCGACGGCCTTCGTCGGGCCCTCGCGTTATGCGAACTATCTCGGCCTCCGGGTGGCCGGATCCTTCCCTCTCTTCTCGGTGGGGCCGGGCTCGAAAAGCTCCGTCGAGCTCCGCGCCGCGCCCCACCTCGAGGTCGTGGCCTTCTCCGACTTCACCGTCAACCCGAACTCGGGCGACTTCGGCGGCGAGATCAGGCTGGGCTACTGGTTCGACGGGAAGAAACGAGTGCCCGTGACCGGCGGCTCGGTGACGGGCAGCCTCCTCGAGAACCGGGGAGGCTTGAGGCTCTCGCGCGAACTCGCGCTCTCGGGCTCGATGCACGGGCCCGAGGCCCTCCTCCTGCCCAAGGTCTCGGTGACGGGCTCGGGAAGCTAGGGGCAGGTCGCGGACAGGCGGCCTGGGCGGAGACATCCGCCGGGGGCTGCGAGGCCCTCGGGCGCCCTTCTGCGGGCCGCCCGGGGGCCTTTCCTTTTTTACCGAGCCTGCTTCGCGAGGCCCTCCATCCAGGCCAGTTCGAGGGCGAAAAGCTTCTCCTTGTCCGGCTCGTTGTGGAGCTCGTGAAAGCCCCCCTCGACGGGACGAAAGGTGACGAGGGCCCCCGCGGTCTCGGCGAAGCGGAGGCTGGCCCGCGGATCGGTGATGCCGTCCTCGGTTCCATGCACGAGGAGAAGGGGCACCGTGAGGCCGCCCGCCCCCGCGAGGAGTCTTCCCTCGAGTTCCATGATGTCGAGGCCGAGGCGCGTGGACACCATGGGCGTGACGAGGGGGTCGGCGAGATAGGCCTTTCCCACCTCGGGATCGTGGGAGAGGAGCTCCGCGTTCACGGGGTTGGGGAGGGCGAGCTCGGGCATGATGCCGGCCATCACCCGCGCGAGGAGGGCCTTGGGGGCCGAGACCGGGGCCGCCAGGGCGATGAGGGGACCCGTGGCGATAGCGCCCGTGAGGGCCGGCTTCCGTTCCAGGAGATGGAGTATCACCGCGGCCCCGCCCATGCTGTGGCCGTAGAGGACGAGGGGAAGGCCGGGAAAACGGCGTCGCGTCTCCTCGAGGAGAATGTCGATCTGCTCGAGGATGAGGGCGTAGGAGGCGCAGCCCCGCTTCCCCTCCGAGCGGCCGAAGCCGGGGAGATCGAAGCCGACCAGGGCATAGCCCGCCTTCGTGAAGGCCTCGGCCACATGGTCGTAGCGCCTCGAGTGCTCGCCGAAGCCGTGCACGAGGGCGACCGCGCCCCTGGCCCTGCCTTCCGGCTTCCATTCGACCGCGTAGATGCCCGCGCCCGCGGCCGTCTTCCAGGTGAATTCCGTAGTGACCATTCCTAACGCTCCTTGTTCCGCTTCGCGGCCCTCTTCGTCCGCCCGCCCTTCTTTCCCGCCTCGGCCCGGCCTCCCGGCCCTTCGCCGAAGAGACGCTCCGCGAGGGCCTTGAAGCGCTCCTCGACGTAGGCCCGCTTGACCTTGAGGGTCTGGGTGAGTTCCTTGCCGATCTGGAAGTCGCTGCGCACGGGCAGGATGCGCGTTATGCGCTCGAAGGGCTTGAAGCCCTGCTCCTTCGACACGAGGGCGTTGACCTCGCGCTGGAGGAAGTCGTAGACGGCGTCGTGCTCGATGGAGAGGGCGCCATCGACGATGACCTCCTCCTTCGAGAGCTTGAGCTCCGCGGCGAGGCGGAGGAGCTCCTCCTCGTTGATCGCGACGATGGCCGCCAACTGCTTGCGGTCCTGCCCGAGGACGACGGCGTGGTCGATGTAGGCCGATTCCTTGAGCTTGTCCTCGATGGGCTCGGGCTCCACGTTCTCGCCGCCCATGAGGACGATCGTATCCTTCATCCTCCCGACTATGACGATCTCGCCGTTCTCCGAGCGGAGGGCCAGGTCGCCCGTGTTCAGCCAGAGGTCGGGGGAGAGGACCTTGGCCGTGGCCTCGGGGTTCTTGTAATAGCCCGACATCACCTGGGGGCCGCGGGCGAAGACCACGCCCTTTTCGCCGATGTCGGCGATCGAGCCGTCCTCGCGCCTCACCTCGACCTCGGTGTTGTCGAAGGGGATGCCCGTGGAGCCGAAGGTGTTGCGCCCGATGGTGCGCGAGAGGATGCCGGGCGCGCACTCGGTCATTCCGTAGGCATTGACTATAGTGATGCCGACGGAGTTGAGGATCTCGTCCAGGTACTTGGGCAGGGAGCCCGCCCCGGAGCTCGCGACGCGGAGGCGGCCCCCGACCTTGTCGCGGAAGGGCTTGAAAAGGAGGCCGGCGAGGGCGTGGCCGGGCCAGAGGGCGACGAGGCCGAGGAGGGCGAGGAGCCAGGCCGAGACCTTGTGGAGGAGGCTCCTCCGTTTCAAAGATATGTAGCCGCCCACAAGGTGGAGACGGGAACTGAGCCAAGCTTGGTTGATCTTGATGAAGGCCAGGACGAGGCCCCGCTTGAGGGCCGGAAGCTCGGAGATGCCCTTGATGAGTTTCTGGTAGACCGACTCCCAGACCCGCGGCACCGTGATGAGGTGGTGGGGCCGCTCGGCGACGAGGTCGGCGGCGAAGCGTCCCGGCGAGGAATAGACGATGGTGACGCCCGAGGTGAGGGCGCAGTATTCAAAGGCCCGCTCGTAGACGTGCCAAGAGGGCAGCATCACCACGGTGACCTCGCCGGCCTCCGGATCGATGCCGAGGCGGGGCGTGTTGGCGTGGACGTTCTGCAGGAAGTTGGCGTGGCTCAGCATCACGCCCTTGGGATTTCCCGTCGTGCCCGAGGTGTAGACGATGGTGAGAAGGTCGTCGCCCATGATGCCCTCGGCGAGGCGCTCGAGGAGGGCCGGCTCGCGCGCGAGGGCCGCCTCGCCGAGCGCGAGAAGCTCGGCGTAGAAGTGGACGCGGTCCCGGAGGAAGGCGGGCAGGCCCGCGCCGGAGGCTCCGTCGACGATGAGGACGGTGACGCAGCCCTCCCAGTCGGCGGCCGTGAACTCGGGGAGGAGGGCCTCGAGCTGCTCCAGGCCCTCGAGGATGAGGTGCCGCGAGTCGGAATGGCGCCAGATGAAGGCCAGCTCCTTGGCCGTGGTGTCGGAGCCGCGGGGCACCGACACGGCCCCCAGGGCCATGAGGGCGAAATCCGTGGCGATCCATTCGGAGCGGTTGTTGACGAAGAAACCGACGTGGTCGGCCTTGGCGATCCCAAGTCCGGCCAAGCCGGCCGTGAGGACCCGCACGAGGCGACAGAGCTCGGCGTAGCTCCGGGTCTCCGTCCCCGCCCGCCCCCGCCACTTGTGCGCGATGCGATCCGGAAAGCGGCGAGAGGCCTCGAGGGGAATATCGAGCAAAGAGCGGTACATGGACCCTCCACGCCGGCGGGCGGGGGCCCGGACATCGCCACGGACCGCCCTCCCGGGCCCGGCCCCGGAATAGCGTCCTTGGACTTTAGCACGTCCCCGGCGATCACGCCCGAAAAAGGAGGCGGAGCCGGGACGGGAAAGCAGTCCTATTCAGCCTTGGGCGTCGCCTCGCCGCCTTCGCCCGAGGTCTCGGTCTCGTCGCCGTCCTCGTCGGTATCGGCTTCGGCGCCCTCGACGGCCTCGCCTTCCTGGCCCTCGCCGAGACCGGCGGCCCTCTCCTGCTTGCGCTTGAGCTTCTCTTCTTTTTTCTGCTTCTTGGCGAGTTCCCTCGCACGCTTTTCATATTGATAGTTCGGTTTCGCCATGTTCCCCTCCCGCGGGATCCCGGAGGGTCCCGCTGACCGCGCTCATCGTCTCTAGGTGCGAAAAAACCCGGCCTGAGGGGCCGGGTTTTCGGGCGCCCGCCCGTGGAGGCACGGGCGCTCTTCGCGTCGGGCCTGGACTAGTAGCGATCGTCGCGGCGGGGCTTGTCCATCGCCTCGTTGACCTTGACCTGGCGACCGTCGACATCGCGGCCGTTCATGCCGGCGATGGCGGCGCGGGCCTCGGCCTCGCTGCCCATCTCCACGAAACCGAAGCCCTTGGAGTTCCCGGTGTCGCGATCGGTGATGATCTTCACCGAGTCGACCTGGCCGTAAGCCTGGAACATCTCGCCGAGCGTGGCTTCGCGGGTGTTGTAGCTGAGGTTTCCGACATAGAGTTTCCTGCCCATGATGGCATCCTTTTCCCGACGGTCCTGCCGTCGGCTCTCAAAACGTACGCTTATCCAGGATAAACGCTGTTCCTTCGTCCCTTGAGGGGGACGGAGGAGTGAGGGGGTCTCCGGACAAACGGTGCTGTGTCTTTTCGGGGGCTGGAGGCAACCGGGAGGTCATCCCTCGGGACGGCGAACCGACCGGAGGGACACTGGGCGAGGGTCATCTTCAGGAAAGGGCCGTTACGTCGATGTCGCGAGCTTCTCACTGTCTTTGACTATATACACTATCCTGCCTTTGTGTAAATAGGGGAGCCGTCCGGCTCCCCCGATTTCCTACCAATCAATCTCGATATCGCCCGAAAGACTGGCCAGGGACAGTTCAGGTCCCCCGGCGCCGAGGTTGGAGTCGCCTGAAGGGCCCTCGCGCCCCCCGACGGTGACTGTCCCCGAGTTCGCCCGCAGGCGCAGGGCGGCATCGGGGGGGGAAGGGAGAGTGACCTCGATGTTCCCCGAGCTCGTGGAGGCCGCCAGGCCGAGAAAACTCGAACTGGCGTCGAATTCGAGGTCGCCCGAGACGGTCGTCACCGCGGCCGGCCCCCCGCAGCCCTCCATCCTGACCCCGCCCGAGGTCGTCTTGATCCCCGCGCGCTGCCCGACCTCCGAGACCTCGACGTCCCCCGAGACCGTCTCGGCCACGGCATTGCCCCGGATCTCCGAGAGACTCACGTCGCCCGAGGCCGTGAGGGCGGCGGCATCGCCTTCGATCTCCTCGAAACGGAGGTCCCCCGAGGCTGTCCTGGCCCGGATGCTGCCGCAGGCCCGGGCCTCGACAACACCGGAGGAGGTCTCGACGAGGGTGGAGCCCCCAAGGTCCTCGAGCTGGACATCCCCGCTGGCCGTGGTGATCTCGAGGTCGAGATCGAGCCCCGAGGCTTCTACCTCTCCCGACTGGGTCCTCACCTCCACCCGGGAGACACCGGGGGGCAGGGAGAGACGCAGCTCCTCGAGGACGCCGCGGAAGCCGGGGCCCTCCTTGATGTGGAGGAGCCCCCCTTCGGAGCCGAAATGCAGGACTTCCCCGGCCGCGCCCCGCCGCCGAGGCTTTCCTTCCCTGAGCTGAGCCCTGACCAAGACCTGGTCGCCCCCGCCTTCCTCCAAGATCACCTGGGCCGAGACTACTTCGACGGAAAGCCTTTCTGCCTCGGCGAGCTCGAAGGAACGCTCGAACTCATCCTCATCCTCATCCTCATCCTCATCCTCATCGTCATCGTCCTCGTCATTGTCATCATCCCCGTCCCCGATCTCGTCGATGTCGACATGGAAGCGACGGCCCGATTGGCGGGACAGTCGCTCCAGGGTCTCGAGGGCATCGCGGAGGCGCTCGCCGATCCCGGGGAGGCTGCGGCCCCTTCGGGCCCCTGCCTCACCGCCCATTTCGGCTTTGTCATGGGGCTGGTCCTGACCTGACTGACTCCGATCGCCGGGGCCGGCAGCGCCCAGGATCTCGGCGGCGAGGGTCGCGGGCGGGGTCAGTCCCCCGACGATCTCCTCCTCCGGCCGATGGGGATCCCGTTCGCGCAGTCCCTCGATATGGCTTTCCATCTCGCGGAGGAAATCCTCGCGGTCGGAAGCGCCGAGCCCGGCCAGGGCGGCTTCGAGCCCGGCGAGATAGTCCTTGATCGTCATGATTCTCCTCCAAGCCGCCTGAAGGCGGCGATCTGGGCCTCGTACTCGGCCCTGAGACTGGGCAGGGCTCCCTCCCCGAGGGGGCTCAGGCGGTAATACTTGCGCGGATGCCCGGTCTCGGGCGTCGTCCAGGTCGCGGCCAAGGTCTCTTCGCGCGTCATGCGAGCGAGGAGGGGGTAGAGGGTGCCCTCCGAGACCTCGAGGCCCGCCGCCGTGAGCCGGTCCATCATATCGAGACCATAGCTCGGTCCCTCCCGCGCGAGAAGGACGAGGACGCAGAGGTCAAGAAAGCCCTTCCTGCTCTGTGATCTCCACTTCTCGACGAGGGCGCCGGAATCCGGTCTGCCTGCCTCATCCATGGCTACCTCCATCATTATGCTATGCAATGCATAATATTCTTTTTAGGCCTTGTCAAGCTTTTTGGGGGACAGTCACGATTTAGGGCCCGGTGGGGGTGACTGTCCCCGGTATTTGGTGACTGTCCCCCCGAGGGGCGCGTGACTGTCCCCGGTATTTGGTGTCCCCCAGGCGCCCTTGCCCGGCCGTCCCGGAAAAGGGCATCATCGCCCCATGCCCCGCCCCGAAAACCCCGCCTCTTCGCTCATGGCCGCCGCCGACCGATCCCTCAGGGAGACCTTCGGCTTCGAGGCCTGGCGCCCGCTCCAGCGCGAGATCGTCGAGGCGGTCCTCGGGGGGCGCGATGTGCTAGCCATCCTCCCCACGGGCGGGGGAAAGAGCCTGACCTACCAGATTCCGGCCCTCGTCGGTGAAGGTCTCGTTCTCGTTGTCTCGCCCCTCATCGCCCTCATGAAGGACCAGCTCGCCGGGCTGGAGGAGCTCGGCATTCCGGCGGTGGCCCTCAATTCGACCCTGGAGCCGGCGGCCTGGAGGGCGGCGGCCGAGGAGGTCAGGCGGGGCCGAGTCCGCCTCCTCTACGCCGCGCCGGAGTCCCTCGCCTCGCCCCGCCTTGTCGAGCTTCTCGAGGCCTGCCCTCCCGCCCTGGTCGCCATCGACGAGGCGCATTGCATCTCGCACTGGGGTCACGATTTCAGGCCGGAGTACAGGCGCATCTCCGAACTCGCGGCGCGCTTCCCGGAGGCGCCGGTCCTCGCGGTGACGGCGACGGCGACGACCAGGGTGCGCGAGGACATCCGCGAAAGCCTCGGCCTCCGCGACCCGGCTGTCTTCGTCGCCTCCTTCGACCGGCCCAATCTCCGCATCGAGGTGAGGCCCAAGCGCGGGGCCCTCCCGGCCCTCCTCGATTTCGCGCGGGCCAGGCCGGGCGAAGCGGGCATCGTCTACCGCCTCTCCCGCGCCTCGGTGGAGAGCACGGCGGCGGCCCTCTCGGAGGCGGGAATCCCCGCCCTCCCCTATCACGCCGGCCTCGGCAAGGAGGAGAGGGAGAGGAACCAGGAGGCCTTCATCCACGACGATGTGCGCGTCGTGGTGGCGACCGTGGCCTTCGGGATGGGGGTCGACAAGCCCGACGTGCGCTACGTGGTCCATCTCGATCTCCCGAAGACCCTCGAGTCCTACTACCAGGAGATCGGCCGAGCGGGGCGGGACGGGCTCCCGGCCGACTGTCTCCTCTTCTATTCCTACGGCGACGCGGCCAAGGTGATGGGCCTCCTCGAGTCCTCGGCGACCTGGCCCGACGGCGAGGCCGACGCGGAGAGGCTCGAGTCGGCCCGGCGCCAGCTCATGGACATGGTGCGTTATGCGGAATCATCTGAATGCAGACGAGGCATGATACTCAGGCACTTCGGCGAGAGGGACAAGCCCGACTGCGCGGCCGCCGGCGGGCTGCCCTGCGACTCCTGCGCGCGGGGGCCGGTCGGCCTCGTCGATCTCGGTGTCGAGGCCCTGAAGTTCCTCTCCTGTGTGGTGCGGCTCGGAGGTGTCGAGCGGGCGCCGGGGGAGGAGGCCCGCTTCGGCTACGGCGGCTTCGGGGCCGGCCACGTGGCCGACGTGCTCCGGGGCGAGGAGACCGAGGCCGTGGTGCGCTTCGGCCACGCGGGACTCTCGACCTTCGGGATCGGTAAGGACCTCGACCGCGAGGCCTGGATGGAACTCGCGCGCCGCCTCCTCGCGGCGGGCTACCTCGAGACGGTGCCCGAGAGAAAGACCCTCCGCGCGACCTCCCGCGCCTTCGAGCTCTTCAAGTCGAGGTCCCCCTTCATGACCGCCCCCCTCGGGCTCGCCAAGCCTGCCGGCAAGGCTAAGTCACGCCTCCTCAAGAAGGGGAGCGTCGAGGCCGTCGCGGCGGCCTCGGGGGGCGCCGAGGGTCTTCCAGCCGCGGCCCGCGCCCTCTTCGAGGCCCTGCGTCGCTGGAGGAAGGGAGTGGCCGACAAGGCCGGGGTCCCGCCCTATGTCGTCTTTCCCGACCGCACCCTGCGGGAGCTGGCCTTGGATCCGCCGGAGGATCTCGCGGCTCTCTCGCGGGTCTTCGGAGTAGGTGCCACCAAGCTCGAGCGCCACGGCGCAGCCCTCATCGAAGCGCTCGGGGCGGCTCGGGCCGATCTCGGCTGAGGCTGAGGGCGACAAGGCCGCGCCATTCGCGCGCCCTCTCTTTCCCCCCCTTCTCCGAAGCGCTATCCTTTATCGGAGACGGCCCGCCCGGGGGCCGGATCCTGTCCTCGAGGAGACACCATGGCCACCTTGAACCCCTACCTCACCTTCGACGGGACCTGCAGGGAGGCGATGACCTTCTACTCGAAGTGTCTCGGCGGAACCCTCACCCTGATGACAGTGGGCGATTCCCCGGCCTCGGCCCAGATCGCCAAGGAGAACCACCACCACATCATGCACTCCTCGGTGACGGCGGGAAGCCTCGTCCTCATGGCCTCGGACCGCCTCGGCACAGGCGAGCACATCGAGGGCACCAACATCTCCCTGATGCTCCAGTGCGGCAGCGAGGAGGAGATCCGCAGTCTCTTCGCGAAGTTCTCCGAGGGCGGCACCGTCAACACCGAGTTCAAGGTGGAATTCTGGGGGGCGATGTACGGCGACGTGACCGACCGCTTCGGCCTTCGCTGGATGTTCAACTACGAAAAGCCGAAGGATGAGTCCGAGGCCTCCGGTCTCTAGCGGAAGTCGCCCCAGCTCACCGCGAAGGTGAGCGCGGGGCTGCGCAGGAAGATCCGGTCGAAGACGAGGCCCGGCACCAGGTTCCCCATGAAGCGATAGCCTGCCTGGGCCGAGAGGGCCATCCAGGGTGTCACCGCGAGGAGGAGCTCGGCGTAGGGCTCGAAATAGGCTACCGCCCAGCCCTCCCAGGAGCTGCCCTTCGAGGCCACGCCGCCGAGGCCGAGACGGAGGGAGAGGTCGATGTGAAGGCGGCCAGCGTCGATGAGGCGTTGGCCGACGACCATGCCACCGACTCCCCCGACTATCTCGACGACAGCGGCCGCCTCCCCCGAAAGCAAACTCTGGTCGAGGAGGGCCATGCCGAAGCCCCCGGCCAGGAAGCCCTGGGAATCGACACCGTAGCCGTAGCCTCCGAGGGACTCGAGATCGGTGGTGGCGCCCCGGGCGGGGAGGAAGTCGGGCGCGAGATCGGGACGCTGGACACCGAGGAGGATGCCTCCGGCCCCGCCTCCCTCCGCGGAGACCGCGGCCGAAAGCGCGAAGAGCAGACTGGTCAGAGCGAGGGCCCGGAAGGCGCGGCGCATGGTTCCTCCGATGGGACGAGGCCGTGACTCCCGAAAAGCCCGCGGCAGGATCGCCCCAAGTCCATCATAGCGCGCGGGAAGGCGGGGGAAAGGGGGAGGCGCCGGAAGCCGCGATATTGCGGAGAAGGCCCGCCCATGCTAGGTTTCCTCCTCAATGCCGAGCGACAACGACGACACGAGGATGCGACCCTGGCCCGGGCTCGAAGGTCTCGGGAATTTCATTTCGACCGGCCCTTCGCGGCTCTTCTACTTCGACAGCGCCCCGGGGGACCTGTCCCGGCCGGCCCTCCTCCTCGTGCACGGGCTCGGCGACGAGGCGGACAGCTTCCGCCACCTCTTTCCCCTCCTCGACCGGCGCTTCAGGATCCTCGCTCCCGACCTTCCGGGCTTCGGCCGGTCGACGACATCGGGGCCCACGAGCTTCGCGCTCTGCGTCGCGGCCCTCGAGTCCGTCCTCGCCGCGGCCGGCGTCGAGAAGGCCCTCCTGGCCGGCTCTTCCCTCGGGGCCGGCCTCGTCGAGGCCCTGGCCTTCACAAGGCCGGGCCTGGCCCTCGGCCTCGTCCTCATCGACGGAGGGCTTCCGACCACGGGTAGGCCCGGGCCCGGTCTCCTCGCGATGGCGACCCCGATCCTGGGCCGCCGCATCTACACCGCCTACCGCAGGGACTACGGAGCGGCGATCGCCTCCCTCGCCCCCTACTATGCCGACTTCGCGGCTCTCCCCGCCGCCGATCGCGATTTCCTCGCCCGAAGGGTGATCGACCGCGTCGAGTCGGACGCCCAACGCCGGGCCTACATCTCCCTCCTCCACAGCGCCATCTGGACCGGCGCGGGTTCGGGCTCCCGCTTCGCGCACGGCCTTTCGGCCTGGGACGGGCCCCTCGCTCTCGTCTGGGGCGCCGAGGATAGGGTCATGCCACTTGCGAACGGCGAGGCCCTGGCGAGACTGGCGCCCCGGGCCGTCCTCCACCTCGTCGAGGGGGCGGGCCACCTTCCCCATCAGGAAAGACCGGAGCGCGTCGCCGCCCTCATCGAAGACCTGGCCCCGCGATGAAGTTTCCTTCACAAGTAGGACGATGTTTTTCCAGGCTCCCTCCTTCCCTTCTCCTCGCGACCGCCCTCGCCTGCCTCCTTTCCGCGCCCCTGGCCGCCGAGGGCGCGGAGAGGAACGACTTCGAGGACGAGAGCTACGAGCCCTCCAGGGTCCTCGAGGCCCTCGCCGAGGCCTGGCCCGACAGGATCGCCCGCCCGGAGCGCCGAGGCGAGGAATGGGTGGTGAAGCTGGACGACACCTGGTACCGCTGGGCGGGCGGCCGCCTCCTTCCCGAGACCTTCCGCGGCGACGAGAAGGCCTGGGCGCCCTGGTCCTTCTACGGCTATCCCGAGGTCCTTCCCCCCGTCACCAAGCTCGGGGACGCGGCGAAAGAAAGCCTCGGCGCCCTCCTCGCCGAGCGCGACAAGAAGCCGCCGCGCCGCTATCCGGCCTTCTACGACCAGCTCTGGACCTCCCGCACCGAGCGCGAGGCCTGGGACCGCACGAAGACCATCCTCTTCCTCGGCCACGAACTCCTTATCAATTGCGACCTTCTCGAGGAGGTCGCGGCGGTCGAGCGCGAGGTCAGGGAGGCGGCCGCCCGGATTCCGGCCGTCGCCTCGTGGGTGAGGACGATCGGTTCGGTCGAGGGCTACGCCTGGCGCCCCGTGCAGGGCACGAGCTCGCGGAGTCTGCACTCCTACGGCGCCGCCATCGACATCGTGCCGCGTTCGGCGCGGAGCCTGGCCTGGTACTGGCTCGACGCGAGGAACTCGGGTCTCGCCTGGTACGAGCTCCCCTACTCCCGGCGCATCTCGGTGCCGCCCGAGATCGTCTCGATCTTCGAGCGCTACGGCTTCGTCTGGGGCGGCAAGTGGTACTACTGGGACTTCGTCCACTTCGAGTACCGTCCCGAGATCCTCATCCTGAACGGCTTCAGGCCGGGCTCCCAGGCTCCGGTCAGGTAGCGGGTGGGGAGTCCCCCCGCCGCTATCAACTTCTTCCGCTTTCCGCTATGCTGGGTCTTCCCCCCAGCCCGACCCCACAGGAACCCCATGAGCCCGAAAGACTCCGCCAACGAAGGCATCAGGAACATCGCCATCATCGCCCACGTCGACCACGGCAAGACGACCCTCGTCGACGCGATGTTCAGGCAGAGCGGCGTCTTCCGCGAGGGTCAGCAGACGCAGGAAAGGCTCATGGACAGCATGGATCTCGAGCGCGAGCGGGGCATCACCATCGCGGCCAAGAACTGCTCGGTGATCTGGGAAGGCGTGAAGATCAACATCCTCGACACGCCCGGGCACGCCGACTTCGGCGGCGAGGTCGAGCGCGCCCTCTCGATGGTCGACGGCGCCATCCTCCTCGTCGACGCCTCGGAGGGTCCCCTGCCCCAGACGCGCTTCGTCCTCAACAAGGCCCTCGAGAGCAAGCTCTCGATCGTGGTGGTCATCAACAAGATCGACAGGCCCGACGCCCGGCCCGACGAGGTCCTCTCCGAGATCATCAATCTCTTCATCGACCTCGGGGCCGACGAGGAGCAGCTCGACTTTCCCCTGGTCTACGCGATCGGGCGCACCGGCGAGGCGAAGGCCACCCTCGACGGGGAGGCGAAGGATCTCAAGTTCCTCTTCGATACTATCCTCGCGCGGGTGAAGCCGCCGGCCTATTCCTCGGCCGAGCCCTTCCAGATGCTCGTCTCCGATCTTTCCTATTCCGACTATTTCGGAAGGCAGGCCATCGGCAAGGTTATCAACGGAAGGGTGCACTCCAAGGACGATCTCGTCTGCATCGGCGAGGGAGGGGTCAAGAAGACGCTCAACGTCTCCAAGCTCCAGACCTACGTGGGCCCCCGCATAGTGGAGAGCCCCGGTGCCGAGCCGGGCGACATCGTCGTGCTCTCGGGCATCGAGGACGTCCACATCGGCGACACGATATGCACACGCGACGCGCCCAAGGCCCTGAAGCGCATCATCGTGGACGAGCCCACGGTGTCGATGCGCTTCACCGTCAACACCTCGCCCATGGCCGGCCTCGAGGGCACGCAGGTGACCACGAGCAAGCTCATCGAGCGGCTCCGGAAGGAGACGCTCAGGAACGTGTCCATCCAGGTGGAGGAGTCGGGGATCGCAGGGCACTATCGCGTGAAGGGCCGCGGTGAATTCCAGCTGGTCATCCTCATCGAGATGATGAGGCGCGAGGGCTTCGAGCTCTGCGTCGGCCGCCCCGAGGTGATCTACAAGCACGAGGGCGGGAAGCGCCTCGAACCCATCGAGCACCTCTCCGTCGATGTCGCCGAGGCCTTCGCCGGCATCGTGACCGAGCGGCTCTCGGGACGGAGGGGGCGCATGCTGACCTACCTCTCCCACGGCGGCGGTCGCGTCAAACTCGAGTTCTCGGTGCCCACCCGCGCCCTGATCGGCTACCGCGACGTATTCCTCACGGACACGAAGGGCACGGGAATTCTCAATTCATATCTTTCCGGCTACGAGGAGTACCGCGGCGACTTCATCGATCGCTTCACGGGCTCCCTCGTTTCCGACCGCAGCGGATCCGCGGTCACGTACGCCCTCTTCCACATGGAGCCGCGTGGTCGGCTCTTCGTCGTGCCGGGCGAGCCCGTCTACGAGGGCATGGTCGTCGGCGAGCACAACCTCGACCAGGACCTCAACGTGAACCCCTCCAAGCCCAAGAAGCTCTCGAACATGCGCTCGGTCCTCAAGGACGAGGCCCTCACCCTCACCCCGATCCAGCCGATGACCCTGGAGCGCGCCATCCAGTTCATCCGCGACGACGAGATGGTCGAGATCACGCCCAAGTCCGTCCGCATCCGGAAGACCATCCTCGCGGTCCAGGACCGGAAGTCGGCGCGGCGCGAGGATGCCTCGGCGGGCTGAGGACTATCCGGGAGCGGAAGAGCCTCGCCTGAACTCGCTCGGGCTCCGCCCGTCGAGGCGCTTGAAGGCCTTGCTGAAGGCGCTCGTCTCCGAATAGCCGAGCAGGAGGGCGACCTCCTCGACCGGGGCCTCGCCCGCGAGGTGCCGACGCGCCAGGTCGAGGCGCGTCGCCTCGACGATCTCGCGGAAGCCGGTCATCTCCTCGCGGAGGCGGTTCTGCAGGCTCCGGGCGCTCAGGCCCATGGACGAGGCGGCCGCCGCGAGGGTGGGAGGGCGCTTTCCCAGCCTCGACACGACGAAGTCGGCGACCTGCCGTGAGGTCGGGCTCTCCTCCTCGCTGCGCTCCAGGGCGTAGCGCTCGAAATGGGCGAGGAGGGAGGGGTTGGACTGGAGGACGGGCACCTTCGCGAGACACCAGGGCAGGAGAAGGTAGTTCTGCCTCGCCCCGAAGCGGACCGGGCAGGAGAAGACCCGGCGATACTCGGACAGGGCCGGTCCGGCCGAATGTCTGAACCCCACTTCTAGGGGATGAAGATCCTGGCCGGTGAGGGTGCGCATCATGGTGACGCAGCTCGACGAAAGGTTTTCGAAGCAGTGACGGGAAACCACCGTGGATTCGCGCGGAGCCTCGTAGACGATGCGCATGGCCTTGAGTCCGGGCAGGGCCCGCGAGGTGATGGCGTTGCCGAGGAGCTTGAAATAGCGACCGGCGATGCCGAAGGCCTCGCCGAGGGTCGCGCTGTTCATCATGAGATAGCCGATGATCGAATAGTGCCCGGGCTCTACCCATTCGCCCATGTGCAGTCCGAAAAAGGGATCCCCCGAAAGCGCCGCCGCCTCCTCCTCCACCGCGAGATAGGCCTCGTAGGCGACGCGGGCGTCCGGCATCCCGAGGACCTCGGGGTCTAGGCCCTGGGCGAGGAGCAGCGGCCTGACGTCGAGCTTCCTGGAAGAGAGATAGCGCGCGAGCTGGGAGACAATGCCCGCGGCGACGGTCAGACGATCGGGACTCTTCCGAACCATAGCAATGCCGAACTCTATGACACTCTGCGCGATCTGACAAGTTTTTTGCGTCCCCGGCCAGGGACCCGTGAGAAGCGAGGAGGTATCCTCTTCCCGGGGGCGATGGAAGCCCCCGCCGTCAGGACCGGCGTCCAAGCGGTCCACGGAAGGAGTCCACCATGTCTTCCCTTCGACGCATCGGGGCGGGCCGCGCGCGCGCCCTGCTCGCGGCCCTCGTCCTCGACCTCGTCCTCTTCACCGGCCTTCTTGCCGCCGAGGGTCCCCGGGCCGCATCGGCCTACGGGCGCCCCGGCGGCCGCCAATTCGCCGGCACCTCCCTCTTCGTCCTGACCTCCCTGATCCCCGAGGTCCCCAGCCTCTTCGCGGTGCTCGACTACGGCTACGAGTTGAGCGACACCGACGTTCTTCTTCTCGGGGCCGACCTCTGGCGCTACGCCTCTCCCATGGGCAATCCCTGGGCCCCCGGTCCCTCCTATCCGGGCTCCGTCCTGTCCTCCGGCCTCATCGTCGGCTACCAGCGCTTTTCCGTGAAGGGACTCTACGCGAGCGTCATGCTCAATCCCCTGATCCTGGATTACTCGGACGAGGCGGGCGGAAACCTCGGCCTGGGCTTCCAGCTCCTCGGCTCGGTCCGCCTGGGCTACCACTTCGAGTTTCCCCTCCTCGGTCGAAGGTTCTATCTCGAGCCGGCGGCGGAATTTTCCTGGTGGCCGGTCAACCTGGGCGTGCCGCCCTCCTTCGCCGAGATCGAGGCGCGCTATCCCAATTTCGTGCCAGCCCCCGGCCTCAATTTCGGCCTGTACCTCTAGGCTCGACTATGCGCCCACCACAGTCTCGCCGCGTCCTCGTTTCCCTGCTCCTTTTCGCCGCCCTCGCCCTCCAGGGCTGCAGAGGGGTCGATTTCTGGCGCCAGGCCCTCGGCGTCTCGATCGCTCCGATCGACTTCAGTCACGTCGAAGCCGGCGTATATCTCGGTGCCTACGAGAACGGCGCGGCGGCGAGGGTGAAGGTGAGGGTGGCCGGGCACCGCGTCGTTGAGGTCGCCATCCTCGAGCACAAAACCCAATTGGGAAGAAAGGCGGAGTCCCTCGCCGAGGCCATCGTCCGAAAGCAGTCCCTCGAGGTCGACACGGTCTCAGGCGCCACGATGAGCAGCCTGGTCATCCTGAAGGCCGTCGAACAGGCCCTGCTCCAGGGCCTGTGACGGGATCGCGGAGGGCCCCGGGGATCGGGACCCTCAATGCCGGGCGAGGAAGTCCAGGGCCCGGGCGTTGAACTCCTCGGGGTACTCGAAGTTGGGACAGTGTCCGCAGGGGTCGGGGCTCCAGAATTCGACGGCCGGCAGGAGGGTCCGGAGCTCCGCCGAGGCCGAGAAGGACACGACCCTGTCCTGGGGGCCCCAGACAAGGAAGGTCGGCGCGGCTAGGTCTGGGATGGCCTTCTCGTAGAAGGCCTCGAGTTCCCTGGCCGCGGGCCTGAGACCGAATATATTGAGATAATTGCGAAGATATTTCAGGCTCGCCGCCGCGTAGCCGGCCTCCTGCCTGAAGTGGAAGAAGCGCTCGAGGGTGATGTCGGCCCACCGCATCTTGGCGTGGGTGAGGGCGCCGAAGGCGGCCACGATGTCCTTGGGCGCGGCGGGAGGGCGGAGGAGGAACTCGCCGACCCCGCGCAGCGTGGCCAGGCGCATGGCGAAGGGAAAGATCCTCCCGAAGGCCGGAGCGACCAGGGTGAGGCTCCGCGCCCTCTCGGGGTGGCGCAGGGCCAGGTTGAGGGCGATGGCCCCGCCCATGGAATGGCCCATGACGTGGGCGCGCGAAATGCCTCGAGCCTCCATGAAGGCGTCCACGAAATCGGCGAAGAATTCGTAGGTGTAGGGCGCTTCCGGCTTGTCCGCGAGGCCGAAGCCGGGGATGTCGAGGGCCACCACCTTGTAGCGCGCGGAGAAGGCCGCGATGTTCCAGGCCCATTCCTCGACTGCGGCGCCGTAGCCGTGGATGAGGAGGAGGGTCGGATCACCCTCCCCCTCGCTCCAGTAGCGGGTCCGGATGTCGCCCACCTGTTCGAAGCTGTCCTCATAGTACTTCCAGGCCTTCCCGTACGATTTTTCGGGTTCGAGCATCCGGCCGGCGTCCATGCTGTACCTCCGCCGCCTCGGGACCTTACTTCGGCGCCATCTCGACCCGGTAGAGCGGAAGTCCGGGCCGGGTGATCTCGAGGATCAGGGAAGCCTTGGTGAGGGGTTTCGAGATCTTGTAGGTCTTGCCCGCGGCCGAGCAGCCGAAGGTTATGAAGGGACCGTCGGCGCCGACGCCCACCTTGAAGTCCTGGACCCCGGCCTTGTCGAAGTCGTAGTACAGCTTTCCGTCGGGGGACACGATAGTGATATTGCCCGCGGAGAACTCCCATACGGCTGTGTAGGTGGTGTCCACCCACTTGCCCAGGGGGAAGTCGCCCAGATTGATGTCGCCAGCGAAAACCGGCGTGAAAACGAGACCGGCCAGCATCAAAGCGATCGCTACGCGTTTCATGGCTGCTCCAAGCTGCGAGATCGACAGACCATACGGTCTTCACCGCAACTATCGGGCACCGGGCAGGGAACCGCAAGCTGAGGGCCGATGGCGCGAAGATCAAGAGGAGACCAGGGCCCGCCTGAGCTCCTCGGCCAGTCTCTCGTGCCTCGCCCTGCCGTGGTCCTCGCCGGCCGCCTCGAGGGCCCAGAGGACGGCGCCCATCACCGGAGGGACGTCGAGTCTCACGAAGGAGAGCACCCGACCGGCGAGGTGGCGGAGATCGCCCTCGAAGCGCTCGAGGAGGGCCGGGCACTCGCCGCGCAGGCTGACCGAGCCCGCTATCACGACCTCGACGCGCGGCACCGATGAGAAGTCGAGGCGCCCGAGGGCCCCGGCCGCCGAGAGCGCCATCTCGCGGCCGCAGTCCTCGAGGACGCGGAGGGCAGCGGTGTCGCCCCGGCCGGCCTCGGCGAACAGGAGGCGCACGAGGGCGTCGCGGAGTCGACCCTCGGGGACCCCGGCCGCGTAGAGGGCCTCCGCGAATCTCCCGGCCTCCCCGGGAGCCAGGCCGAGAAGGCCGAGAAGGGGCTCCCTCATCGAGGTAGCGGCGCCGAGGCGGAAAAGCTCGTTGTAGACACTTTGGACGGCCAGGCCCGCGATGGTGCCGGCCCCCGCATGGTCTCCCGAGAGAAAGCCGAGGCCCCCGACCTGGACGCGCCGCCCCGAGGGGTCGATGCCCGCCGCCGAGGTGCCGGTGCCGTTGATCGAGCAGAGCCCGTAGCCCTCCGCGCTGCCCGCCTTCACGCCGAGGAAGGCGTCGTTGCAGACCAGGGAGTCCCTCAGCCCGAGCTTCGCAAGGATGGCCCCGTAGGTCTTCTCCTGGACCGGCACATCGGCCCCCGCCATCCCGAAGACCGAGGCGGCGATGTCGGCGGGGGAGAGGTCGTTGCGCGACAAGAGGGTCTCGATCGAGGTCTCGAGCTCGCGCCGCGCGCCGGTGAAGCCGTCCGGATGGCACTCGTGATTCCCCGCCCCCCCCTCGAGGAAATCGATCAGGACGCCGTCGCGGTCGGCGAGGACGTAGTGGCTCTTCGTGCCTCCCCCGTCCACGCCGAGGACCGCTCCCCTCATCGGCCCTTCCCCCCCGCGAACTGGGGAAGGTAGGCGGCGTGGGCCGCGAAGAGCTCGTCGAGGGCGGCCTTCACGCGCTCCCTGTCGCCCGCGAGGGGGTGGAGGAGGAGGGCCGCGAGGGCCGCGTCGTAGTCGCCCTCGAGCCCGGCACGCGCCGCGAGGCGCTCGTAGGCCTTCATCATGCGCATGAGGCCGATGATGTGGAGATTCGTGAAATCCGCTATCGGCCGGGGCTTCGGGCCGCTCGAGCCGACGAGGCAGGTCGTTTCGACGACATCGTCCTCGTCCATGAAGGAGAGGGCTCCCCGGTTCCTCGTGTCGACGACCTGTTCCGAGCCCTCGTCGTTGGCGACGGCCTCGATGAGGGAGACGGCCGCCTCCGAGTAGAGATGGCCGCCGCGCTTCTCGAGGGCGGCGGGCTTTTCGACGAGGGAGGGATCGCGGTAGGAATCCAGGAGCTCCCTGTCGATGAGCATGCACTCCTCGGCCCTCGTCCGCTCCGCGCCGGCGAGGTGGGCCAGCTGGCGGTCGCGGTGATAGTAATAACCAAGATAGGAATTCGGGACGCCGCCGACGGCCCTGAGGAGCTCCCCGTCGAACTCGGTCTCGGGCACGTTCCGCATCGCCCCGAGTCCCTTCCCCGCCCCGAGGGCCTCCGCGCCCTCGCCTCCCGCCAGGGCCGGGCCCAGGACCTCCCTCCCGTCGTGGAAGATTTTCGTGATCCAGGAGAAGTGGTTGAGGCCCACGTACTCGAGGTCGATTCTCGTGCCCGGCGGGGCGCGGGAGGCGATGTCGGCCCTCATGTTGATGGGGACATTGCAGAGCCCGATGGCTCGGTCGAAGCCGAGGCCGTTCAGGAGGGCCTCGGCGATCAGCCCCGAGGGGTTCGTGAAGTTGACGAGCCAGGCCTCGGGGGCGAGGTCGCCCATCCTCCTGGCGATGGAGGTGAGGACGGGTATGGTCCGCATCGCCTTCATGAAGCCGCCGATGCCCGTGGTCTCCTGCCCGATGAGGCCGTGCCTGAGAGGGATGCTCTCGTCGAGGTGGCGCGCCCCGAGACCACCCACGCGGATCTGACAGACGACGAAGTCGGCGCCGCCCAGGGCCTCGTCGAGATCCTCGGTGAGGAGGAGACGACCCTTCCAGCCCGAACGCTCGAGCATGCGGCGGGCCAGGCCCCCCACCACCGCGAGGCGCTCCCGGTCGATGTCCATGAGGCGGAGCTCGGAGACGGGGAGGGAGCCCGAGCGGACGATGAAGCCGTCGACGAGCTCCGGTGTGTAGGTGCTGCCGGCGCCGATGACGGCCACCCTTGCCGCATGATTCACGTTGCTCCTCCGGGTAAGTTCGAAAACGGGGAAACGGTCGCGGCTCCGCTCTTCGGCGCCCTCAGCGCCCGGAAGGGCCCCGAGCCGGCCCCGCGCCCCGGTTCCGATAATGTCTGAGATAGTACCATCGCATGTAGGCCGCGTCGAGGGACGAGAGAGGCCGTCCTCCACCGAGACCCTCGGCTCCCAGGACGGCGAGGGCGCCTTTTTCCAGGACCTGGGCGACCGTACCGGCCTCCTCGGCGTCCGCGCCGAGGCAGAGGGCGCCCCGCCCCTCGACGAGGAGGGCTTCGCGGCTGCGGAAGCCCCGGGACGATCCTAGAGCCCGGGCGAGGGCTCTCCTGCGACCAGGGGCGCCTCCTCGGGGCGCAAAGGGAAGTATTGTGAAGGAAATTCCCCCGAGCTGGGCCAGGTCGTCGAGGAGGGGCCTGAGGGGCCTCCCTCCCGCGGAGAAGGCCAGGGTCCAGGGGCGGGTGGAGTGATGGACGAAGGCGCCGGGCCGCAGCTCCCCGAGGACGGCGATGAATTCCTCGAGCCCGCCGGAGGCGGGGGCCGGATCGGGGCGGCCAGGCGGCGGCGGAAGGGGGGGGAGGAGCCCGGCGCAGAGGGCCTCGACCGACTCGGCGACCCGGAAGGCATCCTCGAGGTCGGCGCCCCGGGCCACGAGGCCGTGGTTGGCGAGGAGGACCGCGGGGGACCGGGGGGCGGCCTCGAAGGCGCGGAGGGCCGCTCGGGCCAGGGCGGGCGTGCCGGGCAGGGCGTAGGCGGCGACCGGGAGGGAGGGGCCGAGGCGGGCCCTGAGGGCGGCGGGAACCTCGAGGGGAAGGCGGGCGGCGATCCAGGGGGAGATGGCCGTCTGGTGGGTGTGGATGACGGCCCCGGTCTCCGGGAAGGCGGCATAGATCATCCCGTGGAGGCCGCGCTCGGAGGAGGGGCGGCGCGCCCCCTCCCAGGCGAGGTCGGCGATGTTCACAATTGAGAGATCCTCGGGACGGACCTCGCGCCAGGGCACGCCGCTGGGACTGACGAGGAAGGTCGCGGGACCCAGGCGGAGGGAGATGTTGCCCCAGGTCCGCGCCACGAGACCCTCGTCGAGGAGGCGGACCCCCGCCGCCACGAGGGTCCGGCGGGCCTCGGTTTCGCTCCGGGAGGGGGACGCGGGCGCGGCTTGGGCATCGATGGGCATGGCGGCTATAGTGCATCGAAGCCGAAGGTCCGGGAAGGGGGGAAGGGCGGGATCGCCCCGGCCGCCCCGGAGAGGCGCCCCGGCAGGGGCGGGCCCGCAGGGACCGCCCCCTCGTCGGGCCCGCGGCCGGGGAAGCCCGCCCGAGGGGGGGCCGCGGGAGGGAGCCGAGGGCCCGGGCCGCGCGGCAGCCGCGCCCTCTTCAGGCGCCCCCCCCATTGTGCCGATTGTGGAGGAATGATGACGCGATTCCGGGCCCCTGCGGTCCTTTTGATCCTGCTCGCCTCTCTGGGCCCGGCCGCGGCCGCACCCTCCCCGCCCACGGCGACGACGTCTGCGGCGACGAAGTCCGCTGCGACGCCCACGGCGAGGGCGCCCTCCCTGGCGAAGGCCCCCCCTCCTCCCGACCTGCCGGACCTCAACGACCTCCACGAGCGCTGGGGCTGGGGGGTGGAGTCTGTCATCGAGTCGGCCTACCGGGCCTGCTTCCGCACCTTCGTGCTCGGCGGCCGGATCATCACGCTGCGCATTCCCTTCGGCGAGAACAACGACCGGGCCGAGCTCGCGGGGGGGGATCTCGCCATCCTCGGCGGGGGCAAGGCCGACCCGAGTCTCCTCTGGGAGGGCATCTCCGGCCTCGTGTCCTCGGCGGACTTCGCCGCCTACACCGCCACCCTCGCGGACGGGCGGGAGAAGGTCATCGTCTTCGACCTGGTGACGCGGCGCTGGGAGGAGAGCCGGGACCTCTTCCTCGTGGCGCGGGCCAAGGCGGGGCTCTACCCCGGTCTGCCCCACCGGCCCGTGGTCCTCTCGGAGGGCGGGGGCCTCGACGAGGCGGCGGTCTACGACTATCTCTGGGCGGTGGGCGGGCTCGGCATGGACTGTTCGGGCTTTGTCTGGCACAGCATCGGCACCGTGGCCCGGGCCGGGGGCCTCGATCTCGTGAAGGCCCTGGGCCGGCCCTTCCGGGGAACCAACTCGGCGACGGCCCCCCTCTACATCGGGACCTGGTTCTTCACGCCGGACAACAAGGCCTTCGAGCTGGTGGACGACCGCATCGACCGGCTCCGGCCGGCGGACATTCTGGTCTTCCGCGACGAGAAGGGGAAGCCGGTGCACTCGGCCCTCATCCAGTCCATCGACAGGAAGGCCGGGCGCATCCGCTATCTCCAGTCCACGGACGAGGCGCCGCGCGACGAGCGGGGGGTGCACGAGTCCTACATCGAGTTCGACCCGACCCTGCCGGAGCTCCGGCTCGGGGACGCCAGGGTGCGCTGGCTCCAGAAGCGGGTCTCGGCCTTCGAGGGGGAACCCGCCTCGACCTTTCCCGACGACGGGACTCGGTACCGGGCCTGGTCGGACAAGGGGATCTACGCCGGCACGGGGCGGGGGGGCGGCTTCGTGGTGCGGCTCCGGGCCCTGGCCCCGGCCCTCAAGAAGCTGGCTTCGGCTCGCGCCCCCGGTTCCTGAGGCGGATCGCCGCGCCGACGAGGCCGGGGGCCAGGCAGGCGGCCAGGGGGGCCAGGGGGCTGACCCAGAGGCCCGACTGGACGAGGCTCAGGGCCGAGACGCCGAGGAAGCCGAGGCCGGCCAGGAGGCCGGCGGCCAGGACCTGGCGGGAGCGGAGGACGAGGAGGAGGGCGGTGAGCATCAGGCCGAGGCCCGCCGAGATCCAGGCGGCTATTCCCCGGTCGGCAGTTCCGATGAAGCGGCCCGAAAGACCGGCGCGGAGGAATTCCGCGGTGTCGCCCGAGGGATCCTCGGTGACCGCGCCGCCCGGGGGGACGAAGCCGGTCCTCTGGATGTGGGGTTTTTCCCCGATGACGCAGAAGGAACCCCCGAGTTCGGCCGCCAGGAGGCTCCGGCGCGCCTCGAGGCGGTCGAGGGCGGCGGTCAGGGAGGCGAAGGCGGCGTCGGCCCTCTGCCCGAGGGCCTCAACGCCCTTGCGCCCCTCCTCGGTGAGGCCGGGGCTCGAGAGGAGGCCGGCCAGGAGGGAGTCGATCCTCTCCTTCTCGTCCAGGGAGGCCGCAGCGGCCTCGACAAAGGCGCGCTTGGCGGCCAGCCAGGCGGCGAGGTTGCCCTCGCCGCTCGGGGCGGCGGGGGGGGTCGCGGGGACAGTCACCGCTCCGGGGACAGTCACCGGGCCGCCGGCGGGGCTAGCCGCGGGGGCCGCGGAAGCCGCGGAGGCCGCCGCGGGGACAGTCACCGTCGGAGGGGCAGTCGGGGCGAGGAGGCTGGCCCGGAGGTACTCCGCGCGGGTCCAGAGCCGGCTGGGGGGCTCGCGCCCGACGAGGTAGCCCGCTTTTTCCACAGCCTGGACGGCCTCGACCAGGGTGGCCTCGTCGCGCCGATAATCTTCGATCACTTCGAGGGCGATTTTCCGGGTCTGTCCCTTCAGGGCCGCGGGTCGGTCGTAGCTGAGGCGGCCCCGACCGTCGAAGGGGAGGAGGAGGTCCTGACTGTCCCGCCGGGGGAGGCGGGCCGCCCGGAGGCGAAGGTGGCCCTCTTCGAGCTGGATCTCCCCCACCTCGAGGCGCCGGGCCAGGGCCAGGAGGGCGGCCGAGGGCAGGATCCTGCCCTCGTAGGTGGCCAGGGGATAATGCTGGTGGGTCTTGCCTGGGGCGCCGGTACGGGGCTCCCCGGAACCTGCCAGGGTCCAGGACAGGGCGGCCGCCCGGGCGCGGAGTTCCAGGGGAGGGAGGTCGAGCCCGGAGAGGGCGGGCAGGGCGGGAAGGCGGGTCTTGACGACCGGGAGGTGGAGGCGGGAGCCGGTCTCGGCCAGAAAGGCGCCCTCCTCTCCCTCGAGGCCTACCGCGGGGGAGCGGAGGGGGAGGCCGAAGGTCGTCGGGGCGGCCAGGGACAGGGACGCGAGGAGGGCGGGGAGTTCTTCGGGGGGCGGGTTGGCCGCGGCGAGAAGGCGCTCCCGCGAAGCCTGCACGAGGGCGAGAAGGCTGTCGAAGGTGGCGGAGGCGTCGGCCGGCCGGAGGGATCCGGAGCGAAGGCCCTGCCAGAAAGCCCGGAGGTCCTCCTGGACGAGGCCCAGTTCCCGGGCGATGGCCTCCCGCGTCCCGCCGAGGGCCGAGGACGAGGAATTCTCTCCGGCGCTCCAGTCCACCGGCAGTTCGACGAGGAGGGGGCCGGATTCGAATTCCGCGAGGTCGGTGAGGAGGGCGGTGAGGCGGGAGGGCGCGAGGGCGGTTCCGGGCTCGGCCTCGACGATGAGGACCTCACGGGGCTCGGCGAGGGGCTTGCGCAGGCCGAGGAGGAGGGGAAAGGCCGGGTCCTCGGCGGGGTCGAGGGGAAGGAGGGAGGCGAGACTCGCCGCCAGTACCAGGGCCAGGGAGATGAGGATTGTCGCGCGGCGCATCGTGGCGATAATATCCATTCATCGACCGGACCGCAACTTGCCCTTTATCCTCGATGGTGAAATACGCGATACTATTAGAAGCAAGCCGGCCGAGTACCAGCCGGCAGGAGGAAATCATGAAGTTTGCCCGCTCACTCGGCGCCCTTATGGTGGTAGCCCTTGTCCTTTCCTGCGCCCAGCCCCCCAAGGCCGAGGCGGACGCGGCCCGCGCCAAGGTCGCCACGATCCAGAAGGACGTGGACATCCTGACCTACGCCCCCGACACCCTCCAGCAGGCCAAGGACGCCCTGGCCCGCATGGAGAAGAACCTCAGCGCCAAGAAGTACCCCGAGGCCAAGGCCGCGGCCCTCCAGGCGACTTCCCTCTCCGACGGGGCCAAGTCCGATGTCGCCGCCGCCAAGGAAAGGGTGAAGGGCGAGGCGACGACCCTCATCGCCGAGGGCAAGAAGCAGCTCGCCGCCCTCCTCCCCCTCGTCTCCACGGCCAAGCGTGCCCGCCCCGCGGGTCTCGATCTCGCGGCCCTCGACAAGGACCTCCTCGGCGCCCGTTCCAAGCTGGCCGATGCCGACACCGCCTTCGGGAACGGCAACTTCGCCGGCTCCCGCGACGCGGCCGCGACGGCCAAGGCCACCTTCTCCGAACTCGAGAAGCGCATCTCCGACGCCGTGCAGAAGAACCGCGCGAAGAAGTAGGCCCCGTCCTCATTCGAAGAAAGCCGTCCGGTCAGTCCGGGCGGTTTTTTTCTACTCCTGCCCGCGGTGGAGGCGCTTCCCGATCCACTCCACGATGGCGTCGCGGTTCAGGACGCCGAGGAGGAAGAGGAGGGAGGCGAAGACGAGGATCGAGACGGCGAGGACCCAGTCGCCCTGGCCGGCGGCGGCGCCCATCCAGGTGGAGCCGAGGATGCCGGGGAGGCGGCCGATCATCGAGATGAGGAGGAAGAGCCAGAAGGGCATGCGGGTGAGGCCGCCGACGTAGCAGAGGATGTCCTTGGGAATGCCGGGGATCACGAAGAGGAGGAAGAAACCGGCCGCCCCGGAACCCTTCTCGGCGAAGCCCGCGAACCTGTCCACCTTCTCCTCGCCGAAGAGGGCGACGACGAAGGGCTTGCCGAGGGTCCGGCCCGCGACGAAGTTGAGGAGGGAACCCAGGGCGATGCCGAGGAGGGAGAGGCCCAGGCCCTGCCAGAGGCCGAAGATCCAGCCCCCCGCCACCTGGACGACCTCGCCCGGGACGATGAAGACGACGACCTGGAGGACCTGGAGGAGGACGAAGGCGAGGAAGCCCGCCCCTCCCCAGCCGAGGACCCAGGCCTTCACGGCCTCGCGGTCGCGGAAGACGGTGAGGAGCTCGTCGCGGAAGACCCAGCCCAGGACGACGAGGGCCGTGAGGAAGAGGGGAAACCCGAGGACGGAAAGGATGCGCTTGAGGGTGGCGGTCATCCGGGCACTATAGCGGAGGGGGGACGGGAGGGGGAGGCCCCCCTTTTGACTTTGTCGGTTTTTTCCGCTATCCTACGCGCAATATGGAGAAGTCCCCCGCCACGCAGTACAAAGTCGGCCAACGCATCGTCTATCCGAGCCAGGGCGTCGGCAGGATCCAGGAGATCAAGGAGAAGCCCTTCAAGGACACGAAGGTGCTCTACTACACGATCTACCTGGAATTTTCGGACATGACCATCATGGTGCCCGTCGACAAGGCGGACAGCCTGGGCATCCGGGCCATCGTGCCCAAGGCCGAGGCCGAGAAGGCCCTCGCCTTCATCTCCGAGGAATACGCCCCCATTCCGACGGACTGGAAGCTCCGCTACCAGATGAACCTCGATCTCCTCAAGAAGGGCTCGGTCCTGGACATCGCCTCGGTGGTCCGCTCCCTCTACCACCGCTCCAAGATCAAGGAGCTCCCCATCCTCGAGCGCAAGCTCTACGATTCCGCCCTCAACATCCTCCAGGACGAGATCTCCTTCTCCCTCGGGAAGAACAAGGACGAGATCGCGGAGCTCATCCGGGCCAGACTGGAGGCCTGAGCGGAGTCCCGTTCGGATTGGAAAAAAAGGCCGCGCAAGCGGCCTTTTTCATTTCCCCTCCCTCAACCAGACGCCGACCTTCCGCGCTTTCCGCCTCCCTCGAGTCCCGGCCCGCCCTCCCCTCCTCCGGCGATGGCGAGGACGCAGAGGGCGATGCCCGCGAAGGCCAGGCCCTGCCAGGGGTCGAGGGGGAGGCCGAAGGCCAGGGTCGAGGCGAGGGCGGGCCAGAGGACCTGGAGGCCGTAGAAGGCGGGAGCCACGCGCTTCATGGAGGCGTCCTTGTAGGCGGCCTGGACGATGGCCACCGAGAAGAGACCCGAGAGGGCGTAGAGCCAGAGCCAGGGGGCGAAAATCCAGGCGGCGAGGCCGGAGGCGGCGCCGAGGAGCTTGAGGGGGAGGATCATATAGCCCGCCAGGGCGCCGGCGGTCGCGCCGATCGCCACGGCGATGGCCCCTCCCCTCCGTCGCCTCCGGGCGAGGAGGAGGACGGCGGCGAGGAGGAGGGGGAGGGCGAAGGCGAGGATCGCGACGAGGCGGGAAGGCTCGCCCTCCCCCTCCGCGCCGCGGAGCCCCGCGAGGCCGAGGGCGGAGAAGAGGGCAATTGTGAAAAATATCTGGCGCCCGGAGATCCGCTCGCCGAGGAGGAGGGCGGAGAAGAGGGTCGCGAAGGCCACGTTCGAGCCGTTGGCCGCCGCCACGACATTGGCCGGGAGGCCGAGGAGGGCCAGGAAGGTGAAGGGCGGCGAGAGGTTGGAGAGGAGGAATCCGAGGATCCAGCCCCCCCGGTTGCGGCGAGATTCGGGGCCCCGCCCGCCCACGAAGGCGACGTGGCGCTTCTGGAGGACCATGCCGAGGGAGAGGATGGCATTTCCCGCCAGGGCCGCCGCGAAGGCGGGAAGGGGACCGAGGGTCATCGCGGCCGGAGCCCCTAGCTGCGCCGCGCGTCGCGTCGGATGCCGTCGAAGAGGGGGGCGAAGGCCGAGGCGGCGCGGTAGAAGACGGCCGGCTTTCCGGTCGGGGCCTCGATGCCCACGAGGCCGCCCCTGAAATGGCGCGAGCTCCAGAGGTGGATCCAGTCGCCCTCGGGAAGCTCGAGGGTGACGAGGTCGCCGGCCTCTCCCGAGACGGCGACGAAGAGGTCGCTCCCGTAGAGGAACTGGTTGCGGCGCAGGTGGAGGCCCCCAGCGGCCTCGTGGTGGAGGGAGACGTGGCGGAGGGGGGGGATGAAGGAGGAGGCATAGTACTCGGCGATCGAGCGGTGCCAGGGCGCGAGCTCGGCATGGATGCCGGCCATTCGGGCGAGATGACGATCCTCCTCCTCCGAGCCGCCCCAGCTCCCGGGGCCCGCCTCGAGGACGGGCCCGAAGGCGGCCAGCTCGAGGGCGCGGCGCCGGGCCTGGCTCCGGGCGGCGGCGGCGGCCGGGGAAGCCCGGCCCCCCTCGCAGGCGACGGACCAGGGGAGGGAGGGATCGAGCCAGGCGAAGCCCGCCCCGGAAAAGCCGTGGGCCAGGAGGGCCTCGACCCGCGAGGGAAGCTCCGCGACCTCGTCCACCGCGGCCGGGATGAGGGCGTCGTGCCGGGCCCCCGAGGCTCCCCAGCCCCTCGTCGAGCTGAGGAGGAAGTCCGGCCGGCCGCGCACCCTCTCCACGGCCTCGGCGGCGAGGAGGGACCAGAGGAGGGGCCGCCGGCTGGCGGCCTTGCCCGCCTCCGCGTCGCCTTCGGCGCCAGGGGCGCCGCGAGGCTCGGGGCCGAGTTCGAGGCGGAGTCCGGACAGGTCCAGGCCCTCGATGAGGACCGAGAGGCGCTCGCGGGCCCAGTCCCTGGCTCCGGGGGACTCGAGGTCCAGGCTGCCGCCTTCCTCGTCGATGAGAAAGCCCGCGGCCCGGGCTTCGCGCAGGGCGGGGGAGCCCGGCCCGAGACAGGGCCTCGCGAGGGCCAGGACCCGGATGCCGCGGTCGCGGAGGAAGTCGATGCGGGCATCCTCGCGGCCGTCCGCCTCGAAGGGACGGGCGTCCACGAGGCGAAGGGCCGCCGGACGGAAGGCCCGGCGCTCGAAGCGGTCGAGTCGCGCGGCCAGTTCGGAGAGGGGTCCGGCGAAGGAGAGGATGGCGCCCTCCCTCGTCCAGGCTGGGGGCAGGGGGGAGGCCCTGCCGCGGCGCCCCAGGGCTCCGAGGGCTCCCGCGGCCGTGGTGGCCGCGCCGAGCTCGATGCTCCGCGGCGGCGAGGAGAACTGGAGGCTAACATGATCGGGGGAGCGGAGGTCGGCCGCGTGCCAGCCCTCGCCCTCGGCGCGGAGCCAGCGATGATCCGAGGTGATGAAGGAGGCCACGGGCCAGTCCCGTCCCCGCGGCGAGGCGCCCTCCCCCTCCGGCCAGAACTCGACGAAGCGGCGCGAGACATCGAGGGAGGGTCCGGCCCCCGAACCGCCGCCGTAGACGCGCTCCTCCCCGAAACCCGCGAGGCGGAGGAGGAGGGCCGGCGCCTCCTCCGAGGAGCGGAGGCAGAGACGGAGAAACTCGCCCTCGTCGACCAGTTCGACGCCGATCCGGCCTTCGAAGTTCACGGTGACGCGCTCGGACCCCGTCTCGAGGAGGCGGAAGGAGCGGAGGGGCTTCCAGGACTGGAGGCGCCGCTTCTGCCAGCTCCCCTCGCCCTGGCGTCCCTCGACCCGGCGGAGGGGAGGGCGGACGGCGATGTAGAGACAGGGGGACTTGGCGCTGTGGACGAAGACGGGGCGGGAGCCCAGTGAGACCGAGAACCCCTCGCGGAGCGACTCGAAGCGCATCATCGCGGGAGGCGCGACTCCGCCGGTTCCCGCGTGGCGGTGGGAGGAGGAGCCTCCCTCATTCGTGCCTCGGCCTGAGGAAGCCGAAGAAGCTCCCCACGATGCCCCCGATTATGTGGGCGAACTGCGAGATCTGGTCGCGGTGGGCGAGACCGTTCCAGACCTCCTTGCCGAGGAAGAGCACGAGAACGAGGACGAAGGTGAGGGGGATCTGGCCCTTCTCGAAATTCGTGATCGAGGCCAGGAGGATCATCATGAAGACGATGCCCGAGGCCCCGAGCAGGACGGTGTTCGGAAAGATGAGGATGTTGAGGAGGGAGGTGACCAGGGCCGTCGCCAGCATCATGCCGAGGAGGAGAAGGGAACCGTAGGTGGCCTCGAGGATGGGGCCGAGGAGGAGGATGAAACTGAAGTTGGAGAGGAAGTGGTCGAGGTTGGCGTGGCCGAGGGGGGGAGTGAAGAGCTTGATCCAGTCCTGGATCTGACTGGCGCGGAAGGGCGCGGGCGAGGAGAACCAGGCCTGGGTGAGGCCGGGGAGGAGGGTGCTCGAGAGGGCGAGCACGAGGGCCGCGAGGAGGGCGAAGCTCAGGGTGGTGGGGGCGTTGTAGCTGATCTTCATGGAGCCTCCGTGGATCAGAGCTCGAGATCGAGGGTGACGGGGCAGTGGTCCGAACCCAGGACCTCGGGGAGGATTCCCGCCCCGGCGAGGGCCGGGACGAAGGCCTCGTCGACGCAGTGGTAGTCGATGCGCCAGCCCACGTTCCGCTCGCGGGCCCCGGCAGCCCGGTAGGTCCACCAGGTGTAGCGCGCCGGCGAAGGATCGAAGCGGCGGAGGGTGTCCGCGTAGCCCGCACCGATCCACCTGTCCATCCAGGCCCTCTCCTCGGGGAGGTAGCCGGGGCTCTCCTCGTTGGACTCCGGATGGGCCAGGTCGATGGGCTTGTGGGCGATGTTGTAGTCGCCGGCGACGACGACGTGGCGCCCCTTCTTCCGCTGCCTGTCGCAGTAGGAAAGGATGGCGTCGCAGAAGCGCAGCTTGTAGTCGAGGCGGGCGCCGCCGTCCTGGCTGTTGGGGAAGTAGGCCGAGAGGAGGATGAAGTCGCCGAAGTCGGCGGCGAGGACACGGCCCTCCGCGTCGAACTCCTCGACACCGAGACGGTCGACGGAACGGGGCTCGCGCTTGGAGTAGATGGCCACGCCGGAGTAGCCCTTCTTGACCGCCTCCGCCCACCAGCTGCGGTACTGCCCCCCCTTGCCGTCGGCGGGGGCGTGGAATTCGGGCCCGAGCTGGTCGGGGGCGGCCTTGGTCTCCTGGAGACAGAGAATGTCGGGGCTGGCCGCGGCGAGCCAGTCGAAGAAGCCCTTCCGCGAGGCGGCCCGGATACCGTTCACGTTCCACGAGACGAGGCGGGTCATGGGGACTCCTGCACGTCGAGGTTGACCGAGAGCACCACGCGGTAGGTCTTGCCGCGGAAGGCGCTGAATTTGCGCGTCAGGCTGTAGTCGCCGATGCGGCAGACCACGATGTGCTCCCCGACCTCGACGGTGGTCTGCGGCTTCTGGGCGTGGTCGAGCTTCTTCCCGTCGAGGGTCACGAGGGCCGAATCGGGGGCCTCGACGACGAGGATGGGAGTCGTGTCGGCGAGGTCGATCTCGATGTCGAGGATCTTGCCCTGCTCCACGGTGAAGGAGCGGCTCTCCTCCCGGTAGATGTCCGAGGAGACGTGGAGGAAGTGGGCGCCCGGCTTGAGGACATGGAGATCGCGGAGCTCGGCCGCCTTGCCGTCGATGAAGAGGGAGACGTCCCCGCGCTCGGTCTGGCCCTCGGGCCAGCGAAGGCCCAGCCTGAGGGCGCCCTCGTCGGTGAAAAGGGGGCGGATCCTGACCTGGAAACCGGCGCGCTCGAGGTCGGGCGGCACGCCCTTGGCGATGGGCTGGAGGCGGAAGAGAAAGGGGAAGTCGCGGGCCTCGAGGACCGTGGGGATCACTTGGGAGAAGGCGCTGGTCTTGAGGCTGTGGTCGCCGCGCAGGGGGATCTGGAGGGCGAAGACCGCCCGGGCCGGCAGGACCTGACTGAGCAGGCGCTCCCCCGAATAGGCGTATCGACTCTTCTCGGGAAGGGGATCGAGACGCCTCCAGAGCTCCCAGGAGATCGAGCCGGGCAGGGCCAGGGCCGGGGCCGGCGACTTGATCTCGATCTCGAAGCCCTGGAGAAAAGGCGCCTCCTTCGGGAGGGTCAGGGCGAAGCCCTCATTGTAGGCGAGGCTGATCACCACCCCCGCCGGGTCGGAGGGGAGGGCGAGGGTGGCGGCGACGAGGGTGCGCAGGTCCTCGGCCACGGCCTGGGCGGCGGGCACGAGGACCGTCGAGAGGGCGAGGAGGAGACTTTTCGTCAGCGCGCGGCGACCGGAAAGGTTGGGCGTCATTGCTTCATCCGTGGCACGAGTGGCTCGGGATCGCGGGCCTCGCCCCTGTTCCGCACCTCGAAATGGAGATGGGGCCCCGTCGACAAACCAGTCGATCCCACGCGTCCGATCATCGTACCCGATTCCACCTGATCGTTCAAGCTCACGCTCCGTTGCGAAAGATGGCCGTAGACCGTGCTCCAGCCGCCCGCGTGGGCGATGATCACATGCTCCCCGAGAACGGAGTCGAAGCCCGAGAAGGACACCCGGCCCTCGCGGGCGGCGAAGACCTCCGTGCCCGCGGGGGCGCCCAGGTCCACGCCCGGATGGAGGCTCAGCTTGCCGGTGATCGGAGAGAGCCTCTCGCCGAAGCCGCTCGTGACCGTCCCCAGGGGCAGGGGGAAGCGGAAGAGCTTGCCGAGGAAGAGGGAGCGCTCCTCGGGCGTGAAGCGCGCGTCCGCGAAGAACAGCATCGCCCCCTCGCGGGAGGAGAGGCGAAGGGCGCGGGCGGGCGGACGGTAGGAGAGGAGGAGCTCGAGGTCCGAGGCGGGTTTCTCGGGCACGAAGATGCCGGGAGCCGTCGGCACGAGGAGGAGCTCGCCGCCGAGAAAGGAGCGCGAGCGGTCGAGGCGGTTCAGGGTGGCGAGGGTCTCGTAGGGAAGTGAGAGTCGGGCGGCGAGGGCGAAGAGATCGACGCCCTTGGGCGCGCGGTACTCGTAGAGCGTGAGCGCGGGAGGGGGCTTGCCCGAGCCGGCGGCGAGGTAGGCGGCGGCCACGGCCTCCTGGTGCTGGCGGAAGAGGGGATCCTCGGGACCGAGACTCTTGAGGAGGGGATAGACCAGGGGTCCCTCCGCCGAGAGGCGGGGGGAAGCGGAGGGCAGGGCGACGAGGGCGAGGAGGAGGAGGGCGGCGACCCCGGATCCACCCCGCCCGGAGCGGCCGCCTCGCCCGGAGCGACCGCCCCGAAGGGCCCCGGAGGGACTCTCAGGGCCCGGACGCATGCTCGAGATTCCCCGCCTCCTCGAGCACCGAGCGGGCCAGGCCGGCGAGCTCGGGATCGACCTCGACCTCGGGGGAGGGGGAGCGGGAATCGATGCGGTACAGACCGCCCTCGAAGACGATGGGTCCCTCGCCCGCCGGCCTCTCCCTGCCCTTCCTCCCCTTCCCCGCAGGCGAGGCCGGGCGGCCCGCCTTCTCCGCGGCGGAGTCCAGGGGCTCGAGGGCCAGAGCCTCGGGCTCGGCCCCGCCTTCGAGGGGAAGGAGACCCTCCACGCGGCGATAGGTATAGCCGGACCAGGCGTATTCATGGCGCGAGTAGCCCGTCCCGCCGTCGAGGGAGTCCGCATCGAGGATGGGCAGTTCCTCTCCTCCCTCCGCCGGCGAGAGGCTCGGAAGCTCGGGCAGGGGCGCGGCCTCCCCTTCCTCGGCCGGAGCCAGGTCCGCGAAATGCTCGGGCTCCATGATGGGCACGTCTCGGACACGCCGCTCGGCGACCTCGCCGGGTCGGGCGGCTCCGGCCTCGGTGGCCATGAGATCGCCCAATTGGTCGAGGGCCTCGCCCGCGCCCTTGAGGGAGGAGAGATCGAGGGAGGAGAGGGAGAGCTTGAAGAGAGGAGCCGCCGCCTCATCGCGGGCGGGACCGGGAAGGGGGAGATCGATGGTGCCGCGGGCGAAACTGTCCTCGATGTCGCCCGAGAGGGGCTTGGCGGCCGAGAGGGGCGTGGAGACCCAGTATTCCCTCGACTCCTCCTCACTTCCCTCCTCCAGGGATATCAGGTCGAGGGTCTCGCTCTCGTCGGTACCCAGGTCCAGGAAGCTCATGATATCCGTGAGCTCGCCTTCGTCCGAGAGCTCCAGGCCCGAGGATTCCGGGATGAGGGGGACGAGGTCGTCGTCGATGGAGGAGAAGGCGTAGCTGGATGCAGGGGGAAGGGAGGCCTCGAAGCCGCCCTCCTCGCCGGAGAACTCCTCGAGCTCCTCGAGTTCTTCGACGGCGGACGAAGGCGCTCCGCCGGAGCCGCCCTCCGCCTCCGAAAGCTCCACGAGGTCCTCGACCTCTTCGGCGGAAACGGGCTCGGCCAGGGCCTCGAGGGCCTCGACCTCTTCGATCTCCTCGACCGCCTCGGCAGCTTCGAGGGCCTCGACGTCTTCGATCTCCTCGACCGCCTCGGCCTCCTCGAGGGCCTCGACCGCCTCGTCTTCCTCGAGGGCCTCGACCTCTTCGATCTCCTCGACCGCCTCGGCTTCCTCGAGGGCCTCGACCTCTTCGATCTCCTCGACCGCCTCGGCAGCTTCGAGAGCCTCGACGTCATCGATCTCCTCGAGGGCCTCCGCTTCCTCGAAATCCTCGACTTCGGCCACCGCTGGGGGCCGGGAGGTCCGAGGCTTGGCGGGGACAGGCTTGGAGGGCCCGGGCTCGGCCCGCTTCGCGGCGGGGGCCGGAGCCGCGGAGCCGGCGGAGGCAGGAGGACCAGCGACGACCGAGCCGGCCGGCAGCACGAAGCTCGCGCGGCTCAGGGCTTCGGTGATGAGGCGCTCGACTTCCTTGATGGAGGCGGCGCCTATCCTTTCCTGGTCGTCGACCCTTCTCCCGAGCACCTGCAGGATCTCGTCCCAGCTTCTCTCGAGGAGCTCGTCGGCCTTCTGGGACTCGGCCTTGCCGAGCTTGCCGAGGTCGGCCTTGATGGCCCTGCGGTACTCCCCCCTCCTCGTCTCGAGCTGGCGCTTCCACTGTCCGAGGTCGCGCTCGCCGAGCTCCGAGAAGGAGGCCTCGAGGAGGCCCACCTGGTATCGCTTGATGCGCTCGGCGAGGACGACCGTCCTCTCGGGCCTCAGGTTGAAGACGAGGAAGACGAGGAGGAAGGCGGTGAGGAAGAAGACCGCGAGGAGAAGGACTTTCATGAGAAGGGGGAAGACGAAGGACGAGGCGGGCAGGAGCATCCCGACCCGGAGACCGCCCGTGCCGTCGCGGCTCAGGAGGACCCAGGATGTGGCGGAGGCCTGGGGAGGAATTGTCGTAGTTGTGAGCTTCGTCGGGGCCTGGCCCGCGGCCGCCGCTCCCGCCGTCGGGCCCGGAACCCCGCTTCCCAGGGTGAGGGGGCGCTCGCCGAGCCCCTGGGCCCAGGCCTCGGCGACGAGGGCGCCCAGGGCCTCGCGCCCGGCGGCCGGACCCCGGAGAAGGATGCCCTTGGCGCCCGCGGCGGAGAGTTCCTCGCCCACCTGGAGGAGGCCGGCCCTTACGAGGACGTCGAGGAGACTCGAGGGCGAGAGGAGGAATATGGCCGTTCCACGGGAGACGCCGAAGCCGTCCACGAAGGGCAAGGAGTAGAGGAAGCGCCCGCTCGCGGGGTCCAGGCGGAGCTCGCCCTTGGACCCCGGGGGGGCGGCCAGGTCGGCGTAGGGGAGGTCCCCGCTCTGGCCGTAGTCGCGGAAGAGGGTCTCGGTCGCCGTCTTCCGGAGGAGGTCGGCGGGAAGGGTGGAGAAATGGATGCGCCTCCCGTCCTGGTCGAGGAGGCGGACTCCGGCGAGGCCCGGCGTCTCCTCCTGGAGCTTGCCGAGGAGGTTGGCCCGGTCGAAGGCGTCCTGGGCCGAGATGTTCGGCAGGAAGCTCCGTTTGAGGGAGTCGGCGCCGAGGACGGCCCCGAAGCGCTCCTTGTTGAGGCCGTGCCAGGTGTCGACCGAGGACACGATGGCCGCGAGGGAGGTCTCGTACTGGCGGGTGACGAGGGGATTGTAGAAACGGGCCTCGAGGACATTGAAAAGCCCGGAGAACCCCGCGACGGCGAAGGCGCCGAAGACGAGGGTGGCGATGAGGAGACTGAGGGAGGTCTTCTGCCCTGTCGTCATTCCCCGGAACTCCTCCCCTCGTCTCGCCGTCGGCGTTGGATTGCGGGTCCCCCTGGACCCGGTTCGGGCATGAAAGCGAGGGCCCCCGCGCGGAAGAGGGACCATCCCTTTCTTATCGGTCCCCGTCAAGGGGGGCTCGACCGCAAAAACTCCCCGCCGCCCCGGTCCCTGGAGTCCCGCCGGAGCTTGAGGGCCCCCCGGCTCCTCTCTATACTCTAGCGCCTATCCCCGCCTCCGAGGAGACCCCGTGCCCCTGTCTCGATCCCCCCTGCCCCTCCTCGCCGCCCTCTGCGCCCTCCTCGGGGCGGTCCACCAGGCCTCCCCCCAGCTCCTTCCGGCCGGCCGGGCCCTCGAAGTCCTCACCACGGCCTCCTTTTCGATCTATTTTCCCCCCGAACTCGAGGCCGAGGGCCGGCGCCTGGCCTCCTTCGCCGAGGAGGTCCTGGCCGCCGAGACGGGCCGGGTCGGCGAAAAACTGGCGAAAAGGCTTCCCGTCCTCCTCACCGACTCGGCCGCCGAGACCAACGGGTTCTTTTCCGACTCGCCCTCCAACCGCGTCGTCCTCTTCGTCGCCCCCTTCCGCCTCGACGAGGCGGGAGCCTCGATGGCCGACCCCCTGCGCTCCATCTTCGCCCACGAGTTGGCCCACGTCCTCTCCCTCTCGGTCCGCCCTCCCCTCCTCGCCTTCGCCTCGGCCCTCTTCGGCGACCAGGTCAATCCTACCCTCTATACCGCCCCCTCGATCGTAGCCGAGGGCATCGCCATCGCCGCCGAGGGTTCCGACCGGGGGGGCGGCCGGGGTCGGGCCTGGGATCCCCTCGCCGCGGCGCCGGTCAGGGAGGCCCTGGCCGAGGGCGGAAGGCCCGGATTCTGGGAGGGGGCCGACGCGGGCGGTATCTACCCCTTCGGCGCCGCGCCCTATTCCTACGGGGGCTCCTTCATCCCCTGGCTCGAGGAGAAGGCGGGAAGGGGCTCCCTCGCTCGGCTCGCGACCGAGCTCGGTGCCTTCCGTTTCCCCGAGGACGGGCTCTTCGCGCGGGGAGCCTTCTCGCGTACCTTCGGCGAGGACCTTCCGATCCTCTGGAAGGAATGGCGCGCTACCATGGCCATCGGCCGCCCCCTCGTCACCGCGACCCGGCCCCTCGTTGAAGCACCCGGCTACATCAGTGCCCTGACCGCGGGCCGGGTCGGCGGGAGGGCGACTACGATCTGGTGCGACGCCTCGGAGGGGGCGGTCCTCGCCCTCGCGGAGGGAGAGGAGAAGCCCCGCCGCCTCTTCGACGCCGACGGACACGTCAACCGCCTCGCCCTCAGCGAGGACGGCGCCTTCCTCCTCCTGTCGACAGCCGCGCGCAGGGAGGGCTTCTTCCGCCTGGTAGTGAAGGTCTGGGACCTCGGGAAGGGCGGCTTCACCGGCCGCGAGCTTCTCGACCTCCGCGAGGCGACCTGGGTCGGGGCCGCCGGTCCCTCCGGCGAGGGCCCCCTCCTCGGCATCGCGCCCCGGGGCGTGGAGACCGACCTCGTCAGGGTGGAGGGCGGGAGCGGTCGGCCCGAGACGAGGGCGGTCATCCTCGCCGGAAGGCCGACCCGCGCCTTCGGCGCCCCCACCCTCCTCGGAGGCGCGACAGTCTTCGTCCTCGCCGACGAGGGGGGACAGTCCTTCCTCCTCCGGCTCGATGGCTCCGGCACCGGGGTCGAGGCCTTCCGTCCCGCCCTGAAGCTGCCCCACCTCCGCTACCTCTCCGGCCGCGGCGACGAGCTCCTCCTCGGCTTCGCCTCCGACGAGGGCCTCTACCGCCTGGCCCGCGTCGTGGGGGCGACCGACCCGGGACCCTCCTCCCTCGAAGTACAGGATCCCGAGCTCCTCGGCGGAGTCCGGATGGCCAGCCTCCGCTCGGCCCCCGGCGAGGCTCCGCGGGTCAGCTACCTCGCGGCCTTCTCCGCGGGCGAGCGCCCCATGGACTATCCCTTCGACAATCCCGCCCTCGCCCTGCGCCGGGTCGAGGCCTCCTGGGTGAGGCTCGATCCCACCTTCCTCGAAACGGGGGCGAGGGCGGCCGAGACGGGCGAAGGTCCCCGCCCCGCGTCCCCCTTCCCCCTCGCCCTGGCCGCGAGCCGCATCCCGGTCATCTCCGCCGATCTCGACGCCGCCGGCCTCAGCCTCTCGGGCACGGACCTCACCGAGCGCCTTTCCTGGTCCCTCGAGACCGAATACTCCTGGGGGGCCCGGGCCGCCAACCTCGCCGGCTCCCTCGGCCTCTCCCTCGCGCCCTGGAAGCTCGATCTCGGCGCCCTCGATCGCTTCGTGCCCCTGGGCGCCGGCTACTACCGCCGGACCAGGGCCGAACTCGGGATCTCCCTCGGCCTCCCCTCCTATCCCGCCTGGAAGCGCCTCGACCTCTCTCTCGACCTCGCGGCCGGGGCCCTCGTCGAGGCCTCCGCCCTCGCCGCCGCGAGCTCGCCCTACGCCGCCCCCTGGTCCCCTCCCCGCCTCGGCGCCCGCGCGGAGGCCCTCTGGTCGGGCAGCCACGAGAGCTACTTCCCCCCCTTCGCGCGGCGCGGCGGCGGCGCCTCCCTGGCCCTCTCGGGCGAATGGAGGCCGGAGACCTCCGGGCTCCCCTCCCTGGCCCTCGAGGCCTCCCTCATCGCCTACGCCCCCCCCCTCGGCTCCCACCTCCGCCTCGAGGGAGCGGCCGCCGCCTCGGAGGCCCTCCGGCTCGGGCCCGGGGGCCGGGTCTTCTCCGACGGCTCGGGCTCGGTCCTCCCCGACAATTATACCTATTGGGACGAATATGCCCGGACGAGCCTCGCCGGGAGCTGGTGGCAGTTCCTCGAGGCGGGCCTGACCCTCGGCGACCTCGAGATCCAGGAACGCCTCTCCCTGCTCGGACTCTACGCCCGCAGGCTCTTCGTCGAGGGCGGGGTCCGCGAGGGCCTCATCGGCGACTTCCGCGCCTCCACCCCCCTCCTCCTCTCCTCGGCCTACCTCCGCGCCACCTTCGAGTTCGCCCCCCTCCTGGGAGCCTACGCGCAGGTGGGCTTCGCCCTGGGCCTCGAGGCCGAGTACGCCGGCAATCCGGAGCTCCTCGCCTCGCCCTGGCGCCTCGGCCTCGTCCTCGAGGCGGGCCACTGATGGAAGCCCTCGAACGCTTCACCGAGGCGGCGGCGGCCGCCTTCCGTGCCGAGGTCGAGGGGGCCGAGGGCAACGAAGTCTTCGCCGCAGGCCGCCTCGACGCCGAGGGGAAGGTGACCGAGATCCTCGTCGCCGCCCGGGGCCACCGCAGCGCGGTGCCCGCCCTGGAGGGCTTCCTCTCGCGCGGCGACGTCGTCATCCACAACCATCCCTCCGGCGAGATCCGCCCCTCCGACCCCGACCTCGCGGTGGCCGGCGAGGTGGGCATGCAGGGCGTGGGCTTCTATATCGTCGACAATGGGGTCTCGAGGGTCTATGTCGTCGGCGAGCCCGTGCGGCGCCGCGCCCTCGCCCTCCTCGACGAGGACGAGATCGCCGGCGTCCTCGACGCGGGGGGCAAGCTCTCCACCCTCCTTCCGGCCTTCGAGCCGCGGGCCAGCCAGGTGCGCCTCGCGCGCGACATCGTGACGGCCTTCAACGAGTCCGGCATCCTCGCGGCCGAGGCGGGCACCGGAGTCGGCAAGTCCTTCGCCTACCTCATCCCCGCCTTCGCCTGGGCCCTGCGCAACGAGGACCGCGTCGTCATCTCGACCGCCACCATCAACCTCCAGCGCCAGCTCATCGACAAGGACATCCCCGTCGTCCAGCGCCTCTTCCGCAAGCAAACCAAGGCCGTCCTCGTGAAGGGCCGGGGCAACTACCTCTGCCTGAGCCGCCTCCACGAGGCCATCGACGAGGAGGGACTCTTCGCGGGCGACGAGCATCCCCTCCGCCGCATCGAGGCCTGGGCGGCGACGACCGCGACGGGCGACCGCGCCGACCTCTCCTTCTGGCCCGAGGAGGCCGTCTGGTCCCGCGTCGCCTCCGAGGCCGACAGCTGCACGGGCCAGCGCTGCCCCGACCGCGAGAAATGCTTCGTCCTCCGCATGAAGCGCGAGGCGGCCGACGCCCAGGTCATCGTCGCCAACCACCACATCCTCTTCGCGGACCTCTCCTCGCGCATGGAGGGCGCCGGCTACGAGGGCACGGCCGTCCTGCCGCCCTTCCAGATCCTCATCATCGACGAGGCCCACGCCGTCGAGGGCAGCGCCACCGACTTCTTCTCGCGCGAGCTCAACCGCTTCGCCCTCCAGAAGAAACTCTCGCGGCTCTCGCGCTCCTTCAAGGGGCGGACCTTCGGCCTCGTGCCGAGATTGCTGGAATTGCACGGATTCCCCCGCGCCCGCCTCGACGCCCTCCCCGCCGCCGTCGCCGCGGCCCGCGACGCCGTGCGCGATCTCGACCTCCGCGCCCCCGCCCTCTTCGCCGAGCGCGAGCGCCACTACCGCCTGGTCGCCGACAGCCCCCTCCTCCGCGAGGCCCTCCTCCGGCCCCTGGCCGAGGTCGAGCGCGCCTTCCTCGCCGTCGCCGAGATCCTCCGCGAGGCCCTCGACGAGGCCGTGGAGGCCGACGAGGGCCTGTCCTCCGAGCGCGCCGTCTTCGAGGCCCGCCTGGCCCTCCGCCGCCTCACCGAGACGGCTGTCACCGCGGCCTCCTTCAAGGACTTCGCCGAGAGCCCCGACAAGGTCTACTGGCTCGAGAAGGGCAAGACCTCCCAGGGCGAGGTCTTCGTCTCCTGCGTCGAGAGCCCCCTCGACATCACCGGCTACATGGAGGAGGCCGTCTTCACGAAGTTCCGCTCGGTGATCTGCGCCTCGGCTACCCTCTCCGTCGGCGAGAGCTTCGATTTCTGGCGCGGCCGCGTCGGACTCCGCAAGGGCAGGAACCCCGACGGCGAGGAAGCCCTCCCCGTCCGCACCTCCGTCTACCCCTCGCCCTTCCCCTATCGTACCAATGCCCTCCTTTGCGTCGATTCCGAGGCCCCTCTCCCCGAGAGCCCCTCCTGGCGCGACTACGCCACGGGCGCCGTCCTGACCCTCCTCGAGGCCAGCGAGGGCCGGGCCCTCGTCCTCTTCACGAGCTACGAGGTCCTGAAGCACGTCTTCGCCCTCGTGAAGCCCGCGATGGACGCCAAGGGGATCGTTTGCCTCCGCCAGGGAGACGACGAACGGAGCCGCCTCCTCGAGCTCTTCCGCACCGACATCTCGAGCGTCCTGTTCGCCACCGATTCCTTCTGGGAGGGCGTCGACGCGCCGGGCGAGACCCTGTCCCTCGTAATTATCACGAAATTGCCCTTCCGCGTGCCCACCGACCCTATCCAGATGGCCCGGAGCGAGGCCTGCGAGCGGAAGGGCGGCAACGCCTTCATGGAGATCAGTCTCCCCGAGGCGGTCATCAGGCTCAAGCAGGGTTTCGGGCGCCTGATCCGGCACTCGGACGACCGGGGGGCGGTGGCCATTCTCGACAGTCGGCTCGTGAAGAAGCGCTACGGGGGTCTCTTCGTGCAGAGTCTGCCGGAGTGCCGGGTGGTGACTTCCGGCATCGCGGAGATCGGCCCCGAGGTGCACCGTTTCCTCTTCGACTGGTAAGGGGGGGCACTCTTCTTAATTATGCGGATTCGCCGAATTTCAACTCGGGCGAGGCGGGCTTTTGTAGGACTTGCTCGGGCAGGTCCTGTCGCGGGCGGTGCGCCCACCCCCCGGCGGGCCGCGCCGGGGGGCGGGCGCGCCGGCCCCGCCACCCGGCCCCCCGCCGCAGGCCGCGAGGCCGGCGCCCGGCGGGGCCGC
>Ga0334722_10000679_pt1 | contig 48269 bp, 46 predicted proteins | sample C3_bottom_MG_FD_207210 | JGI IMG/M metagenome (GOLD analysis project Ga0334722, IMG submission 207210) | Sediment microbial communities from Yellowstone Lake, YNP, Wyoming, USA - C3_bottom | ecosystem: Environmental > Aquatic > Freshwater > Lake > Sediment | place: USA: Wyoming | collected...
GGCTGACGAAGCCCGAGGTGAGGGAGCGTATGTGCGATTACGTGACTGAACCGAGGGCGAGGAAAACGCAGCAGACGGGGTTTTCGGCCGTCTCTCTAGGAGACCAGAGCCCCGATGATCAAGAGGGCTACGAGCATTAAAAGACCGGTGATGCCGAAGATGAGGCCGGCGGCCGCCACGCCCCCGCCGCGTCTGGTCATATTTCGCACTTGCCGGATGGCAATAGCGGCGAAGACCACAGCCGAGAAGCTCATGAGCAGCGCCACTACCGGCACCCAGACCAGGATGACGCCCAAGATACCGAACGACAGCGCCGCAATGCCAAAACCTGTGAACGGGCGCTCGATCGCGCGCGGCGCCCGGTTGAGCCGCGGCGTTTTTATCTGGCGCTCATAATCGGGTTCAGACATGATGATCTACTTGTTCCTTAGGCTGCGGGAAGCCGCTTACTCTCGGCCTCCAGGAAATCTTTGAACCGGCGGATAGGTGCTGAAAGTGAATTCGCCCGGGGCCATATCATATAGAGGCTGCCGGTCATCGGCGACAATTCCTTGAGTCTGACCTCCCGGACGCGCCCGAGTTCGAGCGAGTCCAGCGCCGCGTTCCTCGGCACCAAAGCGATACCGCTGCCGGCTTCGACGGCGGTGATGACCGCCGGGTGGCTGTCCAGTTCCGCAACGACGTTCAGGTCGTCAATAGCGACGTGAAACCTGTTGAGCAGTTCCCGATACCACATCCGGGTGGCCGAGCCCGGTTCGCGCAGAATGAAATCCCGGCCTCGCAAACTCTCCACCGATATCTCTTTCTCCCCGGCGAACGGATGCTGGGGCGGAACTATCAAAATGAGCTGGGCGCCCTGGAACAGCTCGTGGGCTTCGACGGTCTCACTTTCGAGACATGCCCCGATCAAGCCGAGTTCGATGAGACCGTCGTCGACCTGATTGAAGACATCCTCGCTATCGGTGATCTCAAGCTTTATCTCCATCTCCGGATTCAGTCTTTCCCATTCCGGCAAGACCCGCGGCAATAAATAGTTGCCCGTGTAGCTGCTGGCTCCGATATTTACGATTTTTTTCATGAGCGGATGACCTCCTTTGATTCTTCACTGTTGAAGTTACCCCTCTGAGCGATGGACAAACTGGCTAGGCGCGGTGCTTTACAATTCTTGCCGGTCGAAGATGAAGATGCCCCCGGCCAGCAAAGCCGCGCCCAGAACCGCTGTGAGCAACATGGGCCAGATCGCTTCAACCAGACCGGCCCGGCCCAGAACCACATTAACCGCATGGTCGTTGAGAGACGCCGGCGAGTAGCGGGCCGACCAACGGCTGAAAAAAGACAGGAGACTCAAGGCGGAGAAGCCCGCCAGACTGACAACACCGGCGCCGACCTGGCTTCGCAGGACCGCGCCGGCCGCAAGCGTTAGAGTGAATATGAACAAGATATAGACGGTAAAGATCAAGTTAGCGCCGGCAAAGGCGGCGGCCGAAGCCTTACCGAACAATCCGACCGCGTAAAAATAACAACTGCTCGCGCCCACAGCCAGGGATATGACGAACCAGCTGCCGTGAACCAGCCATTTGGCCAAGACTATATCCGGGCGACTGATGGGCTTGGTCACCACCTGGGCGAGCACGCCGGCGGCCTTCTCTTCGCTTATCAAACTCATAGAAAACAAGATAACGGCCAACAAGCCTATCTGGGTGAGATTCTTAAAGTATGCTTGATACGCGGCGACAGTGTCTGGTTTGGGCATCGCGATGGAGATCCCCTGGGCCTGCAGCTGAGGTTTGAGCATCTCCGGCAAAAATTTTGTCGTGGCCGGGGCCGACAAGCCCATAAACAAAAAGACGACCGGCACAGCCCACAGCCGATACGTCTTGAGTATCTCTTTTAGCTCTTTCTTAAGGAACGCGCTCATGCCAATACTTTCATAAAGATCTCTTCCAAGCTCAACTCGCCCATTGAAAAGTGGCGCAACAGCAACGACGCCCGGGCGACCAACTTAGGCAATTCGCGCTCGGCGGTTTGCAGGTTGTTGGTGCGAACGATAACCGTTTGCCCTTCGGTCCTGACATCGACCACCCACACCAGCCCGCTGAGCAAAGTTACGAACATATCGACCGGACCGTCGAACTCCAGAGTAAAAACGGGCTCCAAATAGCGGGACTTAAGCGTTTCCAGGTCCGATTCGAGAACCAGTTTGCCTTCGCGGATCATCGCCACCCGGTCGCAGACGCGCTCGACGTCTTCCAAGATGTGGGTCGACAGAAAGACGGTCTTTTCGCGGGCCAAAGCAGCTATCATGTCCAGGACTTCTTTGCGTCCCATCGGGTCGAGCGCGGACGTCGGTTCGTCGAGGAACAAGATGTCGGCATCGTTTATCAGGGCCTGGGCCAGACCGAGCCGCTGTTTCATCCCCCGGGAAAACCCGGATATCGGCCGGTCGACATCGGCCAGGCCGGCGAATTCAAGCATATCGCTGAGGCGCGCGGCGCGGTTGTCGCCCTGGAGTTCAAATAGATCGGCGCAGAATTCCAAATATTCCCGGGCGGTCATCCAGCCGTAAAAAGCCGGATTTTCCGGCAGATAACCGATGCGTGGGCTGACGGATTTGAAATCGCGCGCGACATCGACCCCGAATATCAAAGCTTCGCCCTTTGTCGGTCGCGCCAGGCCGGTTAAGACTCGAATGGTCGTGGTCTTGCCGGCGCCGTTCGGCCCCAGAAAGCCAAAAACCGACCCTTGGGGCACAGCCAGGTCGAGACTGTCGACGGCGGTGTAGGCGCCGAAGCGCTTGACTAAACCGCGCAGCTCGATGGCGCTCATTTGCCTTCCTTGCGACCGAAGATCAGATAAATTATCGGGCCGAGCGTGCTAATAAAAAGAATCACGATTAACCATATGACCTTATTCCCGCCGGTAACCTTGGGGCGCCTGACCAGATCGACTAGAGCAACCACAAGCAGGACCAGCTCCAGCAAGATAAGCGGCGCCAGGGCAACAACCATTCTCATAGCTTGATTATAACCCTTTGGCTCGATTAACTCCCGCCTCTTTCTGGTATAATAAACGCAGGTAATCAAAGTATTTATTGTATCCGGGAGGTGATTTCTATGTTCAACAACCTCAAGTACTTCTTCCTCTACTGCTATGAGGCGGCGGAAAAAATGGAGGGGAAAGCCGATGTCTTCGCCGAGGAACGGGCGAAGCGGATGGAGAGTTTCCGCGCCCAACGGCAAGTGACCGAGGACAAAGCCCGGGCAAAGCTCACAGAGCTGCGGGACGAAGCTCAGCGCCAGGTAGGTGAAGCCCTGAATCGGGTCGGCGTGGCCAAAAAAGAAGAGATCGACGAATTGAAGGCCCTCATAACGGAGCTGTCGAAAAAAGTAGATAAGCTCGCGAAATCATAAAAAATGCCGACAACCTTAAAAAGAAATAAGCGGATACGCGCGTTCGTCTGGCTCTTTCTCGGTATCGTCAAGGACTTCTGGAAAGAAGCGCGCATCGCCCGCCGCCACGGCTTCGCTAAGGCCCGAGAGCGCATGTCCGCACGCCATCGGCGGCGCGCCATCCAGTTCCGCGATACGGCTCTGCGCTTAGGCGGGGTCCTGGTAAAGCTCGGCCAATTTTTCAGCACCCGCGTCGACGTGATGCCCAAAGAGTATATCGAGGAACTCTCCAAACTGCAGGATACGGTTCCGGCCGTGCCGTTTGAAGAAGTGCGTTTGGTGATAGAAGAGCAGTTCGGCCGGCCGCTGGAAGAAGTCTTCCCCCAATTCGAGCCGCAAGCGTGGGCGGCGGCGTCCCTGGCCCAAGTCCATAAAGCCGTCTTGCCGGACGGCCGGGTCGCGGCCGTTAAGGTCCAGCGGCCGGGCATCGACAAGCTTTCCGATATCGACCTGGCCACTTTCAGCTACTTGATGGAGGGGCTCAACCGGTTCACCGGAATAGCCCGGCGGATGGACATCCCCTTAATAGTTTCCGAATTCGTCCGCACCATCGGCGACGAACTTGATTTCATCCGCGAAGGCGATAACGCCGTCAGGTTTAAGGAATATTTCGGCGACAACAAGTTGATATACGTCCCGGAGATATATTGGGATTACACCACCGAAAAAGTCCTGACACTCGAAGCTATCGACGGGATAAAGATCTCCGATTATGAAGCGATCGAAGCAGCCGGCATCGACCGCAAGCGCGTCGCCCAGGAGGTCGTCGAAGCTTACCTCAAGCAGGTCCTGGAAGACGGTTTCTTCCACGCCGACCCGCACCCGGGCAATCTTTTCGTAGCTCCCGGCCCGCTGATAACCTTTATCGACTTCGGAATGGTCGGCGAAATAACCCCGCCGATGCGGGAAGCCTTCCGCGATGCCGTTATCGGCGTCGCCCAAAGAGATTCCAACCGCATCATCGAAGCCCTCAAGACCTTGGGATTTGTCCGACCCGGCGCCGACGTCAGTTCGGTTAAGAACGCGTTCGACTGGCTGCTCGACCACTACGCCGGCATCACCGCCCGCACCCTGACCTTCGCCGAGGTCGAAGAGATACACGAAGATATCCTGGTTATTTTTCGGGAACAACCGATCACCATACCGGCGCAGTTCGCTTTCCTCGGCAAGACGCTCGGCACCATGCTCGGGCTGGCTACCGGCCTCGACCCGGAGATAGATATAGTGGAAGCCACCAAGCCCTATGTCGCCAGGTTGGCCGAATCGTTGACTGAAGACAGGTGGGGGTTGATCTTGAATGAGGCCAAGGCTATCGGCCAGTTGCTGCTGACGCTGCCGAGGCAATTGAACGACATATTGGAAAAGGCGCGGCGCGGGCAGTTGCGGGTCAAGGTCGACAGCCGGGATATTGCGCAAGCGCTGGATAGATCGAGCGCCGGCCGGTCAGCCTGGGCTGCGGCTATCTTCAGCGCCGCCGCGGTCCTGGGCGGGATATGGCTTGTCGGCATGGAGATGCCTAACGAGGGTTACGCATTTGCCGCTCTTGGCTTCCTGACCTTTCTTTTTAGCTACCGCCGCTGACCCTTCCGCTTCCCCCTTTGACCCTATACCCGCACTCAGGGGTCACCGAGGGATGTTTCCCCAGATAATCCAACGTCTCTTGATCGGGATATTCGCGGCAGACTTTGGGTTTTTTGGCATGGACCAGACAGCCGGCCGGTTGGCCGTCGCCGGCTGGGACCAGATGGCGACAGGGCAGGTCGAAACAGACCAGGGCCTCGCCCTCGCCCTCGCTTTCGAGAGCGACCCCGACATGGGCCAGCAACCAGTCTTTCTCATCCCACCAATCGTCATCGAGATCAAAGGAGAGGACCATATGGGAACAACAGGCCCCGCAGCGCTTGCATGCCATAGAATAATTATACACTAAGCCGGTGGCGGCTTAGTGTATAGAGAATAGAGAAATAGAAAATGGAGAATGGACTCCCTTTTCTATTTTTTGTTTCTCTATTTTCCATTTTCTATTTTCTCCCTTTCTGGTACATATAGAATATGGCGGAAGACAAATTAAAGGATTATCGCGCCAAGCGCGATTTTAAGACCACTCCGGAGCCGGTTGAAAGCGGCGGGGGTGAAGGCGGAAAATTCGTGGTCCAGCGCCACCAGGCCTCTCATCTTCATTATGATTTTCGCCTGGAGATCGGCGGGGTGCTAAAGTCCTGGGCGGTCCCAAAAGGCCCGCCGGGTGCGCCGAAAGAGAAGCGCCTGGCCATCGCAGTCGAGGACCACCCCCTGGGCTACGGCGATTTTGAAGGGACCATCCCCATAGGTCAATACGGCGCCGGTACGGTTGAGATCTGGGACAGCGGCACGTTCGAGCCGCTGGACGGCGGCGACCCGCAAGACGCTCTTAACGCCGGCAAGTTGGCCTTTGCGTTGAAGGGGAGGCGCTTGAAAGGGCGGTTCGCTCTGGTTAAAACGAGCTTCGCCCCGAATAGCTGGCTATTTATCGCATCCGAAGGCTCCTAGGCCTAAGAATAGGGTTCGTAGAGGGAAAACGGGCCTATGTACAGGGCTTTCGTGCCCGCCAGGTTATCAATCCGCCCGTCCTGCTCTTTGGCGACAAAGCGGTCGATGCGGATGAAAGCGTTGTCATTGTCGATATCCGTTGCCATGAGTTCGAGTATGTCCTCTAGTTCCAGGGCCTTGATATTCATGAGTAAGCCCTCCTTGCTGCTAAATCACTGTTTCACGGTGGCCGTAGAATCATTTATCGGTCTTCGGAATCGAATACTTAAGCGCCGGGGCGCCTTGAAATTTAAGGATATTGTTGTATGTTGGAAGTTCTCAAAAAATTAAACCCGGGCGCGAAACGAGCCGAATTGTAGGAGTAACTTAAAGACTCCCGGCAGACGGTCCGGGACAGGGGGTTTTTTGTTCGTGAATCGACGCAGATTAAGCCCGATCCTTTTTCTCATTATCTTTGCACTGGCTGCTTTGTCGGCCTCGCCGGCCTTGGCCGCCGCGCACCGCGGCCGGTCGGCCAGACCGTCATTTAGCGGGCTGGTTTTAAAGTTCAGGAAAGCCGCGGACAGGTTCTCACGCCTGCTGGCCGGAGCAAAGGGAGCCTCGCAGGCGCGCCTTAAGCCGGCCGCCGCCGCCGTCGCTAAGGGAGGAGGTCCGGAAGCGGTTGCCGCCGCCGTTGGCTTCAAGCCGACCCCGACCCCGCCCATCCCGGATGGGACGCCGCGCGCCAACGTCTCGGCCTCGGGCCCATTCGCGACGCTGATCGCCGAAGCCGGAAGGAAAGATTTCGGCGGTGGCGAAACAGTCGCGGTCGGATACGCGGGCGGCACTTACTACCTTATTCAAAACGGCCGGACCATCGCAACGTCGAACCGGCCCATCAAGATCGAGCCCGCAAGCGGCACAATATTAAGTCTGCCTGATTTCCAAGACCCCAATTGGAATAACACCGTGAACCTCAACGCTTTTCGCGGCAACATCGAGGTGGTGTATTCAGCCGCCTCCAAACAGCTCTGGGCGGTCAATGAGCTGAGCGTGGAGGATTATCTTCGCGGGATGGCTGAAGCTTCCGCCGACGCGCCGCAGGAGCATTTAAAGGTGATGGCGATCGTTTCCCGCAGTTACGTAGTTCACCATCTGGCCGGCGGCGGCCGCCATCCCGGCGAACCGTTTCAGTTAAAAAACAGCCGCAACGGCAACGGCGACGACCAAGTCTATCGCGGCTATAACGCCGAGATGCGCCAACCGCGCATCGCCAAGTCGGTCGGCGACACCGCGGGCACCGTCGTCACGTATCAGGGCAAGCCGGTTATCACGCCATATTCGACCTGCCCGGGCGGGCGGACGCTCAGCCCCGCCGAAGCCCGCTGGAAAGTAGATTGGCCTTGGGTCCAGTCCGTGCCGGACCCGGACACGGCCGGTATGCCGCGCAACGGCCATGGCGTCGGCCTGAGCGGGATCGGTTCGCGCAAACGCGCCGAGCGCGGCGCGCCGGCGGCTGAGATCCTAGGTTATTATTTCCCGGGCACCTCGCTTGGACATGTAGACACGTCAGGCCAGATCGTCCGCGTGGCTATCTACGGGCAGCCGGTTAAATAAAGCCGGCCGGGTACTTTATTCTTAATAATTTATGGATTTATAATCCTTTTATTTGACATAATTTATGGAGTTATCTATTCTGGGTTTATGATAAAACGTCATTATGATTTGAACAAATTGCTTGAGCCCGGTAAAGCCGTGATCATTTACGGCCCTCGCCAGGTGGGCAAGACGACCCTCTTGCGCGATTGGCTGTCAAAGACAAAGCTCAAGTACAAGCTCGACTCAGGTGAGAATATCGCGACCCAGAACATTCTTAGTTCGCAAGATTTCGATCGCATCTTGGAATACGTGGAAGGATATGATGTCTTTGCCATAGACGAAGCTCAGCATGTCCCGGCTATCGGGCTGGCGATAAAGATACTCGTCGACCAAAAACCTCAACTGAAAATTATCGCAACGGGCTCGTCATCGTTTGATCTTGCGCACAATGTCGGCGAACCGCTGACCGGCAGAAAAAATACAGTCATCCTCTACCCCATCGCTCAACTGGAACTTCTCGCCATGTTCAATAAAGCCGAGCTTAGGCAGAAACAAGATGAATTCCTAGTATTTGGTGCTTACCCTGAAGTAGTAACCGCGAAGACCCGGGGGCAAAAAGTCGATATTCTGACGGAACTGACAAACTCATATCTGCTTAGAGATATTCTCTCGCTTGAGAAAGTCAAAGGCCCCCAGGTGCTCTTAAACTTGCTGAAGCTGTTGGCTTTTCAAATAGGCAGTGAGGTCTCGCTAAACGAACTCGCCTCTCAGCTAAAAATCGATGTAAAGACTGTCGACCGCTATCTCGATTTGCTCGAAGAGAGCTTCGTCATCCACCGGTTGACGGCTTTTAGCCGGAATTTGCGAAAAGAGATCAGCAAGAAAAACAAGTATTACTTCCTGGACAACGGCATAAGGAACGCCGTCATTTCGCAATTTAATCCTATGGATTTAAGAAATGACGCCGGACAGCTTTGGGAGAACTTCATCGTCAGCGAAAGACTGAAAAAGAGAGCCTACAAGAAAATATATGGGTCATCTTGCTTTTGGCGGACCTACGATCAAAAAGAGATTGATCTGGTTGAAGAGCGAGAAGGAGTGTTGTCGGGATACGAGATCAAGTATTCAACCGACAAGAAACCTAAACCCCCTAAGGAATGGTCGTCAGCGTATGCCGCCGCCACATATGAAATCATCGATCAGGATAATTACCTAAAATTCATCACTTGAAAGGAAGAGCGGGTATGTCCCGTAAAATAATCCTAATCGACGGAAATAGCCTGGTCTACCGGGCATTTTTCGCCTTGCCGACGACACTCACCCTGCCGTCCGGGCAAGTGACGAACGCGGTCTACGGTTTTACTTCGATGTTGTTGCGCCTTCTAATAGATGAGAAACCCGATGCGGTGGCGGTGGCCTTTGACAGCCGCGGCCCGACCTGGCGCCACGAACACTATGAGCATTATAAAGCCCATCGGGAAGCAACGCCGGACGACCTTATCAGCCAATTCCCCTTGGTCAAAGAGGTGCTGGGCGCCCTGGCCATCCCGACATTCGAGGCGCCGGGCCACGAAGCCGACGATATCCTGGCGACTTTGGCGGCGCGAGCGCACAATGCGGGCGATGAAGTGCTGGTGGTTACGGGCGACCGCGACGCCTTTCAGCTGATCCAAGACAAACGCGTCCGGGTTATGACGACCAAGCGCGGCATCACCGATATAGTCATCTACGACCGGGCCAAGGTGATCGAGCGATACGGAGTTGCCCCGGAACAGGTCCCTGATTTTCTCGGACTTAAAGGCGACCCTTCCGACAACATCCCCGGCGTCCCGGGCGTCGGGGATAAGACCGCGGCCAAACTCATTCAGCAGTTCGGGTCGATGGAAGCGCTCTTCGAGCGACTCGATGAAGTGGGCAGCGATAAGTTGCGCGCCGTCCTGGCCGACAACCGCGAGCAGGCGGAGATGAGCAAGAAGCTCGCCGTCCTCAATCGGGAGGTGCCGCTCGATAAAGACCTCGACGATGTCAAACTCGGCCAGTGGGAAGGGCCGGCGGTCCGCGAGGTCTTCACCCGATTCGAATTCCGCACCCTGCTGGAGCGCTTTGAAGCGAAGATAGCCGCGGCCGGAAGCTCGACCCCGCTTCTTGATGTGAGCATCAATGAACTGGGCGCCGGCGACCTGCGCGCCTGGCTGAAAGCCCGCCGAGACCCTGAGCCCATAGGCGTCGAGATCGTCCGGGATGAAAGCGGCCGACCCGTCGGTCTGGCGATCGGCTTTTTGCCTGACGGACAAAGCCAAGTCTTCACCGTCAAGCCCGACAAACTGGACCGTGACGACCTGGGGACTCTTCGCGCCTGGCTCAAACAGCCCGGCCGGGTCAAATCCGTTTATGACTTCAAGGCCAGGCTCAACGAGGCCGCCGGGCTTGGCCTGCCGCTCGACGGGGATGTCTTCGACCCGATGTTGGCCGCCTACCTTCTGGCCCCGTCCGACCTCGGCTACGAGCTGCCGCAACTTAGCCTCAATTACCTGGGCCGCCGGCTTGATGCCGAGGGCTCGCCGACGCCGGCCGCCGCGTCGCGGGCGGCCGCCGCCGTCGCGTTGATGCCGCCCCTGAAAACAGCCTTGAACGAGGAAGAGCTGGGGCCGGTTCTAGACGATATCGAGTTGCCGCTCAGCCGGGTCCTGGCGAGGATGGAGGCGTGCGGCGTGGGGTTGGACCGCTCCGTCTTGGCCGGTCTATCCAAAACGATGGCGAGCGATCTCAATAAAGTCGCCGGCCGCATATACGAGCTGGCCGGGGAAGAATTCAATATAAACTCCCCGCAACAGGTAGGCATGATCCTCTTTGATAAGCTGGGCCTGACGCCGGGACGCAAGACCAAGACCAAAGCCGCTTACGCGACCGACGCCGCCGTCTTAGCCAAGCTGGTCGGCGCCCATGAGATAGTCCCATTAATACTGGACTATCGCGAGCTCGCCAAGTTGAAATCCACCTATATCGACGCTTTACCCAAACTCGTAAATCCCGCCACCGGACGGCTCCACACATCGTTCAACCAGGCGGTTACGGCCACAGGGCGCCTGAGCAGCAGCAACCCAAACCTGCAAAATATCCCGACGCGCACTGAACTTGGCCGCCAAATACGCGAGGCGTTCGTCCCGCCGCACAAAGACGATAAACTGCTGGCGGCCGATTATTCGCAGATCGAACTGCGCTTGCTGGCGGACCTCAGCGGCGACGAGGCCTTAAAACAGGCTTTCACAGACGGCTTGGATATCCACACCGCTACCGCCGCCGAGGTTTTCGGCGTCGCCCCGGGTAAAGTCACGGAGCAGATGCGGCGCTCTGCCAAAGCGATAAACTTCGGGATTATCTACGGCTTGAGTCCGTTCGGACTTTCCGAACAACTTGAGATATCGACGGAAGAGGCCAAAACGTATATCGACACGTACCTCAACCGCTACCCGAAGGTGCGCGGATATTTAAACAGGTGTATCAAAGACGCTTATAAACGAGGCTACGTGGCCACGGTAACCGGGCGAAAGCGGTACATGCGCGAACTCAAAAGTGCCAACTATAACGAACGGTCCTTCGGCGAGCGCGTCGCCACCAACGCCCCACTGCAGGGGAGCGCGGCGGACATCATTAAGATAGCGATGATAAATATCGATAAGTGGCTGATTGAGTCTGGGCTGCAGACCCGCATGATCCTGCAAGTCCACGACGAACTTATCTTCGAAGTCCCCCCACTCGAAGAAGCGGTCGTCACCCCGAAGATAAAGGAATTGATGGAAAACGCCTATCCGCTAAGCGTTCCCCTGGAAGTTAAGATATCGTTCGGCAAGAACTGGGGAGAGGCGAAATAGGTGGCCCGGTTTTCAAAAAATATCTAATTGTATTTTGATCGTTTCGCTGATCTTTAGCATATCTTCTTCCGAAAGGACGCCGGCAAGTTTAAACAATCGCAACTTGCTTATGGTAGCCAGTTGATCGGCCATCGCCTTGCTGGCTTTGCCGTCCAGTACAACCAGCGACTCGCTGGGATAAAGATGATCTGCCTTGCTTGTTAGGGGGACAACTTGAACACGATTGAGAAACTTGTTCGATGCGTCATTGCTAACAATCACAGCGGGGCGTTTCTTTCTAATTTCTCCGCCAACCGAAGGGTCAAAGTTGACCCACCAAACCTCACCTTTTTTCACGAGCCATATCCCTGAAAGCCACCTCGGCCCAATCCAAGGCTTCCGCTTCTCTCTTCTTATCTTCCGACATTTGAGAGTATTCCGATTCTAAGTTTGGGCGCACGACATGCGGACGAACCAGGTCCTCAACAAATTTGCTGATTTTGCCTGGGCCGATGGTCTTGCGCAGGCCCGCATAAACTTCCTCGTCTAATGTTATGGTCAGCTTTTTTTGCATTGAAAACCTCCATTCCGTATACGTGTAGTATACGTATACATTTCGTGTATTTCAATGCCTAAGCAAGCACCAGAATAATCGCCCTGAAAAAGAAAAAGAAGTTTACACTGCCGACACCGCGCTCAATTAGAAATCGGTTTTCTCGTTAGACCGCCGCAGCTAGAATGGCAAAATGTTGCATTGCAAGACCTGACCCCATAAACTCATTCGGCCTTGGGGGCCTCGGCTACTTGACTCTTTACCATCTCCGCCAGGCGGGTGAAGCCCGGGCCGTCGTGGACGGCCATATCGGCCAAGACCTTGCGGTCTATCTCGATGTTGGCGGCTTTCAGGCCGTTCATGAACCGGCTGTAGGATATCCCGTTCTGGCGGGCGGCCGCGTTGATGCGGATGATCCACAGCTTGCGGAAATCCCGGCGTCTCTGCCGGCGGTCGCGATAAGCGTAAGACAACGAATGCAATACCTGTTCGTTGGCCCGCCTAAAGACCCGGCTCTTAGCGCCCCGGTAGCCCTTGGCGAGCTCGAGGACTTTCTTATGTTTCTTCTTATTGATAGTGCCGCGTTTTACTCTTGGCATTTTGTCTTTTTACCTCCGCGACTACTTGCCGCCGATAAGGCGGTTCATAACTTTCGTATTTGCTTTGCTCACCAGCGTCGATTTCGTCATATTGCGCTTCCGCTTCGGTGACTTTTTTTCCAAGATGTGGCTATGGAAAGCTTTGCCTCTAACTAACTTCCCCGTGCCGGTGCGCCTTATTCTTTTAGCGGCGCCCCGATGAGTTTTCATCTTAGGCATCTTCATGCTCCTTCTTCACAGCCGCGAGAATAGCCGGACGCGGCGCTAAAACCATGATCATGTTTCGACCGTCAAGTTTCGGGTGGGCCTCGATAGTCGCTATTTCGTCGACCTCGCCCGCCAGCCGTTTTAATATTCCTTCACCGATTTCCGCGTGGGTCGTTTCACGCCCCCGGAACATGATGGTGATCTTTACCTTTGAGCCGGCTTCAAGAAATCTAACCACGTGCTTTTTCTTTGTATCGTAATCGTGCTCTTCTATCTTGGGCCGGAACTTCATTTCCTTAATAACGATCTGCGATTGATGCTTCTTGGCGCGCTTGTTCTTCTGCGTCTGCTCGTACTTGAACTTGCCATAGTCCATGATCCTGCAAACGGGCGGCTCTCCTTGGGACGCTACTTCGACCAGATCAAGATCTTGACCTCGTGCGATCTCCATCGCTTCACTTAAAGTTTTTATCCCCAACTGTTCGCCGGTTGGAGAGATGAGCCGGACTTTATCAGCCCGAATACGGTCGTTTACCCGAACACCTAGGGTTTGCGCCAAGGCCACCTCCACATAACGTTGTCACGTTCTCTTATTTGTTCCCAATAAAAAAGGGCGGCAAAAAGCCGCCTTGTGTGACCTATAAGCTGCCGCGGGCGTGGCCCCGGCGCCGAAAGGTGAGAAGCTGTCAGGCGGCTCCTGCTTGTAACCAGCGAAGTATATCAGAAACGATCGGCCGCTGCCAATAGAGCGCCGCGACTAACAGCTAAATCCGCTCTCCAGCGCGCGGCCGGCGGATTCTTTAGACAGCCGGGAAGCGATCTCCTCGAGGTCCGTATCGCCGACATCAGTCCCGTCGCGCAACCTTACCGCGGCTGTGCCGGATTCGGCTTCCCGGTCGCCGACGACGAACATATAGGGTATTTTCTGCATCTGGTTATCGCGTATCTTGCGGTTAACGGTTTCGGTGCGGTCGTCGATGTCCACCCTTAAGCCCGCCGCTTTCAGTTTGTCCCTCACGGCATAGGCGTAATCGAGATGGCGGTCGGCGATGGGGATGACGACGCCCTGGACCGGTGCCAGCCAGAGCGGAAAAGCGCCGGCATAGTGTTCTATCAGGCAGCCGACAAAGCGCTCGATGGAGCCGAGAAGCGCCCGGTGGATCATTATCGGTTGATGGTCGAGATTGTCGACGCCCTTATAAGTGACATCGAACCTTTCCGGCAGGTTGAAATCGACCTGGATGGTCGTGCACTGCCAGGCCCGGCCGATAGCGTCCTTTATCTTCAAGTCGATCTTCGGCCCGTAGAAAACGCCTTCGCCCGGGTCGATCCGATATTCGAGACCGCAGGCTTTCAGGGCATCCTCAAGGGCATTGGTCGCCAACTCCCAGTGGTCCAGGCTGCCGACGAACTTCTCCGGCCGGGTCGAGAGATAGATATCGTATTCCGTGAAACCAAAGGCCGGCAGCATCTTCAAGACCATGGCGATAACGCCCTTGATCTCATCGAGCAGTTGTTCCCGCGCGCAGAAGATGTGGGCATCGTCTTGGGTAAAACCGCGCACCCGCAGAAGCCCGTGCAAGACGCCCGAACGCTCATACCGGTAGACGGTCCCCAGTTCGGCCCAGCGTATCGGCAAGTCCCGGTAACTGCGCGGCCTGGATTTATATATTTGCATGTGAAGCGGGCAGTTCATCGGCTTGACAATATACTCTTGCGATTCGATCTCGATGGGTGAATACATGTTTTCGCGATAGTTGTCCCAATGGCCGCTCGTCTTCCACAAATCCACCCGCGCGATGTGCGGGATAAGCACCAGTTCGTACCCGTTAGCCAGATGCTCGTTGCGCCAGTAGTCTTCGATTATCTTGCGCAGCAGAGCGCCCTTGGGATGCCAGAGCGGCAGGCCCGGCCCGACCGCATCATCTATGTGAAAAAGGTCCAGCTCCCGGCCGATCAAGCGATGGTCCCGGCGCTGCGCCTCTTCGAGCCGGAGTAGATAGGCATCCAAGTCCGCTTTGGCGGCAAAAGCCGTGCCATAGATGCGCTGGAGCATCGGCCGGGTTTCGTCTCCGCGCCAGTAAGCCCCCGCTACTTTGAGCAGCTTAAACGCTTTTATCTTACCGACATTGGGAAGGTGCGGCCCCCGGCAGAGATCGGCGAACCCGTCCTGCCTGTAGACACTGACAAACGGCTCTTCGAGTTCTTCTATCAACTCGACTTTATATGGTTGGTCGACGGACTTGAACAATTGCGACGCCTCAGAGCGCGCCAGCTCAAGGCGTTCAAATGAAGCCGCGCGCGCGATTATCTCGGCCATCCTGGCTTCGATCGCGGGAAGGTCGTCGGGCTTAAGGGTGACCGGCAGATCGAAATCGTAGTAGAAACCGTCTTCGATGGTCGGACCGATGCCGAACCGCGCCTGCGGGTAAAGCTCACCGACCGCCTGGGCCAGGACATGAGCGGCGCTGTGCCGCAAAATATCGAGTCCTTCGGGGGTATTGCCGGTGATAATAGCCACACTGTCGCCATCAGCCACTTTAGCAGTCAAGTCGGCCGGCCGGCCGTTCCGCTTGCCGGCCACAGCTGCCGCCGCCAGCCTCGAGCCGATAGCGGCGGCCACATCGCCGATCGTACTGGCGGCGCCTACCTCCAAGAGAGAATCGTCCGGTAATTTAACCTTGATAGTGGGTTTCTCATCAGCCATATCCGTCTGATTATAAGGGTTGGACGGGTGAAATCAAATCCGGGTTTTCGAGCGAGATTGGAGAACGCGGCCCAAAGCTTCAGATACAAGGCGGACGCAGGTCGAGTTGAGGGAGCGTGCTCAAGCACGTGACTGAGGCGAGGTTGAGAAAAAACCCGGGGTCCCCGCAGAGCGGACTTGGCTTTGTGGGGTGGAGCGCAGTAGATGAGGCTTTCGGTCGCGTTCTAGATAACTCGGTGGGTCTGGGAGATGGTATCCAGCACCGAGTCCATGTGCCAGCGCGATTCCTCATCGGGGACCGCCGGCAACCTTATCGTGAAATTCGTGCCAAACCCCAGTCGGCTGGAGACATCTATAGAGCCCTTGTGCTGCTGTATAACGCTGTGGGCCAGCGACAAGCCCAAACCGGTACCGCCTTCAGCCTTCAAGGAAAAGAAGGGTTCGAAGATGCGGGCCAGCATCTCTTCCGGTATGCCGTCGCCGCTGTCGGCAAAGCTTATTTCGACCTGAGAGCCTTCTTTTATTACGCATATCTCAAGGCGTCCGGCGTGGGACATAGCGTCGATCGCGTTATTCATCACATTTACGAAAGCTTGCTTTATCTGGTCGGAATCGGCCGATATGAACGGCAGCGGTCTCTGCATACTCTTCACGACCGCGATGCCCGCTTGACGCAGACGCGACTCCATCAGGCTTAAGGCTTGATCAAGAGGCAATTCAATATCGACAACTTTAAAGCGCGGCTGCCGCTTACCGGCGTAATCCAAGAGGTCTTTCGTCACCTTCGCCGCCCGCGATGCCTCGTGTTGGATCATCTCTATGTCTTTTCGCCTGGCGACAGGTATCTTTCTATCTTCCAGCATCAGGGTCGAGTAGCCGATTATAGCCATCAGCGGATTGTTGAGATCGGTGGCCAAACTAGCCGTCATCTCGCCCAGGGATACCAGTTTGCCCGATTGGACGAGACGGTCCTCAGTGGTTTTTGCGTCCCGTGAGAGGATCAACATCAAGCTACTGCCCATCAATGACGCGCCCAGGCCGGCATGGAACAGGTCCTGGGTCGTGTGCAAGACCACATACCCGGGGACCCAGCCGATGAAATCGGCGACCCGGCCCAGCCATATAACAACCGATAGGACGACGGCGCCCCAGGCCAGGAGAGGTATCAACGCCAGATTGGTCGAGAATATCGATAGATTAAAGAGAGGCACACGATTTTGCGCCCGATAAAGATCGATCGATTTCCTAACCAGCAGATAGGCGATGACCAGGGTCGGGATAACCGTAATGGACAAGAACGGCAACTCGACTGCCACGTCCCAGCTGGCCTTCGATTGATAGCCAAGCACGGCCGCCAACAATATCGTGGCCCCGGCTATCAGATAAAGATTGTGGTTGCCAATCATCCGCTTCGGTTCCAGATCAAAATAGAGAAGCTGCAGTTCGTTGACGGCCAGATAGAGAAAGAACAAGCTCATCGGAGCGGCCAGCATGTGCAGATAGTGGAAAAAATCGTGCCCTCTGGCGGAGAAAAAGTGCTCGGCCGCCTCGCCCAGGCCGATCAGGCCGATAAAGAAGATGCCCATTCGAAGGGCGAACCAGCCTTGCCCGCGCCGGCCGAAGTTGAGCCAGATCACCAGAATCGCCAGCAGACTGGCGGCAAACAAGAAACCACCGGCGGCGACATGCACGTATATTTCCGCCAACCCTTTGTGGTCTACTATCTGGTTAACGAGTAGGTTCTCGCTGTTTAGCTTGCCGAAAACGCTGATTGCGGTCATAGCCCCTTCACGATCGACACTTAAGTGGCAATAGAAGTAGTTAAATCCTACCGGCTACCTCAACCCTTGGCAAGATTGCGGCATATTGTTGGTCGTTTTCAGTCGCTATATGGTCAAATACTTCCATGACCGGCATCGGTGAGCCGAAAAAAAACCCTTTGACAAAGGTGTTTGTCTATTTATACCATTGAAGGTCACCAGCTTTTGACAATATGGGGTGAGATAAATTGTGCCGATTGAGCGCCATCACTTCCAGCGATTACTTCTCCCCGATGGAGAACATCCTGGCGCTGGAGACAATGAAAGAGGGCCACGACGGCTCGGGCTTGGGGCTGACCTTTAAAGACCTCGGCGGTGTCTTTGAGGATTATAAGGGTTTACCAATCCTGTCCGGCATTTTTTCGGACAAAGGACTGGAACTGCTCGACGACATCATGAGACTTCGGGGTTTCGCGGAAAAATTCACCTGGGTGCCGAAGATAAGCCCTGTTCCCGGGGTCGTCGCTCGCGACCATTATATGGCCAGGGTATATGATTATCCGGATGCTTACAAAGACAAGGGATGGGCCGAGAAAGAAGCTGTGCTGACAGAGACGCGGATCTCCTTGCGCCATGCGGGCGAGCCCGATGAATCGATGTTCGTCTTCTCCTTCTTTCCCGATGTTCTGACACTGAAGGAAGTCGGAGACCCGTTGGAGCTGGCGGAATTTTTCGGTCTGGATAGCGCCGATATAAGCGCCCGCATCATCCTGGCCCAGGGGCGGCAGAACACCAACTATGATATCTATCTCTATGCGTGTCATCCGTTTTTCATCCAGGGCTACTGCACGATGACCAACGGCGAAAACACCGCATTCGTGCCGATCAAAGAGTTCTTGACCGGGCGCGGCAACCCGGCTTACATGGGTTACAATAGCGACAGCGAGGTCTTTGCCCATATCCTGCACTACACGCATCGCGCGCTGGGATACCCGCTGACTTATTACAAGGATGTGATAACGCCGCTCAGCAATGAGGAGATTTCGGGTCGCGACGACGCAGGTGCGTTGCGATTGATCAAGCGCGCTTTGCGGCCGCTCTGCATCGACGGGCCGAACTGCGTCATCGGCTTTATTCCGGACGGGACGACATTTATGGTGCAAGACGCCAAGAAGTTGCGCCCGGGCGCGGTCGGCGGCGGTCCCGGCAAGTACGCCCTGATGTCGGAGGAATGCGGCGTCGACAGCGCCGTGCCGTCGCGGGATAAATCGCGGGATATCTTTCCAATGAAATATGATATGGTAATCGTCCCTCCGGGGGCATCGGAAGTGAGAGTATGGAATCAGCTGTCGGGATAAACGAGAGCAACGAGCTCTCTCTGCAAGAATTTCCTTATATAGTGCGCTGGCGGGAAGACCGTTGCACCAGATGCGGTAAGTGCACCGCGGTCTGCCCGACTAAAGCGATCGAACCCACTGTCTTTGTCCAACGCCAAGCTTTCTCCGAAGGGTCGGCGCCAAACCCGGCTATCGAGAGAAAAGTGATGCAAGGCGTCGAGCAGGTCTGCGACATCGAGCGCTGGTGCACAGGCTGCGGCACCTGCTCATTTGTCTGCCCGAATGTCGCCATCGAGCCGGAGTACAACCCGCACAATAAATTCCTGTTTCATAAGAATAAGGGCGGCGTCCCGCATAAACGCGGCGGGCGGCGCAATGACCCGGGCGTATCCACCCTTGATCAACTAAAATTCACCAGAATATCCATGCTCACGGATCCGGCCTTGGACGCCGGGCGCCATGAGTTTTATATCCGCACGCTCCTGGGGCGGAATTTGCCGCCGGAAGCGCTGCCGCTCAAGACCGTCGATGACAAGCTTCTCCTTGACGGCCCGCAGACTTTCATCCCGCCGGTGCGCGAGATCTTTCCCATCAGAATAGGCAGCATGTCTATCGGCGCTCTCTCCCCGCATATGTGGGAAGGCCTGGCGATGGGCATCACTTACTTAAACGAGGTCGAAGGCATCCCGGTCGTCATGGCTTCCGGCGAGGGCGGCATGCCGCCGCGGCTCTTGCGGTCGCGCTTTTTGAAATACTTCATCATCCAGATCGCCTCCGGCTATTTCGGCTGGGACGAGATCATTCACGCTCTGCCGGAGATGCGGGAAGACCCGTGCGCCATCGAGATCAAATACGGCCAGGGGGCCAAGCCGGGCGACGGCGGCCTGCTGATGGCCTATAAAGTGCTCAACTTAATAGCCGAGATTCGCGGCGTGCCGAAATTCGTCGATCTCTCTTCGCCGCCGACGCATCAGACCAAGTACTCGATCGAGGAAGCCGTGGCCAAGATGATCCAATCGATGTCGATGGCCTGGGGCTTTAGGGTTCCCGTCTATCCCAAGATATCAGGCACCAAGACAGCCAAAGCGGTCCTAAACAACCTGGTGCGCAACCCGTATGCGGCCGCTCTCTGCATTGACGGCGAGGACGGCGGCACCGGCGCCGCTTACAACGTATCGCTCGACAAAATGGGCCACCCGATAGTATCGAATATCCGCGACTGCTATCTTGATCTGGTGGCGCAAGGGCGGCAGAACGAACTGCCGCTGATAGCCGCCGGCGGAATGGGCAAAACAGGCAACCTGGCCGCCAATGCCGCGGCCATGATCATGCTCGGCGCGTCAGCGGTCGATTCCGGCAAATATATCATGCAGGCGGCGGCCAATTGCCTCGGCGACGAACACAACCGCTGCAACCTGTGCAATACCGGGCGGTGCCCGCGCGGCATAACCACCCAAGACCCGAAGCTCTACCGGCGCCTCGACCCGGACAAAGTGGCCGAGCGGGTCGTAGATATATTCAAGGCCGCCAACATGGAGCTAAAAAAGATATTCGCGCCGATGGGTCGCAGCACTCAGCTGCCGATAGGCATGTCCGACGGCCTGAGCATCGGCGACAAAGCCATGGCGGATAGGTTGAAGATCGATTATGCCTGCTGAAATTATTGAAGGAAAAGTCAACGGCCATAGGGTCTCTTCTCGGGAGTTAGAGGAGCAAATCCAGGCGGCCGTTAAAGACGGCGCCCGTGAGCTGACTATCGTTGCCGACGGCCAGCACGGGCTGGGCGGGCGGATTTGGCCCGATCACGATGGGCCGGTAAAAATCGCTATCGACGGGCCGGTCGGCCAGCGGGTCGGCGCGATGGGCATGGCCGGCACGGAAATTTTAGTCAGAGGCAGCGCGTCCGACGATGTCGGCTGGATAAATTGCGGAGCTAAAATAACCGTCCTCGGCGATGTGACCAACGGCGCCCACAACGCCGGCGCCCAAGGCATACTCTATGTCCAGGGCGGCGGCGGCGCCCGCTGCGATACCATGACCAAACGCAATCCGCGCTTCGAACCGCTCCAATCCTGGTACTTCCGCGATGTCGGCGATTCGTTCGCTGAATTCAAAGCGGGCGGCACGGCTGTGGTCTGCGGCGTCGACCCGCGCAATCCCGACAACATCCTCGGATACCGGCCATGCGTCGGCATGGTCGGCGGCACTATATACTTCCGCGGCCGGCTCCAGGGCTACAGCGCCGGCGATGTGAAATTGGCCGGGCTGACCGAGGCGGATTGGGAGTGGCTGACAACCAACATGACGCCATTTCTTGAGGCCGTCGACCGGACCGGATATTTGGCTGAATTGACCAAGTCGCGCGACGACTGGCGCAAACTCATCGCTTATACGCCCGAAGAAAAAGAGGAAAAGACCGCCGCCAAGAAGCCGGATATGACCGGCTGGCGGTTGAATATCTGGGAAGGCGACGTCGGCATCGGCGGCATATTCGGCCCCTATCTGGACCACGAGCGGACCATTCTGCCGTTTATTACCACCGGCGCCGACCGGCGGGCTAAACCGGTCTGGAACAACAACCAATATCTGCCCCCCTGCGCCTGGGCCTGCCCTTCCGATATCCCATCTCAAGAACGGGCCGGGCTGATCCGTCAGGGCCGGGATGAAGAAGCTTTAGAGCTGGTCTTGAGATATAGCCCGTTCCCGGGGACCGTCTGCGGGCAGGTCTGCCCGAATTTATGCATGGATGCCTGCACCCGCGGCCAGGTGGACAGACCGCTCGATATCAAATCGCTGGGAAGCCTAAGTCTGGATCTGCCGGCGCCTAAAAAAGCCAAAGCGACCGGAAGAAAAGTCGCGGTCATCGGCGGCGGCCCCGGCGGGCTTTCAGCCGCCTGGCAGTTGGCGCTAAAAGGCCATTCCGTCGAGCTCTATGAAGCGGACAATATCCTCGGGGGCAAGCTCGAGCTTTGCATTCCCCGGGACAGGCTGCCCCAGAAAGTGCTCCGCAAGGAGATATCGCGTTTTGAGGAATTAGGCGTCGATGTCCGCCTCGGCACCAAGGTCGACAAAGAGCTCTTCAAAAAGGTCTATGATGAGAACGACGTCGTGATCATCGCTTGCGGCGCGCATACCCCGCGGACGGTCCCCTTTGCCGGTTCGGAACACGTTCTGGGCGGAGTCGATTTCTTAAAGGAGATCAACCGCGGAAAACCGGCCGACTTAAAGGGCCAAGACGTCGTCATTATCGGCGCCGGCAACGTCGGGATGGATATCGCCGCCCAAGCTTTTAACTGCGGCGCCATGACGGTTACCGCTGTTGACGTGCAGGCGCCGGCCGGCTTTGGCAAGGAGCGTGAGGAAGCCGAAGCGCGCGGCGCTAAAATCCTGTGGCCGAAGTTTACCGAGAGTTTCGACCCGGTCAAGAAAGAGATCGTCTTCAGGGACGGCGACAAGCTGCCGGCCGATACGGTCATCATCTCCATCGGCGAGCTGCCCGAACTGGACTTTCTGCCGCCGGAGATAAATACCGAGCGCGGCTTGGTCCAGGTGAACGCTCGCCAACAGACCAGCGATGTCAAGGTCTTCGCGGTCGGCGATGCCGCCGGCCCGGGCCTGGTGACCCACGCTATCGGCGCCGGCCGCCGCGCCGCCGACGCCATCCACGCCCAGATGATGGACTATGATTACATACCGGAAGCCAGAGCTGTAATCCCTTACGACCGCATCAAGACCGCCTATTATGAGACCGAGGCTGTTGAGGAATTCGAGGCTGTTTCCGAAGCCAACCGCTGCATGTCCTGCGGCTCCTGCCGCGACTGCGAGCTATGTATCTATACCTGCTACTGGGGGGCCATCTCCCGCGTCGCCGGTGAAGCCGGCGCCTGGACCTACGTCGTCGATGAAGATAAATGCATCGGCTGCGGTTTTTGCGCCGGGACCTGCCCGTGCGGGGTGTGGGAGATGGAAAAAAATGTTTGAGCTTCTGAAAATGCGAGTTATCACTGAAGACTAAAGTAACGATTGTGGTCATCGTCTCGCTGGCCATGGGCTTTATAAGCGGCATTGAGCTTACGCGATTTCAAGCCCGCGAACGGGTCGAGCGGCTGCAGGAATCGCTGCCCGCCTTTAAGAGGCCGGATAAGCCCGTAGTCTTTGACAGTCTGACCCAAAAAAAACTCGTGGCGCTGACCTTCGATGACGGACCGGACCCGAGGTTTACCCCGAAGATTTTGCGAATCCTTAAGAACGCCCACGTCAAAGCGACGTTTTTTGTCGTCGGCATCAGCGCCAAGGATCATCCGAACTTGATAAAACAAGCGGCGCGCGCCGGCAATTTGATTGAAAACCATACCTGGGACCATCCGGAGTTCGAATTGCTGGGCAGCCTCAGGATGGCCGCCGAGCTGGAAAAAACCAGTAAATTGATAGCCAGGCTGACCGGCGCGCGGCCAAAATATTTCAGACCGCCCCACGGCATCTTGACCAGAAAGATATATCTGGTTGCCGCCCATGAGGGCTATCGGCTCATAATGTGGTCAAACGCCTTGCAGGAGCGCCGCTTCAGCCACCCGAAAAGCGACGCCGCTTTTATCGCGGCGCGGATTGAACCCGGCGCTATAATCCTTGCTCACGACGGCCGTCTCGACCATAGTCGGGGAGTGGCGGCTTTGCCGACATTGATTAAGACGCTCAAGGCCCGCGGATACCGTTTCGTCACCCTCGATCAACTGCCGCTCCCCAGTTTCAAATAGTACGCTCGCTATTGGTCCTTCAGAAAGAACCCCGATATTCCGAACTTAAGTAAAGAGTTTATGGAATTTATCAGGGGACTTGAGCAATTAAACAGTAACGATGTCGCCATCGCCGGCGGCAAAGGCGCCTCGCTCGGTGAAATGATGGCAGCCGGTTTCCCCGTGCCGCCGGGCTTCGTCGTTTTGGCCGGGGCGTTTGAAGTATTTCAAAGCCGGGCCGGTCTGGATAAAGAAATCACCGCGATATTAGGCTCGCCGGCCGACCGCAGAGAAACCGGCGCTTTGAACGAAGCGGCCAACAAGCTACGCGACCTGGTAATGGCCGCCGACATCCCGATTGAGATCGCCTCCGCGGCCCGAGAAGCTTTATCCGGTCTCGGCGCCGACTTTGTCGCCGTCCGCTCCAGCGCCACCGCTGAAGACGGCTCGACGGCGGCCTGGGCGGGCCAGCTTGATAGCTTCCTGAATACGACGGCCGCGGAACTGGCCATAAATATCAAGAAATGTTGGGCATCGCTTTTCAGCCCGAGGGCCCTGGCCTACCGGTTCGATAAAGGCCTGGCCACAGAAGAGATATCCATGGCTGTGGTGGTTCAGAAAATGGTCGCCGCCGACATCGCCGGGGTCGCCTTCTCCGCCCATCCCGTTACGGGCGACGGCGGGCGGGTATTCATTGAAGCCGGACCCGGCCTCGCCGAGGACCTGGTGGCCGGGCGGACAACCCCCGATAGGTACGTGATCGATAAAAAAACCCTATTGTTGATAGAGACGACCCCGGCCTCGCCTGAAATGACGACCCCGGACAAACGCGGCGGACCGACGGCCGCGACCCTGACCTTAGAAAAAACCAGGCGGCTGCTCGCTGAAGAAGATATCTTGAGCTTGGCGCGGCTGATCGTCCGCATCGAAGACCACTTCGGCTTTCCGGTCGATGTGGAGTGGGCAACTGACGGACAGTTCTCCATCGTCCAAAGCCGGCCGATAACGACCCTGCCCGGCCAAACCGCCAAACCCGATCAGGTCTGGTCGAACCTGAATATCGCCGAGGTTCTCCCCGGAGTTATCCCGCCGCTGGTCAAAGATATAATATTGGGACTAGTGGGACCGGCTATCATAAAGCTTTTAAAACTGCCGCCGGCCACCGAGTTGGCCGCGGATATCAAGGGCCGCCTCTACTTCAACGTCACCGGCTTGCAAACGGCCTTAGTTAAAATCACAGGCGCCAAAGACCTGGATATCACCGCGCTCTTAGGCGGAGAGCAGGGCAGATCGGGCGCGCTGAAACAAGTGCCGCTGGCCGTGAAAGCCAGGCTCATGAGTTTTGGCGTGGCCGCTCTAGTGAGCTCGATCTTTATCCAGAGAAAGTACGATCGCTTCATCCTCGAGGTGCGCTCGACGACCGCGGACCTGCTGCGGCGGGCGCGGGAGACTGACGATTTACGCGCCTTGCTCGATCTTAACGACGAAGCCTTGAGACACATCGAGAAACTGGCCACAGACTCTTTATTGATGAACGCCTTCCCTTTCTCTTTCTATGTGATTTTTTCCGCCGCGGCCAAGCGATGGCTCGGCGACAACGGCGCCGCCCGGGGCCACTCGCTTCTGGCCGCCGGGGGTGACGGTCTCCAGGAGATCAAAGCGCTCGGCGAACTATGGGCGGTCAGGAACAGGCTCAAGCTCAACCCCGAACCGGCGGCCGGGTTCCTCGCGGCGCGGGATGTGGACGAAGCGCTGGCGTCGCTTCAGTCCGACGGCTTGGTGTGGGTCGCCTATCAGGCTTTTCTTGATGAACACGGCCATCGTTGCGCCAAAGAACTCGATTTTTCCGTGCCGCGGTGGCGCGAAGACCCGGCTTTTATCGTCAGCATCCTGAAGAATTATCTGAAAGCCGCCGACAGCAGCGACCCGCGCCGGAAACGCCGGGAACTCCGGACCGGCCAGGCGAGAGTGCTGGCGTCAGTGAAGACGGAGTTGCCTAAGTGGAAGTTCCGGCTCTTGAAAAAACTGCTGGCCCTAGCCATCGACGGGCAAGAAAAACGGGAGAATACGAAATCGGAAGTCGTAAAATTACTTTTGCCTCTGCGGGAGACCCTGCTTAAGATAGGCGGCCTTTTGGTCGGCGAAGGCTTGCTCGACGACAGCCGGGATATCTTTATGCTCCGCCTTGAGGAGTTGCGGGCGCTGGCAGACCAGGCTGAGCTGGTTCCCGATTATTTCGCCCCCGTTTTGGCCCGAAAAGTCGCTTATGAGGGGTATAAGGCGCTCCGCTTACCGCCCGTTATCACGGATATCGACAATCTCGATCGGGACTGCGGGCTAAACACTCTTGATACCGAATCGCTCAGCCCGACAGACGCGGATGCGCTGGCCGGCATCGCCGCCAGTTGCGGCAGGGTCGAAGGCATCGTCTGCGTGATAGATTCGGTCGACGAGATAGGCCGACTGAACCCCGGCGATATTCTGGTTACCGACCACACGGACCCCGGCTGGACGCCGGTCTTCGCTACTATCAAAGGCTTGATCACCAACACCGGCGGACTCATCTCCCACGCCGCGATAGTCGCCCGCGAGTACGGACTGCCGGCCGTCGTGAACGTACCTAACGCTACGAGCCTGCTAAAGAGCGGCCAACGCGTCTTATTGGATGCGGACAACGGCCTGATCCGGATTGTCCGGGATTAACCGGCGCAGCTTCTGCCCGCGCGCAACAAACACTAATTAAGGGTAAAAGCCTTCTTATTAAGCCTAGAGTTTTCCAAGGAGGTTCTGTTCCAACACTATGGCGGCTAATCCGGAGCTGAGTTGCCAGGCGGAAATAGATATCTTGAGCCGGGTCTCCGCCAAGATCGGCCAATACCTGGAACTCGATAAGGTACTCGACACCGCTTTGACGGAGGTCCTGGCGGCGTTAAGAGTGAAGCACGGCTGCATCTATCTGCTCGATCAAGAGACCGGCATTTTAAAGATAGGGGCCCAGCGTCAGCTCACGGCCCGCTTTTTAAAAGCCAAGGGAGCGATCAAGCCCGGCGAAGGCTGCGCCGGCACGTCGGCAGTGACCAGAGAGATGTTCGCCCCGACCAGGGCTGAGCGCCGTTTCGTCTGCAAAGAATCTCAAGAGCTACTCGGAATCGATTGCCTGGCCGCCACACCGATCGTCGTCAAAGATCAAGTCCTGGGAGTACTGGAGCTGTTCGCCCCGGTATCGAGGCGGCTATCTTTAGACGAGCGCGAACTCATCGAGGCGATCAACCATCAGCTCGGGGTCGCCATCAAGAATGCTTCAACATATAACAGCCTTCAGCACGCGCTCGACCATACCAGGAAATTATTGCAAGCGACTGAAACGATCACGGCCACTCTCGAATTCGACACCATCCTTGAATACCTCGCTCGCCTGGCCTGCGAACTGACTCAGGTATCGAGGGCCGCGATCGCCTTTTACGATGCCGAGGCCAAAGAAGCTGAATTCGTCGTCTCCCCGAGCGGGGAAGAACAGAAGGGCCTGCGGCGGGCGGTCGACGGCAAGACCCTCCAGACCGTCTACGAGAGAGGTCAAGCGGTCGCGGTCTACGACCTATCCGATTTACCCGATGAGACCAGACAAGCAATGGAGGCGGACCATGTCCGCTCGATATTGATCGTGCCCTTGCGGTTCGCCGGACTCACGCTTGGCGCTCTTTACTTGGATGAGCCATATCATCGACACAAGTTCACGCCGCTCGAGATCGATCTGGCCGAAGGCATCGCCCGCCATGCGGCCGCGGCCATCCAGAATGCCAGGAATTTTGAGTCAAAACAGAAGGCTTTAGCCAACGCTGAAGCGCTCTTGCAAGCTTCCGAGATGGTGGCGACCATCCTGGAGCCCGACATTCTCTTGAACCAACTCGCCCGTCTGGCGCCCAAGCTGATGGGTATCGGCCGCGCCGGGATCTGGCTCTTCGACGCCGGCGCTCACGAGCTGAGAATAGGGGTCCCGCCAACCCGCGATATGCCTTCGCATACGACCTGCAAAATCGAAGGCGCCCAGTTGAAGGCTGTGCTCTATCAGGGAAAAGTATTGGTATTGGATGACTGGTCGGGTCTGCCGGACCCCATCCGCTGGTCGATGCGCCGCCAAAACGTCAAGTCGCTCCTGTTGGCGCCCTTGCATTACGGTTCGGAAATAATCGGCATCCTCATGCTCTACGATGACGACCGGCCGCATGACTTTTCGCGCGAAGAGATCGGCCTGGCGGAAGCTATCTCTCATCACGCGGCGATCGGGGTAATAAACGCGAGATCCTTTGCCGAGCAAAGACGGATAGCCGAGACGCTCCAACAAAGTTTTATCCCCAGCCACCCCCCGCTTATGCCGACGGTCAAATTCGGCGTCGGTTACAGGTCCGCGTCGGAAGGGGCTTTTGTCGGCGGCGACTTTTACGACTTCCTTGAGAACGAGGGGTTTCTTGGGGTCTGCATCGGCGACGTCTCCGGGCACGGGATCGAGGCCGCGTCTCTAGCCGGCTTGGCCAAGAGCACCGTCAGAGCTTACGCGCTCGAGCAACCCGCTCCGGCCGCGGTTCTTAGAAGGACCAACAAGATCATCGCCAGACAGACCATGGGCCACCAATTCATCACCATGAACTATGGGCTTCTCGACCTAAAGAGTCGGGTCTATAAATATGTGAGCGCCGGGCATCCGCCGCCGCTGGTTGTGAATCAAGACGCCGGGTTTCTTCCGGCGAGCAGCAACTTACCGGTCGGAGTGCGCCCAAACACTCATTTTAGGTCGCAGACCGCTCGATTACCCGGCAACAGCTTCCTTATCTTATACACCGACGGATTGCTGGAGGCCCGCCACGGCCAGACCTTGTTCGGCCCGGAACGCCTGTGTAAAGCGACGATCGCTCACCGCCACGGCAGCGCTCAGGAACTGGTCGACGGCATTTTGAATGAAGTCGAAGACTTCTCCGAACACCGTCTTGTCGACGACATCGCGATCGTGGCGCTGGCGCTAGGCTAGCTCTTTTGGGTATCTATGCAAGCATGAAAATCGCGATAATCCACGGGTACCTGCTCTCCGGGACCGGCAGCAATATATATGTGGCCAATCTGGTCGCCGGGCTTGTCGCCCGGGGCCATGACGTTTTTTTATTCTGCCAGGAACCCCAACCCCAGGGCTTCCGGTTTATCGATGAGTGCTACGATTTTGAAGCCGGCAACCAGTGCTTTTTCCCGGTGTTCAGCCGGCGCGGTCAAGGTCCCGGCCGGGCCAGGCTTTTTCGTCCGCGAATCGGCGAGATACTGCCTGTTTACGTCCTGGACGAATACGCCGGATTCACTGCAAAAGAGTTTCATCGCCTTCCGCGCCTTGATATCGAAAATCATGTCGCCCGCAACGCTGAAGCGGTCAGGACCGTCCATAACGCTTTCGGCCTGGAAGTCGCTCAGGCCAACCACCTGATCGCATCTCCGGCGGTCGCCCGCCGGGCGCTGGAAGAAGAGAGCGTCCCTTACCATGTGACTATCCACGGAAGCGCTTTGAATTACAGCGTGAAGAGAGACGCCCGGTTAAACCCCCTGGCTCTATACGGCTTGGAAAAAGCCGCGTCGGTGACCGCTCCAAGCCGGTTTCTCAGCCGGCAGCTAAACGATTATCTGATTTCGGTCGGACGGCCTAAAGTAAAAGTGAACATCGTCTATCCCGGCGTGGAGCTAACGCTTTTCCAGCCGACGGACGACCGCTCCGGGGACGTAGCCGGACTGGTTAGACAACTTAAGCAGCAATCTGTCCCCGGCAAGAGCGCCGGCCTGAAAGAATCTTTGCGAGCGGCTGTAAGAACCGGCGACCGGTCGAGAATCAAAAAGGAATTAGCCGAACCGGCCGTCTACGAACGGCGCGCGCCCGATGGCGACGCCTCCGAGACCCTGGCAAAGATCGATTGGCAACACGAGCAAGTCGTGATGTTCGTCGGTAAATATCTGGCCGCCAAAGGCCTGCACGTATTGATCATGGCGGCGCCCCTAGTCCGGGCGATTCGCGGCCGCACGCGCTTTCTGGCGGTCGGGTTCAGCGATCAGAGGGAGCTCTTTGAAGCCCTGTTGGACGCGCTGGCCGAGGGCGAAGGCCGGCTCGTCATCGACCTCGTCCGCGAAATAGAAAAAGACTGCCGCCCGCCTGTCGGAACGAGATTTCTGGCGACCCTCAAACGGCGCGGAGAATTCGCCGGTTATCTCCAAACGGCTCGGGATGCCGACTTGACCGAATCATTCTTGTTCACCGGGCCCTTGGACCACGAAGAGTTGGCCCAACTGCTGCCGGCGGCCGATCTCTCGATCTCGCCCTCCATCTTTCCCGAGGCCTTCGGGATGGTGGCGGCGGAAGCTCTGGCGGCCGGGGTCTTTCCCGTTGTCGCCGACGACTTCGGTATGGTCGAGATAGCTGAGCTCTGCCAAGCCTCCTTCGGCGGCCGATTCCCTGAGCTGCCGAAATTGAAAATAGATAGCCGGTTTGTCGACCGCCTAAGCGAGATCATGATCGCGGCGCTGGCAGAGCCGTCGCTGCGAAGCCGGCGGTTTAAGAAAGCGGCCAACCGGCTGGCCGCCCGGAGGTTTAGCTGGGAGAGAGTTACCGCGGACTACCTCAAGCTGTTCGTTAAAGGTCACCGCCGCGTCGCGTGACCCCGACATAATTCATTTTATGCTGTGACCGGCCGCATGCTATAATCCCTTAAGAGTTGTTTGTTCCCGGAGGGGCCCGGAGGTGAAATGGACGGAGCAGAAGAAGCAAGAACCCCGGGCGCGGCCTGGTTGCGCAGTCCGATCTGGCTGGTAATGTTCGCCATCGTACTGACAGCTTTAATAGTCAGTTCCATCTCGGGACGACCGCTTTTCAAGCTGGGCGGGGGCAAGCCTACCATCGCTCCCAAAGAATATCGCGATGACGACCAGGGCTTTTCGCTTACGTATCCGGGCAATTGGCAAAAGCTCGGCCCGGAGGAGTCGGCCAAGCTCCAAGGCGCTTTTGCTTTCGCTATCCGCCGCTCTAAGCCCGAAGCCCTCTTCAGCGTCAAGACCCAGGAGATAAAGAGCGGGAACGTCGATCTGAACCAAGTGGCCAAAGCGCTTAACAAAGAGATGCCTAAGAACTTCCGGCATTTCAAAAAACTCGGTCAATCGGTCGTCGACGTGAACGGCAGCCGGGCCCTTCAATACAATTATATCTTTCTCGCCCAGCCGCGGGTGACGATCCGCGAAGAGCTGACGATCATCCCGACGCGGAAGAAAGTTTTTCATTTGACCGCTTGGTCGTCAACCAAGAATTTCGGTCGCGTTCAGTCGGACTTCAAGCGGATAACCGGCAGTTTTGCCGTTCGATAACCGGCGGCCATCGCTCACCTGCTGCTCTCGAAACTAACCTGACGCTCTTGCCCACCCCCAGTTTTAAAGTAACTTCCAACTAAACCCATTGAAATGTCGAGGGAAGGAAACTTTTGCTTGACAGTATGTGTGTTATGTGGCACATATAGAACATGAAAAAGAACAGAGATGAGTCGGTTGATGATGTCAGGCAATGGTTTGCATCCGAGATCGAGAAACTTTGGCCCGCCGGGCTGGGATCCCTGAGCCTTAGGCGTAGTCCATGTATTAGAAAGAACTGCCACGTATGCGAAACAGGAGAAAAGCATGCCAGTTATGTGTACTATGCCAACCGAGGAGGCGGTCAAAGATTTAGTGTCTATGTCCCGGATGAACTAACAGGTGAAGTCGAAAAGGCGCTGGCAAACGGCAATCGATTAAAAGATATTCTCTATGAAGCCAGCCGCCGCTATATCATGGCCCTAAAACGTGAGAGAAACCATCGAGACCTGGGCGCACTCTAAAGAGCTTACGACAGCAGTCGATCAGGCAATCGACAGCGCCTTTGGCTGCACCCGGCGAACCGTGCGCAAGAACCTCGCGGCCCTTACCACCTCGTTTTTAGGCGTCTTAGGGGCAGCCAGAAGTGGACAGGGCCGTCTTTCTTTGGCAACCCTGTATCGATTGCTTCCCACCAACGGCTCCCCTCATGCCAGAGAAAAACGTCTTGGCCGCTTTCTTAACAACAAAGGACTCGACCCGCATGGTGTCTCAAGCGGACTGGCAAAACTCATTTTCGGTAAAAAAGGTCAAGGTCTTTGGCCGGTGGTTTTCGACCAGACAAAGGCCGGATCGACCCAATCGCTGGTTGCCGGTGTCCCTTTTGAGGGACGCGTTATGCCGCTTGCGGCCTACACCTTCGACTATCCCTGGAAGACCATCGCGCCGCACAGCCAAAACGATCTGGAACGTATCTTCCTTATCGATGTCCAGTCAGCTCTTCCTGCCGGGGTTAAAGCGGTATTCATCGGTGATCGCGGCTTTGCCAGAGCCGCCCTTCTTCGCCAGTGCTGGGATGAACGCCGGCTTTTTATTATCCGCGGCCGAAGAGGCACGGTAGTCTACCACCAGGGAAAACGGACAAAACTGGGTGATCTAAAGACCAAAGCACATAAGGCCAAAAGATTTCACAGTGTCCTTTATCATGCGAAGCAGCAGGTGCCCGTAGACATAATTGTCTATCGGGAGCCCGCCTTTGATGAAACCTGGTACCTGCTCGTTCCACCATTTAGCGAAGAGATTCTCGGCGCCAGCCAAGTCGTTGATCTTTACCGCCAGCGCATGAAGATCGAACAAGCGTTTCGTGATTTTAAAACCCATCTAGGCTTAAGAGGACTAAAGCTTAAGGTCAGAATAGCCGAGCGTATGGGTCGGCTGATTTTAGCCTTTCTAATCGCCTACTGCCTGGCCCTGCTTCTCGGGATATCCGATGAGGCATATGGGGCCAGACGAGATCTCGAAATCTTAAGAACAAAACCGCGTCACGGCACCCGCCGCACCTTGAGCGTACTCTTCATTGCCATGCAGATGCTCTCGCACCCCAAACACAAAGACCGTGCTCTTTGGCGACTTAGGCAAATTGCCGGGAGGATAGCCGACGGTCTTCCGGCTCTGCCGCCTGAATTGTCGCCGCTTCAAGATTCGGTTGCGGCTTAAAATCAAAAGCGTTGTCTAGCAGACGCCTTAAGCACCCTTTAAACACCATTGTTGGCGCCTAAAACCTTAGCGTGGTCATCATCGTTCGGTCTATACGACCATCTTTAGCGACGATTTGTGCTTAGCCTTAAAATTCGTAATTAAAAACTGGGGGTGGGCAAGGGTGACGCTCTATCTGATATAGGTATCCAGCGGCACTTTTGGCAGCTCCAAATATGGGCCGCTTCGCTGGATGCCGGCGTTGATGTGGCAATTGCCGGCACACCAGGTGGCGTTATGACAGGTCCAGCAGACGTTCATCACATATTCCTGCTTAAGCAGCCTGGGACCGTGCACCAACCGCCAGTTGGATATCTTGTTATGAAAGACAAGATGGCACTTGTTGCAAAATTCCGGCACATCGTGGCAGTTTAGGCACGGAGGGTCGCCCTGCCCTTTAAGCCATTGCGGGTCCGGAGTTCCGAAATTGTGCGGCACCAGCGACTTAGCCGAGACTTGACTGCCGTGCAGAAATTCATCTGTTTTCACCTGAGGGATGACCGCGCTGTCCAGAATAGAGCCCGGGGGATGACAACTGGAACAATCCGTCGAGGCCCTGGTCTTCTTGTGACAATCGATGCAGACCTCTTGCTTCACGACCCGCGGTTTCGGATGTTTGGTGTTTAGGTGGCAACGCCGGCAACTTATATCGGCGGCATCATGTAACCGGTGGTCGATATATATATTGGCATAAGCTTTCCGCTCAAATAGTTTTTCGTGCTCATGGCAGCCGGTGCAGTCCTTGGTCTTGATGGGCGGTCCGACATGATTCTCCACAATAGTCCCGCCGAATTTCTTGCGCCCGAATATATCCGCCAGGCGCTTGCCGACCCAGTTGATGGCCGGCGCGACACGGGCGTTGAAACCGTCGCCGGCCCGCTTGACGACATCGCCCATAAAGCCGATCGGGCCGCCGTGGTTGGATTCGTAACTTTGGGATATGTCGGAGATGATGTTTTTGGTGGCGCTCGGATAGATCAGAGCCAGGAGTACGGTGAAGACCGCCAATAAAACCAGGACTGTTAGCAGCACTAAGATTACTTCGGTAAAGCCTTTTCCCTGCTTCATTACGGTCCCATCTTGTAAATAGTATGCCGGTTATGAACCTTATGCGTCGCGTGGCACTGCTCACATTGGGCGGCTTTATGGCACCGCAGGCAAGCCTCCGGATCGTTGTCGCGAAGGAATTCGCGGTGTTCGCCCAGCCAGCTTTTATCATGCGGCATCTTCACAGAGCCGTGGCATTTGTCGCAAAATACAGCTTTTACATGGCATGTCGTGCAGACGCTTAGACCCACCGACTTAGCGGTCTTGCCGTGCTGAGGCGCCCACGGTTTCCGGTGCGGGTAGACGACGGCTTTATGACATTTCGCGCAGGAAGGCGCGGTCTGATAGGGCTCTTTCGGCCCGTTTTCGAGATGGCATTTAAAGCATGGCAGCGGGATCTTACCTTGATCCGATAGAGCGGCCGCAACTTTGCCGTGCTCGCCGAGCCAGCCCGGCGCGTGCGGGATCTCTGTCTGATGACAATTATCGCAAAACGCTTGGATGTGACAGCCCCGGCACAAGCCCCTATCCGCCTTGGCAAAGCGCTTATGGTCGCCGCCGATAAAAGCGGGCGTGTGCCAGTCCGGCTTAAGTTTCATATCCTTTGGGTGGCAGACAGCGCAATACTCGTTCGGGTAAGTGCCTTTCTCCGCCGCCACCAGGCGCCCCTGCGCGGCGTGATCGAGTCGATGGCAGCGGACGCAAGCCGCCATTTTTGGTTTCTCCAGTTTGCCGGGGCTATGCGGCCACTTGTCATGACATTTGTCGCAAGTTATCTGGCGTTTAAAGTGGGCCGGGTGATTGAAATTGACCAACTTGTCGTTTTTCCATTTTTGCAGGTCGCCGTGGCAAGCTTGGCACGCGCTCATCGTCACGGGCGAGGCGCCTATCGTTATCTTGAGCCCCGACTCTTTAGGGACCGGCCAGAGGCCGAACCACCGATAGGCCGCAGCCGGCGCCGGGGCGACGCCCGATTTAGCGTGGCAGCCCTCGCAGCTGTCGCTCTTATGACAGACCAGGCAGGACTGGACAGTTGCTTTAGCCGCATCGGCGTGAACGCGGCCCGCAAAATCTTTGGCCTCATGGTCGGCGGGTTTGAGTTTGAAGTCTTTCGGGTGGCAGAGGTCGCAATTGGCCGGTGCCATCCGCCCGAGATTCCCATGCTGAAGCCGGTGGCAATTGCCGCACTGATCCATAGTCGGTTTGACCGTGCCGCCGGGTCGATGCGGAAAGACCACGTGGCAAACTTGACACCGGATGCCGCGCTTAAAATGGACCGGGTGGCTGAAGTTGACCAGCTTAGGGTTTTTGAACGCGCCAAGATCGATGTGGCACGGGGAGCATTTTCCCATCTCGACCGGGCCGCCGGTATCGACGACCCGAAGCGCCGGTAAAGCGATAAGTCGCGCCTTGGGCAAGGCAAAAGCTGCTCCCATCAACAGGAGCAGTCCGAGGATCGGCAGTAGTTTTAAGCCTAAGCGGGCGATTTTAGACATGGACTGGACTGACCGCGCGGTCTAATTACCTTGTCGCGGGCGCAGCGATTTAGGGAAGAAGAAACCAACCAGACGCGAAATGAAGCCTTCTTCCCGCGGCTCGGAAACGATCTCCGTGCGCTCGACCGGTTTTGGACCCTTAGGTTCAGCCGCTACTTCCTCCCTTTTAATGAAAATGCTCAGTAAGCTATATATCGGGTTCTTGGCCATTTCCGCCGCCCGATTGTGGATCATCGGCGCGTAGCTGGTCAGGTTCGCGGTCGGATTATCGTGGCATTTGCCGCAAGTGCGCGGCAGCTGGCTGTCGCTGATCGGCGTCAGGACACCGGCCTTTTTCTTGATCACCCGGTGGTTGCTGTGACAATCCCAACAAGCCGGAGCGTCTTTGGCTTTGTTCTTGTAGGCCTTGCCATGATAGTAATCGCTATATGTAGCATAGCGATCGGTATGACATTTGCCGCAGACCGCTTTGCCCGCCGCCCGGAATTTCGATTTGTAAGGTTCGAATCGCGGACTTTGGATATCGTGAAAACCGTGGCAACTGGAACATAGGGCCGGTTCGGCGGCCTGGCCGGCCAGCTTACCGAGCTTGTTCTGGAGCGCCAGATCGCCGTGAACGCTGTTCTTGTATAGATACGCCTGGTAGGGATGGCACTTCATGCAAGCCAGACCCGCGATTTTGCGGAAATTGCTCGGACTCTTGGCCGGGTGTTCTTCATACGAGAAGTTAGTGTGGCAATCGATACAAGCAATATTCTTATGCATCGAGTTGCCGATGACATCGGGATCGATAAAGAGCGACACTTGGCGGCCGCCCCTGAACTTGCTTAAGGATTTGTTCGAGTGACACGCCAGGCAGCCCCACCGGTTCTGGCGCGGCAGGATAAACGAAGGCGGAACCGGCTTCTTGGCCGGATTGTCCCACGGCAGCGTGATGATGCTGTCATTGCCCTTAGCCTGGGCCAGGGCCGGCAAGAGAAGAAGCGCCGACGCAAGTACGGCCGCCGTCACTATATAAGTCGCGATTTTATGCCTTGTCTCTTTCATCGAACCACCTTATCAATGAACGGGGGCGTGTTCCGCCTGCCCGCCGTCGGCCGCGTCTTCATGCCCATCGCCATGGCCGCCCGTCCCGTGATCTTCGTGATCGTACTTGCTAAGATCGGGTTCTTTCCAGAACCAGAAAACCGCCAGAACCGGATAGTCGGCCATCGTTCCAAGATACGAATGGATGCAGACGAGCATCACCATCAGACGCATATCGATATTGTGTATCAAGCGCATCCAGGCCGCGATATCGGCCGGCCCGCCGAAAATACCGGCCAGCGGCCCGGCCAGGCCGGGGCGCCAAATTATGAAGCCGGTGATCGCTTGAACGCTTAACATCCCCCAGATTCCGGGATACGCCGGCCTTTGCAGCGGATTGAACTTTTTCAGGTGGTCATAGGGCGGGCCTAAAAACGTGTAGTACTTAGCGACTTGAAGGGCCCAGGGAATATCGCCCCGATCGAAAGTTAAATAATCGCGCCAATTGCCGGCCCAGTACAAGTACGCAAAGCGGAAGATCAGGTTGGCCGTAATAACATACATAAAGAAATAGTGAATAAACCGCATGGTTTCCCGGCCGCCTGAAAACCAGGGATAACGAATGTACAGACCGGTGATTAGCAATGAGAGCCAAGAGACAAGATTGATCCAGTGCCAGACGCGAATCGGCACGGGAAAATCCGGACCGACAGGTTGCCGGTAGTGATACTGTTTCGGATCGTGCATCCGATGGGCGAGAGGGTCCCAGTAATAATCGATGAAGTTCTTTTTGACCCGCCCGGTCAGCACGCTGGCGATAAAGTGAGGGATGATAAAACCAAGCGTCACTCCAGCCGCCAGCAAGAAACCGACGGAATCAACCCAAACATTTAGCGTCTCAAGCATGTAACGCTCCTAAAGGCCGGTAGCTTGTTATTGGGCCGGCACCGCAACAAAAGTTATGTTTGAAACTGGAATGGTACAAAATGCTTGCCCGTACGTCAAGTTCGCTAAGCATCTGAACTGCCCTCCTACTCATAACAAGTCCTCTTCCCTTTGGACCGGTTGGCTGACGTCCATATGGCCGGCGATCGTATCGACCGCGGCGCCTTCCACAAGTAAGCGTACTTGTTTGACCGTGCTGAACTCGGTTAACGTATCCACGATCGAGTATACGGTCAGGCGCTCTCCGGCACTGCCGCCCGGATGATTATCGACGAACTCTTTGGATAAGTTGACTTCAGCCAGACCGTCTTTGATGCTCACACCCAGCAGCCTGGTGCCCTTGGGCATAGTCGCCTCCCCACCTTTAACCGGGCCCTTTATCAACTCTTCGACCGCGACTTTGGCGACAGCTTCGGTCCGCGGCACGCTCCTGACTTCCTTGACCAGCTTCTCCGCTTGGGCGTCGCTGAAATACAAAACTATATCTATGGTCTTTGTCTCGGGCTCCAGCTGCTTGTCCGGGGTCCGTCCGGGACGGGGCGCGAAGTTTTGACCGGTGCTTAAGGATTTGTTGGAAGGTTTGTCCGGGGTGTCTAAACCGCTACGCGAGGTCTGCCTATCGCAACCGGCGATAGACACAGCTATGACAATTAGCGCCGCCAAAACCAAAGCAAGCCGTGCCTGCCGCCTTTTGACCACATCTACTCCTACGAATAAGCGACACTGACCTAAATCATAAAACAAATATCCGACGAATTATGGCTTGCTTTGATTTAAAAGTCAAGCGGCCGGTTACTTGACCGCGAAAGTCAGCTCCGCTTCCGCTACAACCTTGCCGTTTACACCGGCCCGGGCCAAGCCTTTACCGATTTTACCGTGCCAGCGGGTAATATCGACCTCAAGCAAAAGTTGCTCGCCCGGTTTTACTTCCCGCTTGAATTTTACTTTGTCGATCCGGGCGAACAACACTATCTTTCCGGCATGTTCCGGCAGGCTGAGGATGACGACGGCACCGGTCTGGGCCAGGGCTTCGATTATAAGCACCCCGGGCATGATCGGATAACCGGGAAAGTGGCCTTGAAAAAACCACTCATCGGCGGTGACGTTCTTGATGCCGACCGCCCGCTTGCCCGGCGCCAGTTCGATTATCTCGTCGACAAGCAGGAACGGCGGCCGGTGCGGGATTATTTTTTGTATCTCAGCGGCGTTAAGACTTATGCTGTTAAGCAAGATTCCGACTCATCCTTGACTAATTCTATATCGGCGCCGAGCGCTTGAAGCCGGCCGGTGAAGTTCTCGTAACCTCTCTCGATGTGGTGAATATCGTTTATTTCCACCGGACCGCCGCCGGCCAGACCGGCCACAACCAGAGCCGCCCCCGCCCTGAGATCGGGCGCCGTCACTACCCCGGCGCCGAACGCCCTTTTACCGATGACGACGGCGTGATGGCGCTCGATGTTGACCCGCCCGCCCAAGCGATTCAGCTCCCGAACGAAACTGAAGCGATTCTCAAAGACGTTTTCGGTGATGATGCTCGTCCCGTCCGCCAGCGACAAGAGCGCCATGAAGGGTGCTTGCATATCGGTCGGGAAGCCCGGGTGAGGCAGCGTCGAAATGTTTATGGCCCGCAGCGCAGACCCCTGCCCTTTGACGTTAATGGCATTGTCCCCGACATCGAGCCGGTAGCCGATCTGCTCCAATTTCTTTACGATCATGCTCATCTGCTCCGGCTTGACCGATGTTACAGTCACATCGCCGCCGGTTATCGCCCCGGCCACCAGAAACGTACCCGCCTCTATCCGGTCGGGAATTATGTTGAACGAGACGCCGTGCAGGCGGTCGACGCCTTCGATTATCATCGTCGATGTGCCGGCGCCGCTGATGCCGGCGCCCATCCGGTTGAGGCAGTCGGCGAGATCGACTATTTCCGGCTCGCGGGCCGCATTGTCGAGTACGGTCGTGCCCCTGGCCAAACAAGCGGCCATCATTATGTTCTCGGTCGCCCCGACGCTGGGAAAATCGAGCGGGATATTGGCCCCGACCAGGACATCGGCCCGGGCTTCAAGAGAGGCTTGGCCGACGTCTATCTTAGCGCCGAGCATCTCTAAGCCCCGGATGTGCAGGTCTATCTTGCGCAGACCGATGTTGCAGCCGCCGGGCATAGCCACCCGCGCCCGGCCGAGGCGCGCCAGGAGCGGCCCGAGGACAATTATCGAAGCGCGCATCTGGCTTACCAATTGGTAGGGCGCTTCAGTGCCGATAGACCCCTTGGCTTGAAGAGCCACGGACCCGTCGGTACGCTCGACGTCGAGCCCAAGCCCGCTCAAGACTTCGGACATGATGGAAACATCGCGGATATCCGGTACGTTGCCGATGACGACCGGCTCGGATGTGAGTATCGAAGCCGCCATTATTTTCAATGCGGAATTCTTAGCTCCGGAAATTTTGACTTCGCCGAAGAGCGGTTTGCCGCCCCGGACGATTATTTTATCCATTTTCGCACCTACTTGGCTCGGCTCCGCCGGCTCCGAACGGCCCTTCCCTGGATTCCCGCTTCCGCGGGAATGACAACCAATCAATGCCCCCGTGCAAAAGGGGGTCTTCGACACCGGATTCTCGCTTCCGCAAGAATGACAGGCCGCTGATGCTTCTGACTTCTGACTGTATTTATGTTCGTATGTTCGCAAAAAGCATACCAAAGAAACATAAAAAGCGGTAGGCGCCCGGCCTAACTGTTTCTGCCTAGGCGTTGCAGGCAGTATGCGACAAAACCAAGCTGGTTACCGATAACCGGCAATTGAAAAATTCTGCTAGACTGACATCTGCGGAAAGTCAACAAATGAACTCGGGACCCAAGCCAGCGCTTATGTCATCAAAAAAGCCGGCCGGCGGCATCTCATCGTGGACAGTCGGGCATCGAATGAATAGAATGGTTCGGTATGACGAATCGCGTATCTCTTTGCATGATCGTGAAAGACGAGGAAGAATTTTTGCCTCGTTGCTTGTCCAGCGCGAAAGAAGCGGTCGATGAAATAATTGTGGTCGATACCGGCTCGACCGACCGCACTATGGAGATCGCCCGCGATTTTGGGGCGCGGGTGATCGAAGCCGCGTGGGTAGATGATTTCAGCGCCGTCCGTAACATCGGGCTGGAACCGGCCGGCGGCGACTGGATCCTTTATCTCGACGCCGACGAGGAGCTTGAGCCGGACGCCGTGCCGCTTATCAGGGAAGCCGTCGAGAACAGCGAATTCGAAGGCTATATGTTGAACATCGTCAACCTTCAGGGCGAAGATCCCGAAACCGCCACGGAGACTACCAGCCCCAGCCCCCGTCTGTTTAGAAACAAGCCTCGCCATCGATTCCGGGGGATTATTCACGAGCAAGTTACTTTCGATGAAAGCAAATCCGGCTCGATCGGCATGCTTGCCGCGCGCGTGCGCCACTACGGCTATCTGGAGCCCGTCAAAACGGAGCGCCAAAAAAGCGAGCGCAACCAGGAACTTTTGAAGACAAGCGACTGGAGTGAAGAGCGCACGCTGGTTCTAGCGGCCGACGAGGAACTGGAGCAAGGTAAAGTGGACGAGGCCCTCGAAAAATATCTGCGGGCCTACGATCATCTCATCGACAAAGACCTGATGCATCTTCCGGGCATTGTCTTGAAGATCATCTACATCCATCGTGTTCGCGGGCGCCGGGAGGAAGCTTTGGATTGGGCGGCGAAAGGGCTGGCGCGATGGCCGGATTATACGGACCTCGAATACTTGCGCGCTCTAACCCATTTTGAAGCAGGCGACTACCAGGCGGCTATCGTCTCCTTTATGGCCTGTATCTTGCTGGGCGAAACGCCTTCCGGTTATGACAGCCAAGAAGGGGTGGCGCTGTGGAGGGCATTCCAGGGACTCGGCCTCTCTTACTTGGGCCTAAATAATAAGGGGGTCGCCGCGCAAGCGTTTATGCAGGCGCTCCACTACAACAACCGGGACGCCATCTCCGCGGGCAACCTGGGAGAGCTGTACCTGTCCTTCGGGCATGACCCGGCTGTGGTTAAGACTGAAATGTCCAAGTTGGTCGATGCCCAGACGCCGGAAATCAACGATGTTTTTCAGCGGTTGTTCGGTTGATTTAGCGCTTCTATTGTAGGAGTCCCTTATCTGCGAAGCAAGGCTAGAAACGCGGCCGAAAACCCCGTCTGCGGCATTTTTCTCGCCCTCGACGTTGGGGTCAGGTCGTGCAATAAATAGTTGCCTAATTGCACGACCTGACCCCATTCCTTGCTGAAGGACAGCGCTCTAGCCTAAGCAGCCCGGCAAGATAGCGCCATTGCGGAGAACATACACACCTATCTATGTATGTTGACATAAGATGTGTAGTCGGATAAAATCAGTCGATGGCTAATGAAAAACGTAAAATACGTAAAAACATTATGATCGGGCCGTCGCTTCACGGCTTTGTTAAAGAGACCGCCGGGAAATACAAGATATCTGAAAGCCGTGTGATCGAAAAAGCGCTCGTTAATTTTCAGTCGGAAGAAAAGCGAGCGCCGCTACCTGCTTTTTTCGACTTCGCGGGCGCCTTTGACTGCGAGCACGCCGATCTATCAACGTCATACAAGAAATTAAAATCGCGCCGATCGAAATGATCCTTCTTGACGCGGGGCCTTTAATCGCTTTCTTTAATAGACGCGATAATTTTCATGCACAGGCCGTGGCCACGCTTAAACAGCTGGCCTCCTCCAAGAGCCGCCTTCTTACCACAAATCGAGTTATTGCCGAAACTTACGATGCCGTCCGTTACGACCGGCGGGTTTCCAAAAAAAAAAGACGCCCGGCCGGCACTAGCGGTTTTCGACGCACTGGGGGGCGCGGGGGAGTTTATCACCGTTGAGTTCTTAACTGAAGAGGTCGAGCGGCAAGCCATCGCTATCTTAAGGGCTTACCCCGACCAAAACTTTTCATTTTGCGACGCCTGCAGTTTCGCCTTTATCGAAGCGGCCCGCATTCGCCAAATCTACACTCTGGACAAGCGAGATTTTCAGACGTACAGGTTTAAGCGCAAGATCACTTTTCTAAGTTGACCTGCGCAATAAATTATTTGCGGCGTTCGGCAATGGTCAGGCGGTTGGTGATGCGCTCGAGTTCGGCCGTGGCTTCGAAAAGTTCGTTACTCGCTTTAGGGATGGAGGCTAGTCTGGCTTCTATGTCCGCCTTGATCTGGTTTAGTTTGGCGACATCCATCTTGGAGGCGTATTCGGCGGCGTCGGCCAGAATAGTCACCTTGTCTTCCATGACCTCAAGATAGCCGCCGTCGATGGCGATATAATCCTGCTCATCGTCGCGCTTGAGTCGCAGCTCGCCCACCTTCAGAGTAGTCACCAGCGGCATATGTAGCGGCAGGATGCCGAGTTCGCCGACAGTGCCGGGCGCGATGACCATATCGACATCGCCTTGGTATAGGATTTTCTCCGGGGTTATTACTTCGCAATATAGTTTACGGTCGCTCATTCAGCCATCTTTTTAGCTTTTTCTATCGCTTCCTCGACTGTGCCGACCATATAAAAAGCTTGCTCGGGGAGGTCGTCGTGCTTGCCGTCGGCGACCTCTTTGAAACAGCGGATGGTATCGGCCAGCGATACGTAGACGCCGGGAATGCCGGTAAACTGCTCGGCGACGAAGAACGGCTGGGAGAGAAACCTTTGTATCTTCCGGGCCCGCTGCACCACCAGTTTGTCGTCTTCGGAAAGTTCGTCCATGCCGAGAATGGCGATGATGTCCTGCAGATCTTTGTACTTCTGCAATATTTCCTGGACTTGCGTGGCTACGGAATAGTGTTCGTCGCCGATATATTGCGCGTCCAGAACGCGCGACGTCGAATCGAGCGGGTCGACCGCCGGATAGATGCCGAGTTCGGATATCTGCCGCGAGAGGACGGTGGTGGCGTCAAGATGCGTAAAGGCTGTCGCCGGGGCCGGATCAGTTAAATCGTCCGCCGGCACATAGATAGCCTGGACCGAGGTGATCGAGCCTGTCTTCGTCGAAGTGATGCGCTCTTGGAGCTCGCCCATTTCCGTACCGAGGGTCGGCTGATAACCGACGGCCGACGGCATCCGTCCCAGTAGCGCGGAAACCTCGGAGCCGGCCTGGGTGAACCGGAAGATATTATCGATAAACAGCAGCACGTCCTGGCCTTGATCGCGGAAATATTCCGCCATGGTCAAACCCGACAGACCGACGCGCAACCGGGCGCCGGGCGGTTCGTTCATCTGACCGTAGACAAGCACCGTCTTATCGAGAACGCCGGACTCTTTCATTTCCGTGTAAAGGTCATTGCCTTCGCGTGTCCGTTCGCCCACGCCGCTGAAGACCGAATAACCGCCATGTTTGGTGGCGATGTTGTGGATGAGCTCCATGATAACGACCGTCTTGCCGACGCCGGCGCCGCCGAAGAGGCCGGTCTTGCCGCCCTTCACATAGGGGGCCAGTAGGTCGATGACCTTGATGCCGGTCTCAAATAGCTCGGTGGTCGTCGTCAACTCGTCAAAACGCGGGGCCTCGCGATGGATAGGGTACCGCTCTTTTGTCACTACCGGCGCTCCGTGGTCGACCGTCTCTCCGAGCACGTTAAATATCCGCCCCAGGGTGGCTTCACCGACCGGCATAGTGATCGGCGCGCCGGTATCGACGACCTCGGTGCCGCGAACTAAACCATCGGTCGTCGACATGCCGACCGCCCGGACCTGGTTGCCGGGCAGGTGCTGCTGGACCTCGGCAACCAGCTCTATCTTGCCCGCCTCGGTTTCCGTTGAGACTTTCAACGCGTTATTGATCGCCGGCATCTTATCCGGTTCAAACTCAACGTCTATAACCGGCCCGATGACTTGGACTATGCGACCTATGTTTTGGACAATCGTGCTCATATGATTCCTCCTAGAGAAGCGGCCGAAAACCCCGTCTGCTGCGTTATCCTCCGCCTCGGTTCAGTCACGTAATTGCACATACGCTCCCTCACCTCGGCGTTCGTCTGCCTTGCATCCGGGGCTTTGGACCGCTTCTCCCAATTTTGACCGGCCTGACCACTTTTCGGCCGGACTTCTAGGTTCAGGATGCATCTTGTTTCCATTCCACTTCTCACTCCGCCAGCGCTTCGGCGCCGCCGACGATTTCCGCGATCTCCTGAGTAATAGCCGCCTGACGCGCGCGGTTGAACGACCGCGTCAATATACTTATCATCTCGCCCGCATTGTCGGTGGCGGCTTTCATCGCCGTCCGTCTCGCCCCGTGCTCGCTGGCCGCCGATTCGAGCATGGCCCGATAGACCAGAGCCTCTATGTAAGTCGGCAACAGCCTGTCCAGCACGTCCTTGTCGCTGGGCTCAAATGTGTATTCACTGGTTTTGCCTTCGGCGTCCTCTTCTTCAACCGCGTCCCTTTTGATCGGCAGAAGCACCAGCTCAACGGGCTTTTGCTCCATCGCCGACTTGAAGTGGTTGAAGATGAGTACGACCTTATCGATTTCCGCTTTGGTATACATGTCTATCAACCTGACCGCAATCGACTTGGCCTCGCTGAAATTGGGGTTATCGCTGATGTCACGGCGCTCATCCAGCAGGCCATAACCGATATAACGGAAATAGTTGATCGCTTTCTTGCCGAGCGCGAAGACATCGACATCGGCGCCGGCCGCTTGCTCAGCGGCGATCAAGTAGTCGCTCCGGCGCAGTATATTGGCGTTGGCCGCGCCGCAGAGACCCCTGTCGGTAGTGATCGCGATAAGCACCGTCCGCTTAGCCGGTTCGCGCAACTCGAGCAGCGGGTGGAGCCCTCCCTCGACGTTAGCCGCGACATTGGCCAATACATCCAGCATTTTCATGGCATACGGCCTCGCCGCCTCTATCCGGTCTTGCGCTTTGCGGATCTTCGCGGTCGCCACCATCTCCATGGTTTTGGTTATCTGCCGGGTGTTATCGACGCTTTTAATGCGCCGACGAATCTCGCGAGTATTAGACACTACCCTCCGTAGCCCTTCTTAAACTCTTCAACCCCTGCCACCAGCGCTTTTTCGGTGGCGTCGGAGAGAATCTTCTCTTGTGCGATAGCCTTGATAATATCGGGATGCGTACCTTTCACGTATTGTATGAAATCTTTTTCAAATCCCTTGATCTTAGCGACATCGATATTGTCAAGATAACCGTTAACAGCCACGTAGAGAACGAGAACCTGCTCCGCCACCGGGACCGGCGCATACTGGCCTTGCTTCAGCACTTCGACAACCCGCTCGCCGCGCGCCAATTGGGCCTGCGTGGCTTTATCCAGCTCGCTGCCGAACTGGGCGAAAGCTTCCAGCTCGCGAAATTGCGCCAAGTCCAAGCGGAGCCGGCCCGCAACCTGCTTCATCGCCTTAATCTGGGCGTCGCCGCCGACCCTCGAAACCGAGATGCCGATGTTGACGGCCGGACGAACGCCGGCGTAGAACAAATCGCTCACCAGAAATATTTGGCCGTCGGTGATTGAAATAACGTTTGTCGGTATGTAGGCGGAAACATCCCCGGCCTGGGTCTCGATTAGCGGTAAAGCCGTCAGCGAACCGCCGCCGAGCTCGTCGCTGAGCTTGGCCGCCCGCTCCAGTAGGCGGGAGTGCAGATAAAAGACGTCGCCCGGATAGGCTTCGCGGCCCGGCGGGCGGCGCAGCAGCAACGACACTTGCCGATAGGCGGTAGCATGCTTAGACAGATCGTCATATATGCACAGAACATGGCCGCCGGTGTAGGTAAAGTACTCGCCCATGGCACAGCCGGCGTATGGCGCTATAAACTGCAGCGGCGCCGGGGCGCTGGCCGGGGCGCAGACCACAATGGTGTAATCCATTGCGCCGTGGTCGCTGAGGACTTTGACGACCTGCGCGACTGTCGAAGCTTTTTGTCCGATGGCGACATAGACGCAGATAACGTCGCCGCCTTTTTGGTTAATGATCGTATCGAGGGCAATAGCCGTCTTGCCTGTCTGGCGATCGCCGATTATCAATTCCCTTTGACCGCGGCCGATCGGGATCATCGAATCGATAGCTTTAATACCGGTTTGCATCGGCTCTTTAATCTTCTGCCGGTCGATAACGCCGGGCGCGTTCCACTCAATCGGACGATAGGTCGTGGCGTTTATCGAGCCTTTGCCGTCGATCGGCTGCCCTAATGGATCGACCACGCGACCGACCAATTCCGGCCCGACAGGCACTTGGATAATCTTGCCCGTCAATTTGACCGGGTCGCCTTCTTTGACTAAGGATGTCTCGCCCATCAAGACGGCGCCGATCTCATCTTCCTCAAGATTCAAAGCGATGCCGTACAGGCCGTGCGGAAAGCTAAGCATTTCGCCGGCCATAGCGCTGGGTAGACCCTTTATGCGGGCAATACCATCGCCAAGTTCGACTATCGTGCCTTCTTCGACAACCTCGATTTCGGTCCTAAATTGCTCGATTTGAGCCTTTAAGATGGCGTCAATCGCAGAGGCATCTATGGCCATATTATCTACCCCTCATATCTATTAACATACTGTTTCGCAGACGGTCGAGCTGGTTGCGAACGCTGCCGTCAAGCAGCTTGCCGCCCATGCGAACGACGATACCGCCAACCACCCCGGGATCGACTTTTGACCGGATCGTGACTTCCCGGCCGGCCAGCGCCGCCAATCGCTTGCTTATACTCGTCGTTATTTCGGGGCCCAGAGGTACAGCCGTCGTCACTTCAGCGATGACTTTTCTTTCCACCGCTTCGAGCCGGCGCGCGAATTCATCCGCGATCTGCGGCAGTATCTCGACCTGACCCATGCCGGATAAAAGCGTCAGAAAATTAAGCGTGACCGGCGATACTTTGCCGGAAAATATCTCTTCGATCACTTTTTGTTTCTGCTCTATCGGCACAGTGGCGTCGATCAGCGCATTCTTAAGATTCAAGTGTTCGCTTATGGTTGCCTTTAGCAAGCGAATATCTTGATCGACAGCGTCGAGAGCGCCTTCCGCCTTTGCCAACTCCACCAGAGACGCGGCGTATGACTGCGCTTTCGTCATCTCTTTGGCGGCCCGGGATTCGGTGCGGTTGGGCTGCTCGCCCTCGACGTTAGTTGTCACTCAAATTACCTACTTCTGAGAGATACTGATCGATCAGCTTTTCGTGCGCCTGCTTGTCAAAAGATTTATTGACAACGCGGGCCGCCGCATCGATCGCAAGATCAGCAACTTTACCCTGCAACTCCGCGACCGCCGCATCTTTCTGGCGAACGATCTCCTCGGTGGCCTTCCCGGCCGCCTGCTCCGCCTCTTGGCGCGCCTTAGCGACTATCTCCGCCTTCATGCTTTCACCGAATTTTCGCCCCTGTTCGATGATCTGTTGGGCTTCCACCCGGGCCTCGGCCAGCTGCTTTTTATAGTCTTCCATCAACCGCTCGGCCTCAACACGGACCTCTTCGGCTTTTTCCACTGATTCCCGAATGGTGTCTTCGCGCTCCTTAAGAATGCCGAGCAACGGCCCCCAGGCAAAGCGCCATAAAATGATCAGAAGACCAAAGAAAGCGATGAGCTCCCATATTATCAGGCCCTCTTCAACTTTGAGGATCTCCATACCTGATCCCCTACCCCTTGGTCCACAGCAAAATGCTGATGACCAGCGTGTACAAAGCGATGGCCTCGATAAAAACAATGCCCATGATCATAGCCGTGCGGATAACGCCGGCAGCTTCAGGTTGGCGAGCGATACCCTCAACAGCCTTGCCGGCCAAAAGGCCGATTCCAAGGCCTGTGCCAAGAGCCGCCAGCCCCATACCAAGTCCCGCACCTAAAAGTCCCATTAAAGCTCCTTTCTAATGTTCCGGATGGATTGCCGCGCCGATATACATTGCTGAAAGAACGGTGAACACGTAAGCTTGGATGGCTGAGAACAAAACCTCCAAACACATCATGATGATGGCGAACGGTAGAGACAGGGGCACAACATAAAGCGTGCCGAACATGATGGTAAAACCAAGAAAGACAAAGATAATGACATGCCCGGCGAGCATATTGGCAAAAAGCCGAACAGTCAGCGAGAAAGGCTTGGCGATAGCCGAAATGACTTCGAGCGGAAAGACGATAAACCGGATAAACATAGGCAGACCCGGCGGTATCCAGCCGGCAAAATACCTGATCACGCCATGCTTCATGATCCCGTAGACGTGAACGGACAGAAAGACGATGACCGCCAGGGTCAGAGGCACGCTCAACCTGCCTGTCGGGGTGTTGCTCCCCGGTACTAAGCCGAGAAGATTGCTGAACAGAATAAAAAAGAAGATAGTCCCCAGAAAAGGAAACCACGC
>Ga0334722_10000680_pt1 | contig 48233 bp, 43 predicted proteins | sample C3_bottom_MG_FD_207210 | JGI IMG/M metagenome (GOLD analysis project Ga0334722, IMG submission 207210) | Sediment microbial communities from Yellowstone Lake, YNP, Wyoming, USA - C3_bottom | ecosystem: Environmental > Aquatic > Freshwater > Lake > Sediment | place: USA: Wyoming | collected...
CAGCCCGGCCGAGATGTATTGCAGGCCGAGAAAATCGAGAAAGCTCGCGAGGTAATAGCCGAGAAAGCCGAGGTACAACACCGCCCACCAGTCGCGGCGGGTGAGCGCGGGCTGTGCGGCCCCCTGCGCCTGCGTGCGAAAGCGCATCCACAAGGCGGTGGCGACGAAAAACGGCAGGGAAAACACCATGCGCAGCGCGATCAGCGTGACCGGATCGGTGACGTAGGCGTAGGCGAGCTTGATCAGGATCGGCCGCACCGAGAAGGCGAGGACGCCGATCAGCGCCAGGGCCACGCCCCAGGCGCGATAGGAAGAGTCTGTCACCGAACCCGGTTCTCGAATGGCGTACGGACAGCGCTGCCGTTGCGGCGGTCGCTCATGATTCGTGCATCGGCCGGTCGTTCAGCGACGTCTGCTGCCGCCGAATATGGAACCCAGGACGCCGCGCACGATTTCACGCCCGACCTGAGAACCGATGGCGCGCGCCGCGCTCTTCGCCGCGGACTCCAGCGCGCCCTCGCGATGGCCGCCGCGCGGGCCCGTCGTGCCTCCCAGCATGCCGCCCAGCGTATCCATGATGCCGCCGCCTGCGGAGTTTCCCGGGCTGGCGGTCTCCTGGCCACCGGCGGCAGACGGGCCCTGGCGCGCCTGCGCCCGGCCCTTGAGCTTCTCATAGGCCGACTCGCGGTCCACCGTCTGCTCATAGTGGCCGAATAACACCGAGTTCTGGATGACGCTCTGGCGCTCCTGCGGGGTGATGGGCCCGAGTCTGCTTGCCGGCGGCACGATAAGGGCGCGCTCGACCATGCACGGCCGGCCTTTCTCGTCGAGGAAGGACACCAGGGCCTCGCCCACGCCGAGCTCGGTGATCGCGGTCTCGACCTTGAGCTTGGGATTGGCGCGCATGGTTTCAGCCGCGGACTTCACCGCTTTCTGGTCGCGCGGGGTGAAGGCGCGCAATGCGTGCTGCACGCGGTTGCCGAGCTGTCCGAGCACCGTGTCCGGAATGTCGAGCGGGTTCTGCGTGACGAAATACACGCCCACGCCCTTGCTGCGGATCAGGCGCACCATTTGTTCGATTTTCTCGAGCAGGGCCTTGGGCGCCTCGTTGAACAGCAGATGCGCCTCGTCGAAAAAAAACACCAGCTTGGGCTTTTCCGGGTCGCCCACCTCGGGCAGGTGCTCGAACAGTTCGGACAGCATCCACAGGAGGAAGGTCGAGTACAGCTTGGGCGCGCCCATCAGGCCCTCGGCGGCGAGGATGTTGACCATGCCGCGGCCCTTCTCGTCGGTCTGCATCAGGTCGGCGATATTGAGCGCAGGCTCGCCGAAAAACTGGTCCGCCCCCTGCTGTTCGATCTGCATCAGGCCGCGCTGTATGGCGCCGATCGAGGCGGCCGATACGTTGCCGTACTGGGTGGTGAAATCGGCGGCGCGCTCGCCCACGTGCTGCAACAGGGCGCGCAGATCCTTCATGTCGAGCAGGAGCAGGCCGTTGTCGTCGGCGATCTTGAAGGCGAGCGCGAGCACGCCTTCCTGCGTGTCGTTGAGGTTCAGCATGCGCGAGAGCAGCAGCGGCCCCATGTCCGATACCGTCGCGCGCACCGGGTGGCCGGACTTGCCGAATACGTCCCAGAAAGTCACCGGACAGGCGGCGAAGGCGAAGTCCTTGATGGCGAGGAGATCAAGGCGTTCGTTCAGCCTGGGCGACATGCTGCCGGCCTGCGACAGGCCGGACAGGTCGCCTTTGACGTCGGCCATGAACACGGGCACGCCGATCGCGGAAAAACCCTGCGCCAGGGTCTGCAAGGTCACCGTCTTGCCGGTGCCGGTAGCGCCTGCGATCAGGCCGTGGCGGTTCGCCAGGCCGGGCAGCAGCGCGAGTCCGGTTTTGCCGGATTTGGCGACGAGTAGGGGTTCAGGCATGAAGATTCTCTCTTATCGGAAGGCACGGACGCGGCGCAATGCTAAAATTATAAGCTGACACAGGAAATCGGGGCAGTAATCATGGCGGGACATTCCAAGTGGGCCAATATCAAGCACAAGAAGGCGGTTACTGACGCCAAAAGGGGCAAGGTTTTCACCCGCCTGATCCGCGAGATCACCGTGGCGGCGCGCATGGGGGGCGCCGACCCGAACATGAACCCGCGCCTGCGCCTGGCGATCGAAAAAGCGCGCGACGTCAACATGTCCAAGGACAACATCGAGAACGCCGCCAAGCGCGGCGCGGGCGCGCTCGAAGGCGCCAACTACGAGGAGGTGCGCTATGAAGGCTACGGCATCGCCGGCGCGGCGGTGATGGTCGACTGCCTCACCGACAACCGCACCCGCACCGTGGCCGATGTGCGCCATGCCTTGGTCAAGCACGGCGGCAATCTGGGTACCGACGGCTCGGTCGGTTTCATGTTCAAGCACTGCGGCCAGTTCATTTTCGCGCCGGGCACGAGCGAGGACAAGGTGATGGAGGCGGCGCTGGAGGCGGGTGCCGAGGACGTGCTTACCAACGAAGACGGCTCGGTCGAAGTGATCTGCGGGCCTTACGATTTTTCCGCAGTGAAGCAGGGGCTGGAACAGGCCGGGCTCAAGGCCGAACTGGCGGAAATCACCATGAAACCGCTGAGCGAAACCGTGCTGAACGGCGATGACGGGGCGCGCATGCAAAAGCTGCTCGACGCGCTGGAGGTGCTCGACGACGTGCAGGAAGTCTATACCACGGCGATGATCGACGAGTAGATCCGGCACAAGGCTATAATCAGCCGATGGCCGAAACTACTATAACCATACTCGGCATTGACCCCGGATTGCGCATCACCGGCTTCGGGATCATCGGCAAGCACGGCAGCAAGCTCGCCTATATCACCAGCGGCTGCATCAAGGCGCCGGAGACCGATCTGCCCGGCAGACTCAAGACCATACTGGAGGGCCTGCGCGAAGTGATCCAGGCGCATCAGCCGCAGCAGGTCGCGATCGAAAAAGTGTTCGTCAACGTCAATCCGCAATCCACGCTGCTGCTCGGCCAGGCCCGCGGCACGGCCATCTGTGCCGCGGTGCTGGAGAGCCTGCCGGTGGCCGAATACACCGCGCTGCAGGTGAAACAGGCGGTGGTCGGGAACGGGCATGCAAAAAAGGAACAGGTGCAGGAAATGGTGCGGCGCCTGCTGCGCCTGCCGGGTAATCCCAGCCCGGATGCGGCCGATGCGCTCGCCTGCGCCATTTGCCACGCGCACGGCGGCCAGGGGCTGGGAGCGATCGTGACCTCAGGCTACCGCGTGAAAAGGGGGCGGCTCGTATGATCGGAAGATTGAGCGGAGTGCTGCTGGAAAAGACCCCGCCGCAGGTGATGCTGGAAGTGCAGGGCGTGGGCTACGAGATCGACGTGCCCATGAGCACCTTTTACAACCTGCCCAATGTAGGCGAGCGCGTGACCCTGTACACCCATCTGCAGGTGCGCGAGGACGCGCACCTGCTCTACGGTTTCGGCAGCGAGTCCGAACGCAAGGCGTTCCGCCAGCTGCTGAAAATCAGCGGCGTCGGCGCGCGCACCGCGCTGTCGCTCCTCTCGGGCATGAGCGTCGCCGATCTGGTGCAGGCGGTGGCGGCACAGGAAACCGGGCGGCTGACCAAGGTGCCCGGCATCGGCAAGAAGACGGCGGAGCGGCTGCTGCTCGAACTCAAGGGCAAGCTCGGCGCCGAGTTCACGGCGGGCGTGACGGTCAACCGCGCCGCGCCGGCGGGCGGAGATGTGCTGAATGCGCTGCTGTCGCTGGGCTACAACGAAAAAGAGGCGCAATACGCGCTGAAGCATCTGCCCGAAGGGCTGTCGGTTTCGGAGGGCATCAAGCAGGCCCTTAAGCTGCTGTCGAGGGCGTGAGGGCGGTAAAATAGCGCATGGCCATTGAAACCGATCGACTGATCGCCGCCGATCCCGCCTCGCCCCAGGAGGAGGCGCTCGAACGCGCGCTGCGGCCCAAGGTGTTGTCCGAATACGTCGGCCAGGAGAAAATCCGCGGCCAGCTTTCCATTTTCATCGAGGCGGCGCGCCAGCGCAAAGAGTCGCTCGACCACGTGCTGCTGTTCGGGCCACCGGGTCTGGGGAAGACGACGTTGGCGCACATCATCGCGCGCGAGATGGGGGTCAACCTGCGCCACACCTCGGGCCCGGTGCTCGAGCGCCCGGGCGATCTCGCGGCCCTGCTCACCAACCTCGAGCCGAACGACGTGCTGTTCATCGACGAAATCCACCGCCTGTCGCCGGTGGTGGAAGAGATCCTGTATCCGGCGCTGGAGGATTTTCAGCTCGACATCATGATCGGCGAAGGACCGGCGGCGCGTTCGGTCAAGCTCGATCTGCCGCCGTTCACCCTGGTCGGCGCCACCACCCGCGCCGGCATGCTCACCAATCCCCTGCGCGACCGCTTCGGCATCGTCGCGCGGCTGGAGTTCTACAGCGCGCCGGAGCTGCAGCAAATCGTGAGCCGCTCCGCCGGCCTGCTCAAGGTCGAGGTCGCGGCAGAAGGTTCGCTCGAAATCGCGCGGCGCTCGCGCGGCACGCCGCGCATCGCCAACCGGCTGCTGCGGCGCGTGCGCGACTACGCCGAGGTCAAGACGAAGAGCGGCGTGAGCCGCGAGGTGGCGGACGCGGCGCTGAAAATGCTCGACGTCGACGCCCTCGGCCTGGACATGATGGACCGCAAACTGTTGCTCGCCGTGATCGAGAAGTTCGCCGGCGGCCCGGTGGGCGTGGACAATCTCGCCCACGCGATCGGCGAAGAGCGCGACACCATCGAGGACGTGATCGAGCCGTTCCTGATCATGCAGGGCTATCTGCAGCGCACGCCGCGCGGCCGCGTCGCCACGCTGTCGACCTATCGCCATTTCGGCCTGGCGCCGCCGAATACGGGCGGCAACGGCGATCCGTGGAACGGTCCGGGTGAATCCTGAGGTCAGACCGGCGCCGCGGTTTGCCTGGCCGGTGCGCGTCTATTACGAGGATACCGATACCGGCGGCGTCGTGTATTACGCCAACTACCTGAAGTTCTTCGAGCGCGCGCGCACCGAATGGCTGCGCAGTTTCGGCCTGAATCAGGATAAACTGGCGCGAGAGGAGGGTCTGATTTTCGTGGTGCGGCGGGCGCTGCTCGATTTCGTGCGCCCGGCGCGACTGGACGACCTGCTCGAAATCACGGTTGAACCGCTGAAGCTGGCGCATGTCTATGTGGATCTGGCCCAGGAAGCGCGCTGCGGCGCACAGGTGGTGGCGCGCGTGCAGATACGCGTGGCCTGCCTCGCGCAGCGCAGCTTCAAGCCCGTTCCGCTACCGCAATCCCTACGCGAGTCGATAACAACATGAACGTAACCCAAGACCTGTCGATACTGTCCCTGATCACCAATGCCAGCGTGCTGGTGCAGCTGGTGATGGCGCTGCTGCTGGTGGTCTCGTTCATGAGCTGGCTGTTCATTTTCCGCAAGCTGTTCGCCATCCGCCAGGCGGGGATACAGACGGAGAAGTTCGAGCGCGATTTCTGGAGCGGCAGCGACATGAACGGCCTGTACCAGAGCGCGGTCAACGACCGACATCGCGCCGGGTCGCTGGAGCGCATTTTCGAGGCGGGCTTCCGCGAATTCGCCAAGCTGCGCGCGCAGCGCGGCGCCGACCCCAGCATCCCGGTGGAGGGCGCGCGCCGCGCCATGCGCGCCACCTATCAGCGCGAGATGGACAATCTGGAGCGCCACCTGTCGTTTCTTGCCTCGGTCGGCTCGGTCAGCCCTTACGTCGGCCTGTTCGGCACGGTGTGGGGCATCATGAATGCGTTTCGCGGCCTCGCGAATGTCAACCAGGCGACGCTGGCGCACGTCGCGCCGGGGATCGCCGAGGCGCTGATCGCCACTGCGATCGGCCTGTTCGCCGCGATTCCGGCGGTGATTGCGTACAACCGCTACGCGCACGACATCGACCGCCTGGCCATCCGCTTCGAGAGCTTCATCGAGGAGTTCTCCAACATCCTGCAGCGCCAGTCCGGCGTCGGCAAATAGGGAAGCCGGCGATGCCGCGTTCGCGCCGTGCCATGAGCGAGATCAACGTCGTGCCCTATATCGACGTGATGCTGGTGCTGCTGGTGATTTTCATGATCACTGCGCCGCTGGTGAATCCGGGCGTGGTCGAGCTGCCCTCGGTGGGCAAGTCCGCGCAGCCGCCCGAGTTGCCGCTGGAGGTGGTGATCAAGGCCGATGCATCGCTCCTGCTGCGCGATAGAAGCAAGACCGCGCCGAGCGAACGCGCGGTGTCAACCGCGGAGCTGGTCGCGGCGTTGCAGCAAAAGCAAAAGACGCACCCGGATCAGGCGGTGGTGATCGCCGCGGACAAGGATGTGCGCTATGAAGAGGTGCTCAAGGTGATGGACGAACTGCAGAAGCAGAATGTGCGCAAAGTCGGCCTGCTGGTGAGGCCCGCAGCGCGATGAGCGTGGCGGCCGGCGCGTTGCCGTTCGAGGAACCGGGCAAGGTCCCTTCCGCGGTCCTCGCGCTGCTGGTGCATGTGCTGCTGGCGCTGTTCCTGTTCTTCGGCGTGCACTGGCAGAGCCGGCAGCCGGAGGCGGTAACGGTCGAGTTGTGGGCGAGCCTGCCCGCGCCGGTGGCGCCCCAGATCAAGCCTGCGCCGCTTCCCGAGCCCAAGCCCGAACCGAAAGCCGAAGTCAGGCCGGAACCCAAGGTCGAGAAAGCGATCGAACCACCCAAGCCCGACATCGCGCTGGAAAAAAAGAAAGAAATAAAAAAAGAACTGCCGAAAAAAGCGGAGCCGAAGCCGATCAAGCCGGAACCCAAGCTGATTCCGGACCTCCGCAAGGACATGCGCGCGGAGGCTGATCGAGAGATTGCCGATGTGAGAAAGAATAGGGATCAAGAAAGTCTCCTCAATCAGCTTTCGCGCGATGCGACAGCTGCGACCGCAAGAGCCGACGCTGCCTACATCGGCAAACTCATAGGCGCGATCAGGAGCAACATCGTGCTGCCGCCGGACATCCCCGGCAATCCGGAGGCGATTTTCGATGTGGTGCAGCTGCCGACCGGCGAAGTGATGTCGGTCAAGCTGCGCAAATCCAGCGGTCACAAGGCTTATGACGCGGCGGTGGAGCGGGCCATTTTCAAGTCATCTCCCCTGCCCAAAGACCAGCCGGAGCGGTTTAAGCGCAGTCTGGAGATCAAATTCCGGCCCCTGGACTGAATCCGGCCCGGCGCTGCGCGTATAATTGCTGGAATACTTTTTCAGGATACTAAATGCGCTTCGTATTTCGTTCAGTCTTGCTGCTGCTCGCGCTGCTCAGCTTCGACGCGCAGGCGCAGCTGTCGATCGAAATCACCGGCGGCGGCGCCAACCAGATCCCGATCGGCGTGCTGCGCTTCGCCGGCGAACAGGTCCTTCCGCAAAGCATCAGCGATATCGTCGAAGCCGATCTGCAAAGGAGCGGGCGCTTCCGCATGCTGTTCGCGGGCAACGTCGATCCTCTGCCGAGCGAGGTGGCGCAGGTCAATTTCACCGACTGGAAGAACCGCAGCGCCGACGCCCTGGTGATAGGCAGCGTGGCGCGCCTGGCCGACGGCCGCTTCGAAGCGCGTTTTCGCCTGTTCGACGTGCCCAAGCAGACCCAGATCGGCGGCGTGGCCTTTACCATGAACGCGCAGCAGGTGCGCACCACCGCGCACCGCATCGCCGACCTGATCTACGAGAAGCTGACCGGCGATCGCGGCGTATTTTCCACGCGCATCGCCTATGTGGTGAAGCAAGGGAGCCGGTTCGAACTGCAGATCGCCGATGCCGACGGGGCCGGCGCGCAGACCGCGCTCGCTTCGCGCGAGCCGATCATGTCGCCCGCCTGGTCGCCCGATGGCACGCGCCTCGCCTATGTCTCGTTCGAGAACAAGAAACCGGTGGTCTACGTGCATTCGCTGGTCTCCGGGCAGCGCCAGGCGGTGGCGAATTTCAAGGGCTCCAACAGCGCACCGGCCTGGTCCGCCGACGGCAAGCAGCTCGCGGTGGTGCTGTCCAAGGACGGCGGTTCGCAGATTTACCTTATCGGCGCCGACGGCAGCAACCCGCGCCGCATCACCAATACCGCTTCAATTGACACGGAACCTTACTTCTCGCCCGACGGGCAATCGATTTACTTTACGTCCGACCGCGGCGGCAGCCCGCAGATTTACCGCATGAGCGCGACCGGCGGCGAGGCCACGCGCGTGACCTTCGACGGCAACTACAATGTATCGCCGCGCGTGTCCGGCGACGGCAAGACCTTGGTCTATATTGCGCGCGAAGGCGGCCGCTTTCAGCTGAAATCGTTCGACTTGGCGAGCCGGCAGACGCAGGGGCTCACCGACGGGCAGCACGATGAATCGCCGAGTTTCGCGCCCAACGGGAAAATGATTCTGTATGCCACGCAGATCAGCAGTCGCGGGTCCTTGGCGGCGGTGTCGATTGACGGCAGGGTGAAGCAGCGCCTGTCGGTGCAGGCGGCGGACGTGCGCGAGCCCGCCTGGGGCCCGTATTTCAACAACTAGACAAGCAATCAACCAGCGAGGAGAAGGAGATGGGAATGAAGAATTTGTTTGCATTTGTCGCAGTCGCGGCTCTGCTGGCGGGGTGCGCCAGCACCCCCATTGAGGAATCCAAAGCCGGGGTCGAGGACCGCACGCCGACGACTGCCGTCCTGGCCCAGCCGGGCATATCCACGGTGACGCCGGTCGGGCCCAATGCGGATCAGGTGCCCAACGAGCTCAAGGACCCGAAGAGCATCCTGTCCAAGCGCAGCATTTTTTACGACTATGACAAATACGACGTCAAGGACGAGTACAAGCCGCTGCTGCAGGCGCATGCGAGCTATCTCGCGAAGCACCGTGACGCCAAGATCCTGATCCAGGGCAATTGCGACGAGCGCGGCAGCCGCGAGTACAACATCGCGCTGGGACAGAAACGCGCCGACGGCGTGAAAAAAATCCTGCAGCTGATGGGTGTGCAGGAAGGCCAGATGGAGTCGGTGAGCCTGGGCGAAGAGAAACCGCGCTGCACCGAGACCACCGAGGCGTGCTACAGCCAGAACCGGCGCAGCGACATGCTCTACCGCGGCGAGTATTGATCGATGAAATTCCGCGCCGCGCTGTTGCTGGGACTTTGGCTTGCGGCCGGCGCAGCCCACGCCGGCCTGTTCGACGACGAGGAAGCGAGGCGGGCGATCGCCGATCTCCGGGTCCAGGTCGAGACCAACCGGAAGGCGGCGGAAGAGCGCCTGGCCAAAATAGAAACCCTGGCGCAGGACCGTTCGATCGATCTCTCCAGGCAGCTCGATGAACTGAAACAGGATCTGGCGCGCATGCGCGGGCAGATCGAGGTGCAGGCCAATCAGATTGAAACACTCGATCGGCGGCAGAAGGACCTGTACGTCGACCTGGACGCACGCCTCCGGAAGCTCGAAGCAAGCACCCAGGCGAAGGAGAAACAGGCCGCCGCGCCCGATCCGGTCGCGGAGGGCAAGGCCTACGAGGCCGCCTTGAACCAGTTCAAGCTGGGCAACTATCAGGCATCCGTGGCTGCGTTCCAGGGTTTTCTCGCCACCTATCCCGAAAGCCCGCAGGTGTCGAGCGCGCAGTACTGGATCGGCAACGCCTACTATGCCTTGCGCGATTACAAGATGGCGATTGCCGCGCAGCAGAAACTGCTCGCGTCCTGGCCCGACAGCGCGAAGGCGCCGGATGCCCTGCTCAACATCGCCAGCAGCCAGGCCGAGATGGGCGAGGCGCGGACGGCGCGCGAAACCCTGCAGTCCCTGGTCAAGAAATACCCCGGCACGCCGGCCGCAGATCAGGCCAAACAGCGGCTCGCGGGCAAACGTTAACCGGCTGCGGGAGCGCGCTCCCGCAGCGGCAAGCTTATTCTCATGCGCAAAGCCGTAGTCCTGCTCTCAGGCGGTCTGGATTCCGCCACCGTGCTTGCGCTGGCGGTGCAGCAAGGCTACGCCTGCCATGCGCTGTCGGTGGATTACGGCCAGCGCCACCGGATCGAGCTCGAGTCCGCGGTGCGCGTCGCGCGCGCGCTGGGCGCGGTGGAGCAGAAGACCGTCCGCATCGACCTCACCGCCTTCGGCGGTTCGGCGCTGACCGACGGCAAGATCGCGGTGCCGACAGGCGGCGTGCAAAAAGACGGCATCCCCGTCACCTACGTGCCCGCGCGCAATACCATCATGCTGTCGCTGGCGCTCGCCTGGGCCGAGGTACTGCAGGCCGGGGACCTGTTCTTCGGCGCCAATGCGGTCGATTACTCCGGCTACCCGGACTGCCGGCCCGAATACATGCGCGCTTTCGAGCACCTGGCCAATCTCGCGACCAAGGCCGCGGTCGAAGGCCACAGGCTCACCCTGCATACGCCCATCATCGGCATGAGCAAGGCGCAGATCATCCAGCAGGGTGCCCGACTGGGCGTGGACTACGGCCTTACCGTGTCCTGCTATCAGGCCGATGCCGAAGCCCGCGCCTGCGGCGTGTGCGATTCCTGCCGCCTGCGCCGTGCCGGGTTCGAGGCGGCGGGCGTGGCCGACCCCACCCGGTATCGCCGGGATCGCGGGTGATACCGAGGGTTTTCCTTCGCACCCCGTCCTTGATCGCTTGAATTGAGGCAGATCAAGGCGCGATAAGCCCGGATTTCATTGACACAAGCACCCCCGGCAAATTAGAATCTCGCCTCTTTTCGGGTCGTTAGCTCAGCCGGTAGAGCAGCGGACTTTTAATCCGTTGGTCGCCAGTTCGAATCTGGCACGGCCTACCAATAATTCAGGCGGAATGGCGCTGTTCGGCGCCTATTCGCGCTCCGGGGCGTTAGCTCAGTTGGTAGAGCAGCTGACTCTTAATCAGTAGGTCGCAGGTTCGACCCCTGCACGCCCCACCACAATCAATGCGGCGCACGGCGATGTGCGCTCGCGTTGGTTTCCGGCCATGCCGGGACTGTGGCTCCCGCTTTCGCACCTCCTCCATCCGTCAAATAGAAGGCATTTTCCTCGTCGTGTCCGGGTGTTTGATCTAGGTCAAAACATCCGGGGACTCAGGGGAAGATACTTGCCCCGTCCGATTGGTGGAATACGCGTTGAATGGCAATGGTTTGAATCGTAAGTCCAGGGAGCCGGCAAGCCGGCTCGCGCGCGCGGTGCTGGATCAGGAGATGTCCCGGATTGGGCCTGATCGAGCCGAGAGCAGGTCTAGCAAAAGCCCGTCAGCAGCGCAGCATGCGACGGGCCGGCGGACACCACGGATTTCCCCATTACCCGATAAATAAGCCGATTAAGGCGGTCCGATATGAATGTGCACGCAATGTCCAATTTTGAAATCGTGACGCGCGAGGATTTCTCCGATGTCACCTACCTGCTTGAGGTGCGCCATCCCCTGATGGCCAAGGCCGCAAAGCCGGGCCAGTTCGTGATCGTCATGCTGAACGAGCAGGGCGAGCGCATCCCGCTCACCATCGCCGACTTCGACCGGAAGAAAGGCACCATTACCCTGGTGATTCAGGCGGTCGGCAAGACGACCAAACAGATGCAGCAGGAATGCCAGGTCGGCACGCGGCTCTACGGCATGGTCGGGCCGATGGGCATCCCCACTCACATCAGCACGGCAAAGAAGGTGATGTGCGTCGGCGGCGGCCTGGGCGTCGCGCCGGTGTTTCCGCAGGCGCGCGGCTACAAAGAGGCCGGCGCCTACGTGATCGGGGTTCTCGGTTTCCGCAGCAAGGATCTGGTGTTCTGGGAAGACAAGTTCCGCTCCTGCTGCGACGAGCTGATCCTGTGCACCAACGACGGTTCCGCGGGGATGAAAGGTTTTGTCACCGACGGCATCAGGGTTGCGCTGGCCGGGCACCCCGACATCGAGGAAGTGGTGGCGATCGGACCGCCGGTGATGATGAAAGCCGCCGCCGATGCGACGCGCGCGGCCAAGATCAAGACCATGGTGAGCGTGAATCCGATCATGGTCGACGGTACCGGGATGTGCGGCGGATGCAGGGTGAAGGTCGGCAGCGAGGTGAAATTCGCCTGCGTCGACGGGCCGGATTTCGACGGCCATCTGGTCGATTTCGACGACCTGATGATGCGCCTTTCGCGCTACACCAAAGTGGAGAAGGAAGCGCACGAGCGCTGGTCGGAGTCCTGCCGCATGACCAAGCAGGTCGGCCCGAGCGCGCTGCATGCGCTGAAACACGGCGGCCAAAGCGAATTGCTCGAACTGCCCGATCCGTTCGAGGATGCGCCCGGGGGCTGAGAAAGTTTGATGGTTGACATTGCGCCAGTCCGGCGCCGGAGGGCAGGCTCTCCGGCAGCGCCGCTGGCCGCTAGAGGAAATTGATATGGCAAAGAAGAAGACGATACGCAGCATTCCGCAGGAACGCACGCCGATGCGCGAGCAGGATCCGCAGGCGCGGGCGAAGAATTTCGAGGAAGTCGCCTGCGGCTACAGCCTGGAGGACGCGGCGCGCGAATCCGAGCGCTGCCTGATGTGCCCGGACCAGCCCTGCATTTCCGGCTGCCCGGTGGGCATCAATATTCCCGGCTTCATCGCGAAGATCAACGAGAAGAATTTCCGCGGCGCCTATGACATCCTGACCGACACCAATCTGCTGCCGTCGATCTGCGGCCGGGTGTGTCCGCAGGAGAACCAGTGCGAAGGCGTGTGCACCGTGGGCGATTCGCTCGAACCCGTAGCGATCGGCCGCCTGGAGCGCTTTGTCGGCGATACCGCGATCAAAGAGGGCTGGGTCAACATTCCGTATATCGAACCCAACCGGTTCCGCGTCGGGATCGTCGGCTCGGGTCCCGCGGGCATGGCCTGCGCGGCGGACATGGCCAAGGCGGGCTGCGACGTCACCGTGTATGAAGCCTTCCACCAGGCGGGCGGCGTGCTGAAATACGGCATTCCGGATTTCCGCCTGCCGAACGAGGTGATCGACGCCGAGATCAACAACCTGAAGAAATTCGGCGTCAAGTTCGAATGCAACACCCTGGTCGGCCGGCTGTTCACCATCGAGCAGATGATAGACGAGATGGGTTTCCACGCGGTATTCGTCGGCGTCGGCGCCGGCTACCCGACCATGCTCAACATCCCCGGCGATTCGCTCAACGGCGTGCTCTCGGCGAACGAGCTGCTGACGCGCTGCAACCTGATGCGCGCCCGGGATTTTCCGAATTTCGACACGCCGCTGCCGATCGGCAAACGCGTCGCCGTGGTCGGCGCGGGCAATACCGCCATGGATGCGACGCGCGTTTCGATACGCCTGGGCGCGGAGAAGGTGTACTGCGTCTACCGTCGCTCGCGCACCGAGGCCCCGGCGCGGGCGGAGGAAGTGCACCACGCCGAGCAGGAAGGCGTGGAATTCCACTGGCTCACCGCTCCGGTGGCCGTGCTCGATGATGGCAAGGGCGGCGTGCGCGGCATGCGCTGCGTGCGCATGGAACTGGGCGAACCCGACGATTCGGGCCGGCGCCGTCCGGTTGCGGTGGCCGGCAGCGAATTCGATTTCGAGGCCGATCTGATCGTCTACGCGATCGGCACCAACGCCAACCCGATCATGGGACAGACGTCGAAGCTGAAGCTGAACAAATGGGGCTATATCGGCGCCGACGAGAACCTCGCGACCTCGGTGGCGGGCGTGTTCGCCGGCGGCGACATCGTCACCGGCGCGGCGACCGTGATCCAGGCCATGGGCGCGGGCCGCAAGGCGGCGCGCGGCATGAAGGCCTATCTCGGCATCCGCGATGCCGGGCTGCCCTATGTCGGCGGCGATGGCGGCACGCTATTCGGCATCGACACCAGGGAACGGAATTTCGCGCGCGTACGGGTTGCCTGAGGGTTATTGATCCTCGAAATGGCAGCGCCAACGATCAACAGCGGCTACGGAAAAAACATGAACCAAACGACATTGCAGAAATCGGCCAAGAAACCCGCCAAAAAAGCGGAAGCACCCGCGCGCGGGAAAGGGGCCGTGACCTTGAAGGAACACATCGTCGAAATCATCAGCGACTCGGGCGAAGGCGCGCAAAAGTGCGGCCAGTCCCTGGGCGCGATCGCGGCGCAGATGGGCAACGGTATCTGGACCACGGAAATCATTCCCGCGGAAATCCGCCCGCCGGCGCGCAGCGTCGCCGGGGCCAGCGGCAATCGCATCCGCATCGGCTCGGGCTACATCACCAACGGCGGCGACGAGACCGACATGGTGGTGGCGTTCAACGAGCAGGTGCTGCTCGGCAGGGTGCGGGCGAAAGAGCTCAAACCCAACTGCATCATCCTGCTCGAGGACATGTGGCGCACCCACGCCGATCCGAAGATCGTGGCGTCCTACATCGAGACCCATGACAAGCTCGTGGCCGCGGGCTACCGGGTGTACGAGATTCCGATGGAGCGGGAGTGCCGCACCATGGTGGCGGATCCGCGGCGCGGCAAGAACATGTATGCGCTGGGCATGCTGTGCTACATCTACAGCCTGGAGCTGAAGCTCGCGGTGGACCAGATCATTCTTGCATTCGGCAAGAAGGACCAGAGTGTGGTCGATTCCAACATCATGCTGCTCGAAGCCGGGCACAAGTGGGCGGCGGCCAACCTCGATTTTTGCTACAGCATTCCGGCGGTGCGCTCAAGCGAAGCGCAGATCGTGGTCAACGGCAACACGGCGCTGGCCCTGGGCGTGCTGTCCTCGGGCATGGAGATCTGCGCCATGTACCCGATCACGCCGGCGACGTCGGCCTCGCACTATCTGTCCGAGGTGTTCGAGAAGGTCGGCGGCATGGTGCACCAGGCCGAGGACGAGATTGCGGCCTGTGCTTTCGCCATCGGCGCCTCCTACGCCGGCAAGTGCGCGGTCACCATCACCTCCGGTCCCGGCTATTCGCTGAAACAGGAAGGGATAGGGCTCGCGGTGATGGGCGAAATCCCGCTGGTCGTGGTCAACGTCCAGCGCGGCGGCCCCAGCACCGGCCAGCCGACCAAGATGGAGCAGGGCGACCTGATGACCGCGATTTTCGGCAGCCACGGCGATGCACCGAAGGTGGTGATGGCGCCGGGCACGATCGAAGAGTGCTTCTACTCGGTCATCACTGCGCGCAAGATTGCGGAAACCTTCAACATGGTGGTGGTGGTTCTGACCGACGCCGGCCTCGCCACGTCGCAGCAGCCCTTCCCGCGCCCGGTGTTCAATGAAACCTGGATGGCGCCGCCGATCGACCAGAGCCCGGTACCCGAAGGCGCGAAACCCTACGACTGGGACGAGGATACCGGCCTCGCGCGCCGCTTCATTCCGGGACAGCCCGGCGGCATGCACACCCTCACCGGCCTCGCGCACGACCGCGACAGCCATGTCGCCTACGATGCCGAAATCAACGAACAGACCCTGCGCTTTCGCAGCCTGAAGCTGGCCGCATTCCAGAAGACGCTCAAGGCGCCGACGGTATTCGGCGATCCCAAGGGCGACCTGCTGGTGGTCGGCTGGGGCAGCACCAAGGGCGCGATCGAGGAAGCGGTCGGGATGCTGCGCGCCGAAGGCAAGAAAGTGTCCTCCCTGCACCTGCAGTTCCTGCAGCCCATGGCGCCGGGAATCAAGGAAATCATGCAGGGGTTCAAGAAGGTGATGACCATCGAGAGCAACTGGAGCGACCGCCCCGAGGACAAGATCATCGACGAGTCGAACCGCCGCTATTCGTCCATGGCGATCCTGCTGCGCTCGCGTTTCCTGATCGATATCGACTGCTTCAGCGAGGTGAAGGGCCAGCCGATCAAGCCCGGCACCATCTGCCGCGTGATGCTGGAAAAACTGAAAAAGTAGAAGCAACAGTACAGAAAGGTGAACCGACAATGAACATGATGTCCGACATGAATTCCGCCACTGCCTGCCTGCTGCAGATGACCGACGAGCACTTCGAGCTGGAAGACTATCAGAGCGGCGTGCCGCGCTGGTGCACCGGCTGCGGCGACAACGCCATCCTCGCGGCGGTGCAGCGCCTGTGCCGCGATGAAGCCTTGCGGCCGGAGAAAACGGTGTTCGTGTCCGGCATCGGCTGCTCCAGCCGCTTTCCGCATTACATGAAGACCTACGGTTTCCACGGCATCCACGGCCGCGCGCTGCCGGTGGCCGAAGGCGTGAAAATGTCCAGGCCGGACCTGACCGTGTTCGTCAACACCGGCGACGGCGACTGCACCAGCATCGGCGCGGCGCACTGGATCCACGCCATCCGCTACAACATGAACCTCACGGTGTTCCTGCACGACAACCAGATCTACGGTCTGACCAAGAAACAGGCTTCGCCGACCTCGCCGATCGGCACCAAGAGCAACACCACCCCGCGCGGCAGCTACCTCGAAGCGCTGAACCCGCTGACGGTGACCCTCGGCGTGCAGAACGTTTCCTTCGTGGCGCAGGCGGCCGACTGGATACCGGAAGTGCTGTTCGACATCGTCAAGGCGGCCTACCATCACCGCGGCCTGTCCTTCGTGCGCATCATCCAGCGCTGCCCCGAGTGGCTGCCGAAGGCGCTCGATCCGTGGATGCATGACCCGAGCAAAGTAAAGCTGCTGAATCACGCAAACGGCCTGCAGTTCTCCGCGGGACTGTCCCGGGTGTACAAGAACCAGGTGGAGCACGACCCGCTGAACATCGACCGCGCGCGCGAAATCGCCTCCGACACCGATATCATCCCGGTCGGCATCCTGTACAAGAACCCGGCGGTTCCCTGCTATGAGGATCTGCGGCTCACCGACAAGCTGCGCACGCCCGATCTGACGCGCGCCGGGCTCAACGCGGAGCTGGACAAGTACACCATCTGGCCGCAGGGAGCGGAGCAAAAAGTCGCGTAGGGAAAAGAGCGTAAAGGGCCGGCGCGCGTCGCTGTCGCAAGCACCCCCGCGCGCCGTCATCGATAGCACACCAAGGCAGGTTGATAAAGACATGGAAGCTGACACTCAAGCACACGTAGCTTTTTTCTTGACCGGCAGGCGCCCGAGCGAGCACCTGGATGCGGTCGACGGACTGGGCCTGCGCCCGGCCCTGTTTGCCGGATACCGCGAACTCACCCAGCTGCGCTATGATTTTCCGCTGCTGTTGGTCCCCGGCCGCACCGACCCGCTGTTCGCGCAGTCGCTGTCGGGCCTGATCGATGGCGCGCTCGCCAGCGTCGCGCGCGGCAGCGACGGCGAGCGCATCCGCAAGCATGCGCTGCGCCTGGAGCAGGAGATACGCACCCTCGCCTCGGGCGGTGCCGCCGGGACCCTGTCCGCGCTGTGGGACAAGGCGGCGGGGCGCCTCGCCAAGGGCGCGGACAAGAACTTCGAAGACAGCCTGCGCCGCACCCGCGGCGCGATCAAGCTCGACGGCGAACTCGCAGACTGCGACGCGGCCCTGCCCGCGCGCCTGCTGCAGCATGCCTGGAACGCGGTGCAAAAGCAGAAAGCCGCGGATTTCCGCAAGGACCTGGACCGGGTGGTGCTCAAGCTGTCGAACATCCTCAAATCCGACTATGAGCGCTCCGAAGCCGGGCGCAGCGCCAAGCATCTGAAAGCCGCGGTGGGCAGCGGCTTCGGCGACGCGTTCGACTTCGACGCGATGTCGCGCATGCTGTCCAAAGCCCTGCCGAAAGGCCAGTTTCCCGAGAGCCGGCGCAAGCGCATCCGCGCCCTGCTCGATGTGCTCGGCGCGCAGCAGTTCTTTCCCACTCCGGCGGTGCCGGCGAAAAAAGCCGCTGCCGCGAAGCCCTACTCCTTCCTGTTCGACAGTTGCGGCGACGCGCTGGCCGCATTCCGCGAGCGCATGCCCAAGCTGATCGAGCTGGCCCGCGCGATCGCCGTCGCCGAACTGGAGATCGACGGCCAGTACAGCGAAGCCAAGCACGACGCCTTGTTCGAGCAATTCGGCGCGAACGGGCTCGACCCGCAGGACCTGGCGCCGTTCCCCGATTACCTGGTCTGTGTCAATGCCGGAAAACTGCAGGCGCAGGAACACGCCCAGCTGATGGAAATACTTTCTTCCGGCCTGCCGATCAAGGTGTTGCTGCAGATCGACGATATCCTCGGAGAATCCACCAGCGGCGAAGGCAGCCTCACCGCAGGCATGCGCAGTCGGCAGATCGCCAACATGGCGATCGGCCTGAACGAGGTGTATGTGCTGCAATCCGCCAGTTCGAACCTGTTCCGCTTCCGCGAGCGCATGCTGCGCGGGCTGACCTATCGCGGGCCGGCGCTGTTCAGCGTATTTTCCGGAGCCAGCGCCAAGGCGTCCGACCTGCCGCCCTATCTGATGGCGGCTGCGGCGATGGAATCGCGCGCTTTCCCCGCGTTCACCTACGACCCGTCCGCGGGCGCGAACTGGGCTGCGCGTTTCTATCTGGACGCCAATTCGCAGGTGGATCTCGACTGGCCGGTCCAGGGCTTTTCCTACGAGGACGAGCAGCACCAGAGGGTGTCCGAGGACCTGGCTTTCACGCTGGTCGATTTCTTTGCCAGCGACCGGCGCTACGCGAGGCACCTCGCCCGCGTGCCGCGCGCGAAGTGGAACGGCAGCATGATCGCGGTGGACGAGTCGCTGTCGCGCGAAAGGAAAGGCCTGCCCGACAAAGTGCCGAGCCTGCTGATGGTCGATGCCGACAACGTGCTGCAGAAAGTGATCGTCGACGAAAAACTGATCCGGGAAGCGCGCCGCTGCCGCGAGATGTGGCACAGCCTGCAGGAATTGGGCGGCGTGCACAATTCGCACGCGGAGAAGCTGCTCGCGCGCGAACGCAAGGCCTGGGAAGAGCGCATGCAGCAGGAAGCCGAAACGCACAAGCCGCTGGCACCCTCCGCCGCGGTAACCGCAGCGCCCACCGCGTCTGGCGCGCCCGCCGCGGCGAGCGCGTCTTCGACACCAGCCGCGGCGAGCGCGGCTGCGGAAGAAGAGTCGCGCTCCCCCGACGAGGCTTACATCGAGACGCCGCGCTGCGCGACCTGCAACGAGTGCACCAATCTCAACAACAAGATGTTCAAGTATAACGACGACAAGCAGGCCTACATCGCCGACATCAAGGCTGGAACCTACGCGCAGCTGGTCGAGGCCGCCGAATCCTGCCAGGTCGCCGTCATCCACCCGGGCAAGCCGGTCAATCCCAAGGAGCCCGGACTGGACGAGTTGATGAAGCGCGCGGAGGCGTTCAACTAGCTGGCGCTTTATGGTAGCGTATTGAAAAAGGGGGCGACGCCCCCTTTTTCAATTGCAGAGTCTAATGCCCCTGGACCTACGCCGCATCATTCATGTCGACATGGACGCGTTCTACGCGTCGGTCGAGCAGCGCGACGACGCCACGCTGCGCGGCAGACCCGTGGCCGTCGGCGGCCAGGCGGATGCGCGCGGCGTGGTGGCGGCATCCAGCTACGAGGCGCGCGCCTTCGGCGTGCGCTCGGCGATGCCCATGGCGCGCGCGCTGCGCCTGTGCCCGGAGCTCGTCGTCGTGCGTCCCGATTTTCAGCGCTACCGCGCCGTGTCGCAGCAGGTGCTCGCGATCTTTCGTTCCTGCACGCCCCTGGTCGAACCGCTGTCGCTGGATGAAGCGTATCTGGACGTCACCGAAAACCGCTGGGGCGAGCCCCTGGCGACCGCGGTGGCGAAGCGGCTGAAACAGCGCATCCTGGAGGAGACGCGCTTGACGGCTTCCGCCGGGGTCGCGCCGAACAAATTCCTCGCCAAAATCGCTTCCGGCTGGCAGAAACCCGACGGGCTCACGGTGATTTCGCCGGGTCGTGTCGAGGCCTTCCTGCAGCAGCTGCCGGTGGACGCGCTCTGGGGCGTGGGGCCGGTTACCGCGGGGAAACTGAAGAAGATCGGCATCGCGCGCCTGGTCGAGGTGCGCAGCGCCGACCCTTTGCTGCTGCAGCGCGCGGTAGGCAGCCTGGCCGGGGTGCTGCAGCGGCTGGCGCAAGGCGACGATCCGCGGCCGGTGGTGCCGAACCGGCCGCACAAGTCCTCGAGCAGCGAGAACACCTACAACCAGGACCTGCTGGCACTCGATGAGATCCGCGCCGAAATCGAGCGCATGGCGCGCCAGGGGGCGGCCTGGCTGGCGCGCAAAGGCCTGCTGGCGCGCAGCGTAAGCATCAAGGTGCGCTACGCCGGTTTCACCACCGTCACGCGCAGCCACACCAGCGCGGCGGCTACGCGTGACCCGGATGAGATCGCGGCGCGCGCCCTGTCGCTGCTCGCGCGCACCGAAGCCGGAAAGAAGCCGATACGCCTGCTCGGCGCCGGCGTGCATGGTTTTGTCGGCGATGATGCCGCGATCGGCTTGCCCGGGGTGCTGCGCTTCGATGACTAGAGAGCCTGCGACGAATGGCGATGTTGCGCGCGGCGCGCGCGAACCGTGTTTTCTGCACGGATAGAAAACATCCGTGCAGAAAACACGGTTTTGGATAAAAGCAAGGATAGTGCGGGGGGTGTATACAAGATCCTCGATTGCGCACGGATGGAATTTCATCCGTGCGCAATCGAGGATCCGCGCGGACGGCTTTTCGTCCGCGCAACAGCGTGAATCTGCACTAGCCCCGCACTCAATCTAGGTCGCAACGTATGCTAGTTGGACAGCCCAATTTCGCATCTGCCGCGATCGGACGCATAGACGCATAATTGGGCGGCAGCCATGTCCAATTATCTGCTCGATTTCAGTTTTGGCGTCAAACGCACCGACGGCTACGTTTCGGACATCTGGCGCGCATCGACCACGCGGCTGGGCGATTTCCACCTTGCCACGAGTTCGATCGCGGGCGCCGAAGAATACCGCTTCAACAAGTCCGGCATGTGCCGCAGCGCGCACAGCGGGGCGGAGGGTGCGCCGGAGGCGCTGCGCGACCGCGCCGGCTACAAGTGGCGCCGTGCCGCGACGCCGCCGCGCGGCAGCGGCCGGGCGGCGCGCGTGGCCTGGATTGCCTTTCCCACGGATTACCTGTCCCGGCCGACCGTCGAAGATGACGGGGAGATATTTTGGATTGCGGCCGCGCCGGCCTGCGGCGCGACCTATGTCGAATTTGCTTACGCGGCGGAACCCGAGCCGGGAATACGCGGTGTTCTCGACATCGTGCAGGACCGGACCCTGGTGCAATGCGCCGCGCTTCCCAACGGCGAAACCCTGGTGATCTTCTGCTACCACGCCGACTGGGACAACAAGGACCTGCGCGTGCCCGGGCATGGCGCCGTCGCCGACGTCCTGTTTTCCGCGGCCGACCCGCTGGCCACGGGGCGCCCCCTGCGGCATCGCTTCGGGCCAGCGCCGAAGGACGAAGAGGCGGTGCTGCTGCTCGAACTGGGGGGCGCCGCGGTGACCAATTGACCGGCGCGCCGGGCGGCCGAAAATTGCGGGGCCGGTCGAATTTTTCTGTAACATGGCAGCCCTGACCCGAATCGCCGTGCCATGCTCCCACAAGCGCTGATTTTTCTCGACCTCGAAACCACCGGCATGAGCGCGGCCGAGGAGCGCATCACCGAGATCGGGCTGGTCGAGGTCGCCAACGGCGCAGTCGTCGGCAGCTGGAGCCAGTTGGTCAATCCGCAAAAGCGCATCCCGTCTTTCATCCAGGCGCTTACCGGTATCACCGACGCGATGGTGCGGGCTGCGCCCAGTTTCGCGCAGCTCGCGCCCGGGTTGTTCGAGCGGCTGGAGGGCAAGCTGCTCGTCGCCCACAACGCGCGTTTCGATTTCGGATTCCTCGAGAGCGAATTCGCGCGCCTGGGAATCTGCTACCGCCCGCAGGTCTTGTGCACGGTGAAGCTGTCGCGCAAGCTGTTTCCGGAGCAGCGCCGCCACAACCTGGACAGCCTGATCGAGCGCCATCGCCTCAGCTGCAGTGCGCGCCACCGTGCGCTCGGCGATGCCGAGGTGTTGTGGCAATTCCTGCAGAAGATCTATTCCGAGGTGGATGTCGTGCAAATCGATGCGGCGCTGCGCGCGCAACTGGACCCGCCGCCGCACGCAGTGCCGAGAAGACGGAAGGTGGCGACCGCCGCGGCTAATCCGCGCTCGCCCCGGTCTGTTTGATCACCTTGGCCCAGCGGTCGCGCTCGGAGCGCATCAGGCTGGCCAGGCCCTCGGGCGTGGTGCCGACCGCCTGGAAATAGATGCGCAGCATTCTCTCGCGCACCTCCGCGCTGTGGATGATCGCCACGAGTTCCTGGTTGAGGCGATCGATGATGGCTTTGGGCGTCTTCGCCGGCGCCACCATTCCCAGCCAGGCGCTCGACTCGAAGCCGGGAAAGCCGGCCTCGGCCACCGTCGGCAGATCGGGCAACACCGGGCTCTTCGTGCTGCTGGTGACGGCCAGGGCTTTCACCCGGCCCGACTGCACCATGGGCATGGCGGTGCCGGGCACGACGAAGCCGGCCTGGATCTGGTTGGCGAGGATGGCGGTGTTGACCTGCGGGCTGCCGGGGTAGGGCACGTGCACGATGTCGATGCCGGCCTGCGTTTTCAGCAACTCCATGGTGAGATGCGAGGCGCTGCCGTTGCCGACCGAGCCGTAGTTGAGCTTGCCCGGCCGCGCCCTGGCGTATTCGATGAACTCCTTCACCGTGTTCACGCCCAGGCTGGGATTCACGATCAGCACGTTGGGGCTTACCGCGACGAGTGTGACCGGCGCGAGTTCGGTGAACGGGTCGTACTCCATTTTCTTGTAGAGCACGGTGTTCACCGCCAGCGGACCCGGGATGGACAGGCCGATGGTGTAGCCGTCGGGCTCCGCTTTCGCCACCAGGCCGGTGCCGATGTTGCCGCCCGCGCCCGGTTTGTTCTCGACCACCACCGGCTGCCGCAGCGCCTGCGCCAGCTTTTCGGTCAGCATGCGCGCGACGAGGTCGGGCGAGCTGCCCGGCGGGAAGGGCACGATGACATGGACCGCTTTCGCCGGCCAGGGATCGGCTGCCAGTACTACGCTGCTGGCGAGAGCCAGGAAAAGAGCGAGCAGAAACTTTTTCATTTTCTCTCCGGCTAGAATCGTTTTCGAAATGCAGACGCCGTCCGCGCAAGCTGCAAATATTGCGTAATCATGTCACGTCCCGGCCCAAATACGCGCCTTCGCGCGCCAGTTGCGTCTGCAGCGACGTCACATCGATCGCGCGCGGCTTCAGGTCCTGTTTGAGCGCCATGGCGGCGGCTGCACCTGCGGCCTGCCCCATGACGAAACAGCCGCCCGATACCCGCGCTGCCGACTGTCCCGCCTGGGTCATCGAAGCGCAGCGGCCGGCCACCAGCAGATTGTCGATATTGAGCGGCAGGATCATGCGATAGGGCAGTTGGTTGAAGCCGCGCGATTCCGGTATCGGCGGCCAGCCCCAGCGCACGTCCCCGGCGACGTGCTGCTCCAGCGGCCAGCCGTTGACGCCGATGGTGTCGGCGAAGTCGCGGCATTCGAGCACGTCCTCGCCCGTGAGCCGGTACTCGCCCGTCACCCGCCGCGTCTCGCGTATGCCGACCTGCGGCGCGATGTCGGACACGTAACTCGCTGCGAAGCCGGGTACGCGCTCGCGCAGGAAACGGATGTAGTCGCGAACCTGGCGCCGCCCCTCGATTTCGCCCGCGGAGAGCTGCGCCGCATCGGTGCCGTCCATCGCCAGGCCATGCGCATTGCGGATCTGGGTGACATTGGCGCGCCATTCCACCGGGTTCTTCATCGGGCGCACGATCGCGCCCATGCGCGCAAAGCGGTACTCGCCGCCGGCCTCCGCCTCGCGCATCAGCCGCGGGATGTTCTCCACCGCATGTTTTGCGCCCTCCGGATCGACGTTATTCACTTTGAACATCAACGTCGGATAAAGCAGGTGCGCGCTTTTTTCCCAGGGCGCGCCGGCGAACGCGGCGAGCTCGCCGTCGCCCGAGGCGTCGACGAATATGCGCGCGCGCAGCGCGCGGCGGCCCGAGCGCGTTTCGATCAGCAGGGCGTCGATTTCAGTTTGACTCTTCATCGCCACGCCCACCGCCTGCGCATGAAACAGCAGCTTCGCGCCCGCAGCCAGCAGCAGGTCGTCCGCCGCGCACTTGTAGGCCGACAGGTCGTAGGCCTGCGCGCGCGTCTTGCCGAAAATCAGATGCGGCGCGCTCAGGCCGCCCAGCGCTTCGATGCGCGCCAGCAGCTCGTCGGCGATGCCATTCACCACGCGGCGGATGTCGCCGTGCACGTTGGCGTACAGGCCGCAGAAATTGGTCACCCCGGCCGCGGTGCCCATGCCGCCGAGAAAGCCGTAGCGCTCGACGAGCAGGGTGCTGGCGCCTGAGCGCGCGGCGCCGCTTGCGGCGGCGATGCCGGCCGGCCCGCCGCCGAGCACCAGCACATCGACTTCATCCAGCAGCGGCGTGCGCCGCGCGGGCTCGGCGATGAAGGTCTGCGGGGCGGTGGTCATGGGGAGGCGATGTGGCGGCAGGGGGCAACTTGAGCACAGCGTTTGGCGATTATAATCCGCGCAGGTACTGGAAGAGACTTATGGCGCAGACGGACTTGCCGATACTCATCGCCGGCGGCGGCATCGGCGGCTTCGCCGCCGCGCTGGCGCTGACGCAACAAGGATTTCCGGTCCAGGTGCTCGAGCGCGCCGCGGATTTTCACGAGCTCGGCGCCGGCATCCAGCTCGGGCCGAACGCGTTCCGCATGTTCGAAATCCTGGGCGTAAGCGCAGAGATGTCGCATTGGGCGGTGTTCCCGGACAACCTGATCATGCGCGACGCGCTCGACGGCTCGGAAATCACGCGCATTCCGACGGGCGAGCCGTTGCGCCGGCACTTCGGCTATCCCTACGCCGTGATCCATCGCGCCGATCTGCACAAAGTGCTGATCGATGCGGTGAAGCGCTCGCCGCTGGCGACGCTGACGACGAACTGCAGGCTCGCGTCCTTTGATGATCGCGGCGATCGGGTGGCGGTCCAGACCGAGTCGGGCCGCACGTTCGAGGGCGCCGCCCTGATCGGTGCGGATGGCTTGTGGTCGGCGGTGCGAGGCCAACTGGTCGGCGACGGCAAGCCTCGGGTCTCCGGCCACATCGCCTATCGCGGCGTGATCCCGCTGGCTGAAGTGCCTGAGCATTTGCGCGAGAACAATGTGGTGCTCTGGGCCGGGCCGAAGACCCACCTGGTGCACTATCCGCTGCACCGCGGCGAAGTCTACAACCTGGTGGTTGTGTTCCACAGCAGCCGCTACGAGGAGGGTTGGGACACCTACGGCGATCCGGGCGAATTGCGCGAGCGCTTCGCCGGGCAGCATCCCAAGGTGCGCGAGTTCCTGGCGATGGCGAACGAGTGGAAGATGTGGGTGTTGTGCGACCGCGAGCCGATCAGCCAGTGGACCCGGGGCCGCGTGACCCTGCTCGGCGACGCGGCCCACCCGATGCTGCAGTACCTCGCGCAGGGCGGATGCATGGCGATCGAGGATGCGGTGGTGCTGGCGCGCAGCCTCACCGACGCGAAAGGCGACTGCCACGCCGCCTTCCTCGCCTATCAGCGCGAGCGCTACCTGCGCACCGCGCGCGTGCAGCTGACCGCGCGCCTGTACGGCGACATCTATCACGCCACCGACGCCGTGCGCGACCTGCGCCGGCAGATGCTCGCGGGACGCACGCCGCAGCAAGCCTACAATGGCATGGCCTGGCTCTACGACGGCATCTGATTGTTTCCTCTCATCTGCGGAGCAGATCCCCCATGCCCATGCAACTGACGTCCGTGAACGTGTCTCGACCTGTTGAAGTGCGGCACGAAGGCAAATTGATAAACACGGGCATATTCAAGATGCCGGTGGCCGGCTCCGTTCGAGTCAAGCGGCACAACCTGGAGGGCGACGGCCAGGCGGACCTGGATAATCACGGGGGTGAGCACAAAGCGGTGTACGCCTACTCGCTCGATCACTATGCCTACTGGCAAAAAGTTCTCAACCGGGAAGAAATGGACTGCGGCCAGTTTGGCGAGAATCTCACCGTCGCCGGCCTCGACGAATCCGAATCCTGCATCGGCGACCAGCTTCAGATAGGAAGTGCTTTGTTCACCATCACTCAGCCCAGAGTGCCCTGCTACAAGCTTGGCATTCGATTCGCGGACGCGAGCATGCCGAAGCTGTTTTCCGAATCTGCGCGTACGGGTTTCTATCTAAGCGTGCTGCGTGAAGGGTCGATCGAGGCGGGAGATGCGGTGGAGGTGGTGAAACGCGGCTACGGTCAGCTGCCGGTAAGGACCCTGTTTGTAGCCTCCATAAAGACGGGCGACGACGATGCCGCGCGAATTCTGGCGCGAGCGCTCGAAGTCCCGGAATTGTCGCCAGAGTGGCGCGCGCGCATCACGCAGCGACTGGAGCGCACGCAATCGAGCTAGGCCCGGCGCGCGGCCGAATCTTGAGCATGGGTGCAGTGCGCCGAAAGCTTACTGCCGCACCTGTTATCGAGGAACGCCTGGGTCAAGCAAGCGCTCGATGAGCTTGCGCACGGGCACCGGTATCGCCGCGCCGTGCGCCTCTTCCAGGGCGAGCCATATCTGTCCCGGCTCTCGCGCGGCCGGTTCGATGTTCTCAACCTGGCACAGCAAGGGCTGAATCTGCAGCTTGAAGTGGGTGAAGCCGTGCGCGAGCGGTGCGAATGCCTGCGGCGCGGCGATGCGGCAGCCGTAATTCGCGAGACAGTGCGCGCGCACGCGCGCGGCGTCGTCGATTTCGGGCAGGCTCCACAGCCCGCCCCAGATGCCGGTAGGCGGGCGTTTTTCCAGCAGCAGCTCGCCGTTTCGAACCAGCAGCAGCATGTGGGTGGCGCGGGTAGGCACGGCCTTCGCCGGACGCGGCGCGGGAAAATCCCGGACGCGGCCGAGTGCGAGCGCCTGGCAACTGTCGGCGAGCGGACAGCGCGTGCAGGCGGGCTTGGCGCGCGTGCACAGCGTCGCCCCCAGATCCATGATCGCCTGGGCGTAACGCCCGACGGCGCGCGGCGGCAGCTGTTCCCCGGCGAGTTGCCATAGTCGATTTTCGACGCGCTTTTCGCCGGGGAAGCCGCCGACCGCGAAATGCCGCGCGAGCACGCGCTTGACGTTGCCGTCCAGGATCGCGGCACGCGTGCCGTAGGCGAACGCGGCAATCGCCGCGGCGCTCGAGCGCCCGATCCCGGGCAGCGCCTCGATGTCCTCGAGCGCGCGTGGAAACGCGCCGCTGTGATGCTCGACGATCAACTGCGCCGCGCGCTGCAGATTGCGCGCGCGCGAGTAATAGCCCAGGCCGCTCCACAGCCGCAGCACCTCGTCCTGCGGCGCGCCGGCGAGCGCGGCGATATCCGGGAAGCGCTCGAGAAAGCGCTGGTAATAGGGAATCACAGCGGCGACCTGGGTCTGCTGCAGCATGATTTCCGATACCCATATGCGGTAGGCATCGCGCGTACCCTGCCAGGGCAGGTCGTGGCGCCCGTGGCGCCGGTGCCAGGCGAGCAGGCGCGCGTGGATAGGTGTGCTGTTTTTGATCGGCGATACCAACGGGCAATTTTCAGAAGACCCAATAAAGACGGGCGTTTCCGGACAGTCGTGGATGGGCGCTTGCGTGCCCAAGATCGGGATGGAGCGGGAGACGAGTCTCGAACTCGCGACCTCAGGCTTGGGAAGCCGGCGCTCTACCAACTGAGCTACTCCCGCTCGTGCGGCGAATTATAAAGCGTTTCCGCAAGTTCTTCATTACCCGCTCCCGGCGCGACGTTCTTTGCCGCGCTATTTGGGGGGCAGCGAAGCAGGTCATAACAGAATAAGAGCCTATATCCCCTACGGGGACTGCCTTCGGGGCGTCTCCCCTCATACTCCCCTAAGTCAGAGGCCATTTCGGTAATTCTGAAATGGCCTCTAAGCAAATAATAACAGTATGCTAGATGCGCTGGTTTGGTGTTTTCGCGGCTACCGCCGCTTCTCTGCAATGCGGTTGGAAGCCGTTTCCTCAGGCCGACGCAACCCCAGCGCTACCGGTTACTTTAGGCTGCCGCGGCGCGAGGAAAATCCATTTGACGGCCGCTTATTGTTTGCGCGATAATGGGAATCATTCCTATCTACGGCGGTCCCTCGTGGCAACTACTGCAATAACCCCGACGCTGAATCGACTCCGCCCCGGCGAGTGCGGAACAATACTGGCCCTTGATGCCGGCGAAGAACTCGGCCAGCGTCTGGTGGCGCTCGGTCTTCGCATCGGAAAAAGCGTGCGCTTGTTGCGCCGCGCGCGTTTCGGCGGACCGCTGCATGTACGGGTCGACACGACGGAACTCATGTTGCGCCGGCGGGAAGCGCAATGCGTCCGCCTGACGCAGGCAGTCCCTGCCGCGTTCTAGCACCGGTCCCGATGAAACGAATCGCAATGGTGGGGATGCCCAACACGGGCAAATCGACCTTGTTCAACCGCCTGACCGGCGCCCATGCCAAGGTTGGAAACTGGCCGGGTCTCACCGTTGACCTGCTCAGCGCAAAGCTCATCGTCGGCGACCAACTCGTACAATTGATCGACCTGCCTGGAATCTACGACCTGAACGGGCATTCCGAAGACGAGAGAGTGGTCACGACCTTTCTCGCGCAAAACCAGGTTGATCTTGTGCTGGTCGTGCTCAATGCGTCCCAGATCGACCGTCAGACGCTGCTTCTGGCGGAATTGATCCGCCTCGGGCTTCCGTTGGTGCTGGTGCTCAACATGGTGGACGAAGCCGCTGCGCTGGGGATCGTCATCGATGCCGCCGGGCTGAGTAGCGCGCTCGGATTCCCGATTTGCCTGTTGTCGGCGAAGTACGGTCAGGGCGTGGAACAGCTCCATCCGGCGATGCGCAGGGCGTTGCGCGAGCGTGGGGAAACGCACGGCGCGAAGGACGCTCCAGCCACGCTCGATCAGCGCCAGCTCGAAGCCGCCGTGAAATCGTCGGTATTCGTTCCGGCGCAGGCCTCGCATGCGCTCACCGAGAAGATCGACCGGATACTCCTCGACCCATGGTTGGGGCTGCCCATATTTTTCGGCGTCATGTTCCTGCTGTTTGAGCTGGTCTTCGTTCTGGGCAAACCGATCCAGGACGCCATGACCTGGGGATTCTCGGCGTTCAGGTCAGGGGCGCTTGAACCCGCCTTCGCCGGCCTGCCGTCGGCGTTGCGCGGACTGCTTCTGGACGGCGTCTACAACGGCTTGAGCACGGTGGCGAGCTTCGTGCCGATGATCGTCATGTTCTTCCTGTGCATGGGAATTGTCGAGGACGCCGGCTACCTGTCCCGCGCCGCGTTCCTGATGGACGCGTTGATGGCCCGCTTTGGCCTGGACGGGCGCAGCTTCGTCATGGTGCTGATGGGTTTTGGCTGCAATGTGCCGGCTCTGATGGGCACCCGGGTGATACGTTCGCGCGGACTGCGTCTGCTGACGATGCTGGTCATCCCGCTTTCCCTGTGTTCGGCGCGATTGCAGGTGTTCGTATTCTTCATTGCCGCATTGTTCTCCGCCCGCGCCGCGCCGTTGGTGCTGTTTTCCCTGTACGTGATCAGCATACTCAGCGCGATGCTCACCTCGCTGCTGTTCAAGCGCCGCTACGTCAACGACGATGCGTTTGTCCTGGAGATGCCGCCTTACCGATTTCCCACGCTACGCCAGATGCTGCTGCGCGGCTGGCAGGAAGTCAGGCATTTCATCCGGCGCGCGACGCGCTTCATCGTTGCAGGCGTGGTGCTCGTCTGGTTGCTGACGAACTTTCCGCTCGGCGCAACTGCCGGCGGGGTGGACACCTGGGCGGGGCAGATCGGAACCCTGCTCAATCCGGTGCTCAGCCCGCTCGGTATCGACCCGAAACTGACCATAGCTCTGATTTTCGGATTTGTCGCAAAGGAGATCGTAATCGGCTCGCTCGCCGTGATCTATGGCCAGGAAGGCGGTGCGCTGACGAACGCAATCGCGCATCAGATCGATTGGATCCAGGCCTACAGTTTCATGCTGTTCACGCTGATCTACACGCCCTGTCTTTCGACCATCGCCACCCTGCGCGCGGAGGCCAAGAACCGCGCGTTCACCGTGCTTGCGATCGCGTGGCCGCTGGGTCTCGCATGGGTTGTCAGTTTCCTGTTCTATCAGGTCGCGCGCCGTCTGCTGTCCTGACTGCGCCGAACAGAAGGTTCCCTGCCGGGGTTACACGCGACCGGCAACAAGGCTGAAACCAGGGCTTGGCGGCGTCAGGCGCCAGGCCTGAAGCCGTCACCCCCAGGCGGTCGGCGCTTGAGTCCAAGGCCGTAGGCGGCACCTGGGTTCGAGCCCTGTGCGAGATGATCGAATACCAGTTGCTTGGCTTCGCTGCGCACCAGGTCCATGAACGCCTGGGCTGCCGCGGAAAGCTGCTTTCCTACCGGATAGACGAAGTGCCAGTGGCGTTCGAGCGGGAACCCTTGCACGTCGAGGCAGGTCAGCTGCGCCTGCCCGGTATCGAGGCCGAGGGTGTAGCGCGACAGGATCGACACGCCGAACCCGGCGAGTATCGCCTGCGTTACCGCCTCGTTGGTGCTCAGTTCCATTTTCACCTGTGGTTTGAGCTGGTGCTGCGCGAATATCGCCTCCGCCGCCAGGCGTGTGCCTGAGCCGGGTTCGCGCATCAGAAACGGCTCCTCGGCTATCCGTGCGAACGGGATGTCTTTCGCGTGCGCCAGGGGATGGTCGGCGCGCGCAAATACGACCATCGGATTGGGCAGTATCGTCTGGGTGACCAGATCTTCCGCTTCGGGCGGATCGGCGAAGATGTAGAGATCGTCCTCATTGGCGGCCAGGCGCGCCATCAAGGCCTGGCGATTGTGAATCTGCAGCGAGACTTCGACGCCGGGATGGCGGCCGATGAATTCCGCGAGCATACGCGGCGCGAAATACTTCGCGGCGGTGCTCACGGCCAGCCGCAGGTGCCCGGAATCAAGGCTGCGCATGCCGGCCAGGTTGTCCTCCAGGCTGGACAGCGTGCGAAACACTTCTTCGCAACTCGCATGCAGCCTGCGGCCGGCTTCGGTCAGATAGATGCGCCTGCCGACCTGCTCGAACAGCGGCAGGCCCACGGTTTCCGTCAGCTTCTTGATCTGCACCGACGCGGTCGGCTGGGCCATGTGCAGTTCCTCCGCGGCGCGGGTAAAACTGCCCAGCCTGGCGCTGGCTTCGAATATGCACAGCTGCGGGAGTGTCCCGTGTCGGATGTAACGATGGATATTCGACTGCGGCATGGCGATTGCTCCTTGAAGGTTGCCAATACCGCCATGCCAAATGCACAGCGGCCTTCACCTCGCTGGCGAAGACCGCTGTCCTTGAAGGTCCTTCGCCGAGCTGGCAAAGGTCTCGCTCGCATTGCATCGCGCAATGCCGCCGCAACCGGGGCGCGAGCCCGTATTGACGATCGCGGCGTAGCAGCCAGACGGCTGCCGAAGCTACTCCCCTTTGGAGGGATGCCCGGCTTTCGCCCAGGCACGCTTTCTTTATAGCAGAACGAATCCCTGCAATCAAGATTTTCGATGACGCCGGATCCATTACGAAGCGTAATCCCAGGCATAGAAAAACATGCGACAGGCTGCGTTTTCGCAATGCAAAGCATGACGAACTTCAATTATTCTTTATCTTCGCGACGGTCCATACTCGAATCGAAAGAAGCAGCTTGCGCCTGCGCGGCGGGATCTGCCCCGCGGGCCGAAAAAATCCAAAGGAGTCTGGCATGCAAGACCGAGAATCCCACGCGAAGGCGATCGCCGATTTGGTCGGCGGTTTTCAGACCCACCTCAACCAGGGGCTGAGCCAGCAGGAGGCGCAACACCGCCTGGCGAAGTTCGGCGCCAATGAACTGACGGAACGCCCGCGTCCCGGGTTTCTCGCGCTGCTGTGGGATCAATTCAACAATTACCTGGTCATCATTCTGATCGTCGCGGCGCTGGTCTCGCTGGCGCTGGGGGAATATGTCGATTCCGTGGCGATCATGTTCATCGTCGTGCTGAACGCCGTCGTCGGCGTGATCCAGGAATCCAAGGCGGAGCAGGCCCTGGCCGCATTGAAGAAAATGTCCGCGCCGAATGCCCAGGTGATACGCGGCGGGCACCAATTGGCGATCCCGGGGCGGGAGATCGTCGGGGGCGACATCGTCCTGCTGGAAGCGGGTAACTACGTTCCCGCGGACCTGCGGCTGGTCGAGAGCGTCAACCTCAAGATCGAAGAGGCGTCGCTGACCGGCGAATCGGTCCCAGTGGAGAAAAATGCCAGCGTGGTGCTGGACCAGGACATCCCGCTGGGCGACCGCAAGAACACCGCGTTCATGGGCACCCTGATCACCTACGGTCGAGGCAAGGGGCTGGTTACCGGCACCGGAATGAACACCCAGATCGGCCTGATCGCCGAGATGATCCAGGCGTTCGAGGCCGAGGACACGCCATTGCAGAAGAAACTGGAGCATCTGGGCAAGGTCCTGGGAAGCGCTTGCCTGGTCATTTGCGCCCTGGTGTTTGTTTATGGCCTGTTCCGGGACACGCACCTCACCGACGCCCTGAACGGCGGCTTCCTCGATTATCTCCAGGCCGAAAAGAAGGACATCATCAATCTGTTCATGGTCGCGGTGAGCCTCGCCATCGCCGCCGTTCCCGAAGGCCTGCCGGCGATAGTGACCATCTGCCTCGCCCTGGGGATGCAGCGCATGATCAAGCACCACGCGCTGATCCGCAAGCTGCCGGCGGTCGAAACCCTGGGCTGTGCCACCGTGATCTGTTCGGACAAGACCGGCACGCTGACGCAGAACGAGATGACCGTGGTGCAGGCCTGGGCCGGCGGCACCCGGTTCCGCGTTACCGGGGAAGGCTACAACCCGAGCGGGCAATTTTTCGACGGCGACGCCCCGTTTGACCCGCGCGCCCATCCGGATGCGACGCTGCTGCTGCAGGGTGCGCTGGTGTGCAACGACGCCAAGCTGGACGAGAAAAGCGACGAAGCCGGCAAGCGCTCCTGGCAGATCGTCGGCGATCCCACGGAAGGCGCCATGGTGGTGGCCGCCGCCAAGTGCGGCTACCGGCGCAACGATCTGGAACAGGCGCTGCCGCGGATCCAGGAGATACCCTTCGATTCCGACAGAAAGCGCATGACTACCCTGCACAGCGTCACCGCGGCGCAGGGCCAGACCGGAATTCAAGCTTCGGTCAGCGGATTCGGCTCCGCGCCGATCATCGCTTTCGTCAAGGGCGCGCCCGATGTCATCCTCGAACTCTGCGGCCAAAGCCTGCAATCCGGCCAGGCCATCGAACTGACGCAAGACCGGCGTGAGGCGATACTCGAGCAAAATCGCGACATGGCGAGCAATGCGCTGCGGGTGCTCGCAGTGGCCTGTCGACCGCTGCAGGAAGTTCCGGCGAGCGTAACCCCGGAAACCGTCGAAAAGGACCTGGTGTTTATCGGGCTGCTCGGCATGATAGATCCGCCGCGGCCCGAGGTGGTCGATGCCCTGAAGCTGGCGCACGGCGCAGGCCTCAAGTGCATCATGGTCACCGGCGATTACAAGGACACCGCCGCGGCCATCGCGCGCGACATCGGCCTCCTGACCCCGGGCGGACTGGTGCTGACCGGCGCCGAAATAGAAAAGCTCAGCGACGAGGAGCTCGCGGACCGAGCCGACAGGCTCGACGTGTGCTGCCGTGTTTCGCCGCAGCACAAGACCCGGATCGTGGAAGCCCTGAAGGCGCGCGGCCAGGTCGTCGCCATGACCGGCGACGGCGTCAACGACGCGCCGGCGCTGAAGCGGGCCAATATCGGTATCGCCATGGGCATCACCGGGACGGATGTGGCCAAGCAGACCGCGGACATGGTGCTCACCGACGACAATTTCGCCAGCATCGTCGCGGCCATCGAGCAGGGGCGGATCATCTATTCGAACATCCGCAAGTTCGTCTACTTCCTGCTCGCCTGCAATGTCGGCGAAATTCTGATCATCTTCGGCTCCATGCTGTGCGGCCTGCCGATACCGTTGCGGCCGGTTCAGCTTCTCTGGCTGAATCTGGTCAGCGACGGCGCCCCTGCCCTCGCGCTGGGCCTGGAGAAAGGCGATCCGGACATCATGAAGCAGGCGCCCAGATCGCCGAAGGAGCCGGTGATCAACCGCGACATGGCGATCGGCATCGGTGTCGTCGGAATCGTGGACGCAATCGCCATTCTGACGATCTTCTATCTGGCGCTGCAGCGCTACCCGGACCAGTTGGTCGCCGCCCAGACCATTGCCTTCGTTACTCTGTGCAGCTCGGAGCTGATCCGCGCCTTCACCGCGCGCTCCGAGCACTACAGCATTTTCTCGATCGGCGTGTTCAGCAACCGCTGGATGGTCTGGGCCGTCGGCGTCTCGTTCCTGCTGGTGCTGATGGTGGTGTACGTGCCTTTCCTCAGGCCGTTTTTTGACACCGTGCCGCTTACGCTTGGCGACTGGCTGTTCATGCTGCCGTTCTTCTTCGCCTCGCCGATCGCCATGGAACTGCTCAAAGTCTACTTCCGGAAAAAAGCTGAAATGGGGACGAAATCGGGCCAGACACCGGCCCCGCAACACTCTGATGGAGGCAAAGCCATGCTGAAGCTACTGATCCCGGTCGACGGCTCGCGCAACTCTCAGTTCGCAGTGCAGCACGTCATCAAGCAATTCATGAACAACTCGGCGATGGAGATACACCTGTTGAACGTGCAATCGCCCTTCAGCCGGGACGTCGCGCGCTTTGTCAGCAGGAAGAGCCTGCACGACTACCATCGCGACCAGGCCGAAAAAGCGCTGGGCCCGGCGAGGCAGATGCTCGACGGATACGGCATTCCCTATTCGGTGCACAGCGAGGTCGGAGACCGGGCGAAAGCCATCGCGGACGCGGCGCGCCGCCTGCATTGCGACCAGATCGTGATGAGTACCGCGCGCAAGAATTCCCTGACGCGCCTGATCGAGAATTCCGTCACCAACAAGGTGCTGGAACTCACGACGGTGCCGGTGGAGGTCATCGCGGGCAACGCGGTGTCGGGCCTCGAGCGCTACGGCGTTCCGGCCGCTCTTGGCACAGCCGCGGCCTTGCTGATGTTCGCTGCCGACTGAGGTCTGCGGATCGCGCCGAGGCGGGGCCGGTGGCGCGGGATGTCTTCGCGCGCTTACCGGCCCCACCGGGTCGGCGTATCCGGCACTTGTTTATCCTGAGTTGCCATAGCGCGCGTTCGCCAATATATTGTCTGGACATTTCCTGTTCAGACGAGGCAGACACCATGAAGTTCGCGACGTTTTCGGCGATCCTGTTCGCGCTTTGCAGCAGTCTTGCTTTCGGCCAGACGCCGCCGGGGCGGTCGCTGGGTCAAACCCTGTACCTGCCGGTCTATTCGCACATATGGCATGGCGAAACGGATCGCGCGGGCCAGCCGATGAAGACCCTGGTTTCGGTCTCGGTGAGCATCCGCAACACCGATCCGGAAAAGGCCATACAAGTCACTTCCGCCCAATATTTCGACACCGACGGCAAGAAGCTGCGCCAGTACCTGCCGTCGCCCAAGACCCTAGGCCCGATGGCGACTTACGAGATATTCGTCCCGCGCAGCGATGACACCGGCGGTTCGGGCGCGAATTTCGTGATCGTCTGGAAATCGGACAAGCCCGCGAGCCATCCGGTCGTGGAAGGCTTCCACGCCAATCTCCCCGTGGGGAGGTCGATCGCGTTCACTACATCGGCGCATGTGATCCCCGTCGACTGAGCCTGGCCTGGCTCGGCTCCGGGCCATACCCCACATGGGTATTTGACAAATACCCATGTGGGGTATATTATGCAGGCCTACATCTGATCTGTTCGGCGGCCGCACGCATGCAAACACCTTCCGCAATTCGCCTGGACCTGCCTCTGGCGGGCATGACCTGCGCCGCCTGCGCCGCACGTATCGAAAAGAGCCTGAACAAGCTGCCCGGCGTGGTGGCGAACGTGAACTTTGCCGCGGAATCCGCCCAGGTGACGCTGCGGCCGGAGCTGAATTCGCCCGCCGCCGTGGTCGAGACGATCAAGCGCGCCGGCTATTCGGTGCCGGTGCAGACGGCCGAGTTCCAGGTCTACGGCATGACCTGTGTCGCCTGCGCGGCGCGCATCGAAAAGGCGCTGAACAAACTCGAGGGCGTCGAAGCGGCGGTGAATTTCGCCAGCGAGACCGCCCGCATCCGCTACGTGCCCGGACTGACCACGCCCGAGCAGCTCGTCGAGGTGATCCGCAACACCGGCTACGAGGCGAGCGAGCGCGTCGAGGCCAACGCAGCGGAAGAGAAAGCGCGCCGTGCCGGGCTCTACCGGGCGGAGTTGCGGCTGTTCTGGATTTCCGTCGCGCTCAGCCTGCCGCTTCTGCTGGGGATGTTCTCGATGTTCGGCGACACACACAGCGAACTGCTGCCGCGCTGGCTGCAGCTCGCGCTCGCCACGCCGGTGCAGTTCTGGATCGGCCGGCGCTTCTACGTCGGCGGCTACAAAGCGCTGCGCGGCGGCGGCGCCAACATGGACGTGCTGGTGGCGCTGGGCACGAGCACGGCCTACGGCCTCTCCGCAGTCGTCACCTTGTTCGGGTTGCAGCATCAGCATGTCTACTTCGAGGCGAGCGCGGTCATCATTACCCTGGTCCTGATGGGCAAGCTGCTCGAAGCGCGGGCCAAGCTGGGTACTTCGGCCGCGATCGAGGCGCTCGTCCGCCTGCAGCCCAAGACCGCGCGCGTGGAGCGCGACGGCACGCTGCAAGAGGTGCCGGTCGCGAGCCTGCAGAAGGGCGACCTGTTCGTGGTCCGTTCCGGCGAGAGCATCCCCGTAGACGGCCTGGTCGCGAGCGGAGAGTCCGGCGTCGACGAGAGCATGCTCACCGGCGAGAGCCTGCCGGTCGGCAAGCGCAGCGGGGACAAGGTGTACGCGGGCACGCTCAACCAGCAGGGGCTGTTGCGCTGCCGGGCCGAGGGCGTGGGCGCGGCGACCATGCTCGCCGGCATCATCCGCCTGGTGCGCGAGGCACAGGGCACGAAGGCGCCGATCCAGCGGCTTGCGGACCGGGTGGCTGGCGTGTTCGTGCCGGTGGTGGTCGCGATCAGCGCGCTGACGTTCGCGCTGTGGTGGGGAATCGGCGGAGAGCTCGCGCCGGCGCTGGTGAATGCAGTCGCGGTGCTGGTCATCGCCTGCCCCTGCGCGCTCGGCCTGGCGACGCCGACCGCCATCATGGTCGGCACCGGGCGCGGCGCGCAGGTCGGGGTGCTGGTGAAGAACGCGGTGGCGCTGGAACAGGCGGAGAAGATACGCACGCTGATCGTCGACAAGACCGGCACGCTCACCGAGGGCAAACCGGTGGTGACGGATGTGCTTCCCTCGGCCGGATTCTCGGCGCAGGATCTGGTCGCGGCGGCGGCCAGCCTCGAGTCCGGATCGGCGCATCCGCTGGCGCACGCGGTGCTCGAGTATGCGAAACAGCAGGGCATCGCATCGGTCCCGCTGCGCGACTTCAGTTCCGTCACCGGCAAGGGCGTACAGGGGGTGCTCGCCCTATCCGCGCTCGGCGCAGAACGGACGCTGCTCCTGGGCGCGCCGGCGTTTCTTGTGGAATCGGGCCTGCCCATCGATGAGGCGGCAATCAAGCCGCTGGTCGAGCAGGGCAAGACGGTGATCGCGGTCGGCGGCGGCGGGCGCATCCTCGGTTATCTTGCGATCGCGGACAAGCTGCGCGCCAGCTCTCGTGAAGCAGTCGGAAAATTGCGCGGCATGGGCATCAAGGTGGTGATGCTGACGGGCGACAATGCGGAGACGGCGAAGGCGATAGCCGAGGCCGTCGGCGTCGCCGATTACAAGGCCCAGGTACTGCCTGGCGACAAGGCCGCTGCGGTGGCCGAATTCAAGTCCGCGGGGCAAGTGGTCGGAATGGTCGGCGACGGCGTCAACGACGCGCCGGCGCTGGCCGCGGCCGACGTCAGCTTCGCCATCGGCGCGGGTTCGGATGTCGCCATCGAAGCGGCGGACATCGCGCTGATGCGCAACGACCTGCTCTCGGTGGTCGACGCCATCAGCCTGTCGCGCGCCACGCTGAAGAAAATCCGGCAGAACCTGTTCTTCGCGTTCATCTATAACGTGCTCGGCATTCCGCTCGCGGCGGCCGGGATGCTGAATCCGGTGATTGCCGGGGCGGCGATGGCCTTGTCTTCGGTGTCCGTGGTCAGCAATTCTCTGCTGTTGCGGCGCTGGCGCCGCGGCTAGATTTTTCGTGGTCAAATCAACTGATGGGCAATAGGAGATCGATATGGAAACTGTAACCCTGGGAATTTCCGGCATGACCTGCGGCGGCTGCGTGCGCAGCGTGGGCAACGTTTTGAAGGCGCTCGATGGCGTGGCAAAAGCCGAGGTGTCTCTGGAAAAAAACAGCGCGGTCGTGGAGTACGACCCGGGCAAAGTGCAGGTCGCGCAGTTGAAGCGCAGCGTCGAGGAAGCCGGATTTGAAGTCGCGCCCTGAGGCTGCGGAGTGCGCGCACCACGCGGAACATCCGGTGGTGCAGCCGAATAAATCGGCGCTGTTGAAGCGCCTGAACCGGATCGAGGGGCAGACGCGCGGCGTGGCGAAAATGGTGGAGGAGGACCGCTATTGCGTCGACGTGCTGACGCAGATCTCGGCGATCCAGTCCGCTCTTGATGCGCTCGCGCTGCAGCTTCTGGAGAACCATACCAAAGGCTGCGTGCGCGCGGCGATCCGCTCCGGCAAGGGCGAGGCGGCGATAGACGAACTCATGACCGTCGTCAAGCGCTTCGGCCGCTAGGGCCGAAGCTTTATGGTCACACTGGAAGGATCAATATAGGGCGTTCGCGGGGCCGCCGATCGCCGCAAGCAGCACGACATGCAGCGGTCGCCATTTCCGGAACATCAGCAGCCCGAATGACACCAGGGCCAGAGCCCTATCGAGCGCACAAACGGAAAGGCCGCCCGAAGGCGGCCTTTCCCTGAGACAGAAAAATCTGTGTCTGTCTGCTACGGCTTCGCCAGGTCGTCCACGACGTGGCAGGCGCCGCAGCCCCTGGTATAGGGTATCGGCATTGCCTTGCCGGGTTCGACGCCCTTCACCCCCTTGTTGTTCTTGCGCGGGACGTCGAACAGGTGCGAGGTGATGTCGTTCACCCAGTAGTTTTGCCCGTCCTTGTTGGTCGCTCCTTTACCCAGCCCGGCGCCGGTCTGCATCGTCTTCGTCATGTGGCAATCGACGCAGTTGATCTGCATGGTGTGTTCGAAACCGACTTTTTGCTGGGTGTGAGCCTTGATGTTCACGGCCTGGTGACACGAGGCGCAGAGCGAGTTCTTGCCGTCGCGCACCTCCAGCTTGAGCTGGTTCTTGATCTCGGTCTTGCCGTGTGCGTCATGGCAGTTGTAGCAGGACAGGGTCTGCGTGCCGTTGAGGTAATGTTTCGAGCGGATCAGGTCGGTGCCTTGCTGGTGATGCGCCTTGGAATGGATCCCGTCCGGCCAGAAGTCGCTTTGGGCCGCGTCCTCCCGCGTCGTGTAGTTGATCAGATAGTCGTTGCGGCTCGTCCCCGGGATCAGCATCCGGTTCTCTTTGTTCACCGGCTGGTCGTTATGTAAATTGCCCTGCGGCCGGCTGTGGCATTGGGTACAGATCACCGTCGCCCGCTCGGAGGCGAGCTTGTTCGGCGAAACGATGGTGGCCGCCTTCCGGTTCATCGGCGATTTCGCGTGCTCGGAACCCGGGCCGTGGCAGACTTCGCAGCCTATGTTCAGTTCGTTCGGCACTCCGTCGCCATCGATATCCGCTTCGCCGTTCGGATCGTTGACCGCGCCGGCGACGAAATCGCCGCCCACGGTCGGGGTAAGCGTATAGCCGGTGTAATGGCAGGCGGCGCACTCCTTTTCGAACGACTTGGCTTTCGGCGGATCGGTGAGTTTGTTGGCCGCGGCGTTGAACAGCCAGTCGCCGTGGTAGTCGCGCCACGGTTTGCGCGCGCGGTCCTTGAATTCTTCCTTGCCGGTCGGGTTGTACTGGACAAAGGGATAAAGGTGATCGCCGACGCGGTAGAGATAGCGCTGCTTGTTTACGCCGCCGCCGTAGGTCATCTCGACGACGTAGGTCCGTTCCGGATCCGCCGCGTCCTTCGCATTCTTGGTGCGGAATTTGAGTTTGCCGTCCGCGTCCTTGAAGAAGGTGGCGGTGTAGTTCACGCTGGCGGGGTCCGCCGGCGCTTTTTCGGAGATCAGGTACTTGTCGAACCCGCGCGATTTGTCGAAACCGGCGAAGTAGAACGTAGTACCCGCGATGAGCTTGTTCAGGCCTTCATTCAGAGCGGGGAAGCGCGAATAGTCCTGCAGCTTGCTCGGCTTGCCGACGACGCTGATGCCAAGCTTGTGCATGGTTTTCTTGATCGAGCCTTGGTCGCTGTGGCAGCCGAGGCACTTGGAACTGCCGACGAAGCTGGCGTTGTCCGGAATTTTCCCGGAAAGCACGATCTTGAGCGGCGTTTTCGCGAGTTCGTCCGAAGTCATCGACCTGTTCGAGACATCTCCCCCGGGAAGATGCTCCTTGTCCGACGGTTCAGCATAGACGAAGTACTTGCCGTCCGCCACTTTCGGGATGGCGAAGTTACCTTTGCCGTCGGTTACCGCTTTCTGGTACTTGTCGCGGTTGGCGGCGAGGGTGTCTTCCATCGGCTCGTCGTTGGGGCTGTTTATCTTCCGATTGATCGGCGACGCCTTGCCGAGGTTCACCACGTCGGCGGCGGGAATGAGATACACCGCCGCGTTGGCGATCGGCTGTTTCGAGCCGTCGCTCACACTCCCCTTTATGTTGGCTGCCGCATGGACCTGCGACAAGGGCGCGAACAGGGCGAGACAGCAGGCGGACAGCACCAAGAATCTGGCAATACCTAGGCGTTTCATTTTCTTCCCCCAGTCATAGCGTCTAACGAAAATTCGAAGTTTCCTACTTCAACACCTCGCGCCCCATCTCGCGCATCTTCTTCCGCAACTCCTCCAAAGTGCGTTTGCCCTTGGCCGTTGCGACATAGTTCTTGCGCCACTTCCCGTTCACGATCTCCTCTTTCGAACGCAGGCAGCCTGCGCTTTCCAGGTTGTGCAGGATCGGATAGAGCGTTCCCGGCCCGATTGAATATCCATGATGCCGAAGCTCGTCGATCATCTCGAGCCCGAAGATCGGCCCCTCGGCGGCATGATGCAGGATGTGCACGCGCACAAATGCGAGGAATACACCACGGGTTATTGTGTTGTCCATCGTTATCGTCTAGCAATGATAGATCGATACTGATTCTAACGCTAGAGCCGGCCGCAAGCCGACTTTGATCTATGTCAAACATCGTCCCAAAAATCGCCGCACTCTCTCACGCACCGCATTTGTAGCGTGAGCGCAGCGAGCGGCGCCTGTCGACAGGAAAAGAGCCATGGGCAAACATATGGAAAGATAGTATGGCATGACGATATCGAATACCGATATAGAAATCGACAAGGTTGACCCAGATCAATATCCCGGTCGCTTAACGCAGCTAATTTGACGGTTATTGGAACGTGTTCAGTGGACGAATTATGACCGAGGATGCATAAGTGGGAGCAACGCCAAGCGGCGAAAGGGAGATCGCGCGGCTGAGCGGGCTCTTTGCGAAGGCAATCGTGTTCGGCCTCACGTACTTTTCTCTTCCGGTATTCGCCGGCCCGCCGTTCATGACCGACGATCCCGAGCCCGCGGAATACGGACACAGCGAGTTCTACATCGCGACGCAGCAGGTCAAAACAGCCGATGGCAGAAGCGGCACTCAGCCTCATTTCGAATACAACTACGGCGTGGCGCCCGACGTGCACCTGCACATTATCGCCCCCTACGTGTTCAACAATCCCGACGCTGGACCACGGCAACGCGGCTATGGCGATACGGAACTGGGCGTGAAGTACCGCTTCGTCCAGGAAACCGAAACCCGGCCGATGATCGGCACGTTTCCGCTACTGCTCCTGCCCAGCGGCAATGAAACCAGGGGTCTGGGCAACGGGCGTTCGCAGCTCTTCCTGCCGCTGTGGGTGCAGAAGCGCTGGGGCAAATGGCAGAGCTACGGCGGCGGCGGCTACTGGATCGACAACGCGCCCGGAGCGAAGAATCACTGGTTCTATGGCTGGCAGTTGCAGAAAGACCTCACCGAGCACCTGACGCTCGGAGGCGAAATCTTTCACAGCACCGAGGCTGTTTCCGGCGAGGGATCGAGCACCGGGTTCAATCTCGGCGGGTCCTACAACTTTGATGAGCACAACCACCTTCTTTTTTCTGCGGGTAAGGGGCTGACCAATGTCCAGGCGACGAACAAGCTTTCGTCATATGCCGCCTACCAGTGGACCTGGTGATTCGATATTTTCGCCGAGACAGTGCCTTTGTAGAAGTAGTTCCGAGTACCGCCGCGATGGGCGGTTTCCATCGATTCTTAAATTGTGAGGTGATGATATGTCAAGAAACACAGTGAAAGCCCTGGTTGCCGCGACCTTGTTTGCACTGAGCGCGGGGATTGCGCATGCGGCCGACGCGGACACGCAAAAGCAACTTGATGCGATCAAGGGTGCGATACCGAAATTCGCCGTTCCAATGCGGGAGGTCGGTGATCGCTACCAGAACATGTACTTTGCGGCGAAGGGCGGCAATTGGGGACTTGCAGCGTATATGTCGAAGTACATGAACGGCGCGATGAACCCGGCCAAGTTGACGAAACCGGAGGAATACAAGGCGTGGCAAGCTTTCTACGAGGGCGCGTTCGCCCCGGTCGAAAAGGCGATCCAGGCAAAGGATCTGAAGACATTCGAGAAGGAATATGCGGCCGTGGCCGACAGCTGCAATGGTTGCCATACTGGAATGGGCTATGGCTTCATCAAGGTGGTGAAGCAGAAAGCGGCGTCGGACATCGGCATCGACTACAAAGTCAAATCCCAGCCGGGTGACGTTCCCAAGTAGCTGGAAATCATCGTTACTCCGGCGCGGGCGTCTAGCCTCGCCCGCGCAGGGTGCCGGCAGCGCGGGACGAGCGTAGAATGTTCCTGGAAAGGGCGGGAGGGATTCCGCCCTTTTTTGTCTGGTCGCCGATGGTGGCGACGGCGTCGCTGCGGGGGACGATCGCCTCGGTGCGTCTGACCTTGAACTGATCTTGGCCATCAATTGAAATCGGCTCCCGCCATTCCGCGCAGCATCTGGATGCTGGGCTTCGTCAGCCTGTTCATGGATGTCTCGTCCGAGCTGATCCACGGCCTGCTGCCGGTGTTCCTGGTGTCGAGCCTGGGCGCGAGCGCGCTGGCCGTAGGCGTCATCGAAGGCATCGCCGAATCCACCGCGCTCATCGTCAAGGTGTTCTCCGGCGTGTTGAGCGATTACTTCGGCAAGCGCAAGGCGCTGGCGGTGATCGGCTACGGCCTGGGCGCGCTGTCCAAGCCGCTGTTCGCGCTGGCGCTGACGGTGAACTGGGTGCTCGCGGCGCGCTTCATCGACCGCATCGGCAAGGGCATACGCGGCGCCCCGCGCGACGCGCTGGTCGCCGATCTTGCCCCGCCCGAGATACGCGGCGCGGCCTACGGGCTGCGCCAGTCGCTGGACACGGTCGGTGCCTTCCTCGGTCCGCTGCTCGGCGTCGCGCTGATGTTCTACTGGGCCGGCGATTTCCGCACGGTGTTCTGGTATGCAGTCATTCCGGCGGCAATCGCGGTGTCCGTGCTGCTGTTCGGCGTGCGCGAGCCCGGTACGGCCGCGGCCGCGCGCAAGCCGTCCGCTCCAATCCAGTGGAAGACGCTGGCCGCGATGGGCGACGCCTATTGGTTCGTGGTCCTGGTCGGCGCGGTGTTCACCCTGGCCCGCTTCAGCGAGGCTTTCCTCATCCTGCGCGCGCAGCAGCAGGGCCTGCCCGACAGCTACGCGCCGCTGGTGCTGGTGGCGATGAACCTGGTCTACGCGTTCTCCGCTTACCCATTGGGAAAACTGGCGGACCGGATGAGCCACCTGACCCTGCTTAGCGGTGGGCTGGTGGCGCTGATCGTCGCCGACCTGGTCCTGGCGCAGGCGCAAGGGCTGGCCGCGGTAGGGCTGGGGGTTGCCTTATGGGGTTTGCATCTGGGCATGACCCAGGGCCTCTTGGCCACCATGGTCGCCGACGCGGCGCCGGCACATTTGCGCGGCACGGCCTTCGGCTTTTTCAATCTGGCGAGCGGCATCGCGATGCTCGTCGCCAGCGTGCTCGCAGGCCTGCTGTGGGACCGACTCGGCCCGGGCGTGACCTTTTATGCCGGTGCCGTGTTCTCCCTCGCCGCTCTTCTGATGCTCGCGTGGCGCTACCGGCGCGCCCCGGCGAGCTGACCCGCTGCCGGTTTGAGCGTCGCCGACAGCGCCGCGAGGATGACCTGCAGCTGGAACTGACGTAAAATCAGGGCATGCGCTGCGGCCCGATCGCGGCTTGCTCCGCCCGCTCACATAGGTCCCGAAAGTGATAGAAGTCAACGTCAACGGCGCCGCCCAGCAGTGCGCGGCCGATACCAACGTTTCCGCGCTGCTCGAGCGCCTGCAGCTCGCAGGCAAGCGCGTTGCGGTGGAGCGCAACGGCGAGATCGTGCCGCGCAGCCGCTTCGCGCAAACACCGCTCGCCCAGGGCGACCGGCTGGAGATCGTGGTCGCGGTCGGAGGAGGTTGAACATGGCCCAGATTCATCATTTCAGCGCGAAAGTGAGCTGGACCGGCGCAGCCAAAGGCAGCACCAGCTCCTACGACAGCTATTCGCGCGACCACCTGATCGAGGTCCCGGGCAAGCCGCCGCTCGCGGGTTCGGCCGACAAGGTGTTTCGCGGCGATTCGTCGCGTCATAACCCGGAAGACCTGCTGGTGATGTCGCTGTCGACCTGTCACATGCTTACCTACCTCGCCGAAGCGGCGCGCGCCGGCGTGCTGGTCGTCGGCTACTCGGACGAAGCCAGCGGCACGATGCAGATGCACGAAGGCAAGATGCGCTTCACCGACGTCAGCCTGCGCCCGCAGGTGGTCGTCGCCAAGGGCAGCGATCCGGCGCTGGCCCAGCGCCTGCACGAAAAAGCGCACGAGCATTGCTTCATCGCCAGCTCGGTCAATTTTCCCGTCTCCTGCGACGCGCGCGTGAGCGTCGCTGAAACTGCATAGGCATCCCATGGACTCTTTCAACATCGCAGGCAAGGCTTATGCCTCGCGCCTACTCATCGGCACCGGAAAATACAAGGACTTCGACGAAACGCGCCGCGCCATCGAAGCGAGCGGGGCCCAGATCGTGACCGTGGCCATCCGCCGCACCAACATCGGCCAGAACGCGAACGAGCCTTCGCTGCTCGACGCGGTGCCGCCGTCGAAATACACCTATCTTCCCAATACCGCCGGCTGCTACTCGGCCGACGACGCGGTGCGCACGCTGCGCCTCGCGCGCGAACTCCTCGACGGGCACGAACTGGTGAAGCTGGAAGTATTGGGCGATCCGAAGAGCCTGTTTCCCAACATGATGGAAACGCTCAAGGCGGCGGAGACCCTGGTGAAGGAAGGATTCAAAGTGATGGTGTATTGCAGCGACGATCCCATCCTGGCCAAGCGGCTGGAAGAAATCGGCTGCGTCGCGGTGATGCCGCTCGCCTCGCTGATCGGCTCGGGCATGGGCATACTCAACCCCTGGAACCTGCAGTTGATCCTGGAAAACGCCAAGGTGCCGGTGATCGTCGATGCCGGCGTGGGCACCGCTTCGGATGCCGCGATCGCGATGGAACTGGGCTGCGACGGCGTACTCATGAACACCGCGGTGGCGGCGGCGAAAAACCCGGTGCTGATGGCGCAGGCGATGAAGAAGGCGGTCGAGGCCGGGCGCGAAGCCTACCTGGCGGGGCGCATGCCGAAGAAGCTGTACGCGGCTGCGCCGAGCTCGCCCACCGGCGGCATTATCGGCAAGGCCGCCTGAGGTCCGCCGGGCGCGGCGCGGACTCCGGCGCCGAACCGACCCACACTCCGATGCCTGCATCTTCCCATCCGCCGATACGCAGCTTCGTGCTGCGCCAGGGCCGCGTATCCAATGCACAGCGGCGCGCGGTCGACACCCTGCTGTCGGTCTACGGCATTGCCTACGCGCCGGGCGCGCTGGCCTTCGAGCGGGTGTTCGGCCGGCAGGCGCCGACCATCCTCGAGATCGGCTTCGGCATGGGCGAGACCACCGCTACAATCGCGCAGGCGCACCCGGAGAACAATTACCTCGGCATCGAAGTGCACACGCCGGGCGTGGGCGGCCTGCTCAAGCTCATCGACGAAGGCAAGCTCGCCAACCTGCGCCTGATCCAGCACGATGCGGTCGAAGTGCTGGAGCACATGATCGCCCCGGCGTCGCTTGCCGGCGCGCATATCTTCTTTCCCGATCCCTGGCCCAAGAAACGGCATCACAAGCGCCGCCTGATCCAGCCCGCATTCGTCGCGCTGCTCGCCTCGCGCCTCGCGCCGGGCGCGTATTTGCATGCGGCCACCGACTGGCAGGAGTACGCCGAGCAGATCCTCGCCGTGTTCGGCGCCGAGCCCGCGCTCGCCAATACCGCGCCCGGATTTGCGCCGCGGCCGGACTACCGGCCGCAGACCAAGTTCGAAAGCCGCGGCCTCGCGCTCGGGCATGGCGTCTGGGACATCGTGTTTCGCAAGCCTTAGGGTCTGTTGGATCGAGATTACACGCCTCGGCCGGACCGCTTTCTGTTCACAGATTTCCACAGTTGCGCCCATGCTGCCGGAGTGCCCGCAACCGATGGGATGGACACGTATACGCAAGCCGATGGGAATTCCTTCCCGCGCATCTTTCGGCGGCGCTACCTATACGCAGGTATAGATTGCTTCTGCAATAAGCGTAGTCTCGTTCCATGGCGCGGCTCTTCGTTTTGGACGGGGAGATTTCCGCGAGGCTTGGACCCAAAGTGAGCAATGCGCCGAGAGACGGCTTTGCTGCCTACCTGACGAACGCAGTCTTCGTGCGGCAATTGATTCGGATTGCGGCCCGATCGGAAAAGTGATGCACCGTGGATTCGAATGACATTTTGTTATGGCGGGACGGTTTCTGGTGTTTTCGGGAAGAATTCAGCCCCGCATTCCTGCGCGATGACGACTATCGCGAAATCGTGTTCAGCAGCGACGAATGGCTGAGAATAATTTCTTCGCGCCCATGCCGGCCCGACTCGCCCTGAGGCCGGCGGGGCAGTCGCGCTTACAGGCCTAGCTTCGCCGCGAGATCGAGGAAATCGGCGGCATTGACGTCGAAATTCTTTTCCGGTTTCAGGTCTTTCTTCGCCGGATCGCCGAATTCCAGCGGCCGCTGCACGAAGGCGGCGCGCAGTCCCGCCGCTTGCGCCGCGCGCAGGTCGTTCTTGTGCGCCGCCACCATCATCACCTCGTGCGGCGCGAGACCGAGCATGGCCGCCGCGCCGAGGTAGGCTTCGGCATCGGGCTTGTAATGCCGGAACAGTTCAGCCGAGAGCACGCAATCCCAGGGCAGGCCGGCGTTCTTCGCCATATTGGTGAGCAGGCTGATGTTGCCGTTGGACAGCGTCGTGATCAGATAGCCCTTCTTCAAACGCTTCAGGCCGCGCACCGCGTCGGGCCAGGGCGCAAGGCGGTGCCAGACACGGTTGAGGTGATCCCGCTGTTCCTCGCCGAGCATATCCAGGCCGGATTCGTCCAGGATGCGGTCGAGGATGCGCCGGTGCAGGCCGTCGATATTGGTCCAGGGCAGCGTTCCCGAGCGCACCTCCTGCATCGCCGGCTGGTAACCGGCGCGCCAGGCATCGGCGAACGCCGCCCAGTCAGCGCGCAGCCCCAGCTCTTTTCCCAGCGCGCGTCCTTCCCGGGCGATGCTGCCGCGCCAGTCGACCACGGTGCCGAACACGTCGAAAGTCAGCGCCTTCACGGCGCGCAACGCGGGGGTGAGCTTTTTCGTCATTGGAGTCGTCCTCGGGTCATTGGGGGCACTATTCGCTCACACGCTTGCGGCATCGAAGAAAGCCATGAAATGCGCTGCGGCGCAGGAGGCGGATGTCCGCGAAGAACCGCATGAATACTTGCTCTCCAGCCTGTTTGCGGTCTTAAGTTCGAAGTGCGACGGGTGCGGGCTTGAGATCGAATAGTACCTCGTGAGGGGTGAGATAGCCGAGGCACTTTCGAGGTCTGTGGTTTAGACGATTCTGGATCCAGTTGAGTTTGT
>Ga0334722_10000681_pt1 | contig 48185 bp, 31 predicted proteins | sample C3_bottom_MG_FD_207210 | JGI IMG/M metagenome (GOLD analysis project Ga0334722, IMG submission 207210) | Sediment microbial communities from Yellowstone Lake, YNP, Wyoming, USA - C3_bottom | ecosystem: Environmental > Aquatic > Freshwater > Lake > Sediment | place: USA: Wyoming | collected...
CATTACGGACCTCTCCCAGGCGGACTTCGAAGTCCTCGAGGACGGGAAACCGCAGCCCGTCGAGCTCTTCAAACTAGTGAACTCGGACGGCACGCCCGGGCCCGGCGCGGAGCCGGCGCGGCCGATCCGGTCGCTGTCGGACGAGGAGCAGGAGGCGGCGCGCGAGGACGTCCGCCTGTTCGTGATCTTCTTCGACGACTACCACGTGCGCCTGACCAACAGCATGCGCATCAAGGACACGCTCGTCCAGTTCGTGCGCACGCAACTGGGGCCGCTCGACATGGTGGCCGTCATGTACCCGCTCACGCCGGTGACGGCGCTGCGGTTCACGCGAGAACGCGAAGACCTGGTGAACGAAATCCGCAAGTTCGAGGGGCGGAAGTTCAACTATGCGCCGCGCAACGCGTTTGAGCAGCAGTACGCGTACGCGCAGCCGCAGGTCGTCGAGACGATGCGCAACCAGGTGACGCTGACGGCGTTGAGGGGCCTGCCCGTGCGGCTCGGCTCGATGCGCGAGGGGCGCAAGGCCGTCATCCTGGTGAGCGAGGGATACATCGGCCTCCTGCCGGAACAGTTGCGCTCCGACATGGCGGACCTGCCGCCGCAGCCGGTGAGCGGAGGGCGGCGCGGAGCAGCGGGCCAGCCGGTCTCATCCTCGGCCGGCACCACGCAGGCGGAAGACCGCAACCGGTTCTTCGCGGACAACGACGTCCAGCAGGACCTGCGCGACGTCTACGACACGGCCAACCGGAACAATACGGCGATCTATGCGCTCGATCCGCGCGGGCTGGCGACCGGCGAGTTCGAGATGCGCGAGAACGTGAACCAGCAGCTCGACCAGGACATTCTCCGCACCACGCAGGGCACGCTGCGTGATCTCGCTGACAACACGGACGGCCGGGCGATCATCAATCGCAACGATCTGGCCCTGGGGTTGAAGCAGATCGTACGGGACACCAGCTCGTATTACCTGGTCGGCTACACCTCCGCGGCGACCAAACCGGACGGCAAGTTCCACGGGATCGAGGTCAAGGTGAAGCGGCCTGGCGCGCAGGTGCGATCGCGAAAGGGGTATTGGGCGCCGACCGCAGACGAGGCCGCGAAGGCGTCGGCGCCGCCGCGGCCGCGACCACCGGCGGCCGTCGAGAAGGCGCTGAGCGCCGTGGAAACCAGGCCGGGCGCCACCGCGATTGCGGCGTTCCTGGGGAAGAGCCGCGGCGCGGACGGGAAGACGCGCCTGACCTACGCGTGGGAGCCGCAGCCGGCGGTGCCGGGCGAGAAGCGGCCCGAGGCCGTGGCCATCAGCCTCCTGGCGACGGGGCCGAACGGCGAGACCCTCTTCAAAGGACGGGTGCCCGAGGCCGCGGCCCCGGCGCCCGCCGCCGGCGGCACCGCCGCGGCGCCGCCGCTCCGGCCTGGCGGCAAGGTCAGCTTCGAGGTTCGGCCCGGCAAGATCAGCCTGCGGGTCGAAGTGTTCGACGGGGCGGGCCGGGTCATCGACGACCTGCGGCAGGAGCACGAGATCCCGGACTTCACGGCGCCGAAGGTGATGCTGTCGACCCCGCTGGTCTACGTGGCGCGCACGCCGCGGGAGTTCCAGGCGCTCTTGCGGGACCCGGACCCGATGCCGACGGCCGCGCGGCAGTTCCGTCGGACCGACAGGCTGCTGATCCGCTTCTCGGCGTCCGCGCCGCGATCGGCGGCGCCGCAGGTCACGATCAGGCTGTTGAACCGGGGCGGCCAGAAGATGATCGACCTCGCGGGATCCACGCCGGAGGGCGCAGATTACTCGCAGATCGAGTTGCCGCTCTCGGGCTTCTCGCCGGGCGAGTACCTGATCGAAGTCAAAGCGACGGGAGACGGCAGCGACGCCACCGAGTTGATCCCAATCCGGATCGGCAGTTGACGGGCGGGCGAGCGGGGAGCCAGCGGTCCTCGGGCGGATTCCGGAGCACACCGTGCGTGTGCGGCGTCAGTTCCGGTGTGCGAAGGAACCGCCGAGGGCCGATGGCGAGGAGTTCCGGCTTTCGCCGGGCCTACGTTGTTCCCGGCGTGACCAGATACCCGATCGCTTCTTCCTGGTCGGCGTTCATCAGGACGCGCAACACCTGTCCGTCGCAGACGGCTGGCAGATCGATCACGTGGATCGTGTCCGCGAGGTCCGCCAGGTCCGGCACCAGTTCCGGGAACACGTTGGGCGCGGTCATCAGGAAGTCCCGCTTGAACACGACACCCGAATCGTCAGGGTAGAGGGGCAGGTACCGGATCCCGGACTCCACCAGGTCCTGGAAGAAGTGCGTGCCGAACGAGAGCTCCGGCATCGACCCGCCCCGCTTTTCGCCGACTTCCATCAGGAGCGCCGTATTGCTGATGTCGGAGTAGGTGACGTTCACGCCGAGCTTGATGTCCCCGCGGCTGCCCCAGCGCCCGGGGCCCATCAACGCGAACTGCCGCTTGGGCAGCAGCTTGTTGAGGCGCCCGACGGCGCGGCCGACGCTGCGGAGCGACTCCAGGTCCTGGAGGTTCTCGTACGCGTGCTGATCGACGTAGACAATGTGCGTGAGGTCGGGGACGCGCCCGTTGGACACGAACCGCCGCGCGGTGAAGATCACGCGCTCCGGCGCGAGGTCCCGCGGGATCGGCGTGGCCCCGACTTCGTCCATGAAGCTCTGCGGCCGGCACTGCAGCAGGTAGAAGTCCTTGCCGTCGTGGGCGAACTCGATATCGACCGGGCCGCCGATCTTCTCGCGGAGCACGCGCAGCAGCGACCGCATCTGGGCCAGGAACGGCGTGGACGTCGCCAGGCCCTCGAACGTCGCGAGCACGCCATCGGTGTTGCCGTCCCAGTCGAGTCCGCCCACCGCGTGCAGGCCATCCCGATCGCAGCTCGAGAAGACCTGCTTGAACATCGGGTACTTCGACCCGTACTGGCTCAGGAGGTCCGACAGCAGGACGGTGGCGAACCGGTTGGCCTCCAGGTTGATCAGATCGACCCGCTTCGGCGAGTAGCGCAGGACTTCCTGGGGCGTCACGTTGACGCGCAGCCCGGGCTGGCCGGGTGACAGCAGGACGGGGTAGTCGTCACTCAGCCGATCCACCGCGCGCGTGCCGAGGCCCGGCACCAGCCGGATCAGGCCATCCTCGCGCTTGATGCGCGGCGACCAGCGGAACTCGTTGTTGCTGAAGGCCACGCCGCCGAACGCCGGGAGGAAGTAGCGGCCCACCTTCGTGCCCACCACTTCCTGGATCATCACCCCCATCTCCTCGTGCAGATCCAGCATGCCGCGCTCGGCGCGGTATTCGATGGGATCCGGGCTGAAGATGGAGGCATAGACCTCGGCAATCGCGTCCAGTAAAGCCAGCATGCGCTCGCGCTTCGTGCCGCGGTTCGCGAGGAACAGGCTCTTGTACTTCCCGGAGAACGCGGATCCGATGCGGTCCTCGAGGAGGCTCGAGCTGCGCACGACCAGCGGGCGGTCGCCCAGGTCGTCGAGCGCCACGGCGACCCCCTTCAGGAGCTCCTTGGGGAAGTCGGAGTTCTTGAACGCCTGGACGATGTGCGGGTATTCCTTCCGCACCTGCTCGATCTCCAGGTACTTGCGGTTGTGGATGTCCTGCAGATGGTTGTGATCGATGAAGGCCAGGATGCCGTCCGACGTCAGGTACCACGTTTTCGGGATCTTGATGGCGCCGAGCGCGTCCTCGTACTCCTCGGACCGGCGGCAGATGTTGTAGGCGAGCAGCAGGCCCGAGCTCTTGCCGCCCAGCTTGCCGCGCGATCCGGCGGGCGAGATCGTGCGCTGCACGATGTCGCAGAAGTCGCGGACGTGCACGTAGTGCTTGGCGGTGTTGATGTACTCGAGGTCCTCGGTCAGGAAGCGGCGCACCAGCGACACGCGCAGGCCCAGCTGGACGGACCGCGACAGTTCGTTGTCGTCGAAGCCCATCTGCTGGAAGCGCTCCAGCGCGTCGGCGATCTCGCCGAGCGACGTCCGCTGGTTCTCGACCACCTCGACCAGGAACCCGCTCTTGTCGTCCTTCACCCACTGCTCGATGACGTGCACGATCTCGTCGTCGCTCAGGTTGGAGGCGGCGATGCGGAACGCCGCGTTGGTGATGCCCATCACCTCGTCGTGGCTGGCGCGTTCGAGCGGGCGGTTCTCGTCCGAGGTCTCGCGGTTACGCTGGCTGGCCCCGAGGCGTTCGAGGAGGTTCTGCGCTTCCTCGACGCCTTCCCACACGAGGTGGTTGATCATGCGCCGCGAAATGCGCTGCAGCAGGTGGGGATCGGTGCGGCGCAGGAAGTCCACCACGACGCGCCACTCGCGGCGGTCGTCGCCGGCGTGCGGCTGCTCCAGCGACACGTGCCAGTGGCGGAGCATCCCCCGCAGGCGGCGCTCCGTCAGGTACTGGCCGAGCATCGCGGCCACCGCATCCAGCAGCCGGCGTTCCTCCTTCAGGAACGGGCCTTCTTCCATCTTGGGGAAGTGGCGGGCGTAGAAGATCTCCACCGCGCCAATCGGCTTGCCCAAGGCCAGGACGGGCGCACGCATCACCCAGGGGGTTTCGGTGACCGTGGGAGGCTCGTAGACGGACGATTCGACCGTGACCTTGGCCCAGCACGAGTCCGGGTGCTGCCAGCCCGGCGGGAGCGCCGTCACGAGCGCGCGACAGACCTCGTCGGTGGACCGCTCCGGGTCCGACGTGAGGTCGTGGACCTGGTAGAGGACGGTGAGTTCTTTCGCCCGCTCACGCAGGCGGTCGAGCATATCGATCGGGCCGTCGCCAGTTGTCGCCATGGGTGCAGACAGTATGAACCGAGCGGCCCCGAAAGAAAAAGGGCCGGGCGCCTGTCGGCTCCCGGCCCGTGAGATGCGTGGTGGTAGGCCGGGGCTTCCCTGGCCTGAGCGAAGTCGAAGGCAGCCCCGGCGCCTATCTGGTTGTAGGCCGGGGCTTCAGCCCCGGCGATGTCGCCGGCCCTATAGGACCGGCCTACTAGACCCACCCGCGCTGCTTCGAGGCGCTCGCCACGCGGTTGATCGCGATGACATAGGCCGCGTCGCGCATATAAAGCTTCTTCGACTTCGCCAGTTCGGCCACCGCGTGGAACGCGTTCGTCATCAGGTGGTCGAGCTTCGAGAGCACTTCGTCCTTGGGCCAGTAGAAATTCATGTTGCCCTGGACCTGCTCGAAGTAGCTGCAGCTCACGCCTCCGGCGTTGCACAGGAAGTCCGGCACCACGAAGATCCCGCGCGACTCGATGACCTTGTCGGCTTCGGGCGTCGTCGGGCCGTTGGCGCCCTCGGCGATGATCTTCACCTTCTTGCTGATCTTGTTCACGTTGTCGCCGGTGATCTGGTTCTCGATGGCCGCCGGGATCAGGATGTCGACGTCCTGTTCGATCCAGGCGCCGCCGTCCAGGATCTCGTAGCCGATCGACTTGGCCTTGATCTTGTCCACCGTGCCGAACTTGTCGGTGATGCCGATCAACTCCTCGTACGTCACGCCCGACATCTTGCGGAACGTGTAGGTCTTCTGATCGGCCTCGTCCCAGCACGACACGCAGATGACCTTGCCGCCGTACTTCGTGAAGAGCTCGACGGAGAACTGGGCCACGTTACCGAAGCCCTGCACCGCGGCCGTGGTGGTCTTGATGTCGAGACCGAGCAACTTGCAGGCTTCGCGGACGGTGTAGATGACGCCGTAGCCGGTGGCCTCGGTGCGGCCGAGCGACCCGCCCATGCCCACGGGCTTGCCCGTGATGAAGCCGGGCTCCTTGTGACCGTGAATGGTCTCGAGCTCGTCCATCATCCACACCATGTGCTGGGGATTGGTCATCACGTCGGGCGCCGGGACGTCCTGCGTGTAGCCGACGTTCTTGGCGAGCTGGCGGACCCAGCCGCGGCAGATGCCTTCCTGTTCGCGCGCGCTCAGGTGATGCGGATCGCAGATGACGCCGCCCTTGCCGCCGCCGAGCGGGATGTCCACCACGGCGCATTTCCACGTCATCCACGTCGCGAGCGCGCGGACGGTATCGAGCGTCTCGTGCGGATGGAAGCGGATGCCGCCCTTGTTGGGGCCGCGGGCGTCGTTGTGCTGCACGCGGAAGCCGCGGAACACTTTCACCTTCCCGTCGTCCATGCGGACGGGAATCGCGAACTGGTGTTCGCGCATGGGCCAGCGCAGCAATTCGCGCGTGCCGGCATCGAGATCGAGGATGTCGGCGACCTTGTCGAACTGCGCCTGTGCCATTTCAAAGGGATTGAAGGGCTTGGCCACTGTCGTACTCCTCCGGCGCGTCGCGCCGCACTGAACGTTGATGATGTCGACCGGAACCGGCTACGGGTATTAAGACGAATCGCGGGTCAGAGTTTCGCGCTCCCCGGGGGGTAGGATGCGCGGCAAGTTCAACCTCCGCCAGCAGTTGGGGCCAGCGTATCCGGTGCGCTTTGGCAAGTCAAGTATGAGTGAAACGGTAGGGGATAGGGCAAAGGCGAACGGCGATGGGGCTGTCCCGCTGAAATATTCAACGATCGGCGCCTGGCGACATGGGACCGCCCCGTAATTCTCGTGGCATGGCCCAGGACTGAAGTCCTGGGCCACATTCTGTACGTGGTGCCGGGCTTCTTGGGCGCCGAAGCCTCTGGCGAAGGCGGCCAGCCCGGTGTGACCGGTCGGCCTGGGAGCGCCAGGCTCCAGCCTGGCTGACAAGGATGAGGCGGAACGACCCCTTGACATCCTGTCTACTAACTACTAAATTATTAGTAGCCATGAGAACCAAAGGTCCGACGCTCACGCCGCAGGAACTCGAAATCATGAAGGTCATCTGGCCGAAGGGCGACGTCACCGTCCGCGACGTCTACGAGGACCTTCGCACACGCCGGAAGATCGCCTACACCACCGTGATGACGATGATGAACGTGCTGGAAGGGAAGGGGCACCTGAAGAAGCGCCTCGACGACCGCGCGTACATCTACCGGTCCACGAAGACGGCCGCCACGGTTCAGCGGTCGATGGTACGCGAGTTCGTCGACCGCCTGTTCGACGGGGCGACGCAGCCGCTGCTGGTGCATCTCTTGAAGGAACGGCGTCTAACCAGGCAGGAACTCGAGGACCTGGCCAGGCAAATCGAGGAGGCCTGACATGATCGACCTGTCGATCGGCAACGTCGTGGCGTGGGCGATGCAGGTGGCCGCCATCGGCGCGGTCGGCGTGCTATTGCCGGCCGCGTTGCGCATCACCGCCCCCGGGGCGCGATTGTTCTACCTGCGCGCCGTGCTGCTGGCCTGCCTGGTCCTTCCGCTAGTCCAGCCGTGGGTGCCTGGGAAGGCGGCCGCTCCGGTGGCCGCGGATGCGTCCAGCATCGAGGCCGACCAGGCGCTGGTGACGGGTGCTCCCGGGGGCGCCGGGATGGCTGGGGAATTGGCAGGCGCCTCGAGACCGTCCGTGTCCGGCCGCTGGTCCGTCGAACTCATCGTGAGCGGCATCTACCTCACGGGTCTCGCCGTGCGGCTGGGCTGGATCGCGCTCGGCTTCGTCCTCCTCGCGCGGTTGCGCCGCACGTCGGTGTCGTTCGCCTCGCGTCCATCGCCGATAGACGCGGCCGCGCTCCTCGTCGGCGTGGACGCCGACTTCCGCGTCTCCGACCTCGTCGTGCGTCCCGTCACCTTCGGCCTGCGCCATCCGGTTGTCCTGGTGCCGCCTGGGTTCGAAACGTTCGATTCCACACAGCAGACCGCGATCGCCGCGCATGAGCTGCTGCATGTCGGGCGCCGGGACTGGTTGCGGGCGGTTGGCGACCAGCTCGTCCTGTCCGTGCTGTGGTTCCATCCCGCCGTGTGGTGGCTGATGGAGCAGATTCATCTCAGCGTCGAGCAGGTGATCGACCGCGCGGTCGTGCAACTGGTCGGCGAGCGCAAACCGTATCTCGAAGCCCTGTTGAAACTGGCGGCCGCCGGACCGACTCCGCTCCTGCAACCCGCCGCGGCGTTCCTGAAGCACGGCCATCTCGCTGAACGGGTGGCGTTGCTGGTGAAGGAGGCAACCATGTCCCGTATGCGTCTTGTCGCATCGTTTGCGCTGGTGCTGGCTGTGATGGGCGCCGGTGGGTGGTACGTCGTGCAGGCGTTTCCGCTGACCGCGGTGCCCGTGACCGCGCCGGCGGTGACGCCTCCGGCACCCGTTGTCGTCGACGTGCCTGCGCCGATGCCGCCGCCGCCCGCCGTGAACAAAGACGCGGCGCCGCCGTCAACAGCCGGCCAACAACCGCCGCCGCCGACGCGGCCGACCGTCGATCCGAAGACGCAGCAGGCGGCGCCCGGGATGCCCGCTGTTCAGAAGTCGACGCTGCCTCCGCCCCCACCCCCGCCGCCAGGCATGGGGAAATCGGCTGGTCCATACGACCTCGTGGCCTGGGAGAAGGGCGTGCAGGACGTGCAGAACCTGGTCACCGCCAACCCCGGTCGAGCGGACCTGTATCTGACGCTGAGCGTCTATTACTGGGAACGCGCGTATCGCGACACGAACCTGTCGCCGGCCGAGAAGGCCGACTACCTGGGCAAGGGGCTGCAGACCATCGATCGTGCGCTGACCCTCAAGCCCGACGACGTCGACTCGCTGGTGTACAAGAGCCTGCTCCTGCGCCTGCAAGCCAGCAACGAAACGAATCCCGCGAAGCAGCAGGACCTGATCGCGTTTGCGGACGCCCTGCGGGACAAGGCGGTCGCACTGCGGCGGATCGAGAATCCCTGGCCGGCCATCCCGGCGAACGCCGTGCGCGTGGGCGGCAGCATTGCGCCGCCAATGAAGCTCAAGGACGTGAAGCCGGTATATCCGGCGGCGGCTCAGAGCGAGCGCGTGCAGGGCGTGGTGATTGTCGAGGCCGTGATTGGACCAGACGGCAAGGTCCAGGCGGCGCGTGTCCTGCGCTCGATTGCATTACTCGATCAGGCGGCCCTCGATGCCGTGAATCAGTGGGAGTTCCGGCCGACGCTGCTCAACGGCGCACCGATTCCGGTGATCATGACCGTGACCGTGAACTTCAGGTTGGATGGAGGTAGCACGGGCGCTGGCGCTGGTTCCGGAACCGGCGTGGGCGTGGGCCGAGGATCCGGCACGGGCGTCGGCGGGGCAGTCGCGGGCGGCGTGGCCGGCGGTGTGCCCGGGGGAGTGGCCGGTGGCACTGTCGGCGGCGTCGCCGGTGGGGTCGTGCCGGCTGACAACTCGTGGGCCACGTCGATTGCGCCGGATGCCGTGCGCATCGGGAAGGACATCAGGCCGCCGACGAAGATCAAGGACGTGCGTCCGATCTACCCGGTCGAGGCCAAGGATGCTGGCGCCCAGGGTGTCGTCATCATCGAAGCCGTCATCGCGCCGAGTGGTACGGTGACTGCGGCGCGGATCCTCCGCTCGATCCCGCCGCTCGATCAGGCGGCCCTGGACGCCGTGAACCAGTGGATCTTCACGCCGACCCTGCTGAACGGCACGCCGGTGCCCGTCGTCATGACCGTCACCGTCAACTTCACCTTGCGGTAGTGGGGTCAGGTCCAAACGGGAAGATCTTCTCCAAGTAATTGGATCGTGGGCCGGGCGGACGAACGCCCGGCCCTCTGGTCCTGCGGGTTGGGACCGCTATCCTGATCTCAGGACCACTCCTCAGCGCGCCGCCAGAATCTCGATGGCCTGCGTCAGCCTGGCGCGGAAGTCTGCCAGCCGTGCATGCGCGGTGGTGACGCGGAGCGGGGAGTTCATGCCCGCCGCAAACACCGCGTTTCGGGCGCCGTTGGTCTCGACGTACCCAACGCTGAACCGTCCCTTCGTCGTGAACGCGACATCGCGCGAGCCCACCGAGTTCAGGTGGCCCCCGGACGGGCTGGATTCCGTGAGCGTCGGCAGCGTGAGCATCGTGTCGATCGCCAGCGCGAGATCGCCGAGTTCCTCAGCGTCGACAAATGCCGTCTCGCCGAACGCGCCCATCACTCGTGGCTCAACGGTCACGCGAATGCCTTTCGCGATCACGCGCCGCGACATGGGGTCGGAGATGACCACCACTTGCCAGTAGAAGTTGGCGGGCTCCATACCCGGGCCGCTCGGGATCTCGCCCATCGGGTAGTTGTCCGTCACGGCAAACATCTTGGTGGAGAGCACACGCTCGAGCCCGGTGGCAGGTTCGATCTGGACGTCAGCCATCCTGACTTGGGGAACCGGCAATCGGCCGCGCAGGGGTGATTGGGCGTGTGCCGGCACTGTGTGCGCGAGCATCAGTGCGAAACAGCCGAACGCGACAACGAAACGCGATGGGTGCCATCGAACCATGGGATGCCTCCTCCGACGGGTGACTGAGGCGGATTCGACGTGCTGGCGGGTTCGAATCAGCCGGCTGGCCGCGAGCGGGATAGGGCAGGCTCCGCGCGGCGACCCTCTCATTAGACGGCAGGGACGCGCGCGCGGGCTGAAGTATTTCGACACGAGGGGATTGACAATGTATTAGTAGACTAATACATTAGAAGCTAGCTATGGCACCCAGGGATCTGAAGCTGGCGCCCCCGCTGTTCTCCCTCGACCTCGCCACCGGAGTGCCCGCATATCGCCAGATCATCAACCAGATCCTCGGGGCGATCGCGTCGGGGAGCTTGCGGGGCGGCGAACAGCTGCCCACAGTCCGGCAGCTCGCCGTGGACCTGTCCATCAATCCCAACACCGTCGTCCGTGCCTATCGCGAACTGGAGATCCGCGGGTCCCTGGCGACGCAGCAGGGCATTGGGACGTTTGTCACGACCGAACCCATCAAACTCGACGAAGCCGCCCATCAACGAACCATCGATCAGTTGGTGAGTGACGTGATGGCCCGGGCCGGCGCGGCCGGCATTACCGGCATCGAACTGATTGCTCGCCTGAAAGAGTTCCTGGCTGAACAGAAGAGGGGGTCCTGATGCCTGCGCTGAACTTCTCACTTCGCCCCGCGATGGCCGACGCCGATGCCCAGTCGACCGTGAGCCCGATCGGTCTCGGTGCGGCGGTGGGGTGCTTCCTGATCGCGGCATGGATGAAGCGCGCGGTCGGAAACGAGTGGTACGTGTTGCTGCCGGTGCTACTGGGCGTGTACCTGATGTTTGCGCTGAAGGTGGCGTCTCAGTGGCAGAAGGCCGCATTGCTGCGGCTGGGCAAGTACCGAGGCCTGCGCGGCCCGGGACTGTTCCACGTTATCCCGCTCATCGACTCGGTGAGCCAGTTTGTCGATCAGCGCGTGCGGGTGACCGACGTGCGAGCCGAGACCGCGCTGACCCGTGACACCGTGCCCGTCAACGTGGACGCTATCGTCTTCTGGGTGGTCTGGAATCCCGAGAAGGCGATTCTCGAGGTCGCGAACTTCGTCGAAGCGATCACGTTGAGTGCGCAGACCGCGCTGCGCGAGTCCATCGGCCGGCACGAGCTGGCGCAGATGATCACCGATCGCGAGACGCTGGGCCACGAACTCCAGAAGATCCTCGACGAGAAGACGAATCCGTGGGGCATCACCGTCCAGTCCGTCGAGATTCGCGACGTGCAGCTGCCGAAGGAACTCGAGGATGCGATGTCGCGCCGCGCGCAGGCCGAGCGCGAGCGCCAAGCCCGCATCATCCTCGGCACCGCCGAAACGGAGATCGCGGAGAAGTTCGCCGAGGCCGCGAAGAGCTACCAGGACAACCCCATCGCGTTGCACCTGCGCGCCATGAACATGCTCTACGAGGCGCTCAAGGAGAAGGGCTCGATGGTCATCGTGCCGTCGACCGCGGTCGAGACCATGGGTCTGGGCGGCATGCTCGGCACGGCCGCGCTGGCTGGAAAGTCGACGAGCCCCGGCCCATCTTTCTAACCGTGGGGTCAGGTCCAATCGGGAAGATCTTCTCCAACCAATTGGATCGCGGGGGCGCCCGCGTCGGCCGGCGCTCCCGACGTCGGGGGACGAGACGCCGGCTGCTTCGTGTCTCCGTTGCAGGGGGGGTGTGATGCCGTGGACCTACGACCTGTGGTTCCTGCAGATCCTGGGGTTGATGGCCGCCGGTGGCGGTGCCATCGCCCTGGGAATCTCGCTCTTCAATCGCGCTCGGCACATGCGCGGCTCGGCTGACGTTGGCGTTCCCGGCAACCTCCCACCAACGCCTGGCATCAACATGGCCACCATCCGCGTGGGTGGCGACATCGGGGGCCTCGCGGTCGTCATCGGGCTCATCGTCGCATTCATGCCCGACTGGTGGCCGTGGTTCGTGGCCGTGGCTGCCGGCTCGATCGTGATGGCGTGTGGCCTCTTCCTCTGGCACCGTTATCATCCCTGGTAGCGCGGCCAACACGCTGGAGGCGTTGGCGCGCCGCCCCACAAATCTACCCTCCTCGCAGTTCCTGCAATCGTGTTGTCGGCCCAGCATTGCAGTTTCTGCCACGCTGAAATGTGGGAAGGCAGGATCGGGCGGAAATGCTGGGATTCTGGCCCGCCCACGGTGGAACAGTGGTTGCTGATCGATGTCGGCATGGCACGTCCACTACGATTGTCGTTTCCTGGTGCGATCTATCACGTCATGGCGCGAGGGAACGCGAGAGCATTGATCTTCCTCGACAGTCGCGACTACGAGCGATTCCTTGAAGTCTTCGACGAGGTGGTCGTCAGGTTCCGCCTGGTGTGTTGGGCGATGTGCCTGATGCCGAATCACTACCACCTCGTCATCAGGACCCCGGAGGCGAACCTCTCAGCGGCAATCAAGCACCTCAACGGTGTCTATTCCCAGTGGTGGAATCATCGCCACGAGCGTTGTGGTCACACGTTCCAGGGACGATTCAAGGCCCAACTCGTCCAACGCGAACGCTATCTCGCAGCCGTGTGCAGGTACGTCGTGCTGAATCCGGTCCGCGCCGGTCTGGTGTCTCAACCGGAGGGCTGGGAGTGGAGCAGTTACCGCGCGTCGGCTCACATGGAGCCTGCTCCACCGTTTCTGGACTCGGAAGGAATTGCAGAACTGCTTCCGGTCGCAGCCGATGCCGAACCCGGAGAGGCCTACCGACGTTTCATCGATGACGGGGACACGGATACCGAAATCCGCGGGCTGATCCGGGGCGATAGACGGTTCCTCGGCGATGCTGACTTCCTGGCGGACAGACGGCGTACGCTCATACGGGAGCGGCCGCGAGGAGTGTCGCGACGAGAGCAGGCCGGGGCGGCCCAGTCGCTCCAACGCCTATTTGAAGAGATTCGCAACACGCGCCAGCGGAACGAGAGAATCAGGCAAGCGGCGGACGTGTTCGGCTATCCGCGATCCAAGATCGCGCAGCACCTTGGGCTTCATCCCGTCTATGTCACCCAGATCCTCCGAACGGTGAGGCGCGACCGCGCCACAACTGAAGCGCGAGACGGTGTCGGCGCAGGGACCAGCGGCTCCGGTCTCGGTCACGGAGACCGACACGGGGGCATCAAGATCCAAAAAGTTGGAGAAGATCTTCCCGTTTGGACCTGACCCCAGTACACTGAAAGGCTATGGCGAAGGCGTTCACCACGATGTCCGGGCGGACGATTGAGCGGATCTACACTGAAGAACTTCTCGACGGGTGGGACCCGCGCACGGACCTCGGCACGGCGGGCGAGTTCCCCTACACGCGCGGCATTCATCCGACGGGCTACCGCGGCAAGATCTGGACGATGCGGCAGTTCTCGGGCTTCGGCACGCCGGAGGAAACCAACGAGCGCTACCGGCACCTGATGGCGGCCGGCGGCACGGGCCTCAGCGTCGCGTTCGACCTGCCGACGCTCATGGGCCGCGACCCGGATCACGAACTCGCGCTCGGCGAGGTGGGGAAGTGCGGCGTCAGCATTGCGTCGCTCGCCGACATGGAGACGCTGTTCCAGGGCATCTCGCTGAAAGACATCACCACCTCGATGACGATCAACTCGCCGGCCCCGATGCTGCTGGCGATGTACCTGGTGGTCGCGGAACAGCAGGGCGCCGACTGGAAGACGATCTCGGGCACCATCCAGAACGACATCCTCAAAGAATTCATCGCGCAGAAGGAATACATCTACCCGCCGCGGCCGTCGATGCGCCTCATCACCGACGTCTTCTCGTTCTGCGCGAAGCACGTGCCGAAGTGGAACACGATCTCGGTCAGCGGGTACCACATCCGCGAGGCCGGCGCGACGGCCGTCCAGGAACTGGCCTTCACGCTGCGCGACGGCATTGAATACGTCCAGTACGGCGTGGATGCCGGGCTCGCCGTCGACGACTTCGTCCCGCGCATCTCGTTCTTCTTCAACGCGCACAGCGACTTCTTCGAGGAACTGGCGAAGTACCGCGCCGCCCGCAAGGTCTGGGCGACGACGATGCGGGACCGGTTCGGCGCGAAGGACGAACGGTCGCTGAAGCTGCGTTTCCACACGCAGACGGCCGGCGTCTCGCTGACCGCCCAGCAGCCGTACAACAACGTCGTCCGCACGGCGCTACAGGCGCTCTCCGCGGTGCTCGGCGGCACGCAGTCGCTCCACACCAACTCGCTCGACGAAGCGCTGGCGCTGCCGACGGCCGAAGCGGCCACCCTGGCCCTGCGGACGCAGCAGGTCATTGCGAGCGAGAGCGGCGTCACCAACACGGTCGATCCGCTGGGCGGGTCGTACTTCCTGGAGCGCTTGACGCTGGACATGGAGCGCGAGACGCGGGCGTACTTCGACACGATCGATCAGATGGGCGGGATGGTGGAGGCCATCGAGAACGGCTTCCCGCAACGCGAGATTGCGGACAGCGCGTATCGCTTCCAGCAGGCCGTCGAGCGCAGGGAGAAGATCATCGTCGGGGTCAACGACTACGTCGTCGACGAAAAGACCTCCGTGCCGATTCTCTATATCGACGAGGCCGCCGCCGCACGGCAGATCGAGCGGCTCAAGGTGCTGCGGCGCGATCGCAACAACGCGCGCGTGCGACAGGCGCTCGACGACCTGAAGCGCGCGGCCGAGGGCCGCGAGAACACGATGGTGCCGCTGGTCGAGGCCACGCGGGCGTATGCCACCGTGGGCGAGATGTGTGATGCGCTCCGCGAGGTGTGGGGCGAGTACGAGGAACGGCCCATTATCTAGGCGATAGGCGATAGGCGGTAGGCGATAGGGTTGAGAGTGAGGCTACCTCTTCCCCTAACGCCTACCGCCTAGCGCCTAACGCCTTCAACCGAGGGTGTCATGGCGAAGATCCGCGTGGTGATTGCGAAACCGGGACTCGATGGGCACGACCGCGGCGCGAAGGTGATTGCCCGCGCGCTGCGCGACGCCGGCATGGAAGTCATCTACACCGGATTGCGCCAGACGCCGCAGCAGATCGTCAGTGCAGCCGTCCAGGAGGATGCCGACGTCATCGGCCTGTCCATCCTCTCCGGCGCGCACAATCACATCTGCCCGGAAGTGATGCGCCTGCTGACGGAGAAGGGCCTCGACGACGTGCTGGTGGTCGTGGGCGGGATCATCCCGGACGTGGACGTGCCGAAGTTGAACGACATCGGGGTTCGCGGCGTCTTCCGGCCCGGCACCTCGATGCAGGAGATCATCGACTTCATCAACGGCAACGTGCGCGAGCGCACCGAGGTCATCTAGCCCACCCGGAGCCGTAATCCCCGGCCCTAATGAGACCGATAATCCGAAGTGGTCGCTTGACGACCGCCACGGCGGGGGCTACGCTGGAACCTCTCGGCGCACTCTCCGCGCTAACATGCGTGTGTTCAGGTACTTGGGGCTATGCCGCACAAGCTTCTGCTGGCCGATGACAGCGTAACCATTCAGCGGGTCATCGAGCTCACGTTCGCCGACGAGGACGTTGACGTGATCGCCGTGGGCGACGGCCGTGAAGCCATCAAGCGGATCGAGGCCGACCCGCCGGACATCGTCCTGGCCGATATCGGCATGCCCGAGAAGGATGGCTACGAAGTGGCCGCCTTCGTCAAGAACTCGCCGAAGTACTCGCACATTCCGGTGCTGCTCCTGACGGGCGCCTTTGAACCCATCGACGAGCAGCGCGCGCAGGATGTGGGCTGCGATGGCGTGCTGGCGAAGCCGTTTGAACCGCAGATGGTCATCACGCGGGTCAACGAGTTGCTCGCGGCCTCGCCGGAGCGCCTGGCGCCGGGCCCGAGCGTTCGGTCTCCGGGGCCGCCCTCCGTCGAACCTGCGCCACCCCGGTTGAATGCGCCCGCCTTCGAGCCTCCGGCGCTTCGAGAGGCCGTGCCGGCGTTCGACATGCCGTTGGCCCTTCCGGCAACGCATGAGCCTCGCGAGCCGTTGGCGCTCTCCGCCACGCCCGGTCCGTCCGCGGTTCCCCCGTTGTCGCCGCTCGACGCATTCCTGTCGGCGGCGCCGGAGTTGGACTTTGCGTCGTATGGACTCGGGTCTGGACCGACCCCGCCGGCGGCGGCGGAGACGCATGCCCCGGCTCCGGAACCGGCACTCCCGAACCCGGAGGCCCCGCCCGCAATGGCGACGAATCCAGACGCGACGCTGGCCCAGACTGCTGTGCCCGAGTTCGAGTCCGGTCGCGCGGCCGCCGTGCCTGATCCCGACGCATCTGACGCGCGCGAGATGCTGGAGCCGCCGTCGGTCCGCATCAGCCGTCGTACGCCGATTGCCATTCCCGGTTTCGGCGCACCCGCGCTGCCCACGCCGGGCACGCAGGCGGAGCTCGACGACTACTTCGACAAGCTCGATGCGGCGTTCGCGTTGCTGAACCAGGCCGCCCCGCCGCCGACGGTACGCCCTGCGGCGGTCGTGCCGCCACTCGACCACCCCGCCACGCCGTTGGCCTGGCCGGCCGGGTCGCCTGCTGCGCCGTCCTACGCACCTGCCGCTGGCGTGCCGCCCATCGCGCACGGCGCCGAACCCGCTCGGTTCGAGCCGTCCGCGGGCATCGCGCAGGCCTTTTCGGCGCTGCTGGCGGAGGAGCACGGCCAGGGCCTGGCGTCCCCCTCGCCGGGGTCGGCGCCCGCGAGCGCGCTCACGCCGGCGCTGATTGATGACCTCGTGGAGCGCGTCGCCAACCGCGTGCTCGAGCGCATGACCGATCGCGCCGTCCGGGAGGCGGTCACGGACATCGTCTCGCGCGTGGCCGAGCGGCTGGTTCGCGAGGAAATCGAACGCGTCAAGTCCACCATCAAGTAGGCGCTGCCGGACCTGCCCGTCGCTTGATGATGTGGCCGGTGAGCGGTTACGCTGTACGCTTCACGTTTCGCCAGGAAAGATGATGTCCGAGCTACCGAAAGCCTTCGATCACAAAGACGTCGACGCCCGCTGGTACAGCTTCTGGGAAGAGATCGGTGCGTTCAAGGCCGACCCCCAGAGCGCCAAGCCCATGTTCAGCATGGTGTTGCCGCCGCCCAATGTCACCGGGTCGCTGCACATGGGCCATGCCCTCAACCACACGATGCCCGACATCATCGCGCGCTGGAAGCGCATGCTGGGCTACGACGTGCTGTGGCTCCCGGGCACGGATCACGCGGGCATCGCCACGCAGAACGTGGTCGAGAAGCAGCTGGCCGCCGAGCAGAAGACGCGCCACGACCTCGGCCGCGAGGCGTTCGAGAAGCGCGTGTGGGAGTGGGTCAAGGAGAGCCACGGGATCATCACCGGCCAGATGCGCAAGCTCGGCGATTCGGTGGACTGGTCGCGCGAGCGCTTCACGCTGGATCCCGGGCTGTCGCGCGCGGTGCGCCGCGAGTTCGTGTCGCTCTATCGCGAAGGCCTCATCTATCGCGACAAGTACATCGTCAACTGGTGCCCGCGCTGCCGGACCGCGCTGTCGGATCTCGAGGTGCAGCACCGCGACAGCGACGGCAAGCTCTACTACGTGCAGTACGCGGGCATCGACGGCGGGACGGGCGTGACCGTGGCGACGACGCGCCCGGAGACCATGCTCGGCGACACGGCCGTTGCCGTGAACCCCGACGACGAGCGCTACCGCCACCTGATCGGGAAGCGCGTCAAGCTGCCCGTGATCGGCCGCGCGCTGCCGATCATCGCGGACGCGTTCGTGGACCCGGCGTTCGGCACCGGCGCGGTCAAAGTGACGCCGGCGCATGACCCCAACGACTTCGCGATGGGCCAGCGGCACTCGCTGCCCAGCGTGTCGGTGATCGACGAGGACGGGAAGATGACCGGCGAGGCCGGCCCCTACGCCGGACTCGACCGCTTCAAAGCCCGCAAGGCGCTGGTGGAACAGCTCCAGCACGACGGCATCCTCGAGAAGATCGTGGATCATCGCCACGCGGTGGGCCACTGCGATCGGTGCAGCACGACGGTGGAGCCCCTTGTGTCGCGCCAGTGGTTCGTGAAGATCGGCCCGCTGGCGGCCGAAGCCATCCGGGCCGTCGAGGAGGGCCGCGTGGTCTTCCTGCCGGACAACTGGACCAAGACGTACTTCGAGTGGATGACCAACATCCACGACTGGTGCATCTCGCGGCAGCTCTGGTGGGGCCATCGGATCCCGGCGTGGTACTGCGAGACGTGCGGCGACACGATCGTGTCGGAAGAGGATCCGACGCATTGCCACTGCGGCGGGGCGCTCCGGCAGGACACCGACGTGCTCGACACGTGGTTCAGCTCGGGCCTGTGGCCGTTCAGCACGCTGGGCTGGCCGGATTCGACCGAGGACTTGAAGCGCTACTACCCGACGACCCTGATGTTGACCGGGTTCGACATCATCTTCTTCTGGGTGGCGCGCATGATCATGCTCGGCGTGAAGTTCGCCGGCGACGTGCCGTTCCACACGGTCTACATCACGGGACTGGTGCGCGACGAGCGCGGCCAGAAGATGAGCAAGTCCAAAGGCAACGTGGTGGATCCGCTGTCCGTGATGGACGAGATCGGCGCCGACGCCCTGCGGTTCACGCTGGCGGCCATGGCCTCGCCGGGCATGGACATCCCGTTGTCGGAAGGCCGGATGACGGGCTACCGTCAGTTCATCAACAAGATCTGGAACGCGTCGCGCTTCCTGCTGATGAACATCGGCGAGTTGCCGGCGCGCCCGGCGCTGCCGCCCGTCGCCGAGCTGCACGCGATTCACCGCTGGATGCTGAGCGGCGTCAGCCGGCTGGCCCTCGACGTGAACGACTCCCTGACCACCTACCGGTTCGACCAGGCGTGCGATCGCCTGTACCACTTCTTCTGGCACGAGTTCGCGGACTGGTACATCGAGTTCGTGAAGATCGACCTGCAGCAGCCCGGCCCCGTCCGCGAGGCGGCGGTGGCGGTGCTCGTCGAGGTGCACGATCGCCTGATGCGGCTGCTCCATCCCGTGATCCCGTTCATCACGGAGGAAATCTGGCAGCAGCTGCCGCGGGCGGCGGGCGACGCGAAGACCGTGACGCTCGCGGCCTTCCCGACGCCGATGCCCGAGTGGGCGGACGCCGGAGCGGAGCGCGACGTGGCGTACATCCAGGAAGTGGTGACGACGATCCGCACGGTGCGGTCGGAGCGCGGCGTGCCGCCGTCGCGCAAGATCGCGGCGATCATCGACGACCACGACCCCGCGACGCGACTGATGCTGCAGCAGTATGCGCCGTTCGTCAAGCAGCTCGCCGGCCTCGAGACGCTGGAGTTCCGCGGCGACGTGGCCGCGAGCGTCGACACCGTGAAGCGCGTGCTGGAGCACGCGCACGTCTACGTGCCGCTGGCCGGCATCGTCGACCACGCGGCGGAAATCGAAAAGATCCGCAAGGAACTGGCGGGCCTCGCCAAGGAAGCCGACGGGATCGCCCGCAAGCTCGGCACGCCGAGCTTCGTGGAGCGCGCGCCGGCCAGCGTGGTGCAGGACACGCAGACACGGGCGGCGCAGATCACGGAACGCCAGCTCAAACTTCAGGCGCAGCTCGCGGAGTTGGGTGCGTGATGGTGGAACCGCTCGAGGTCGGCGCGTACCGCGAGTTCGTCCGCCGCTGCCTGGCGGAGGATCTGGGCTGGGGTGACGCGACGGCGCAGGCCGCCGTCGATCCGAATGCCCGGGCCGAGGGCGCGATCGTCATGCGGGCCGCCGGCGTGGTGGCCGGCCTGGACGTGGCTGTCGAGGTCTTCCGGCAGATGGATCCATCGATGTCGGCGGCCCTGGCCCGGCATGACGGTGACGAGTGCGCAGCCGGCGATCGGCTGGCGACCCTGACGGGCCTGGCCGGCCCGATGCTCACGGCGGAACGCACCGCGCTCAATCTGCTGACCCGTCTCTCGGGCATCGCGACGTTGACGCGCCGGTACGTCGCGGCTGCCGCCGGACGCCTGTCGATCGCGGACACGCGGAAGACGTCGCCGCTGCTCCGCGAACTCGAGAAATACGCCGTGCGCGTCGGCGGGGGACAGAACGGGCGCTTCACGCTGGACGAGGGCGTGATCCTGAAGTCGAATCACCTCGCGGTTGCCGGAAGCATTGCCGCCGCCGTCCGCAAAGCGCGATCGACGACGCCCGACACGCCCGTCCAGGTGGAGGTGCAGAGCGCCGTCGAGGTGGACGAAGCCCTGGCCGCGGGTGCCGGCGTCCTCCTGTGGGGCCGCGGGATGACCGATGGCCTGCTCCCCGTCCTCCAGCGAGCTCAGGGCCGCGCCCGCGTGGAAGTGTCGGGCCGGATCGCGATCGCGGACCTGGATGCCCTTGCCGCCGCAGGCGCCGACTTCGTCTCCATCGGCGCGCTCACCGAGTCCGCGCCTGCCGCTGACATCACCCTTGAACTTCGATCCCTTTGAGCCCGCGCACGCGGCGGACGTGCCGCCGGACGTCGCCGAGGCGCTGGCGTGGACGCGAGCCGCGCGCGGGTGTTTTGGCGCGCCGCTGTTCTACGCGCCAGAGACGGGTTCCACCAACGACGTGGCCGCGCGGCTCGCCGAGGCCGGGGCGGCCGAGGGGACCACGGTGGTGGCCGAGTCCCAGACGGCGGGCCGCGGCCGGCACGGTCGCGTATGGGCCTCCCCGGCCGGCGCCGGGCTCTACGTCTCGACGATCATCCGTCCCGAGCGCACGGGTCCGATGGCCGGGAATACGGCCGCGCTGACGCTGATGGCGGGCGTGGCGCTGGCAGACGCCGTGCGCGAGGCCACGGGCCTGTTGGCCGAGATCAAGTGGCCGAACGATCTCATGGTGGAGCGGCGCAAGCTGGCGGGCATCCTGGCCGAGGCGTCGGCCGTCGGAACTGAACTCGAGTACATCGTGCTGGGGTTCGGCATCAACATTCGCCACGCCGCCTATCCGCCCGACATCGCCGCGCGGGCCACGTCGCTCGAAGCCGAGCTTGGCCGGCCCGTGGACCGCGGTGCCGTGCTGGCGCACACCCTCGTCAATGTCGCGCGGGGCCGCACCGCGTTGGCACAGGGACGGTTGGGGGCCATACTGGATCGGTGGCGGGCCCTGGCGCCGTCGGCGGTGGGGGCGCCCATCGAGTGGCGGGTCGGCGAACAGGTGCGGCGCGGCCGGACGGCCGGCCTCGACCGGGACGGCGCCTTGCTCGTGGAAGTTCCCACCGGCCTCGAGCGGGTGGCCGCCGGCGAAATCGTGTGGCTGTAGGACGGGAGTAAACCATGCTGCTGGCGATCGACATCGGCAACACCAATATCGTGCTGGGGGTGTTCGATTGGCAGAAGCTCACGCACAGCTGGCGGCTGACGACCCTGCGGGAGCGGACGTCGGACGAGACGGGGCTGCTCGTCAGCCAGTTGTTCGATCGCGCGGGCATCTCGCTCGCGTCTGTCGACGGGGTGGTGATGGGCTCGGTCGTCCCGCCGCTCACGGCGAGCGTCATCGAGATGTGCGAGCGCTATCTCGGCGTCAAGCCGTTGAACATCGAGCCGGGTGTCTCCACGGGCATGCCGATTCTCTACGACAACCCGTCCGAGGTGGGTGCGGACCGGATCATCAACAGCGTGGCGGCGTACGAAGCCTACGGCCGCTCCCGCCAGGTGCCGCTCATCGTCGTGGACTTCGGCACGGCCACAACGTTCGACGCGGTGTCGGCGGCCGGGGAGTACCTGGGCGGCGTGATCTGTCCGGGCATCCAGATCTCCGCAGACGCCCTGTTCCAGCGGGCGGCCCGGCTGCCGCGCATCGACGTCCGCAAGCCGGCCTCCGTGATCGGCAAGACCACGGTCCACTCGATGCAGTCCGGCCTGTTCTTCGGCTACGTCGCGATGGTCGAAGGCCTGGTCGCCCGAATGCGGCAGGAACTGGGCGGGCAGGCGTTCTGCCTGGCCACGGGCGGACTGGCCACCGTGATCGCTCCCGAGACGCCGGCGATCGAAGCCGTGAATCGCGACCTGACCCTGACCGGCTTGCGCATCGTGTGGGAGAGGAATCCGCGCGATGGACGCCGCTGAGTACTGCCGGGAGATCGAAGCCTACCTCTGCCAGCGCAACGAGGGGAACCTCGTCCGCATCAGCGGGCCGGCGTTCGATCTCGTCTGCAACTGGGCGCGACAGGGGATTCCCATCAAGGTCGCGTACCAGGGCATCGATCGGCACCTGCAGCGGATCGAGCACAAGGGACCCCGGCGGCGGCCCGTCCGGATCGAATTCTGCGAGGCCGACGTGCGCGATGCGTTCGACGCGTGGCGACGGGCGGTCGGCGTCCGGCTGTCAGGAACCGCGGCCGGCGACGAGTCGGATGACGAGACGGTGGCGCCGTCGAAGCGCCGGTCGCCGCTCCTCGCGCACCTGGCGCGGGCGATCAGCCGGTTGACGGCGCTCCGGACGGGACCGGCCGTGTCGTCCGAGTGGGACGTGATGCTCGATGGGGTGGTGCGGCGTCTAGATGCCTTGCAGGCCGGCGCGAGGTCCGCCCGCGGCGACGCGCGCGACGCCATCATCGCGGAGTTGGCCGCCCTCGATGCGTCGCTGCTGGAGGCCGCCTGTCAGCAGCTCGATGCAACCGCCAGTGCAGGCGTGGCCCGCGAGGCCGAGCAGGAGCTGGCGCCATTTGCGGCGCGCATGCCGGCCGCCGCCTACCAGGACGCGTTGCGCCGCGCCACCGATCGGCTCGTACGCGACAAGCTCGCGCTTCCACAACTGATGATCGACTGACCATGTCCGACACACTCGCACCCGGCGCCCTCGTCACGCTCACACCCGAAAAGCCCGTGGCGGGCGGGCGCATGCTGGCGCGTCTCGACGGCCGCATCATCCTCGTGTCCGGCGCGATTCCCGGAGAGCCTGTTCGCGCGCGCATCGAGAAGGTCGAGAAGTCGCTGGCGTTTGCGGAGGCCGTGGAGATTCTCGAATTGCATCCCACGCGCCGGCCGGTGACGGGCGACCCGCGGTGCGGCGGCGCGTCCTACGCGCACATCGCCTACGCCGATCAGATCCGCTTCAAGGCTGATGTCATCCGCGATGCGCTGAAACGGCTCGCGCGCATCGACGCACCGGAGTCGCTGGCCGTCGCCGCCTCGGCAGAGCAGGGCTACCGGATGCGGTCGCGCCTCCACTGGCGGGACGGCGTCATGGGTTTCTTTCTGGAAGGCACCCATCGCGTCTGCGATGCCGCGCCGTCCGGCCAGTTGCTGCCGGAGACGCTGGCGGCCCTCGGCCGCGTGGCGGAACGGATTCGCGCCGCCGAACTCGAGGGCGAGGCCGATCTCGACGTCTCCGAGAACATCACGGCCGACTCGCGAGTTGTCCACATCAATCTGAGCGACCGCAGCCACTTCAAGCAACTCGAACAACTGAGCGCGGTTGCCGGCGTCTCCGGCCTGTCGTGGTCGGATCCGACGATGAAGGGTGACGTGCAGGTGTATGGGAGTCCGTATGTCGTGGACCGGATGACGGTGGGCCAGGTCGCTGACGGACCGGCCAACCCACCCGTCGAACTGCGCCGCCACGTTCAAGCGTTCTTTCAGGCCAATCGCTTCCTGCTGGAACGCCTGGTCGGCACGGTGGTCGGCGCGTGTCTCGCCGGCCCCGTGCTGGATCTTTATGCCGGTGTCGGGCTCTTCGGCGTGACGCTGGCGGCGACAGGGCGTCACCGGGTCACGGCGGTCGAAGGGCAACCCGCGTCTGCCTCCGACCTCGGCGCGAACGCCGAGCCGTATCGCGCGTCAATCGGCGTCTACCAGATGTCGGTGGAGGACTTCATCGCGAAGCATCGCGACGAGCATGTCGGCGACACGCTCGTGCTCGATCCGCCGCGCTCCGGCATGTCGAAGGAGGCCTTCTCCGGGGTGCTGTCAGTCCGCGCATCCCGCATCGTCTTCGTCTCCTGCGACGTCGCCACGTTTGCGCGCGACCTCGGGCGGTTCGTCCAGACGGGATATCACCTGTCGTCCATCGAAGGTTTCGACTTGTTCCCCAATACGCCGCATGTCGAGGCTGTTGCTGTGCTGGAGCGGTAGTCAGACCCGCCCTCAGCGGCCTTCAAATCGTTGACAAATAGCCGGGCCCTTGCGACGATGGCGGGGTTCCATCGCAAGAGGTGATTGGCTCGAGTCATCGTTGATGGCTTCGTTCCAAACTGATTTGCGGCCGCGCGCAACTGGCGCGGCGCCCCCACGCGAGGTCAGCCGTGCGCCGATTCGTCTTGTTCCTGCGAGGGACGTCCCGCGCGTCCGCACCAGCCACATTGGCAATTATCGCCATCCTTGGGGCGTCTCGTCCCATCGCCGCTCAGCAGAGCTGTCCTCCGATCTCACCGGCGCCTTACAAGTCTGTGTGCGGCACGGTGACGGCGACGACGGACCAACCCCAGACCTCATCGATGCTGACGGTGAAGCCGGGGTCGACGGTGAAGGTCTCTGTCGACATCGTGTCTGGGCCGGACAGCGCATGCGGGAGCGGCGGGTTCGCAGTCAGCATGTCGTATGCCACCGCCGACATCCTCGTAGACGGAAAGCCGGCGGACGTGGATTCCCTCTTCCAGGGTGCCGCGGGGCTCTACGGCTACGTCCCGCCCGTTCCGGATCCGCTGGACGGGTGGGGGGTGCTGCTGACGGGTGGCCACCACGACGTGGAGTTCCACATCGACGAGAACGCCCCGGTCGGCTGCGTCGTGTCCCGGGACTACTCCTCCGGTCCGTTCGGAGGTCCGTCTCTGGTCGGGCCCTGGATCGACCTGTCAGGTCCCCTCGACATGCGCCTCGGTCCGCAACTCGGGCTTGCCTCCTGGTCAACGCTCGTGCCATTCGGCGTGGGCGTGACATTCGATGGCACGTTCGTGGTCAACTCCGTAGGCGACGAAGACGACGCGGACCTGTCAGACGGGAAATGTGACGTCGACCTGAAGACACCCGGCGATCAATGCACACTGCGCGCCGCCATTCAGCAGGCCAATAAGACGGCGGTCAACGAACAGATCGTCTTCAACATTCCCGGCTACGGTTCAACGGTTCCCGAAATCGCGGTGCTGGGGCGCCCGCTCCCGGACGTCACGAGACCGGTCGTCATCGACGGCTCGACGCAGCCGGGCGCTGCCCGGGTCGTGTTGCACGCCGCCAATTCCATCGGCTTGTCGACCGACGGCCTCGTCGTGTCGGGGGGATACTCGACGATCCGCGGTCTGGCTGTTGGCCGATTTACCGGGCACGGCATTCACCTGAAGGGTGGCGGAAGCAGCACGATCGAGAACATGTACATCGGCGTCGACGGGTCAGGCTACGCGTCCGCTGACCCCCACAGCAGCATGGCTAATGCCTGTGCTGGCATCTTCGTCGACGGGTCGCACAACAACACGATCGGGGGAGCGACGGCCGATCGGTTGAACATCATCACGAACAACGGCTACGGCGTCAGAATCGTCGGCGGCAATGGGAATGTGATAGCCGGGAATCGCATCGGGTTTGACGCCGGAGACACTTCGGTTCCCGGCAATACGCAGAACCTCTGCCTGGGCCAGACGTTCCATGCGGGGATCTCGCTGGAAGGTGCATCGAACAACACCATCGGGGGAGCAGGGCAGGGCAACGTCATCGCTGGGAACGTCCGTTTCGACCTTGGCGCGCCGGAGGACTACGAGATCCTGATCCGGCCGCTCGGCGCTCAGAAATCAGTTGGCAACGTCGTCGCCGGTAACCGCATCGGCTACGTGGCCCCGGCTACGCGACAGGAACTCGCGCGCTTCCTCAATCCGTTCCGGCAACAAAACCCGACGCTCATCATGGTGGAAGGGAATGGCAATGTGATCGGGGGATCCGCCGACGGTGCTGGCAACGTCATTCAAGGGGCAGTGGCGCAGGCGATCGAGGTTGGCGCGGGCAGTACCCGCAACGTGATTCAGGGCAACGAGATCTCGCATGCGGCGCTGGGCATCGTGATTCGCGGGAATCAGACACGCATCGGCGGGGCGGCCGATGGCGAGGGGAATGTACTGTCGGTCGCCGCTGCGGGTGTTGTCGTTTCTCAGGTCGGGACCGTTCCATTCGACGTCTCGCGAAACTCGATCCTTCGCAACAATGTCATTCCGCAATCGAACCTGCCGTCTCACGTTCCGATCGTTCTGCAGTACCTGGCGGCCGAGTTTCCCGGGTCCGTCAACGGGGTGGCTGGAAGGGAGGGCGATGCCGTCCTCTTGGCGACTCCCAACAATTCCGCGCAGTCGCCGAAGATCAGTTCAGCGTCGGTCGATGACGGGTCGAAGCAGATCCGGGTGGTGGGCGCCATTCACAGCATGGCCCCGCATTCGTATCGCGTCGAGTTCTTTTCGAGCAAAGGCTGCTCGCTCGTGCTTCCCCGAGGGTTCGCGGAACAGTTCATCGGCGCCGCTTCGATCGACGGTTCTCGGCCCTCATCGCTCCCTTCGTCCGGTGGCAATATGACGTACGAGCCAGGCCGCACGCCCATCGACGTCCAGTTGCCGAATCCAGGAACCGGGGGACGAGTCCATGCCGGGGCGTTCGTCAGTGCTACCGCCACCGACGAAGACGGGAATACTTCGGAGGTCTCGAATTGCGTTCGGGTCGAAGGCCCGATCGATTCCGACGGCGATGGCGTCTCGGATGCTGTCGAATCGGCGGCACCTGCCTGGCTATCGGTCAAACTCGGTGGCGTCGCTCAGATGGACCCACTCCGGGTCGTCGGCGTCGATCATCGCGGGTGGTTCAACGCCGCGCTTCTTCCCGACTCCAACACGAGGTTTGACCTTGCCGCATCGGCGCCTTTCGTGGACGTTACGAACTACACCAGCGCGGCCACCTGGTGGCTGACGACGATCGCTAACAGCCCGTACGACGCCAGAGATGCTGTACCGCCGGCCGGCAAGGTCGTCACGGTTTTGACGCCCCCGGAAGCCCCGTACAACACGTTTCGCGCATTCGGTGCGACGCTGGACAACCCGTGGCCCCACTGGTTCGAATTCCTCTTCGACGGGAGGACTGGCGCCGAACTGTCTGGCGATCGCGTCGTCCTGCATCTCGTCGACGGAGAGAGAGGGGACTCATCGCTGACCGCCGATGGCAAGCTCCAGTTCGTCGGCGGTCCCGCGATAAAGGGGGGGGTCGATCCGGTGACGGGACCGGCCTCAGGTGGGACTCCGGTCGTCATCCGCGGGGCCGGCTTCAAGGATGGCGCCGAAGTCTTCTTTGGGGAGCGGCGGGCCTCAGCGGTGTCGGTCATCGATAGCGCGACGATTCGAGCGACCACGCCGGCGCTGCCCGAGGGCCTTGTCGACGTAACCGTGGTGAACGCGGACGGAGGCGTCCTGACGTTGCCTTTGGGGTTCGCCTACGGGAGCGTCGCCCGGCTCGTGGTGACCTTTGCCGGCACCGGCGCGGGAACCGTGAGCAGTAATCCCAGCGGGGTGAGTTGCACGACGTCCTGCCAGGCACAAGTCGCTGCCGGCCTTGCTGTCACCCTGAGTGCGACACCCGCCGGCGGTTCGAGGTTCATAGGGTGGAGCGGCGATGGGGCGTGTGCGTCCGGTTCGTTCCGGATGGCCGGCCCGCTGGCCTGCACGGCCACCTTCGAGGGAGACCTGCGGACTCTAAACGTCGGCGTAACCGGCCGGGGTCGCGTCTGGTCGTCGTTCGGCGGCATCCGTGGCTGCGCAGGATCGTGCAGCGCCCAATTCGCCACGTTCGAGCGGCCAGTTCTGACGGCTGTGCCCGACCCCGGATGGGCGTTCAGCGGCTGGACAGGCGACGGGTTCTGCGGCGGGGTCGGCGGGGTGCCGATGACGACGCTACGCAATTGCACGGCCACGTTCGCGCAAGCGACGGCGACGCTGAACGTGTCGACTGTTGGATCAGGCCGCGGCTACGTCACCAGCAGCCCGGCTGCCATCGATTGCGCTGATCGTGGAGGAGTGTCGGGGGCACATCCGACATGTGGGGCCGTGTTCGCCAAGGATACGGTCGTCACGCTCACGGCGATGCCCGATCCTGGCGCGGTCTTTGTCGGGTGGGGCGGTCCTGCGGCTTGCTCGAGCGGCACCGTATCGCTCAAGGATGCGGTCGCCTGCGTCGCGATTTTCGATGGGACCTCCGCTTCGACCACCCAGCAACTGGTTGGCATCCGGAAGATCGGCAGCGGCAACGGCACGGTTGCGAGCGTGCCGGACGGCTTGGACTGCGGTGCCACCTGCGCGAAGCTATTCTCGAACGGAAAGACGATCGTTCTGACCGCCACGCCGCTGCCAGGTTCCACCTTTGCTGGCTGGAGCGGAGACTGCCAAACCAGCCTGAACGGTGCAGGCATCATCACGGCGACCAGCACCAGCACGTGTACCGCGCGGTTCGTGCGGAAGACCGGCAGCGCACACCTCGACTTCGACGGCGCCGGGCTTGGCGATGTCCTGACGATCAACCCGGCGACCGGAGCGTGGTCAGCGTGGACGTCCGAGTCGACCGGTTTCGGCGCCGGTGCGAGCGGCACCTGGTCCACCGGGTGGAGCGTGCAGCCGGCGAGCTTCGTACTCGACGGCAGGACCGACCTCTTTCTGTTCCGCGCCGCCGACGGGTCGTGGGCCCGCGCGATCAACGCGGGTGTCGGGACCTTCTCGACGGTGACTGGCCAATGGACGCCAAGTCCCGGGTGGATGACGATCGTCGTCGATCTCAATGGGGACAGGCGTTCCGACGTGCTGCGCTACAACCGGGTGACGGGCGCATGGATCGCGTGCCTGCCCACGGAGAGGGACTTTACCTACCGGTCTGGAACCTGGAGCCCCGGCCTCAGCGTGTATGCCGCTGACTGGAACGCCGACGCGTTCGGGGACCTGCTGCTCTACGACGCGGCAACTGGCGCGTGGACGCGCGCATTGAACGACGGCGCCGGCGGATTCACGTACGCGACGGGAACCTGGGCCCCGGGGCTGGACGTCTTCGTCGGTGACTTCACTGGTTCACTGATGTCGAGCGTGCTGCTCTATAGCCCAACTACGGGGGGCTGGATGCTGGCCACGGTGTCGGGCGCTTCGTTTGTCACGACCAGCGGTCAGTGGGACGCCAGCCGGACGGTGGTGCCCGCCGACCTGGGCGGCGACGGGATTCTCGACGCCGTGCTCTATGATTCGGCTACAGGGGGCGTGTTCATCGCGTACAACAACGAGTCGATCTCGGCGGGGCGCACGTTCAGTTACTACGGTGGTGCGCCGGACGCGAACTGGGGAGCCGGCGCGCAGGTTCTGGCGTCCGACTTCAACGGCGATGGGAAGGCGGATTTCCTGGCCTACGTGCCGGTGACAGGGAAGTGGCGCCAGGCTCTCAGCGTCAGTGCCGGGACCTTCATTGAGACGACTGGAACCTGGGACCCCGGCCTGTTCATCGTCGGTGCGCCGATGGCGCTCCAGGCCGAATCGGATGCGACTGGTTCCGTCGCGAGTCCGGACAGTTCGTCAGCGGTCACCTCCTCGAGCGACGCGGCCATCGCGAACCTGTCGGCGGCAGCCGTGTTCAGGTTCACCGATTCGGATGGCGCAGGCCCATCCGGCCGTTTAATGCAGGCCCGCGACGGTTGGTTTTACGGCATGGCGCCGTCCGGGGCGGCAGGCAACGGCACGATCTTCCAGCTGGTTGGGAAGAACTCCCTCAGAGTGCTCCACACGTTCGACGGCAGCGCCAATGACCCACCGGCGGGGGAACTGGCGCAGGGCTCCGATGGCGCGTTCTACGGCACGACCGCGGGCGACCTGCTCTCTTCGACGGTCCTTGGCACGGTGTTCATGATCACGCCGGACGGCACGTACACGGTCCTTCATTCGTTCGCAGGCAATACGGATGGCGCCCATCCGGAGGGCGGTCTCATCCTGGGCACAGACGGCGCTTTCTACGGCACCACCCGTGAGGGCGGAAGGTTGAATTTCGGCACCGTGTTCAGGATAACGGCTGATGGCACGGTCGCGATCCTGCACGCATTCGCCGGCGGCAGCGACGGCGCATATCCGCAGGCGGGGCTGCTGCCGGCGGCCGACGGGAACCTCTACGGTACGACGCTGGCGGGCGGGGCGACCGGCTTCGGCACGGTCTTCAAGACGACATCGGATGGCGTCCTGACCGTGATCCGCTCATTCGCGGGCACCGACGGGGCCTATCCGTTCGCCTCGCTTATCCAAGCGCGCGATGGCTTGTTGTACGGCACCACCGCGGGCGACGGCGTCTCGACGAACGGGACGGCGTTCAAGATGGCGCTGGATGGCACGATGACGGTGCTGCACACATTCGCCGGCTCCAGCGAGGGGGCCGAACCGAGGGCGGGCGTGGTGCAGGGCATCGACGGCAGTTTCTATGGCACGACGTGGCTGGGTGGGACGTCGGCCGCGCAGAACAACGGCACGCTGTTCCGGATAACGCCGGCTGGATCCCTGTCAGCGGCTCATGCGTTCACGGGCAGCAGCCGGAATGCCGACGGGGCGTATCCGACCGGAAGCCTGACGCTGGGCAGTGACGGCAAGCTCTACGGGACCACCACGCAGGGCGGTGGTATGGGCGGCGCAAACGGGTTCGGCGTGATCTTCAGCCTCGACGTCACATCGCATCCCGCCGACACCAACGGCGATGGGCGGCTGAGCATCGCGGAGGTCACGGCCTACGGGGCCGCCTGGAAGAAGGGCGACATCTGGCCGAATGCGCCCAATCCGATTCCGATTGACTACGTCACGCGGGCCGGTTTCCTGTGGCGCAGCGGCGAAGTCTATCAGCAGGTGGCAGGAGAGTGTCCGGCGTGCTGGGTGGCGGTGGCATTGCTGCCCGCGCCCGACGCGTTGGCGCCCTTCAACGCGCTCGCGCCGAGTCCCGTTGTCTCGATCAAGCCATCCGGGCCGCCCCGCTGATCCGGTGAGGCCTCGCGCGGTGCCCTTCCCAGGCGGCAGGCGGCCACCGCGCACGGATCGAAGTAGACGCAATCGCGCCTGACCTGTCGAGCCAAAAGTAAGTGTTACCAGAGCGGGTATCATCGCGCCATAAATCCGGTTACCGGTGCTGACGTTGACGATGATGCCGGTTGCGGGTGTGGGCGCCCGCGCTTGTGGCGGGCGTCCAACGACCTCGTGGGCGCGTTCTTCGCGTCCACAGGTCGGGCACCATCAACCGGCCGAGCCCCGCGGCCCGGCACGGCGCGGTGATGCGCCAGGGCGTAGACACGCTCCAGCAAGCCATCGATCCGGGTTGACAGGACAAAGGGATCGAGGCGCGCACGAAGCGCCATGAGCGTGGCCACCTGGGTCCGGTCCGCGGCCGGACAGGCGCGGACCCGGTCTAGCGGGGTTTGGGGCGCGTCGTACCGGCGACGCGTGCGGGCGCCGACGCGCTCCTTCCGCACCAGCTTGACCGTCGGCAAGAAGAGATTCTGGAAGAGGCGGAGCTCGGCATACACCGTGTTGAGCGCGGTGACCGCGGCGTCACTGTCGTACCGTTCGTACCCCACCAGCTTCCGCACGTGCGTCCAATTCTTCTGCTCGATGTGCGCGTTGTCGTCTTTCTTGTACGGCCGGCCCCGGGTGAATTGCACGTGCAGGCCTTCGCAGTACCGCACCAAGTGCGCATTGATAAACTCGGACCCGTTGTCCGAGTCGATCCCCAGCAGCGGAAAGGGCAAGCCCTGGCGCATCGCTTCCAAGGCCTGCTGGACGCGGACTTGGCTCTTCCCCAGCACCGCCCGGCTCTCGACCCACGTGGTCACGATGTCGGTCTGATTCACCGTGTGCGCAAACTCCCCATCGGCCCGGTCCCCGCTGTGCGCCACCAAGTCCACCTCCGTCCAGCCCGGCGTCGTCACATCCCACCGATCCGTGCGCAGCGGGATGTGATGCTTCAACAACGTGCCCGGCTTGGTCCGTCCATAGAGGCGCCGCCGGACCTCGCGCTTGTCCGCCTGCAGCAGGCGGTCCATCTGCCGCGGGCTGATCTGGCGCAACTGCGCTTCCACGGCCGGGGTCAAATGGAGGCGGGCCCGGGCGCGCGGCAACCAGACCGGCAGTAGCGCCTTCAGGCGCACCGACCAGGGATACCCGGCCGCCCGCCACAACGCCCGGAGCGCCGCCACCACCGTCGTCCCATACCGGCGCGGTCGCCCGCGGCGGCGCCGGCGAGGGCCCAGCGGGCGCGTGAAGCGTCGAATCAACGCTTTCCGATGAAAGCCGGTCATCGCCACCGCCTCATCCAACAGGGCGCTGCGCGCCCGTCGGCCGGCCACCGCATAGCGATCACGCATTTGTTGCAGATACTGCTGTCGGGCTGCTGGGCTCACACGGGGTCCTCCCACCTTCTACCTCCTTGTCGGTGGGTAACCCGATTTCTGGCGCGATGATGATCCCCCCGGTAACATTATCAATGGCGCGATACGCCTGATTGACCCCTACGCGTCTCGGGGCTAATATCCCGCGTGCAGCATCCCGTGCGCGTATTCCATCCCCTGTCTCGGCGCCTTTGCGGCGCGGTCACCGCGCTCGTGCTGGTCTGCGCCGTGCCGCACGCGGCGTGGGCGGGCGGCATGCCCCAGCAGGATGCGACGGCCGTGACGAAAGCGCTTGCCGACGCCGACGCGGCGCTCAAGGCCCGGCAGTACGACGAGGCGGTCAAATGCTTCAAGCGCGCCAGCAGCGCCGCCAAGGACCAGTCGCCGGAAGCTCTGTGGGGCATGGCGATGGCGTACTCGCAACTCAACGCGTTCAAGAACGTCGACACTGCCCTCGACAAGTACCTGCCGCTGGTGGCGGACGATGCACGGAAGCAGGCGGCGGCCCACAACCTGAAGGGGCAGGCCGACTGGAATGCGGCCATGCTCAACGAGGACGCGAAGAAGATTGTTGAAGCCGAGACGCACTTCCGGAAAGCCCTTGAGCTCAATCCGAACCTGGTCGTCGCGTATTACAACCTCGGCTGTATGCTGCTGCGCCAGAAGAACGACGCCGACGGTATCGCGCAGTTGAACCACTACCTCGAGTTGGCGCCCAAGGGCGTGTACGCCGCCGTGTCGAAGAAGTACATCGAGAATCCGCGGAGGGCACGCGAGAACTACGCGCCGGAGTTCTCGGCGACGACGCTGGAGGGCGAGCGCGTCTCCATGGAGGAACTGCTGGGCAAGGTTGTCGTGCTGGACTTCTGGGCCACATGGTGCGCGCCGTGCGAGGCGGCGCTGCCGACCCTCAAACGCCAGGCCAGGCGCGCAGGGACCGATCCGCTCGCCGTGATCAGCGTCAGCACGGATTCCGACAAGGACAAGTGGCGCGCGTACATCAAGGAACATGCGATGACGTGGACCCAGGTGTTCGACGCCAAGGGAGCGCTCAGCCGGGCCTACAACGTGGACGCGATGCCCACCTACCTCGTCATCGACCACGAGGGCATCATTCGCGGCCGCCTGGTCGGCTATAGCTTCGGCAATGACGGCGCGTTCGAAGACCTCGTCAACAAGTGGGTGAAGGCCGCCAAGGCGGCTGCCGCGCAAGCGAAGTAGAAGCCGCATCCGACTGCCTGGCCGGTCTCCGGACTCCTGCACCCCTCTTTCAAAGCTGTCGGCCCAGCGACAGCATTCGGCCCATCCATCCCCAGCGCATGCGTCCCGGTCGTGATTTCTGGCGCAATATCCCGCGGCAGGCTTCTTGCTATCCATCGCCATCGGTCTGAATCCGTCGGTCTCGGTCCAACTCGTGAGGCCTCGATGCGCCAGCGCCCCGTGATGAGAGACGTCGCCCTGTTCTGCGCCCTCGCGCTGACCTGCTGCCTGGTTGCCGCCCCTTCAGCCGCACAGTCCTCTCAGCCGACCGTCGTCTCCCTTTGGGGCGGGGCGAGGCACAGCATCGTGCTGTTGTCGGACGGCTCCATCTGGGATTGGGGCCTCAACACGTGGGGCAAACTCGGCGACGGCACCGCATCGACCTACACGTCGGGGTTTACGACGCCGGCCATCGATCACGATCACCACACCCCGGTTCGGGTGCACGGGGTGGGCGATGTGGGCTATTTCGGCCCCGCCGCCGCCATCATGGGTGGGGAATCTCACAACTTCGCGTTGAAGGCCGATGGCACGGTCTGGTCGTGGGGATACAACGCGTTCGGCCAGCTGGGCGACGGAACGAACGTGGATCGCTACACCCCAGTCCAGGTCGCCGGTCTCGACTCCGTGGTCTCGCTCGGCGGCCGCGGGTATCACAGCCTGGTCGTCAAGGCGGACGGGTCCGTCTGGACCTGGGGATTCAACAGCACGGGCCAACTCGGCGACGGCACCACCACCAATCAGAACCGGCCGGTTCAGGTACCCGGCCTGAGCGGCGTCCTGGCCGTGACCGGCGGGTACAACTTCAGCCTCGCCCTGATGTCCGACCACACGCTGCGTGCGTGGGGGAACGGGTCCAGCGGTCAACTTGGGAACGGGGCGACCGCCCAGAGCCTGGTCCCGGTGGCGCTCACGGGGCTGACGAACGTCGCCCAAGTGTCGGCCGGGTGGAAACACGCGGTCGCCGTGCGGTTCGATGGCACGGTCTGGACGTGGGGACAGAACACGAACGGCCAACTGGGCAACGGCACGACGACGGACAGCACGGTGCCGGTGCAGGTCAGCGGCCTGACGAACGTGATCGCCGTGTCGGGCGGCGACTGTCACACGGCGGCGCTGAAGGCCGACGGGACGGTGTGGGCGTGGGGCTGCAACAACAACTCGAAAGGCGTCGGGAATTTCGAGGTCGGTGACGGCACCAGCATCGAACGCCACGCGCCGGTCCAGGTGAGCGGGCTCAGGAATGTGGTGGCGATTGCCGCGAGGGATTATCACAACGTGGCCCTGAGGAGCGATGGAACCGTGTGGGCCTGGGGATTCAACGAGAACGGGCAACTGGGCGATGGTACGACCATCGATCGCAGTGTGCCGGTTCAGGTGCTCGGTCTCGGTCCGACGCTGGTGAGCGATCAGGCGCATCCCGCCGACGCCAACGCGGATGGGCGCCTGACGATTGGTGAAGTGACGGCGTATGCCGCCGCGTGGTCGAAGGGACACACGTGGCCGACGGGGCCGAATCCCATCGCGATCGATTACGTGACGCGCGCGGGGTATCTGTGGCGGGCCGGGGAGAGGTACGCCGTGGACGCTGCAGCCGGTGGGTGCCCTTCGTGCTGGGTGGCCGTGGCGGCGCTGCCCGCGTCCGACGCGGTGGCGCCGTTCGACCGCCTGCCTTCCGCGCCCGCGACCACGCGGCGGTGACGGCTACTGCGCCGCGGCAACGAAGCCGTCGAACAGGGAGCGGAACTCGCCCGTTCGCCAGAAATTCTCCGGGTGCCACTGGACCGCCACGCAGAACCGGGCGCCCGTACGCTCCATGCCCTCAACAACGCCATCCGGCGCCGTTGCGGTGCTCTCGAAACCGGCCGCCATCGTCTTCACGCTCTGGTGATGGCGGCTGTTCACGTCGAGGGCTTCCGCGTCGCGCAGGCGCTCCTGCATCAGCGTCCAGATCGCGCTGCCCTTGATGAGCCACACCTCGTGTGCAACGCCGAACAGCGGCATCTTGAGCTGATGCGTCAGCGCGCCGAATACCTGGGTCGGAATGTCCTGAACCAGCGTGCCGCCCATCGCCACGTTCAGCACCTGCATGCCGCGGCAGATGGCGAGCAGGGGCACGTCGGCCGCCACGGCGGCTTTCGCCAATGCAATCTCGTAGTCGTCGCGTGCCGCGTCGACTCCGACAACCGACTCGTGAGGGGATTCGCCGTATCGGGCGGGATCCACATCCGGGCCGCCCGTCAGGAGCAGCGCGTTGCACCATCGCACGACGTCCGCCGGCGTGTCGGCTGCGGGATCGAGTGTGCGCGCCTCGCCACCCGACCGCTGGATGGATTCCAGGTAGTCCGGGAGCGCACGGCAGGGACTGACCGCGATGACTGGTGCCATGATGACATCTCCGAAGGGGCGGCGCCTGACGCCGCGCCCGTTACATTCGCGAAGGAACCTCGATGCCCATCAGGTCGAGGGCTCGTGTCAGCTGGTTGCGGAAGTAGGCCACGCCGGCTGCGCGCCACAACCGGGCCTCGGCGCGCTCCTCGTTGAGCACCGGGTACCGATGATAGTAGGCGTTGAACAGTTGTGCCAGCCCAAACGCCCACTTGGCCAGCGTCGAGAACTCCAGGCCGCGGACGGACAGTTGCGCCACGTCGTCGAGCCGGGCCGCTTCGAGGACGAGCGCCCAGAGTCCGTGGTCGTCCATGCTCTCGGTGAGTTCCGCCGGGTCGGCCTGCGCCAGGCTGGCGAGAACGTCGGCGTCGCCCAGCCCGTCGCGGTCGCGCAGCTTCTGGAGGATGTTGTTGGCGCGCACCACGGCGTACTGCAGGTACGGCCCGCTCTCGCCCTCGAAGCTCAAGGCCTCGTCAATGTCGAAGGCGATGACCTTGCCGCGTCCGAACTTCACGAGGAAGTAGCGGACGGCCGCGACGGCAATCATCTTCGCGGTGCGGTCCAGTTCGTCGGGCGAGAGCTCAGGGTTGCGCTTCGCCACTTCGCCGCCGGTCTTGCCGGCCAGCGTGTCGATCAGGTCGTCGGCCTTCACGCCGAGGCCCTTGCGGCCTGACACCTCGACGAACGGCTTCGTGGTCTCGTTGGCCTCGGTGTCGTAACCGAGCTGGCGCGCCGTCTGGTGCGAGAGGGCCACCATCTCGTACGAGAAGTGCACGGACCGCTCGGATTCGCCCTGGTGGCCTGCCGCGGCCAGCGCCTGCTGCAGCAGCTTCTGCAGGTACGACTGCCGCACGTCGATGACGTTGTAGATGGTGTGGCCCTGGCCAAACGCGGGACGCGACGACTCGTCGGCGGTCGGTGTCGAGGAGGTGGCCCAGAGCGGACCGTCTTTCCCCACCGCGCCAAACAGGCGGTAATGGAAGTCGCGCCCGAGCAGCCCGAACTTCCAGAACTGGTACGCCATGTCCTTGCCGACGTAGGTCACCGTGCCGTTGGACCGGACAATGACCTTCTCGGCCTGGTCGGCTTCGTCGGCACCGCCGTCGGCCGGGGCGTCGGCGGCGGGCGCCGCGCCCTGCGCATCCTCGATCCGCATCACCCAGCACCCCGCCAGTTTCCCGGCCGGCTGGAAGTACACCGAACCCTGCGCCTTCAGCGTTTCGAAGGCGCGATTCCAGAACTGCAGGCGCAGGATGTCACCTTCCCACGTCAGCAGGTCGTACTGCACGTTGAGGCGCGCCATCGTGACCAGGTGGCAGCGCACGATGCGATCCGCCACGAGCGCGGCAATCGCGGCCGTATCGCCTTCGCCGCGTTCGAGGTGGTGCAGCGTGCGTGCGCGAATCGCCAGGCGCTCCTTGTCGGCGGCGTACCATTCACCGACGCGCGCGTAGAGGTCCCAGCAGTAGTAGTCGAACCGCGGCTGGGCGGCGATCCGCTGCACGTCTGCCAGGGAGAGGTGCTCGAGGTGCTGGAAGCCGACGACGACGTCCGCCACCTGCACGCCGGTGTCGTCGATGTAGTTCTGGATCTCCACCGGGTGGCCGAGGAACCGCAACGTCCGCACCAGCGTATCGCCCAGAACCGCGTTGCGCAGGTGGCCGATGTGGGCCGCCTTGTTGGGATTGATCGCGGTGTGCTCGACGATCGTCTTCGGGCGCGCCGGGCCAGCCGATGGCTCGTCTACGCGGCCGGCCAGCCGGTCGGTGAGGAACGACACGCGATCGAGCGAGAAGTTCAGGTACCCGTTGGCGGCGCACTCCACGCGCGACACGCCGGGGATCGCGCCGAGCCTGGCGGCGATTTCCTGGCCGATGACTTTCGGCGCCTTGCGCAGACGGCGGGCCAGCTCGAATGCCAGCGGCACGGCCAGATCGCCGAGGGCACGATTAGGGGTGCCGGCCACCATGACGGTGGGCAAATCGGCGGGCGCGAGCCCGTAGAGTTCACCGACCGCGCCGATGACGCGGGTGCGAATGGTGTCCTGGGTTGACAGAATCATGGTGCGGTATCGTCTTGAATCGTTGACTCGCTACGGAACCTGCATCTACGATGGCGACATCACGCCGGCAGGACCCCGACCGCGGGCGGCACGAGCCAGATCCCCGGGTGTGTTGATGTTGAGCAGCAGGAAGCCGTCAGGATCGAAGGCGGCGATCTCATCCCTGTCGATGGTTCGTACGTGCACGTCGTTAAACAAATCGATCACCTTCAAGGCTCCGGCCTCGACGCGTGTCCGGATAGCATCGGCACACGCCGGGGTGTAGCACGCGCACAACGGATGGTAGCCGCCCCCATCGCGGGGGACGGCCGCGTCCGCGCCGTTCGCCGCCTGCATGACGTGGGTGACGAACGCGTCGGTCAGGAACGGCATGTCGCAGGCCACCACCAGCACCGGCTCGCCCGCGACGGCCAGCGCCGTCTGGATTCCCCCGAGCGCCCCGGCGCCCGGCGTCACGTCCGGCACCACGGGAACGCCGGCGTCAGCAAACGCCGCCCCGTCGGTGGCGATAATCACGATACGATCCACCACGCGGCGCAACACGTCCAGTTGACGGTCGAGTATCGTCCGGCCGTCGATGACGAGGTGGCTTTTGTTCAGGCCTCCCAGGCGTCTGGCCTGGCCGCCGGCAAGGATCGCTGCTGTAGACATATGGCCGCCCGGCACACCGGGTGCCAGCCCGGTACGTTAGCAGAAAAATGAGCGACGCGGTAATTGGCAGAATGCTCGTGGCCAGCCTCCATCAGGCCATCGCTGAGATCCTGCCGGAGCGGCTCGAGTTCTATGAATCGTGGCTGAACTCCAAGCGGATGCGGTCGAGCCGCGTCACGCTCGGGGGGATGCGCGCGGTCTTCAGCTTCCTCCGGCAGGAAGACGGCCAGTACGACGCCGTGATGCGCCGCGCCGGTGTGCTGACGGCGCAGTGGACGGTCGATGGACTCTCGCCATTTCGCAAGACGTGGCTGCGCCGCCTGCCGTGGAGGTTCCGGGTCCGGGCCGCCTGCAGGCTGGCCGCCCACATTGCGAGCGCGACCTGGGTTGGCGCCAAGGCCCGCGTGCGGTGGCAGCGGGGCACCGGGCAACTGGCGCTGCAGCCGTCGCTCTTCTGCGACGTGCGCACGTCCTCCGAGACCGCGCTGTGCGCCTACTACGGGTCGGTGGTGATCGAGATTGGACGCGTGCTGGACGTCGAGCTGACGACGTCGGTCGAGGCGTGTCAGGCCCGGGCGGGACAGGGGCACTGCACGATTGCGATCGAGCCGACGCGGCCGGCCGAGGGCGTCTCGGTGATCGCCCCGCTCGTCGTTGCCTTCCTGATCGCCGGCGGTGCCGCGGTGTCGGCGCAGACCACGTCGCCCGTGGCGCCCGCGCGCGAGCGGGTGATGGTGATGCCGTTCGAGAACGAGACGAAGGACCCGCGGCTGGTCTGGCTCGGCGAGGGCGCCGCCATCCTGCTGAAGGATGCCCTGCGCGCGGCGGGGGCCGACGTCATGCGCCGGGATGAACGGCTGAAGGCCTTCGAGCGCCTGCAGGTGCCGCCGCAGGCCTCGCTCAGCCGGGCCACGGTGATCCGGCTCGGGCAACTCGTCGGCGCAGCCGATGTCGTGATCGGATCCGTGGCCGCACAAGGCGACCTCCTGGTCTTCTCGGCTCGTCGGCTCCGGCTCTGGCCGGGCCGTCTCGAGTCGCCGGTCACGGAGCGCGGAAAGATCGCGGACGTGTTTGCGTGCATCAGGCGCATCGCGGCCGGCCTGGCCCCAGCGCCAGCGGCGGCGGGAGCCGGCAGCGAACGCCCGGTTGCCGCGGCGCCGGCGGATCCTCCCCTGGTGGCATTCGAGGCGTACATCAGGGGCCTGCTGGCGCAGGCCCCGGCGGCGCAGGTCAAGTTCTTCCACACGGCCCTGCAGGCGGCGCCCGACTACGACGCGGTGCGCGTGGCCCTCTGGCAGGCTCACACGCAGGTCGGTGAATACCGCGCCGCCCTCGAGGCGGTGCGCGGCGTGCCCGACTCGTCGCCGGTGGCGCTCGAGGCGCGGTTCCTGGCGTCCGTGTCGCTCGTGCACGTCGGCGAGTACACCGAGGCGTACAGGGTCCTCAACAGTCTCCGGCCCCGCGCACCATCGGCCATCATCCAGAACAACCTCGGGGTCGTGCGCCTGCGCGCCAGCAGTCTGCCGTCCGACGCCCTGAAGGCCACGGCGTACTTCACGGCCGCGCGCGCGCTGGATCCGCTCGATCCCGACTACGTGTTCAACCTGGGATACGCCTCCTGGCTGGAAGGCGACCCGGAGCTCGCGGCCTCGTGGCTGCGCGAGGCGGTCCGCCTCGGCCCGGGGGACGGCGCCGCGCACGCGCTGCTGGCCACGGTGCTCCAGGCCTCGGGGCAGGCCGCCGAGGCGGGACGCGAACTCTCACTCGCGCAGCGCCTCTCGTCGGCGTACGACACGCTCGACCTGAAAGCGGCGGCGGCGGCGCCGCCGCGCGGAATGGCGCGACTCAAGGACGAGATCGCCCCGCCGCGGTCGGAGCGCGCCGACGCCTCGGTCGAGATGATCGGCCAGAGCGATCAGCGCGACATGGCGATGTTCTATCTCGAGCGCGCCCGGCGGCTGGCCGAGCAGGACAACGATCGCGAGGCCGAAGCGGAAGTGAAGCGGGCGCTCTATCTCGCCCCGTACGATGCCGCGGCGCACCTCCTGCTCGGGCGCATCTGCCTGCGCAGCGGGCGAACCCGTGACGCGATCGAGGCCTTCAAGATCTCACTCTGGAGCAAGGAGACGGCGGCAGCGCACGTCGCGCTGGCCGAGGCCTACCTCGATGCCCACAGTCCCGACCTCGCGCGCGGTGAGGCGGAGCGGGCCCTGGCCATGGAGCCCGAATCCGCCGCCGCCAAGCAGGTGCTCGATCGTGTCAAGCGGGAACCCGGTCCCACCGCCTAACCGGGTATAATCAGCACGCAGACCCCCGAGGAGCGTGCTTACGATGCGACGGCCTACCCGGCACGACCCGCACGGCGGCAGGGTCCGGCGCGTGTTCGCGGCCGGGATGCTGCTGATTAGCTCCGCCGCGCTCGTTCCCATCCTGATCGCGGCCTCCGGTTCTTCAGACCCCGCGGCCCCGGCGCCGCTCGTCCTGGTCGCTCACGTCGACGCCATGATCCACCCGGTGTCGGCCGAGTTCATGATCGGCGCCATCGATCGCGCGGACCGTGAGCATGCGGCGCTGCTCGTGTTCATCCTCGAGACCCCCGGCGGGCTCGTCGATTCGACACGCGCCATCATTACGCGAATGCTGGCCGCCAAGACCCCGGTGGCGGTGTTCGTGGCGCCGTCGGGCGCCCGGGCGGCGTCCGCCGGGTTCCTGCTGACCATTGCGTCGGACATCGCCGTCATGGCGCCAGGCACGCACATCGGTGCGGCGCATCCGGTGTCGGGCCAGGGCGAGAAGATGGACGAGACGATGTCGAAGAAGGCGGCGGCCGACGTGGCGGCCTACGCGCGGACCCTGGCCACGGGGCGGGGACGCAACGTCGGGCTGTCCGAGCAGGCCGTCAACGACAGCCGCGCCTTTACCGAGACCGAGGCCCTCAACGCGTCGCCGGCGCTCGTCGACCTGCTGGCGACCGACGTGCCGGACCTGCTGAAGAAGCTGGACGGCCGCGAGGTGAAGCGCTTTGATGCGGCGCGTGTGGAGACGCTGCATGTCGCCGGCGCGCGCATCGAGACCATCGAGATGTCGCTGCGTCAGCGCGTGCTGGGCACGCTGGCGCACCCGAACATCGCCTACATCCTGTTGAGCCTCGGCGTCCTGGGGCTGACGATCGAACTGTGGTCGCCGGGCGCCGTCCTGCCCGGCGTGGTCGGCGGCATCTGCCTGCTGCTGGCGTTCTTCACGTTCCAGGTGCTGCCGGTGAACTACGCAGGTGTCCTGCTGATCATCTTCGGTCTCGTGCTGCTGGTCCTCGAAATCAAGGTCACCAGCTACGGGGTGCTGGCCGTCGGCGGCATCACGAGCCTGCTGCTCGGTTCGATGATCCTGGTCGACGCGCCCTCCCCGGAATTCCAGGTGAGCCTGACGCTCATCGTGCCGGTGGTGCTGGCCTTGTCGGCCGTCACGCTGTTCCTGGTGCGGCTGGCGGTGCAGTCGCAGCGGCGCCGATCCGTCACGGGCGCGTCAGGCATGCTGGGCGAGACGGGCACGGTGGTGGCAGCCGTTCCGGCCGGTGGAACCGGCCAGGTGCGGGTATCGGGTGAAATCTGGATGGCACGGTCGGCCGGGGCACTGGCCGCGGGCGAAGCCGTGCGCGTGACTGCGGTCAATGGACTCACCATTACGGTGAGCCGGGACGGTGTCGCCAAGGAGCGGCCATCATGATCTTTGAACCCCTCTTGCTGTTCGTGTTCCTTCTCGCGCTCTACCTCGTCAGTTCCATCAAGATCCTCGCGGAGTACGAGCGCGGGGTCATCTTCCGCCTGGGCAAGCTGCTGCCCGAGCCGAAGGGCCCCGGCGTCATCCTCGTGTTCGCGCCCATCGATCGGATCGTGCGCGTCGGCCTGCGCACGGTGGTGATGGACGTGCCGTCGCAGGATGTCATCACGCGCGACAACGTGTCCGTCAAGGTCAACGCGGTCGTCTACTTCCGCGTCATGGACCCGTCGCGGGCGATCGTGCAGGTGGAGAACTATCACTACGCGACGTCGCAGCTGGCGCAGACCACGCTCCGCAGCGTGCTGGGCCAGGTGGACCTCGACGGCCTGCTGTCGGAGCGCGACCGGTTGAACGCGCAGCTGGCGCAGATCCTCGATCAGCACACGGATCCGTGGGGCATCAAGGTGTCGTCGGTCGAAGTCAAGCACGTCGATCTGCCCGAGAACATGCAGCGCGCGATGGCGCGGCAGGCGGAAGCCGAGCGCGAGAAGCGTGCTAAGATCATTCACGCCGCGGGCGAACTCGAAGCATCTGAAAAACTGGCGCAGGCCGCGCACATCATCGCGAGCGGGCCCGAGGCCATGACGCTGCGATATCTGCAGACGCTGACCGAGATCGCGGCAGAGAAGAACTCCACCATCGTCTTCCCGCTGCCGATTGACCTGCTGGGGGCGATGTTCAACCGTAAATAGACGCCTGGCGTCCTTCCGAGACCGCCGAGCATGGCAGACGACAGCACCCGCGGCATCCAGCTGAACGAGAAGCAACTCGTCTTCGTGCTGATGGCTGCCGGTGTGATGTGCGGAGTCGTCTTCCTGTTCGGCGTGCTGGTGGGGCGCAACGTGCAACTGACGCAGGGCAGCTCGTCAGAAGGCACGATGATCAGCGCGCCCCAGGTGGTGTCCGATCCCCAGCCAGCGGGGGACGCGGCATCGGCCAAGCCCGCCGGGGCGGCCGGCGACGAATACTCGTACCCGAAGCGTCTCTCGCAGGCCGAGGTGCCGGCGGAGCAGTTGAAGCCCGCCGCATCGTCCGGCACTGGCGGGGCCGCGCCGCCCGCGCAGCCGGGGCGCTCTGCCGCTCTGCCGGGACAGGGCAGTGAGGGGGGCAGCGGGCCACCGGACGTGCCGGACGAGGCCACGACCGTGAAGGCGCAGCCCGCCACCGACGCCGCCGGTCGGCCACCGGCGGTGAAGCCGCTGCCGGACGCCGCCGCCGGTCGGGGTGGTGAGGCGTCCGCCACCAAGACTGCTGACCAAGGGCCGTTCACGATCCAGATCATGGCGACGCCCAAGCGATCGGAAGCCGACACCGTCGCGAGGAAGCTCAAGGCCAGGGGCTACGAGGCGCGCGTCGTTCTTCCCGAGTCTGGCGACAAGAGCGGCTTCCGCGTGAAGGTCGGCACCTACAAGACGCGCACAGAGGCCGAAGGGGTTGCGACGCGCCTCTCGGCCGAAGGGTACAAGACCTGGGTTACCCGCTAGCACTGGCCTCCGGCGCCCTCCTGGCACTCAGTTTTCCCCGGTACGGCCACCCGGCGGTCGCGTGGCTGGCGCTCGTTCCCCTGCTGTGGGTGCTGCTGCACGATGCCGCCATGCCATGGCGGCGTGCGTTCACGCTGGGACTGGTTTCGGGGGCCGGGTACTTCGGCGGGACCATCTACTGGACGCCGGCCGTGCTCCAGACGTTCGGCGGTCTCGACGTGGTCCTGAGCGTGTGTGCGGGCGCGTTGCTGGTGGCCTACCTGGCGCTGTATCCGGCACTGTTCGCGCTGGTGGTGTCCCGTGCGGTTCGGCAGGCGGGCCCGCAGGGGCTGCTCGTGGCGCCCGCGGTGTGGGTGGCCCTGGAACTGGCGCGGCGGTACGTGCTCGGAGGCTTCCCGTGGGTCCTGCTCGGGACCAGCCAGGCCACCGTGATCCCGGTGGTGCAGACGGCGAGCCTGGTCGGGGTGTACGGCCTTTCCGCGCTGATCGTGCTCGTATCCGCAGCCTGCGTGATCGCGGTGGCCGGGCGCGGGATGCTGCGCGTCGCCGTTCCCGCTGGGTGCGTCCTCCTGGTCGCGGCGCTGGCGGGCTGGGGGGCCTGGCGCGTGGGTGAGGGCACCCTCACGTCGTCCGGCGACGAGATTCGCGTCGCGCTCGTGCAGGGCGACATCCGGCAGGATGTGAAGTGGGACCAGGGGTCGGCCGCACGCAATCTCGACGTGCACCTGCAGCTCACGATGCAGGCTGCCGCACAGGGCGCGCAACTCGTGCTGTGGCCCGAGTCATCGACCCCGTACCCCTTCGAGCGGGACCCCGGCGCGCGCGCGGTGATCACGGAGATTGTCCGCAGCCGGGGCATCTACCTGTTGTTCGGCAGCGATCAGATCGAGGACGGACAGCCGCCGCGCTATTTCAACTCGGCCTTCCTGTTGAGACCGACGGGCGAGGTGGCGGCGGTCTACCGCAAGATGCACCTCGTGCCGTTTGGCGAGTTCATCCCCCTGAAGTCGCTGTTGTTCTTCGTGGCGCCGCTGGTGCAGTCGATGTCCGACTTCTCGCCGGGCGAGCAGGCCGTGGTCATGCCCGTGGCGGGCCACCGGATCTCGACGGCGATTTGCTACGAGGTGGTGTACCCGGACCTGGTGGCCGAGTTCGTGCGCGGCGGCAGCGAACTGCTGACGACGATCACCAACGATGCGTGGTACGGATCCTCGTCGGCGCCGTACCAGCATTTCGAGCAGGCGTCGCTGCGCGCGGTGGAGCAGGGGCGCTACCTGATCCGTGCGGCGAACACCGGCATCAGCGGGATCGTGGACCCGTACGGCAGGGTCGTCCGGTCGTCGAAGATCTTCGAGCGAACGCTGGTCAGCGGGACGGTGCGCTTCATCGACCGGCGCACGGTGTACGGCCGCACGGGCGACGCGTTCGCGTACGCGTGCGCCCTGCTGACGCTGCTGACAATCGCCGCGGCCTGGCGTGGACGGCACGCGTTCGTCCGGTGAATCGGCGCCGACGAACGACGGCGGCGCACGTGCGGCGCCAACCGCGCTACAATCAATCAATCAGGGTCAGACCCTGATTCGCGGCCCGCGTCCCGGTGGACGCGGGCGCTGATGTGAGAATCGCGGGACCGGAACCAGGGTGTGACCCTGAATATCTGCGGGAGATGGCACAGTGGCACTCGAGCTCGACGACCTCGTTCGGCAGTTCCAGGATCTGATGCGGCGGGCAACCGAGCTGCGGAGTTATCTTTGAGGCATCCCGCCCGCGCGATGAAGTTGCCAAGCTTGAACAACTGATTTCCCAGCCCGAATTCTGGAACGACCAGGCCGAGGCGCAGCGGACGCTGCAGCGCCGCAAGCGGCTGCAGGACGAAGTCGACGTCATCGATTCGCTGGCCCGGCAGCAGGAAGACCTCGGCGTGCTCGTGGAGTGGGGCCAGTCTGGTGAGAGCGTCCTCGGGGACCTCGCGGCCGGGCTCGCCAGGCTCGACGCCGACGTCGAGAGCGCGGAGACCAGGCGGATTCTCGGCGGCGAACACGACCGCGCCAACGCCATCATCACGATTCATCCGGGCGCCGGCGGCACCGAGTCCCAGGACTGGGCCGACATGCTGCTGCGCATGTACCTCCGCTGGACGGAGCGGCGGGGGTTCAAGCGCGAAGTGATGGATTATCAGCCGGGCGACGAGGCCGGACTGAAGAGCGCCACGGTGATGGTCAGCGGTGAGTTTGCCTACGGGTTGCTGCTGTCAGAAGCCGGTGTCCATCGGCTGGTCCGCATCTCGCCGTTCGATCAGGCGGCCAGGCGCCACACCTCGTTCGCGTCGGTGTACGTCTGGCCGGAGCTCGACGACGATGTCGAGATCGTGGTCGAGGAGAAGGACATCCGGGTGGACACGTTCTGCGCGAGCGGCCCCGGCGGCCAGGGCGTCAACACGACGTACTCGGCGGTCCGGATCACGCACCTGCCGACCAACGTGGTCGTCTCGTGCCAGAACGAACGGTCGCAGATCCGGAATCGCGATGCCGCGATGAAGGTGCTGAAGTCGCGGCTGTTCGACATGAAGATCCGCGAGCAGCAGGCGAAGCTGGAGAAACTGGGCGGCGAGAAGAAGGACATTGCCTTCGGCAGCCAGATTCGCAGCTACGTCCTGCATCCCTACCAGATGATCAAGGACCACCGGACGAAAGAGCAGGTGGGCGACGTCAATCGCGTGCTCGACGGCGACATCGACGGCTTCATCAAGTCGTACCTGAAGGCCAAGGCTGCCGGCACGCTGGGCCAGGCCACCGCGGCGGACGACTAGGGCCAGGCCCCGCCTTCGGTTCCTCCGCAAACCGGGCTCGACACGCCGGTCAAGTGCATCGCCGCGGGTGTATTCGGTGACGCATGGGGCGCTGCCATCGCTCGCCCCGCGGATGTCCGACCCGTCGATGCACTTGTCGTGACCGGAAGCGGCGCGCTCGCACGGTTTGCTTCGGAATCCGTCAGGCGGGCCCCGTCCGCCGTTATTGCTTCGGGAATCCAATACCCGGCTGGGTGCCGGCGATGAAGGCCTCGGTGATGGCCCCGGCCGTTTCCGCGGCCACCGGGTTGCCCGCCCGATCGACCGCCATGAAGACGATGTTGCCGGGCGGCTCGAAGGTGGGCGGGTTCTTCCGATCGGCCCGGTTGTCGATGTAGAACCGCATCACGTCCATCCAGATCGGCAGCGCCGCCACGGCGCCCGTCTCGCTCGGGCCGAGCGGCTTCTTCTCGTCCAGGCCCACCCAGACCCCCACCGTGATGTTCGGGTCGAATCCCACGAACCACGCGTCGGTGTAGTCGTCCACGGTCCCCGTCTTGCCGCCGAGCGGCCAGTCGAGTTCGGCCGCCTTGGCCCCCGTGCCGCGCTGGACGACGCCCCGCAGCAGGTTGGTCATCACGAACGCCGTGTCGGCGCGGATGCCTTCATTGGGCTGCGGCCGGTGTTCCTCGCTCAACGTGCCGTCGCGTTCCACGATCTTCAGGATCTGGAACGGCTGCATCCGGACGCCCTGGTTGGGGAACGCCGAGTAGGCGCTCGTCACCTCGATCAGCGTGGCTTCGGACGCGCCGAGCGCCGAGGACAGGTAGGGATGGATCGGCGACTGGATGCCGAGCCGCTGTGCATAGCCGATCACCTCGGCCGGCGTCAGCTGGTCCATCATCCGGACCGTGGGCACGTTGCGCGAATCCTCGAGCGTGCGGCGCAGCGTGATGGCGCCCTCGTATTTTCGATCGTAGTTCTGCGGCGCGTACGGCGGCTGTCCAGGCCCGGCGTTGTAGTGCACCGGGCTGTCGTTCAGGATGCTCGCGGCCGTGTAGCCGCGGTCGATGGCGGCCGTGAAGACGAACGGCTTGAAGGCCGACCCGATCTGGCGAGGCGCCTGCACCGCGCGGTTGAACCGGCTGCGGGCGAAGTCCGAC
>Ga0334722_10000682_pt1 | contig 48167 bp, 49 predicted proteins | sample C3_bottom_MG_FD_207210 | JGI IMG/M metagenome (GOLD analysis project Ga0334722, IMG submission 207210) | Sediment microbial communities from Yellowstone Lake, YNP, Wyoming, USA - C3_bottom | ecosystem: Environmental > Aquatic > Freshwater > Lake > Sediment | place: USA: Wyoming | collected...
ATCCGCGCGTATATCGCGCACCGAAACCAGGACCCCCGGCCGTTCGTCTGGACTGCCTCCGTCAAACAGATCCTCACGAAGGTCAGCAGAGCTAACGAAGCGTTAGAATCACTACACTAGCCTCTCCGAGTTGGCACGGACGCGTCTTCGCGAACGGCTACGCGAGGCGCTCCCCAGGAGCGCTGACGGGTCCATTCGCCTCATCGCCCGCGCGTGGGCAGTCAAGGGTGTCCACACGTCGACCGCATCATGACGCCGCGCGGCACGCTCGAGGCTGGCGGCGTCGCCGCGGGACAGGCCATACTCTCGCAACGCCGACCGCGCGATGCGCGCGAGAAGAGGCTGGAATGAACACGATGACCATCCCCGCCGGCCCGCACGAGTTGACGCCAGCGTGGCTCACCGGAGCACTGCGCTCGACCGGAGCGCTGGGAGACGCCGAGGTCACTTCAGTGCAGGCGGCTGTCGTCGGCGAGGGGTCGGGCTTCATCGGTCAGCTCGCACGCGTCGCGCTCACGTACGACCGCGCGGAGCCGGGCGCGCCAGCCTCGCTCATCGGCAAGTTCCCCGGCGCCAGCGAAGGAGGACGGATGATTGGCAACCTGTTCGACTTCTACCACCGCGAGATCCGGTTCTACGAAGAGGTCGCCGATCGCGTCGAGCTGCGCACACCGCGCCGCTACTTCAGCGCCATGGACCGCAACGCGCAGCAGTACATCCTGCTGCTCGAAGACCTGGCGCCCGCGATCGTCGGCGATCACCTCGAAGGCTGTCTGGTGCGTGAGGCTGAGCTGGCAGTGCGCACCATCGCGAAGTTCCACGCTAGCTGGTGGGACAGTCCACAGCTCGACAAGATCGCCGAGTGGATGCCGGCTCTCGACGCGCCGGTTCAGAACCTCGCCCAGGGCGCGTACCAGCAGGCGTGGCAACCGTTTCGGGACAGCTTTGGTGCCGGCCTCTCGCCCCGCATGATCGCGGTTGGCGAGCAGATCGGGCAGAACCTGATCAGGCTGCAGCAGTCGTTCGCCAATGCACCTCTGACGATCAATCACGGCGACTTCCGGCTCGACAACCTGTTCTTCCCGCCGATCGCAGGCGGCGCGCCGATCGCAGTCGCGGACTGGCAGATCTCCACGCGCGGGCGCGGCATCTTCGACATCTCCTACCTGCTCTGCGGCGGCATGGAACCCGAAATCCGGCGCGAGCATGAGCGCGACCTCGTACGCACCTACGCCGACGTGCTCGCGGAGCATGGTGTGACGGACTACCCGTTCGAACAGGCGTGGGAGGAGTACCGCCGCGGCGCCCTCTTTGTGTTGGGGTACGTCGTGATCGCCATCGGGACGCTGGACACCGCGAACGCGCGCGGAGTGTCGTTATTCACCACCTGGCTGCGCCGCGCCGTCGCCGCGATCGAGGAGCTGGACGCCCCGGAGCTGATGCCCGCGTAGGGGTTCAGGTCAGAGGTCGCGGTCGGCGATCAGTTCCGCGATGGACCGGACCGTCCGGTGCGGGCGCACCTCGCCGCCGTCCGGCAGTCCTACTCCTTCGATATCGACCCACACCGCGTGCAGCCCGAGAGCCATAGCCGGCGCGATGTCCGCCTCGACGTTGTCGCCGACCATCCATGCCGCCGCCGGGTCGCAGGCGGTCGCCCGCAGAGCGTGCCGGAACACCCGCTCGTCGGGCTTGCCGCAGCCGAACTCCCCTTCGATGACGATGCACTCGAAAAATCGTGCCAGGCCGAAGCGGTCGACGCTGGCGCGCTGCGCCGCGCCGTTCCCGTTTGTAATAAGAGCCATCGGCACGCCGCGCGCGCGGAAGGCCTCCAGCGTCTCGATCGCCCCCGGATACGGCGCGATACCCGCGAGCCGGCGCGCGCGATAGTCCGCGGCGATGGCGTGCGCGACGTCGCGCTGGTCTCGCCCCAGGTCGCTCAGCGCGTGCTCCACGATCGTGCGGCTCGCTCCATCCAGGTCCATGCGGCCGCGGGCTGATCGCTCCCTGTCGCTCCAGAACCACGTGCGCCGCTCGAAGATCGCCCCGCAAAGCGCGTCGATCTCGCCCTCCGGCGCCCGCACGTGGGCCTCGCACGCGACGCGCCACGTCTCGTCCATCCCCGTCTGCCAGTCGAGGATCGTGCCGTCCATGTCGAAGAAGATCGCCTTCGCGGGCCGCGTCATCGTCCCGGTGCCCCTCCGTACATGCCGTAGACCCGCAGGGCCTCGAACTCGTAGATGAGCCGCTCTTCGTCGCGCATGATCTGGAGGAACTCCTCGATTGTCTTCTCGGAGCCGTACCAGCGAATCCTGCCTGGCGGCGGCTGTGGCTGCATACCGCGCTGCATGACCTGGAAGAGGCGCACGTGCTGCTGCGGCGCGTCCGGCCCATCGAGGATGTTCACACGACACTCAGCGGTGAGCCACCGCCACTCGCTGTCGAAGACGAAGAGTGTGGAACGCGAATCGCGCCGGAGATGCTTCGTCCGTAGCCGTCTCTGCGTGCCCGAGCTCCAGATCTTGCCATCGACGAGCGCGACGCCGATGCGCACCGCGTGCGCCGTGCCATCACGCCGCAGCGTCGTCATGGCGGCGGAGTGATGCGCGTCCAGGAACGCCATGACCGCCTCGTCCATGATGTCACCTCCGATTCGGGCTCATCCGCGCCGCAGCCACGACTCGATCTGGTCGGTGTGCTCGCGGTAGTGCTCGTCGCTGTTGCTGCTCGCCATTTGCCACGTTGGCCAGCCGAATCGCGTCTGATCGGCGAGATCGGCTTCGGACAGCGCACGCACTGAGTCGAGGATCGCTTCGTACGAGCGACGCGACGCCGCGAGGATCTCGCGCCGTGGCAGATCTCTCGCGCGCTCGTACTCGCGGGCGTTCGTGCCGTCGACGTCGCGCACTTCGGGACGTTCCGGCATCCGCCCGTGCGCGACGTCCTCGAGCCAGCTCGCGCAGAGGCGCTCCCACGCCGACACGTGCGCAAGTACGTCCTTCACCGACCAGCCGGCGTCCAGCGCCGGCTGCGTGAGCTGCGCATCGTCGAGCGCGCCGACGAGCGTGTCGAGCGCGGCGCGGTCGCGGCGCATCGCTTCGATCAACTCAGTCTTTTTCACGCCGTGAAGTCCCGCAATGCCATCAGTGGAACCGCCGCCGCCGCGCGAGTTCAGCGCCGACCGGCGGCGGCTTTTCGGGCGCGCCATCCGCCGGCCGGTGCGCTCTCGCCGCGAGCTCAGCCAGCTCTTCCACGAGCGGCACATCGCTCGTCCCGGCGACTGTGATCGTCACCCAGTCCGACGACCGACGGAGTCTAACCCGACCGTCCGCGCTCAGGCGGTCGCGATGCGTTCGGATCACGGCCTTGGTGAGTCGTAGCTCGATTTCATGCTCCGAGCGCCGGTTGCCGATCTGCTTGCCGTTCACCCAGAACGCATCTCCTTCGCCGAAGATGCCGGGACTCTCGATGACACCCGCGATCAGCAGCAATGCCCCGCGTATCCGATCGCGGACGCTGTCCATCGCCTATCGCCTGGCGGCTTTGACGACCGCTCGCTTGCCGCCGTTGGCCGACGGCTTCTTGGCGACAACCTTCTCGGGCTTCCTCTTCCTGGCGGCTTGCGATGTCTCGGTCCCGTTCGCTCGGCCGTTCCGCGAAGCTGGCTTTGCCCCATTCCCACCCGCCGCCCGCGCTCCGACCCTGCCGTTTCGCTTCGCGGCTCGCTTCGCCGCGGCCAGGCGCTCCTTCGGCAGCACTTTGCGCAAGTATTGCCCCGTGAAGCTCTCCGCCACGAGCGCGACGTCCTCCGGGGTGCCGTGCGCCACCAGGCGCCCGCCACGGTCGCCGCCCAGCGGCCCCAGGTCGATGATATGGTCGGCGTTCTTCACGACGTCCATGTGGTGCTCGATCACGACCACGGTGTTGCCCGTATCCACGAGCCGCTGCAGCACGACGAGCAGCGCCCGCGTGTCCTCGAACGACAACCCCGTCGTCGGCTCGTCCAGGATGTACAGCGTCTTCCCGGTCGAGCGCTTCGACAGCTCCGTGGACAGCTTGATGCGCTGGGCCTCGCCGCCGGACACCGTCGTCGCCGGCTGCCCCAGCCGGATGTACCCGAGCCCCACGTCCTGCAACGTCTCCAGCTTGCGCCGGATGTTCGGGTTCACCTGGAAGTAGTCAAGCGCTTCGTCGACGGTCATGTCGAGCACGTCGGCGATGGTCTTCCCCTTGTACGTGATCTCCAGCGCCTCGCGGTTGTAGCGCTTGCCCTTGCACACCTCGCACGGCACCGTCACATCAGGCAGGAAGTGCATCTCGATCTCGATGTAGCCGTCGCCGGTGCACGCTTCGCAGCGGCCGCCCTTCACGTTGAAGGAGAAGCGCCCGGCGGTGTAGCCGCGCAGCCGCGCCTCCGGGACCGAGGCGAACAGCTCCCGTACCGGTGTGAACAGTCCCGTGTACGTCGCGGGGTTCGAGCGCGGCGTCCGGCCGATCGGCGACTGGTCGATGTTCACGACCTTGTCGATGTAGTTGAGCCCGCGCACCGCGGCAACTTTGCCCGGCCGCTCGCGCGAGCCGTACAGGTCCAGCGCCGCCTTCCGGTAGAGCAGGTCGTTGATCAGCGTGCTCTTCCCTGACCCCGACACGCCGGTCACGCAGACGAACTTCCCGAGCGGGATCTCGACGTCGATGTCCTTCAGGTTGTTCTCGCGCGCCCCCTCGATGCGCACCGCGTGGCCGTTGCCCGCGCGCCGCTCGTCCGGCAGTGGCACCTGCCGCCGGCCGCTGAGGTATGCACCCGTCATCGAGCGCTCGGACGCCATGATCGTCTCGATCGTCCCCTGCGCGACCACGTGGCCACCGGCCTCGCCGGCGCCTGGCCCCATGTCGATGATGTGGTCGGCCGCGCGCATCATCGACTCGTCGTGCTCGACGATCAGCACGGTGTTGCCGAGGTCCCGCAGCCGCAGCAGCGTCCGGATCAGCCGCTCATCGTCCACCGGGTGCAGCCCGACACTTGGCTCATCGCAGACGTATAGCACGCCCATCAGGCTCGAGCCGATCTGCGTCGCCAGCCGGATGCGCTGCGCCTCGCCGCCCGACAGCGTCCCCGCCGTCCGGTCGAGCGACAGGTAGTCCAGCCCGACGTCGAACATGAACGTCAGGCGCGCGCGGATCTCCTTGAGGATCTGGCGCGCGATCGTCCGCTCTCGCTCGTTCAGCGGCGTCCGCGGCCCGGCCAGGTGCTCGAACCAGCCGCTCGCCTCGCGCACGTCCATCGCCGTCACTCCGACGATGTTCTTCTCGCCGACCGTGACCGCGAGGCTCTCCGGCTTGAGCCGCGAGCCCTTGCACGCGTTGCACCGCACCGCGGCCATGTACTTCTCGATCTCCGCGCGGATGTAGTCGGAGTCGGTCTCCTTGTAGCGCCGCGAGAGGTTCGGGATCACGCCCTCGAACGTCGTGTCCCAGCGGTTCGTGTGCCCCGACGAGCTGGTGTAGTCGATCGAGATCTTACCGCCCTGGTCGCCGTACAGCACCAGGTCCAGATCCTTCTGCTTCATCTCGCTGACGGGCACCGTCAGCTTGAAGCCGTGCTTCTTCGCCGCCGCCTGCAGGATGCGGAAGTACCACGTGTTCGTCGCGGCGTTGCGTGACCACGGCGCGATCGCGCCCTCTTCGATGGAGACCTCGCGGTCCGGTAGCACCAGCGCCGGGTCGATCTCCATCTTCACGCCGAGCCCCGTGCACTCCGGGCACGCGCCATGGGGGCTGTTGAAGCTGAAGTTACGCGGCGCCAGCTCGCCTACATTCGTGCCGTCGAAGGCGCACGCGTAGTACTCCGAGTAGATCCGCTCGCCCTCGCCCTCGATGTCCACCAGCACGACGCCGCCGCCCAGCTTCAACGCTTGCTCCACGCTGTCCGCCAGCCGGCTTCCGCTCGATGCGCTCCCTTCGCCCTCTCCGCCTTCGGTGATGATCCGGTCGACGACCACCTCGACCGTGTGCTTCTTCTTCTTGTCGAGGTCGATGTCCTCCCCGAGGTCGCGGATCCGTCCGTCGACGCGCACGCGCACGTATCCCGCCCGCCGCGCGTCCTCGAACACGTGCAGGTGTTCGCCCTTCCGGTCGCGGATGATCGGCGCCAGGATCATCAGCTTCTTCCCGGCCTCGATGCCGAGGATCGCGTCGACGATCTGCTGCACGGTCTGCCGCTCGATCGGGCGCCCGCACTTCGGGCAGTGGGGCGTGCCGGCGCGCGCGTAGAGCAGCCGCAGATAGTCGTAGATCTCCGTGACGGTACCGACGGTCGAGCGCGGGTTCTTGCTCGCGCCCTTCTGGTCGATCGAGATGGCCGGCGAGAGCCCCTCGATGTAGTCGACGTCTGGTTTCTCCATCTGGCCGAGGAACTGGCGGGCGTAGGCGGAGAGAGACTCCACATAACGCCGCTGTCCTTCCGCATAGATCGTGTCGAACGCCAGCGACGACTTCCCCGACCCCGAGAGCCCCGTGATCACGACGAGCTTGTCGCGCGGGATCGTGACGTCGATGTCCTTCAGGTTATGTTCGCGGGCGCCTTTGACGATGATCGCGTCCAGGGGCATCGGCTGCACCCTCCGGGTCGGGCTCTCGGAAGTCAGAGGCAGGAGGTCGGGGAGTGCGCGCCACCGCTGCCCGAAAACGACTCCAGCGGGCTCATTCTAGCACGCGTGTTCGTGGGAGCTATCGCCTGCTGACGCCCGCTGTCAGGAGTCCGTAACAGCACCGCAGTCGTCGGCGGAGACGGCGAGGATGTCTGCGACCGCCCAGTCAACGAATGCTGCGTCCGCGGCGTGGGGTGCGGGCTTGGCGTAGAAGAGGATGCAATGAGTGTTATCCGCCGCCATGGTGTGTAGCGAGAAGTCGTGCGGCTCGATCTGCGCGGACCAGCCGTGGTCGACGAAAGCATCCCTGAGGGTTAACAACACCGCGTCGTTCGAGTGAGGCCCATCGAGTCGCATTTCTCCGCACGCGCCACCTGCGGTTGAGGCGCACGGGACGGTGTTCACGCTTTCCACGCCGGGCACTAGCACCCACGCAGGAACAGTCGCATCGCTCGCGGAGCCGAGGCCGGTCCACCTCGCCACAGAGCCGAAATAGAATACGGGTAGTGCGAATACAGTCGCGGTGACCAGCGCAACGGCAATGCGGTGCCAACCCACCCGAGACGACCTGTCCTTACTGCGGGGAGCCCCGACGCCAGGCGAATTAACGTTGGCCACCGGCGGAGAGTTGCATCGCTGCCGTCTGCTATGGCGTCCGTCGCAGGTTGGAAGGTGCTTGGCGTCGGCTGGGGTTCTCACGGCCCTCGCTCAGATCTCCAGCACGTTGCCGTCGGGGTCCGCGAAGCGCGCGAACGGGACGTCCGGCGCGTGCTCGCCGCGCTCGATGATCCGCCCGCCCGCCGCCTCCACGTCGCGCACCGCCGCGTCGTGCTGCACCTCGTGGTCGACGTGGAAGCCGATGTTCTGCGGCCCGCTGCCGGCGTGCTCCGGGTCCAGCAGCAGCCCGAGCGCGGAGTCCGTGCCCGGCAGCCCAACGAACACGATCTGGGGCGCCCGGAACACCTCCTTGAGCCCGAAGGCGTCGGCGTAGAACTTCACCGCCCGGTCCAGGTCCCGCACCGGGACGATGTAGCTGAGTGCCGTGATACGCGCCATCTTGCCTCCATTCGGGAAAGCCGAAGTCTAGCACCAGTCCACCGGGTGCGCGTCGTCGCGCCTCCACCATCGACGTTTCCGTTCCCTCCGCGGCGCCGACATCAGCCGGGTGCCTCCGGCGTCACAACGCCTTCGCCATCACCAGCGCCGCCGGGTCGTTCCACGTCCTGAGCGCGAACTCGCGCAGCGGCACGAAGCCCAGCGCCCGGTAGAACGCGCGCGTGCCCGCGTAGCCATCCTCCACGCCTGGCTCAGGGACAGATGGCCCCAGCGTCAGCACGAACAGCATCTCGACGCCCTCTGTCCCGAGCGCCCGCACCGCCTCCGCCACCAGGCGACGCCCGATGCCGCCGCGACGATGCTCGGCGTGGACCGCCAGCCACGTGATCTCCGCGCTCGCCGGATCGTGCTGCTCCAGCGTGATGAACCCTGCCACGTCTCCGTCGCTCGTCGCCACGAAGCCCCGCTGCGACCGCACCGCCTCGGCGCAGACGCGGACCCCGTCCGGGTCGCCGAAAAAGTACGGCAGGCTCGCGATCACCGCGTCGCACGCAGGCGCATCGCCGACCGTGAGCGCGCGGAGCTCGACTCTACGCACGCTCGTCGCTACCCGCGTGCCCGACGGTCGCCTCGATCAGCCCAGACGGCGGCGGCGAGCGATGCGACAGCCGCTTCGCCCACGCCGTGCCGATCGCCGCCACCTCCTTGGCGTCCAACCATCGCGCATCGGTGATCTCGATGCCATGGCGTGCGTACGCCGGTGCGAGCGTGCCGCGAACGTAGGTAGGCGTCACCTCCGGCAGATCTCGCACCTCTATCGGCACCGGATCGTCGAAGATCCGCGTGTTCAGCACGATCCGCAGTGCTGCGCCCGGCGCAGCGAACGACGCCAGCGCTCCCAGCACATCGTCATCTCCCAGGATGATCCCGCGCATCAGGCTCCCCCATGGCAGCGTGACGAAGATCTCGTCCGCGATGCCCCGCAGTTCCTCGGGCGGCCGCTCGATGCTCGCGACGGCGTACAGCACGTTCGCCAGGCCGCCCCGACCAGGTTTGCGCGCGGCCTTTGCCGACATCTCGCGCAGGTTCTCCGCCACAGGGTCCATGCCGATGACGAAGCGCTTGGGGTGCTGTTCGGCGTAGCGGTACGCCCACCGTCCGTCGCCGGCGCCCATGTCGAGCGTCACGCCGGCATAGGGTGCGCTCAGCCGGCGCACCTCGGCTGAGGCGATCTGCTCCGTCTTCTTGCCACGCGCGATGATCATCGCGGCATTGTCGCAGCTCCGTGCAACCGTTGCGTCGCGCAGCACAGGCGCACCCGAGGTGCACGCTCCACGAGAGATTCGAACACCACGCGGCGCCCTCGCGTCCTCTCAGTCCGTGAAACCCGTGGTTCCCGTGCCTACGCCGTCGCGGCGCCGGCCTTCTGCGCGATCGCGGCGAACGCCGACGGCTCGCGGACCGCCAGGTCCGCGAGGATCTTGCGGTCGATCGCGATGCCGGCCTTGTTGAGCCCGTCGATCAGCCGGCTATACGTCGTGCCGTTGATCCGCGCCGCCGCGTTGATGCGGGCGATCCACAGCTTGCGGAAGTCGCCCTTCCGCTCGCGCCGGTGGCGATACGCGTAGTCCAGCGAGTGCAGCACCGACTCGTTCGCGCGCCGGAACACGCGATGGCGCTGGCCCTTGTGGCCAGCCGCCATGCCGATGATCTTCTTGTGCCTCGCCCGGGCGGTGACGCCCCGCTTCACTCGTGCCATTTTTACACCTGCGTACTTCCGCGAGCCAAGGCCCGCACGTGACCTAACATCCCCGCGACGAGAGGGCCCGTCGAGGCCCTCCACAACCTACAACCTGCTACCTGCGCGCGTCCCTCAGCGCTTTGCGTACGGCATCAGCTTCCGCAGCGTCCGCTGCGCCGGCCGGCTCACGACGAACATCTCGTCCCCGGCGGCATTCGCGGCGTTGGACTTCCGCGTCTTGCGGTGGCTGATGCTCCCCTTGCGGCGTGTAAACTTGCCGGTGCCCGTCACCTTGAACCGCCGGGCCGCGCCGCGGTGCGTCTTCATCTTCGGCATCGTCGTATTCCTCTTACGTTTCGGCCGTCGCGGGCTCCGGCGCCGGACCATCGACACCGGCCGACTTCATCGCCGCGGCCATGGCCGACTCGCCCGTCGCGTCGGTCGCGGTTCCCCGCGGCTTCGGCTCGCGCGGTACCTTCGGCTTCTGCACCTGCTTCGCCGGTACGGGCGCCAGGTACATGTTCATGAAACGGCCTTCCATGGAAGGCTGCCGCTCCATGACCGCATCCTCCTTGAGATTACCGGCCACGCGCAGTAACAATTCGCGGCCGATCTCCGGATGGGTGATCTCGCGCCCGCGGAACATTACCGAAACCTTCACCTTGTCGCCACCGTCGAGCAGCTTCTTGACCACCTTGGTCTTGAAGTCGATGTCGTGCGCGCCGATCTTCGGCTTGAACCGCACTTCGCGTAGCGCCGACTGCTTTTGGTGCTTGTGCGCCTCGCGTTCTTTCTTCGCCTGCTCGTACTTGAACTTGCCGTAGTCCAGGATGCGGCAGACGGGCGGGTTGGCGTTCGGCGCCACCTCGACCAGATCGAGGCCGCGTTCGCGTGCCATATCCAGTGCCTGTTGAATGGAGATCACGCCCAGCTTCTGCCCCTCATCGTCGATGATCAGGACTTCGCGGACGCGGATGCGGTCGTTGATGCGGAGATCTCTGGCTATAAGGGGCCCCTCGTCACGAGCCGGCGTGGGTCATGCGATTCTCGATTGGAGCCTCAATATAAGTGATCGGCTCGAAGACCTGCAATGTGCCGCGGGCCAGCCTGGGACGACATCGCCACTCTCCCCCGTGGGCGCACCGCCCTCCGCCCCTGTTCGCGGACGCCGAACCGTGCCCTCATACCACGACCAGCAGCGGCGTACCCTGGTCGACGCGTTGCCCGACGCTCACGTACACGGCCTTCACCGTCCCGGCACGCCTCGCGTGCAGCTCGTTCTGCATCTTCATCGCTTCAACGATGATCAACACCTGCCCCTCCGCCGCCTCGTCGTCCGCCTGCACGTTGATCTCGCGCACCACGCCCGCCATCGGCGACTTCAGTACCCACTCCCCGCCGGTGTCCACTTCGAACGAATCGCCGCCGCGTCCTCCGCTCCGGCTCCCGGTCTGGGTGCCGACCGCGATCGTTTCGCCGCCGACGCTGACGTGATAGCCCGTCGGGCCTTCCTCGGCGAACACGTCGTAGGTCTTGCCGTCAATGATCAGCGAGTACCGCGCCGAGTCGTTGATCCGCCTCAGGCTGACATTGCAGGCGGCGCCATCGAGTGTCACGCGGTAGCCTTCGCCGCGGTCAGGCTCGACTTCGACGTCGCGCGCTTCCTCGCCGAGCCTTAGCCTGTACTTCGCCGCCATCGGTTCCCTTGCTGGGCGACGCCCGAACGCGCCGTCAGCTCCCGCGTGCGCCCGGCCTCCTGCCAGCCGCTGTTCGCGCCGTTCAGCACCGCCGGCTGTGCGCCGTTGCGGACGCGCCGCTCGTGCGACATGACCGCGGCGACCAGCAGCGCCACGCGTCCGTTGTCGCCGTCCCCACCCGGTTCCGCCATCTTGAATTCGTTGTCCAGGAACCCGGTGTGCACCTCGCCCGCGACGAAGCGCGGATCGTCAAGGAGCTGAAGGTGAAACGCGATGTTCGTCTTCACGCCGACCACGATGTACTCGCGCAGGGCGCGCTTCATTCGCTCGATCGTCTGCTGGCGATCCTGGCCCCAGGTGATCAGTTTCGCCAGCATCGGGTCGTAGAAGTACGGGATCTCGATCCCGGAGAAGATCGAGCTGTCGACGCGCACGCCCGGACCGCTCGGCTCGCTCACGAAATCGATTCGCCCGAGAGACGGGAGGTAGTTGTTGTACGGGTCCTCGGCTGCGATGCGGCACTCCATTGCCGCGCCGCGCAGCACGACGTCGTCCTGAATGAAGCCCAGCGGTTCGCCGGCAGCGATCCGGATCTGGTCACGCACCAGGTCGCGACCGGTGAGCATCTCCGTCACCGGGTGCTCTACCTGCAACCGCGTGTTTACCTCGAGAAAGAAGAACTCGTTAGTCGATGGGTCGAACAGAAACTCCACCGTGCCCGCGTTGTAGTAGCCCGCTGCTTTAGCCGCGGCGACGCCCGCCGCCATCATCCGCCCCCGCGTCGCCTCGTCAATCACCGTCGACGGAGACTCCTCGAGCAGCTTCTGATGGCGCCGCTGCACCGAGCATTCACGCTCGCCCAGCGCCACGGCGTTCCCGTGCTGGTCGGCGAGCACCTGGATCTCCACGTGCCGCACGGGCGACAGGTACCGCTCCAGGAAGACACCGCCGTCGCCGAACGCTGACTGCGCCTCGCTTGAGGCGACCCGCACCGCGTTTTCGATCTCGCCCTGTTCACGCACGAGGCGGATGCCCTTGCCGCCGCCTCCAGCGGACGCCTTGATCAACAGCGGGAACCCGACGCTCGGCGCGGCGCGTAGCGCCTCGTCCGGCTTGACGCGCCCCTCCGTGCCCGGCACCACCGGTACGCCCGCCGCGATCATCGTCCGCCGTGCGCTGACCTTGTCACCGAGGAGCCGCACCGATTCCGGGTTCGGCCCGATGAAGGTGATGCCGCTGCCGGCGCAGGCCTCCGCGAACTCCGTCCGCTCGCTGAGAAACCCGTACCCGGGGTGTATAGCGTCGACGCCAGCCCGCCTCGCAACGTCGACGATTTTTGTGTAGTTGAGATAGCTCTCCAGCGGCGGTCCTTCGCCGATGTGATACGACTCGTCCGCATAGCGCACGTGGAGCATGTTGCGGTCGACCGTCGAGTACACGCCAACGGTCGCGATCCCCATCTCGCGGCACGTGCGCATGACACGAAGCGCGATCTCTCCGCGATTCGCGACGAGGATCTTCTTGAACACGCGTCTCTCCCGACTCGTTGAGGCGTCATCTTCTATCACAGATTCGGCGCTCGGAGTAGCGCGCCGCGCTGCGCCCGCGGCTCAGAGCGGCCAGCGGCGGCTCACCACCACGTCGATCCCGCCCGTCGCCTTCTGCACTTCCACATGCGTGCTTCCGCCCGTGCGCCGGTACTGCAGGGTGACATGTCCCGTCCCCACGCGCAGCCCACGTACCTGTACCGAGTTGAGCCAGTAGGGCAGCTTTGGGTTGACTACCCGCAGCCGCCGCTCGGGCGCTTCCGCCTTGAGGCCGAGGATCGCCTGGGTGAGCAACGGGAACGCGCCGGCAGCCCATGATTGCGGGCGGCACGCGACCGGATACGGTACCGGCGTGTTGTGCGCCGACCGCGTCTCCCCTCCGAACAGTTCCGGGAGCCGGAAGTACGGGAACGCAGCCGCCGCGTCGAAGAGCGCCGTCGCGACCTCGTTCAGTTCGTCCTCGTAGCCGTACATCTTGAAGCCCATGCCGGCGATGCTGTTGTCGTGTGGCCACACCGAGCCCACGTGATAGCCGATCGGGTTGAAGCGTGGATTGCCCGCCGTCAGGGTGCGGATCCCCCAGCCGCTGAACACGTCGTTTTCCATGAGCCGTGCCACGACCGGCTGCGCCCGCGCCGAGTCGATGAGCCCGCTCCACAGGCAATGCGCCGGATTGGACGCGACGCTTGCCACTGGCGCACGCGCGCCGTCGAGCGCCATCGCGAAGAACCGCTTGTCCTCGAGCCAGAACTGCTCGCCAAACTTGCGCCGGAGGCTCTCGGACCGGGCGGCGAGCGTCGCCGCGAGCGCGCTCTCGCCTAGCCGCTCCATGATGGGCGCCAGCCGGTGCCCGGCCGCGTACGCGTATCCTTGCGCTTCGACCAGCGTGATCGGCGCTTGCGCAAGCGTGCCATTCTCGTGGACGACCGCGTCCGACGAATCCTTCCAGCCCTGGTTGATCAACCCCTTGGCGGACCGCTTCTCGTACGAGAGGAATCCGTCACCCGCGATGTCCCCGTACGCATCCATCCAAGCGAACGCTGACCGGATCGCCGGCAGCAGCTCTTTGACGAGTTTCAGGTCGGCGGACCACGCGTAGTACTCGGCGATGAGCATCAGGAACAACGGCGTCGAATCGATGCTGCCGTAGTAGGGACCGTACGGCAGTTCCCCGGCACGCGACAATTCGTCCAGGCGCCGCTCGTGCAGGATCTTCCCGGGCTCCTCGTCGTGCGTCAGGTCGATGGTGCTGCCCTGGTATCTGGCGAGCAGCCGCAGCACGCTCCTGGCCAGTTCCGGCCGGTAGGCGAGCATCTGCATCGAGAGGATGCAGCTGTCTCGTCCGAACAGCGCATCGAACCACGGTGTCCCGGCCGCCGGATAGCCGGCGCCGTCGTCGCCTTCGCACCACAGCATCCGGACATCGTGCAGCGATCGTGTGATGACGCGGTTGAAGAACTCGTTGTCGGTGAAGACCTGCGTGCATTCGGCGGTCCACCGCTCGTACTGCTCCGCGACGATGTCGAAGCGCGTCATTGGCGTCGGCGCTCGCTCGTGTGCATCGAGCGCGATGCCGATCCGGATCGTCGCTGCCTCGCGTCGCTGCAGCCGGATCCGGAACATCGCCGAGGACGCGTCGAGGGCGTCGGGCTTCGTGTCGAAATCGATCACGGTCACGCGCTCGCGTTCGTCGATCCCCGTATAGCGATAGTGAATGCTGCGCTCCCCGACCGATGGTTCGTGATGCGTGCCGGCGCGCTCGCGCTCGTAGCCGCGTACGTCGAAGATGTCGGCGAAGTCCGCCTCGAAGTCATAGAGCACGCTCAGCGTCACCGGGAACGGGTTGAAGTTCGTCACCCGGAGGCGTTCCTCGACGATGTCGGCGATGACCCGTTGACGTCGAATCTCGATGCTCCCGCGCGCGATCCTGCGCCCTTCTTCGGAGGTGATCGTCGGGTTCGTCATGACCTGCTCCATCGCGTAGCCCAGCTCTGCGGTGGAGAGGAGGAGCACCGGCATCATGCCGTTGAGGCTGAAGCGGTAGCCCGAGAGGTGGCGCGTGTCCGCGTGGTAGATGCCGAACCCCTGGTCATTGCCGGGATTCACATTTCCGTCGGGGTCCGTCAGTAGGAACGCCGCCCGCTCGCGTATGACGAGGGCATCGCGGATATCCTCGATGCCCATTGGCTCGCCTTCGGGCAGGGCAAACCACTCCTCTTCCGGTGCCGGGGTGGGATTGGCGGTAATATCCGCGCTCCTCGTCAGGGGCTGCTGCCAGCCCTCCTCGTTGCCACCGGCCGCGCCTCCACGCGCAGCCGGTTCTCGACATCGGTCACGCGGTCATGCCAGCGGACGAGGTCCTCGATCGCCTCGCCCTGGCTCGTCGATGAGACCCGGCCTGACAGCGACGCCACCCCCGACCTGTATTGTACTTCGATCGTCCCCGGCGCCACGTTCATCGCTCGCTGGATGTACGCCTCGAGCGCGGCTGCGACCTCGTCGTCCGGTACCTCCGGCGCGTCGACCTCCAGCTGGTTCACCACACGCGCCGCACGGGACGCCGCCCACGCGGACTGCTCAATCCGGTGACGCTCGCCGTCGTCGCGCGCGCGTCCCTTGAGCACGATGACGCCGCCGTTGGTGGTGACCGTAACCCGCTCGAGCGCCCCTTCTCCCAGGTCGTCAGCGATGGCGCTGAGCACCTCATCGGCAAGGTGCGCTTCGTCCGCGAAGGCCATCTGCGCCACGCGTATCTCGTTCTCGATGCAGGACTCCGGGGCGACCGCAGCCGCAAGCTGCGCCGCGCGCCGCTTCTTGTCGTAACAGCCGGCCACACCGCGCAGGTAGATACAGCCGGAAATCACTTCTACCGATACCTGGTCCAGGCGCTCGCGCCGGAGCGCCACGCCGATCCGTGCCGCTACACTCGCCGGACTCTCATGCGCATTCATGCGACTGCGCCTTCCTCTGTAGCCGGTACGAGCGGTCGCTCCGCGCCCGCTTGATGCGTCACCGGGCGCGCTCGCCGGTCGAGCATCTCTTCGTACACCCTGATATACGACGCAGCCATGATGGGCGCCGAGAAGTTCGCACGCACGTGCTCGCGGCACGCGCGTGCGTCGATCGTGTGCGACATCTCGACTGCTTCCGCCATCTCGTCAACGGTATCGACGACGAAGCCCGTCGTACCGTGTCGGATCAACTCCTGAGCGCTCCCTCGCCTGAACGCGACGACCGGCGTGCCGCACGCCATCGCTTCCGGCATCACCAGCCCGAACGGTTCCTCCCAGCACAGGGGCATCAGCACACAGCGAGCGTTCCGGTAGAGCTCGCGCTTCTCGCGCGCGTCCGCCTCGCCGAAGAATACGATCTGTTCGCCATCGATGAGCTCGCGCATAACCTCGTCGAAGTAGCGCTCGTCGAAGCGGTCGACCTTGCCGGCGAGGATGAGACGCCGGCCCGTCCGTTTCGCCACTTCGACCGCGACGTGCGGACCCTTCTCGGGCGCCACGCGACTGAGAAACAGCAGGTCGTCGCCCTTCTCCTCTTGGAACGGGAACGAATTCACGTCGATCGCGTTGTACACGTGACCCATGAACCGCGAGCGAGCCTGCGGGTCGCGCACAGGCCTCTCCTGCGACCTGCTGATCGTGTTGTAGGCGCCCTGGTAGCGGTCCCAGATGAACTGCGTGTCCGGCGTCACCAGGCAGTGCATGGTCGTCAGCATCGGCGTCCGCACCAGGTGCGACATCGCCATGGCCAGCTCCCCGGCGTGGTTGTGGATGATGTCAAAGTTGTTGCTTTGTTTCAGCGACAGCGCGATATGCGCCCAGTCGTAGGGGTTCCTGTCCGTCAGGTCATCGGCCCGCCGCAAGCTGCGCTCGAACACGGCCAGGTGGCGTGCCGCGGTCGTCGAGTCGCCGGAAGCCGCCAGCGTCACTTCGTGTCCGCGAGCGACCAGTTCTTCCGTCAGGAGGCTCACGACGGCTTCGGTTCCGCCGTACGCCGGCGGCGGCACCGACTCCCAGAGCGGGGCGAGTTGCAGGATGCGCATGGATCAACTCCGACGGGAGCGACGCCGCGCGCCGGGCGGGACGGCCGGAGTCAGCGCGGCGAAGCACGGGCGCCCGAAGGCGCAAGGTTCGCGGACCGAAGGACGAATCTGCCGCAAGCCGCTAGGTGTGGCTCGCTTATCGTTCATACCACTGTTTGGCCTCTCTTTCAACCGGCCGACAGAATTGCGCTTCCGCGAATCCTTCGGCCTGTCCCACTTCGGGAGCGATTGCGGTGCCGTGACGGTCCGGGCGGGCCGATCCCGGCTCGCTTCACCCTCGACATAACGTCGATCACCCCGAACGCAGCGAGGGTACGCGTCGATACACTGGTCGCGTGGACCGGTACGTGCATGACGCCGTCCTGGATATGCAGTCCGCGCGGACGGCGCTGCTTGCTGCAGTCGACGAAGTGCAGCCCGGTGATTGGCAGCGCTACACCCCCTACGGTCCCCGCACGCTCCACGACGTGCTCGCACACCTGGCGGCCGCCGACCACGCGTGGGCTCTCGCCGCGCGAGGCCTGCTGAAAGGCGAGGCCGAACAGCCGGCCCTGCTCAGCCCTCACAAAGCCATGGCCGTTCGCGCTCGTTCCGACGATCGGCGGCGGCGGCTCGCCCCGGAAACGCTCGTCGAGGAGATGCACGTGCGCCGAAGGCTGCTGCTAAGTCTCTACGAATTGCTGGAGCCGCGCCACCTCGCTCTCGTGCTGCCATCGTTCGGGGAACGCCACAACTCGGTCCGCGAGCGAATCTGGCTGGGCTATCATGACCGCCTCCACGCGGACGACATCCGTCGTACGCTGCGGATGCGCTGGCATCCGCCGAAGCTTGGACTACTCTCGCAGCTCCAGCCGGCCGCCGCCGCTCTCGCGCCGGCACCTACGCTCTACGTAATCTACAGCGTCGATCCGGTGTTCTGGGAGCGGCCGTCGCCGGTACCCGGCTGGTCGTACCGCGCACTGCTGGCCCACATCGCGACGGGCGACTGGGTGCTGCAGGCGCACCTCCGCCATATTCTCGAGCGCGGCTCCGTGGCCGACTGGCCGGACGTCGCTGCCGGAAACGCAGCCCGTCTCGCCGAGCGGCGCCTCTCCACCGAGAAGAAGCTGGTCGAGGAATATCTGTCGATGCGCCACGAGACGTTGCGTCTCATGTCCGGTCTGACCCCGCGCCACCTCGAGCTCGAGATTGAGCTGTGGTTCGAGCCGCCCGGCTCCCGTCGCCGCACCGTGCTCGACTACCTCGTCGCGTTCCGTTCGCACGACGAGCAGCACCGCGAGCAACTGCGGCCAGCTATGCGCTATGCGCGCTAGGAGCGAGCATGCCCCTCTTTCGCCGCGTGTCGAAGCCTGTCGCGCCGCCGTCGTTTGATCTGCCCAACGGCGAAGAGGTGGAGCGCGGTCTGTCCGCGTCGCTGCTGCGGGAACGCTCTCTGCTGAAGGGCCGCCTGTACATGACGAACCGCCGGCTCCTGTTCGAAGCCGACAGGGGCGAAGCACGGTGGCTTTCCGTGCCCTACGACGAAGTCCGCTCCGCCGGCCTGTACCGCTGGACGCACGCGACCATCTCGTCGCCGCGCGGCGGTAACCGCTGCCTGGTCATCGAGACAACGAAAGACGAGCAGGTCTGGCTCGACTTCGCGCAGCGAGACGAAGACGCCTGGTTGCCGCTCGTGAAGCAGCACGCGCAAGACGCCAGCGCCGCTCCTCCCACGGACGCCTAGCGTCGTCTCACGCGTCGGTTCCGGCCCGGGGTATGTTTGCGCCGCTAGCCGGCGTTCGCCCGTCAGTATCGCCGTTCGCCGGGGGGACTCGCGTCCGCTGCTCGCTCCCGCGCCGTCGCCTCCGCGCGGTAGCGCCCGATCGCTGACCGCAGCGCCTCCTCCGCATCGATGCCGCGCTCGCGGGCGAGGCCGGCGATTGAGAACAATGCCTCGCCCAGTCCCGCTGCGTCCAGCTCGATGCTCCCGGGTCCCAGCGCGCGCATCGCCGCTGCACGGTCGCGGGGTGGCGCGATGCCGGCCTTTTCCGCCCGTCCCTGCACAGATTGGGCCTGCGCCAGCGCCGGGAGGGAAGCCGGCACCGCAGCCAGGACCGGCTGATCGCCGCGCTCGTCCTGTTTCAGCGCTTCCCAGTTCTGTAGTACTTCCTCGGCATCGGCGACGACAGCGTCGCCGAACACGTGGGGGTGCCGCCGGATGAGCTTCGACGCGATCCCGGCGATCACGTCTTCGATAGCGAACGCCCCCTCGTCTTCGGCGATCTGTGCGTGCAGGAGCACCTGCATCATCAAGTCCCCGAATTCCTCCGCCATGCGATGCGGATCGCCCTCGTCGAGCGCCTCTAACGCCTCGTACGCCTCCTCGATGAGGTACCGCTTGAGGGACGCGTGCGTCTGCTTCAAGTCCCACGGGCAACCGCCCTCCGGCGCGCGCAACCTCGCGACGACCCGGCGCAGCCCCTCGAAGCTGCGGACGTCCTGTTCGGGCGCGACTGCCGGGACGTAGATGGAGGTCAGGTGATCGAACAGCGATGGATCGTGGTCGAGCTCGGATAACGGCGCGTCCGTGCGCCGTGCTTCGACGGTTCCGGCCCGCGAAACAATCTGGACCGTGTGCTCGGCCGGGTACGCCTCGAGCAGCGCCAGCTTCGCGAGCGATGCAGCCCGCGCGCCGTGGACCTGGCCGATCAGCACGGGACGCTGAGGGATGAGCCCGCGGCCCCGGGGATCGAGCGCGAGCGCGTCAAGGAGCAGCAGCCCTTCGGCGAGCGGATCCAGGCCCAGGAGCGCGCAAGAGGCGTCGAGGAAGCTCAGGCCTGGAACGATGCGGACGCCGATCGACGCCTCGCCCGCCCTCGCAAGCAGCACTTGCACGGTCGCCTCCCCGAAAAGCGGATGTCCCGGGACCGCGTAGACCACGCCCGCCGGGCCTCTCGCCCGCTCCCACACCGCGTCCGTTATCCGCCGGTAGACGTCGTCGAAGGAAGTTGCCTCTTCATACACCGAGTCGAATGAGCGGTATGCCGGTCCGGGCGGCAGCGCCGCGACCGCCGGATGCCGCGCCGTACGCAGCCACACCTCGTTCGCGCCGGCGAGCGCATCGCTCGCTTCGTACGTCAGCAGCGACGCGTCGCCCGGGCCGAGCCCCACGATCGTCAGCGAAGGTGCCACGCACCCAGTATTCACGCCGGTCGGCGCTTGCGGAAGCGCGACGAAGCCGGGGACCAGCCTTCAGATCCATCCGGCCCGGCCGAGCGTAGATACAGGGAACGAGCCAACCCGTCCCCTGCGCTTGATGAAAAGCCGGCGCCTCCCCGCCATCGAGGGCGCCGGCTTCTCACGTCCCGCCAGCTCACTGCTTGCTCCTACCGACCGCGTCACGAACACTGCGCCGGACGGTCATCCCGTGCGAGGAGAGGCGATGGACTGGTTCGCGATGGCTGACCGCGCGCTGCGCGGCGACCCGCCGACGGTTGAGCAATCCCATGCGCTGCTCCAGGCCGGCGACGATGAAATCCCGGCGATCGTCGCCGCGGCCCACCGCCTGCGCCACCGGTTCTTCGGGAACACCGTTAAGGTGAATTTCCTCGTCAACATCAAGAGCGGCATCTGCCCGGAGGACTGCCACTACTGCTCGCAGTCCAGGCTGTCCAGGGCGCCGATCGACAAATACCCGCTGCTCGACGGCTCCGATATTCTCGCTTCCGCCGTACGGGGCCACGAGTTCGGCGCCCGCCGGATCTGTCTCGTTGCCTCCGGCCGCGGGCCCAGCGACACCGACATCGCCCACATTTCGCGCGCCGTACGCCACGTGCGACGAACGCTCCCCGACGCCGAGATATGCGCCTGCCTCGGCCTGCTGCAGCCGGAGCAGGCGCGGGAGCTGCGCGAGGCGGGCGTGTATGCCTACAACCACAACCTCAACACGAGCGAGGGCTTCTACGGAGAAATCTGCGGGACCCACACGTATGCCGACCGCGTCGCTACCGTCCAGGTGGTGAAGCAGAGCGGGCTCTCGCCGTGCTGCGGCGCACTATTCGGCATGGGCGAGAACGATGAGGACATCATCGAGGTGGCGCAGTCGCTGGGCCGCATTGGCGTCGACTCGATCCCGGTGAACTTCCTGATCCCCGTGCCCGGCACGCCCCTCGAGGGCCGCTGGTCGCTGACGCCAGGGCGTTGTCTGAAGATCCTCGCGCTGATGCGCATCACGAACCCAGGAAGTGAACTTCGTATCGCCGGCGGTCGCGAGCATCACTTGCGCTCACTGCAACCCATGGCCCTGTTGGTCGCCAACTCGATCTTCATCGGCGACTACCTCACCGCCAAGGGCCAACGGCCGGAGGACGATCTGGCGATGATTCGTGACCTGGGGTTCCAGATACTCGGGCAGCGCGACGGTACCGCGGGGGACGTCGCGCCGCCCGCAGCGGTGGCGCTGAAGTCTCGCGCCGAGCGCCTGGGTCCGGAACCGGGAGCCGCCACGGTCCGCTGAGTCCGCGTCGGGCAGCTGGCAGTCGTCGACGGTGCCGTCGGTCGGTCGCCCGAAAGCAGGAGGCACATGCGCCAGTCCGGACCGATGCTTGTCCCGCTCGATGGCTCTGAGCTCGCCGAGGGCGCGCTGCCGTACGCGGTCGCGCTCGCAGATGCACTCCACGAGCGAATTGTCCTCCTGTCGGCGTGGGAGGGCCCCGGTGACGAACTAGCGGGCCACTTCCCGGAGCTCGAATCGGAGCTTCGGCAGAAAGCCGGTGAGTACTTCTCCGAATACCTCGCCGGCGTTCGCGCACGCCTCGGCGGCGGCGATCGCGTGGCGGTCGAGATCGTTCAAGGACCCGCGGCACCGGCCATTCTCGACGCCGTGGCGAAGCTCGAGGCGCGCATGCTCGTCATCGCGACCCATGGGCGGTCCGGGTTCGGCCGCTGGTTGTACGGCAGCACCGCGGGGCGCGTGCTCAGGGACTCGCCGATACCCGTCGTTGGCGTCGGGCCTCAGGCGCTGCGAAGCGGTCGCACGGAAGTCCGGTTCCGGCACCTCATGGTGCCGCTGGACGGTTCATCCCTCGCGGAGTCCGCACTGCCCGTGACGCAGGCGCTCGCGACGTCCGCGGGCGCGCGCGTCAGCCTCGTCCGCGCCGTCCAGTGGGCGATCCAGGCCTACCCGTACACGCTGCCGGGCGCCTATCTGCCGCAGGTCGACGAGGCGCTCGAAGCGGGAGCGAAGGAGTACCTTCGTCGCCAGGAAGGACGGCTCCGACCCCTGGACGTCGATGCCTTCATCGTGCGCGGCTCAGCGGCCGACGCGCTGGTCGACTTCGTCGCGCAACGGGAGATCGATCTGGTTGTCATGACCACCCACGCGCGCGGCGGGGTGGTGCGTGCGGCGCTCGGGAGCACTGCCGATCGCATGTTGCAGTCAAACGCGCCCGTGATGTTGCTGCCGCCCGAAGCGGTCGGAGCGTAGAGGGTGAGCCTTCGCGAAGGGTCCGGCAGGGCCGTGCTGGTCTCCGGGCTGGGGCGCGGGATCGCCGCGGCGGCGTTCGTCGCATCGCTTTCGCTGGCCGCCTGCGGCGGCGGCGGCTCCGCGACGGCGACCTCCACGCCGCGTTCGGCGTCCCCCACCGGCGCGCCGCCGGCGGCGACCTCTACGCCGGCCGGCTCGGCGGTCGCGTCCGCCGGGAGCGACGAAGTCACAGGGATCGTTGGCGTCGTGATCAACACGGCGGCGACGCACGCGATCTCCATCCAGCGTCTGTCCGGTGCGCCGGTGACGAAGATTGAAGTCGGCGCAGCGACCACGATCCGCCGCGCGTCCGGCGGCACCCTGACGCTCGGCGAGGTCCGGCCGTCAGAGCGGATCGTCGCGCGAGGCCACCTCAACGACCGGCGCGACGCCCTCGTCGCCGATGAGATAACCCTGCAGGAGGTCATCCAGGACGGCCCTCCTGGCGGCTAACCGCGACCGAAATGGATAACATGGGTAGGCACACTCGAATCCGCCTCCGCCCGCGGATCGTAAGGGAACATGGAGCGCGTCGATAACCAGGGCTTCGCCGACGGGGAGCTGGTCGGCAGGATCGCGGAACGCGACCTGGGCGCGTTCGAGATGTTGTACGACCGCTACGCCGACCTCGTTTACTCCGTCGCGCTGCGCGTGGTCGCCGATGCACACGTGGCGCAGGACGTCACGCAGGACGTGTTCTTGCGCCTGTGGCGCCGCCCGGATCACTTCGACGCCAGCCGCGGCAAGTTCGTCACCTGGCTTCTCAGTGTCACCCGTAACCGCTCGATCGATGAGCGCAGGAGCCACAGCCGCCGCCTCCGCCACGAAGCGTTGCCCCCAACGATCGACGAAGAGGAGATGATCCCCGGCCGCGACGAGCGCGACGACCCCGCCGCGGCCACCGTGCTCGCCGACGAGCGCCTCGCCGTGCGGCGGGCTATGGATGTCCTTCCGCCCGAGCAGCGTCTGGCGATCCAGCTCGCCTACTTCAGCGGTCTCACCCAGCAGGAGATTGCCAACAAGCTCGGTCAGCCGCTCGGCACCGTGAAGACGCGTATACGACTCGGCATGCAGAAGATGCGCGGCTCGCTCGAGGAGCGACGGGCCAGGGACGGACAGTTCTGATGCGGGTCGGCTGCGACGAGGCCAGCCAGCAGGTTGATGCGTACGCCGTCGGGGCGCTGGACGTCGACGACGCGCGCGCACTCGAAGGCCATCTTGCCGGTTGCGCTGCCTGCGCGGCCCTGCTCATCCACGCCCAATCGACGGCGGCGTCGATCGCCCTCGCCGTGCCGCTCGTCAGCAGCGGTCCGGCCCTGAAGGCGCGCGTCATCGCCTCGGCCGCCGTGCTGCGCGACGCGCGGGCGCCGGCGCGCCGCCGCTGGTGGCCCGCAGCGGCAGCCGCGGCCATCGTCATCGGCGTCGCCGGCTTCGCCTGGGGCTCGGTCGCGCAACGACGCGCGAATGATCAGTCGAACGCGGCTGCCGGCCTGCGCCGCGCCGCGACCGCCCAGTCCGCGGAGGTCGCGACCGTGCGCACGCAGCTCGTCCAGGTCTCCGCCCAGAGCCAGGCGCTCGGGGCGGCGGCGCGCGCCCAGGACGATATCGCGGACCTTGTCTCGCAGCCGGACCTCGTGCGCATCCCGATGACTGGCACCGCCGCGGCGCCGTCCGCCTCGGCGCGCTATCTCTGGAGCGACGCTTCCGAGATGGGCGCGCTTGTCGCGAGCAAGCTGCCGCCCCTCCCCGCCGACAAGCAATACGAGCTCTGGGCCGTCTATCCGGACCGCCGCTGGGCGCCGGCGGGCTCATTCTCAGTCGATGACAGTGGGCGCGGCCGCCTCATCGTACGGCACCCGGACGACCCTGCCGCCCCGGATGCGGCGGCGCCTCTCTGGTTCTGCGTCACCGTTGAGCCGGCGGGCGGCGCCCTCCAGGCCAGCGGCGAGATGGTCCTCCGTAGTCCAAGCCGCTAGAGTTCGTTTCCTCACTTTTCACCTGTTCGCGAGCCGGTCCGCGACGCGGGACGGCCGGTCGGCGTCCGCTCTCACGTTTGAGCATGCACCGGCGGGCGCGCGATCTCCAAAGGGACGATGGCACCGGCTCGATATGGGAGACGTGCCTTCGTCGGAAGATGATCGACGGCCGCTGAGCCTCCAGGCTTGACCCTGAGACGGTGTCTCAATAGATTGAGACCTGATATCAATAACGGCGGGGTATGTAGTGTCCGATGTTGATCTGATCATCGAGCGACTCGCGATGCGCGGCCACCGCATGACGTCCAGTCGCCGCAGCGTGCTCGATGCGATCCTGGCCCAACCCGCGCACTTCACCGTGGACGACGTTCTCCGCAGCGCCCCCGGGGTCGGCCGCGCGACGGTGTTTCGCACGATCCGGCTGCTGCTCGATCTCAACCTGCTTTGCCGCCTGCTGCTGGAAGACGGCACGCTGCATTACAGGCTCAGCACGCGCGGCCACCATCACCACCTCGTCTGCATCGACTGCGGCCGCGTCGAAGACTTCACCAACTGCGACGTCGCTTCGCTCGTGAGCGACCTCTCCCGCGCGACGAATTACGAGATCGCAGGTCACTGGTTGGAGGTCTACGGCCGCTGCAGCACCTGCAGGCTCTTGAAGAGAGAGGCCGCGAGCGTTGGGTGATCACGTCACTCCAGGCGCGCCCCGTTCTGTGGAGTCGGTGCGGGCCTTACACGCCCGCTGCCTGCTCTTACGCGACGTGACGATCGCGTACGGACGCCGCGTCATCCTGGCGCACGTGGATGCTGACATCCCGCGCAGCCAGGTCGTCGCCATCGTCGGGCCGAACGGCTCCGGGAAGAGCACGCTGCTCAAGGCGATCGCAGGGCTCACCGCGCTTGCCTCCGGTCAGATCACGCTGTTCGATCAGCCGATCGAACGCATGCGCCGGCACATCGCCTACGTCCCTCAGCGCGAAGATGTCGACTGGTCGTTTCCCGTTTCCGTCCGCGACGTGGTCACGATGGGGCGCTTCCCGGGGCGCGGCTGGCTCGCTCCATCAAACGCCGAAGACGCGCGCGCCGTGGCGGCGGCCCTCGATCGCCTGGGCATCGGCGACCTGGCGGGCCGCCAGATCAGCGAGCTGTCCGGCGGTCAGCAGCGCCGCGCCTTCATCGCGCGAGCCGTCGCGCAGGAGCCGGATGTGATCCTGCTCGACGAGCCGATGACCGGCATCGACGCCGAGACGCACGACCGGATCCTCGAGCTGTTCGACGAGTGGCGTGCCGAAGGCAAGGTCGTCCTTCAGGCCACGCACAGCCACATCCACGGCGGTTCGATGATCGTCCTTCGCCGCCGGAACGAGCCATTCGCCGCCGAGGACTTTCAGCATCACGCGGTTGAGAGCGGGGAGCACCATGAACATCATCGCTGATCCCCTGCGGGATCCGGCGTTCCTGCGCGCGCTCGTCGATGTCGTGGCCGTCGCCATCGTCGCGGGCGTCGTCGGCACGCTGATTGTGCTCCGCGGCGTCGGCTTTCTCGGCGACGCCGTCGCCCACTCGATCTTTCCGGGCGTGGTCGTTGCCTTCCTCGCCGGCGCCAACCTGCTCACAGGCGCGCTCATCGCGGGTCTCGTGAGCGCCGCCGCCATGGGCGCACTCACCGCGAACAGCCGAGTGCGCGACAACACCGCGATCGGCGTCATATTCACCGCCGCCTTCGCCCTCGGGGTCGTGATCGTGACGAACCGGTCGGTATCGGCTGACGAACTGGAAGGCATTCTCTTTGGGAACCCCCTCGGGGCGAGCGTGGGGGATGTCGTCCTCACGCTCTGCATCGGCGGTGGCGTCCTCGCGGTGCTCGTGACGCTGCGGCGTGTCTTCGTCATCGCCGCGTTCGACCCTTCGGGCGCCCGCGCGATGGGCCTTCCCGTCGTCGCCATCGATATGCTGCTGCTACTCCTCACGGCGCTTACCGTCGTCGTCGCATTCAAGGCCGCGGGCAACATCCTGGTCATCTCGCTGCTCATCACGCCGGCGGCGACGGCTCGCCTTCTGACGCAACGCCTCGCGCCGATGGCTGCCCTCTCGGCGCTGCTCGGCGTGCTGGCGTCGGTCGTCGGGGTATTCATCGGCTGGCACGTCGATACGTCGGCCGGTGGGGTCATCGTCCTCGTCTCGACCGCAACGTTCTTCGCCGCGTGGCTCGCCGCTCCGCGCGCTGGCCTGCTTGCGCTGGCGATGGCGCGGCGCGACGGCGGGCTGCTACGATCCCAGCCGGACGCCGTCGCCGAGATCATCCTTGCTTCACCAGAGATCCGTGCTCCTCATGAGGCCTGATTGATTCGCGCTCCGCTGGCTCCGCTCCTTGCGCTCGCGCTGTGCATCGGCGCGGTCGCGGCACCCGGCTGCGGCGCGGGATCGAGCACGCAGGCCGGCGGCGTCACCATCGAGCCCCTGACGTCTACCCCGGCTCCCGACACGATCGTTGGCGGCAAACCGGACCGCCCGGTGACCGCGGGGGCGTCACCGGCCGCCGTCTCGAACGGGGCGACAACCGCTGGCGCGGCAACGGAAACGTCCGCCCCCGAGCCGTCGTCAGTGGCAGGCCCGGACGCGCCGTCCGAGGGCCGCTGGATTGACGTCGACGTGACGAAGCTCGTCGTGCGCCTCATGGATGGCCGCAACGCGGTGCGCGAGATCGCCCCCGTCGCCGTCGGCGAGCAGATCGACACCGGCGCTTACGCCTCGACCCAGACGGGCCTGTTTCGCGTCTACGACAAGGTCGAGGGCCTTGCCTACGACCCGCCGTACGACACCTACATCAGCCACTGGGTCGGTTTCGACCCCGACAAGGCGAACGGCTTTCACTCGTTCTTGAAGGACAAGGACGGAAACGTCGTCGACGCCGCGACGGGGCGCGTCTCCAACGGGTGCATCCGCACGGGCGCCGCCGAGGCGATCTTTGCGTTCGCCGAGATCGGTATGGCCGTGGTCGTCCACACCTGAGAGCGGGTGCGGCACAAGCTCGCGGCGTGTCGAAGAACGCCGACCGGGTGTTCGGGACTACAGCACGGACTCGTGCGCGTCGAACGGCGGGTACGGGGGGAAGAGCGACTCCAGCTCGCGCCGTATGGGGTCCTCGGGCGGCAGGTACCGGCTGAAGTCGCCGTCCGGCTGCTGCGTCTCGCGCTGTCCCGTCACGCGCACGTCCATGATCTTGTTCTGGAGCATGATCAATCCGGTGAGCAGCGACTCGGGCCTCGGCGGGCATCCCGGGACGTAGACGTCGACCGGCACGATGAGGTTGACCCCCGGCAGCACGCTGTACCCATACGCGAACGGCCCACCCATGATCGCGCAGCCACCCATCGAGATCGCCCACTTCGGCTCCGGCATCTGCATCCAGATGCGCCGGATCGCCGGCGCCATCTTCCATGTGCAGGTGCCCGAGACGATCATCAGGTCCGCCTGCCGCGGTGACGCACGGAAGATCTCCGCGCCGAAACGCGCGATGTCGTAGCGGGGCGTCGCCGTCGCGATCATCTCCATCGCACAGCACGCCAGGCCAAACATCGTTGGCCAGAGCGACGAACTGCGCGCCCAGTTCATCACCGCGTCAACGCCGGTCAGCAGGATGTTCTGCTCGACATCGCTGTCGATGCCGGGCGAATCCTGTCCGACCAGAGGGATCGTTTCCTGTGTCATCGCCTCATTCTGACGCAATTCCCGTCGATTGGACAATATTTCACAATCGGGTCGCCGGCTAGGAGATCGCGGTCGGCCGTTCGTGCAAGGCCCCGGGAAGCGGCATGCCGTCGATCATCTCACGCGGCTCGAGCTTGCGCTCGCACCAGCGGTCCAGGGTCTCCCGCTCGGAGCGGTACTCCATGCGGGGAACGGCATACCCGCACGACGTCTGCACCCGTTCGACATCGACGAAGAACGCCTGCCGGACGTACGCGTGCAGGTCGTCTGCGAATGCGTCGCGGTACGCGCGGAGCGCCGGGTCGTCGAGGTCAGCGCTGCGACCGCGGCCGTAGAGCCGCACGATGCCGGCGGTGGCGTCGAAACTGCACAGCATGATCGTGATGCGCCCGTTCTCCAGCGTGTGCTTCGCCGTCTCGTTGCCGCTTCCGGGATAGTCGAGGTACCCGACGAGGTTCGGGCCGAGCACCCGCAGCAGGTTTCGGGCTTTCGGCGACAGGTTTGGATAGCCGGACTCCGCATCGCTCGGCGCGGTCGCCACGAAGAACATGTGCTGGCGTTCGATGAATGCCCGCCGCTCGTCGTCGATCTGGTCGTACCAGGTGGCCATGGCACTCCTCCCGTCGGTCAGTTGATCGCGGTCGGCGGACAGACGCGCTCCGGGTCGAAGCGGCAACTGTGCGCCTTGATGAAGTCGCGTATCCTCGCGTCATCGTAGTCCGCCGCATCGAACGTGTCGACCCGTGTCCAACTGGCCATCCCGAAGGTGTCTTCGTCCAGGTCGGGGTCAGGCGCCATCACGACGCGCGCACCCAGCGAGATCTCCTGGCCGACGAGGTCGCGCAGCCCCGGGATGGCAGCGTTACATTGTTCGCTCGCGCAGTTGTATCCGATGAAGACGCCGGCGTGCTCCTCGATGTGGGGGATCGACTCGCGCGGGATCGCGAATTCGTAGACCCCGGGATCGGGCGGCAGCTTGAGCAGGTGGCCGTCGGGAAGCCGTACCGCCCGCTGCACGGGCAGATGTCGCCCCGACGACGGCGGGTTCGAGGCGTAGCATTCGGCCGAGACATCTCCTTCGTCGCAGAACTCTACCCGGTCACCGAGTCCGTAGACCTGGGTGTGCTGGCGCCCCTGCGACGGGACGTAGCGCCCGGGGAGTCCGCTGGTGTCGTCCAGTTCCGCCCGCTGCGAAGCCGAAAGCACCGGCGCCGCGCCCGACGCGGCCGTCAGCACCCCGCCGTACAGCGCCCCGTTCAGGGCGCCCGCGAGCAGAATCAGCGCGATGAGGATCGCCTCGGGAACGTGTGAAAGGGGCCGCATCGGGCGAGTATATCGATCTGCTCCGCGGTTCGCGCCGGGCCGTTGCTAGACTTCGATCATGCGGCATGCGCGCGCCCGGATCGGCCACGTCATCCTCCGCGTCTGGCCGCTCGCTGTCGCCGTCGCGCTCCTGGTCGCTGCGCCGGTGCTGATCAGCTTCAACCGGCACGGCCGTGTCGCCGTGGCCGCCACGCTGTACCTCCCCGATATGGTACTGCAGCTGCCGCTGCCGTTTCGCACCGTGGACCTGATCTCGGACCCGCCAACGCGTGAGCGGATCACCATCGATTATCAGAGCCGCAACGGCCCGCGCTCGATCGAGGCGGATCTGTATCTGCCGGCCCATGGGGCCCGCCACGAGGGCGTCGTGTTTTCGATGGGCGCGCCACCCCTGAGCCTCGATGACAAGCGCCTCGTGCGTGTCGCCGAAGACGCCTCCCGATCCGGCGTGGTGATGCTCGTACCCTTCTCGGACCGCCTCGACGATATCCGCATCGAACCCGAAGAGATCGACGCGCTCGTCGCCGAGTTCCAGTACGTGCAGGCACTGCCCCAGGTGGACCCCGCTCGTGTGGGTTTCTTCGGCGCCAGTGTCGGCGGATCGCTCGCGCTCGTCGCGGCCGCCGATCCGCGCATCGCGGACGCTGTGGACCACGTCGTGTCCTTCGGCGGCTACTTCGATGCCCTCGACACGTTCGGCGCGATCGCCACGCACCACATCGCCTACGGCGACGTTGACGAGGCCTGGGTGCCACGCGACCACGCCGAGCGCGTCATGGCTCACCAACTCATCGACCGCGTCGATGATCCGCGTGACCGCCAGCTCCTCACGAGCTGGTTCATTGACGACGAGCCGCCCGGGCCCGAGCAGTACGCCACGCTCAGCCCTGTCGGCCGCACGTCCTACGACTTCCTGGCGAATCGTGATCCCAACGCGGTGCGGCAGCTCATCGACCGGCTGCCGCCTGATGCTATCGCCGACCTCGAGTACCTGTCGCCGCGCACCAGCGTGTCGCGCGTCAAGGCGGAGCTGTTCATCATCCACGACCGCGGCGACCAGTTCATCCCGTACACCGAATCGCGGCGTCTGCAGGATGCCCTGCGCGGGCGGCCCCGCTCGCATTTCGACGAACTGCGCCTGTTCCAGCACGTCGAGCCGAAGCTCAACCAGCGGCCGGAGATCATCGCGCTCGACAGCACGCGACTGCTCTTCCGCCTGTACCAGTTGCTCCTGCGCTGGGATTGAACGGGCCGCCGGATTCGTGCGGCGGCGCGTGGCGCTAATCCTGGATCAGGCCCTGCGACGCAAGGAACTGCTTCGCGTCGGCGACGCTGTTGAAGATCCGCGAGCCCAGCGCGTCCAGCGTGTCGACCACGTCATCGTCGGCGGCGTCATCGTACGCGGCATCGACGATGCTTGACCGCTCGATGCGTCCTTCGGACGCGTACCCGCGCTCGAGATACGGCGCGATCTTGCTCCACTGCACGGCCACAGTCTGCTCCTTAGCGTAGATGTTTCGAAATGGTCGGCGGAGTATAGCACCAGACAACGTGGGAGAGCGCTCGAGGGGGGAGCGGCGACGGACATCACATCAGGCCGGCTCGCCCCGCGATGGCCACCTCCCAAACGGGCTCCGCGCCGGCCCCGTTACCCGCCGGTGCCCGCCGTGATGTCGCGCCGCCGATACGTCACGAACGCGATCGTGATGAACGCGGCTGTCCAGATCAACAGCACGATCGTAGCCTCTTCGAGCGAATTGGCGCCGCGTTCGCTCAACTGCCGCGGGCTCGGACCGAAGCTGAACCGCTGCAGCGCTGCCGGCAGCTGGTTCTGGGCGATGACGACATCGCGGTTCGAATCGATGAGGTAGTTCGGCACGTGCTCCCACCTCGCGCCGCCAAGCCTGAGCAGGTTGCTGATCAGCGGCTCCAGGAATGCCACCGCCAGCCCGACGCCTGCGCCCGCGAGCGTGGACCGTCCGACCACCGCGGCCGCGAAGGCCAGCGCGACGAACGGCGCCATGACGAACAGCGTCCGCCCGAACGCAAACGTCTGCTCGCGGACGAACGCCCAGGTGACAAAGCTGAAATCCGAACCGCCGTTCGTCTGCGTGATCACGGCGCTGTACGCCAGCGCGACCAGCACCGCCAGCAGCGCGATCAGCGCGACGAAGACGAACACGACGATCAGCCGCGCGGTCATCATCCGCAGTCGCCCGCTCGATGCGGTCGCCATCAGCCGTACGGTGCCCCACGCGTACTCGCTGCCGGCCGCACCCGCGGCGAGGATCACCGCGAGCAGCGTCCCGAACGTCGCGATGATCTGGAGCGCGAACGGTACCCCGGCTTCCAGGAACAGCCCGCGTCGCAGGTCCTCGTACGAATACCGCCGCCCCTGCTCGAAGAACCCGCCGGCGCGGCCGCTCATGCTCCACAGCACCGAGTACAGGAGGACGATCAGCGCGACCGTCAGCAGGGCGATCACGTACGTCATCATCCGCTTTCGGAGCTTGAAGAACTCGACCGCCATCAGGGTCTGCAGATTCACGCGGTCACCGCCTCGTCGCCGGTGAGCTCCAGGAACTTGCTCTCGAGCTCTACTTCCCACGGCGACAATTCGGAGAGGTAGACGCCTTGCGAGGCGAGCGCCATGTTCAGCTCCGCCGCCCGTTCCGGCGGCGCGGTCGCCCGCACGAACCCGTCGATGCGCTCGACTGCCGTGACCCACGGCACGCCCGCGAGCGCGCGCGCCAGAACGTCGTTGTCGCCGGCGCGAAGGCGCAGATACTGGCCCCTGCCCAGGAGCTCCGCGACCGTGCCTTGCGCCACCATCCGGCCCTTCTTGACGATCGCCACGCGATCGCTGACCGCCTGCACTTCGTGCAGCAAGTGGCTGCACAGGAAGACGCTGTGACCCTGCAGTGCCAGCTGCGGGATGAGCGCGCGCACTTCGCGTGTGCCGGCCGGATCCAACCCGTTCGTCGGCTCATCGAGGATCACGAGATCCGGATCGCGCAACAGCGTCGAAGCGATGCCGAGCCGCTGCTTCATGCCAAGCGAGTACGTCTTGTAGGGGTCGCGGCCGCGCTCGCGCAGCCCGACCAGCTCCAGCATTTCGTCGATCCGCGTCCGCGGGACGCCGCCGAGGACGATGGCCAACGCGCGGAGGTTGTCATAACCTGACAGGTACGGGTAGAACGCGGGCGTCTCGATCACTGCGCCGATGCGCCGGAGTGCCGGCCACGGGTGCGAGGCCATGTCGCTGCCGAACGCGAGCGCGCGTCCGCGCGTCGGCCGCACCAGGCCGAGGATCATACCGACGGTCGTGCTCTTCCCCGAACCGTTGGGTCCCAGGAAGCTGTAGACCTCACCGTCGAAGACCTGGAGGTCCATGTCGGCGACGGCGGTGATCCGCCCGTACTGCTTCCAGAGCTTCTCGGTGCGGAGGATCTCCCGCCCCTCTGATGCCACAAGCTCGCCTTTCGATCCATCTTAACAGCGCCGCTGGCCCGTCCGATCGCTGGAAGTGTTTCGGACTGTTGACGCCGGGCACGGTCCGCGCGGCGCGATAGCCGGCGATGCGCTTGAGAGAGATTCCGCGGATTCGATACTATGCGGCGCCGGCTCACGGCGTCCGATCCCTGGTAGCTCAATGGTAGAGCAATCGGCTGTTAACCGATGGGTTGTAGGTTCGAGTCCTGCCCAGGGAGCCACTCTTCTTCGTCCGCGACGGCTTGAGCGACATCTTTCGCTGGACGTCGCCGCGACGCCGACTTCAGGGCGCCCCGTCCACAATGCGACAGCCCCGGCGGCGCGCCGGGGCTGTGTTTGGCTATCCGAAGTCTGCCGCTCCTACAGGGCCTCGATGATCGTCGAGATGCCCATGCCTACGCCGATGCACTGCGTCGCCAGCCCGTAGCGCTTGCCGGAGCGCCGCAACTCGTGCGCAACCGTCGACACCAGCCGCGCTCCCGTCGCACCCAGCGGGTGACCGATCGCGATCGAGCCGCCGTTCACGTTCACCCTGTCCATCGCGATACCAAGCTCCCGGCACGATGGGATCACCTGCGCCGCGAATGCCTCATTGAACTCCACGCGGTCGATCTGGTCCGCGCTGATCCCCGCGTGCTTCAGGGCCTTGCGCGTAGCCGGAATCGGCCCCAGCCCCATGAGCTGCGGCTTCACGCCCGCCACCCCCATCCCGATGATCCGGGCCAGCGGCTCCAGCTTCAGTTCCCGCGCCCGGTCCTCGCTCATCAGCAAGGCCGCCGAGATCCCATCGTTGGTCGGGCAGGAGTTGCCGGCCGTGATCCGCAGGTCTTGTCCGCCGAAGCTCTGGATTCCGCCCACCGGCTTGAGCGCTCCGAGGGACTCGATATTCGTGCCGGGGCGCAGGCATTCGTCGCGATCGAACACGATCTGCTTGCCTTTCTCGCCCGGAAGCCAGTTCCCCTGGTCGTCGAAGATGGGCTGCTCGACCTCGAGCGGGATCACCTCGGTCTTGTAGATGCCCTTTTCGTAGGCCGCCGCGGTCTTCTTGTGGCTTTCGACGGAGAACTGGTCCATCTCCTCGCGCGAGAGGTTGTACACCTCCGCGACATTCTGCGCCGTCTGCGTCATCGACGTGATCGGCGGCGCATCGAGGATGAAGTCCGGGAAGGGCACGGAGAAGTTCTCGGCGTGGTCCGGCGCCATGTTTCGTTGCAGGTCGGTCTGCTTCGCCAGCCGCTTGTTGAATTCCGTCACCCGCGTCTTCGGCGCGCCGTTGCCGCCGCCGCCCAGCGACCTCCCCATACGCTCGATGCCGAGGGCGATGCCGCACTCCGTTGCACCGACCATGATCGACTGGGCCACCCGGTGCAGGGTCTCCATGCTTGAGCCGCACTGGCGGTTCGTATCGAAGGAGCACACTTCGGCGGGCAGTCCCGCCAGGCGCGAAACATCGTTGGCGCCGATGAGGATCAGCTCGCCCGCCCCCATCACGTTTCCGAGGCCGATGTCCTCCACCAACCACGGGTCGACCTTCGGATTCCGTTCCATCAGGGACCGCAACACCGTCGCGCCGGCCTCGTCGAGCCGCGTCGCCACGAGGCTGCCGCGCCCGCCCCTGCCGAACGCGGAGCGCACACCATCCACCAGCACGACATTTCGCAATTGCATCTGAATCCTCCTCCGCCGCCGCAGGTGGGGCGGTCCGCGTCCGATTCCGGGCGGCTGGAAGCATAGCCCATGCCGTGTTGAGCGGCTAATCGCCCCACCACTTTCGGCCGCAACCTCTGGGCGGCCCTCGGCGACCGATGACCGGGAGATGCCCGCGTCGGCCGCTTGCGCGCCGGCGGCGCGCTGCATCGGCGGCGCGCCCATCCGTTTGCGCCTATCGCGCTCGCTCGCCACCATGCGCGCGGAGGTGCAGCATGCGCGCGAACGGCACGAGGGCGCGGTGGCGTCAGGGCGGCGTCACGTACGGCGCATGGCTCTCCATCCCGAGCGCGTTCTCGGCCGAGGTCGTCGGGCACCAGGGGTTCGACTGGGTCTGCGTCGACATGCAGCACGGCGTCATCGACTACCAGGTCGCCGTCAACATGCTGCTCGCGATCGGCACAACCAACGCCACACCGTTCGTCCGGGTACCCTGGAACGAACCGGGGATTATCGGCAAGATGCTCGACGCCGGCGCCATGGGCATCATCATCCCCATGGTCAACACTCCCGACGAGGCGCGGGCAGCCGTTGGCGCCTGCCGCTACGCCCCGGCCGGCCGCCGCAGCTACGGGCCGACGCGGGCGGCGCTCTACGCGGGCGCGGACTACTTCTCCCGCGCCGACGACGAGATCGCCTGCATCCCCATGGTCGAGACGAAGCAGGCGTTCTCCGTCCTCGACGGCATCCTCGCTGTCCCCGGCATCGACGCCGTATACGTGGGGCCGGCTGACATGAGCATCACGCTCGGGCAGCCGCCGCGGATGGACAACGACGGCGCCTTCGAGGAAGTGCGGTTGGAGATCGCCGGGGCCTGCGCCAAGCGTGGAATCGTCGCCGGCATCCACGGCGACGCGTCGCTCGCGCCGAAGCATGCAGCGGCCGGCTACCGCATGATCACGATCACCAGCGACATCGCCGCCATAGCCGCGTCCGCCGCCCGCGACCTCGCGTCGGTGCGCGGCGCGCGGCCGGGCCAAACGCCCGACGCGACGGTGTAGCCCGCCGCCGTTCCCGCGCTTGCCAGGCGGCAGTCACCGATGTACCGTGCACGTACAACCGAATACGTCAGTGACGGGAGCCCGTATCAGGCGGGCTGAGAGGGTGGCTTCGGCGACCGACCGTTTGAACCTGTCCGGGTAATGCCGGCGTAGGGACACGAACCACGCGTACCAGCGCCGCTGCCGGGCAGCGGCGTTTTCTGTTGCGCGGCGCCCATGCCAATAGTCAGGAGGACGATCATGGAATCCAGCTCGAACGGCCGCCGCAACGACCTTCCGGCATCTGGGCGAAAGGCCTATATCACGGGCTCCGGAAACGACGCCCGCGTGCCGGTGCGAGAGATCGCCACGGACGAGCCCGGCGCACCGCCGGTGCGCCTCTACGACACCAGCGGGCCCTATACCGACCCCGACGTCGCGACGGATATCCACCGCGGCTTGCCGCCCCTACGCGAGCGCTGGATCCTCGATCGCGACGATGTCCAGCGCTACGAGGGCCGCCCGGTCGCACCACGTGACGATGGCAGCCGCGCGGGAGCCCCCCGCGCCAACACCGATGTGTTCCCCGGCCTCGCTCGCACGCCGCTCCGCGCGAAGGACGGCGGCACCGTCACCCAGATGCACTACGCGCGCCGCGGCATCATCACCTCGGAGATGCGGTTCGTCGCGCTACGTGAGAACGTCGAGCCGGAATTCGTCCGCGACGAGGTCGCCCGCGGCCGCGCGATCATCCCCTCGAACATCAACCATCCCGAGAGCGAGCCGATGATCATCGGCCGCAACTTCCTCGTGAAGATCAACGCGAACATCGGCAACTCGGCCGTCGCATCATCGATCGAAGAAGAAGTCGAGAAGATGACGTGGGCGACGCGCTGGGGCGCCGACACCGTGATGGACCTGTCAACCGGAAAGAACATCCACACGACCCGGGAGTGGATCGTCCGCAACTCTCCCGTCCCCATCGGTACGGTGCCGATCTACCAGGCGCTGGAGAAGGTCGAAGGCAAGATCGAAGATCTGTCCTGGGAGGTCTACCGCGACACGCTCATCGAGCAGGCCGAGCAGGGCGTGGACTACGTCACCATCCACGCCGGCGTGCTCCTCCGCTATGTCCCGCTCACGGCGAAGCGCGTGACCGGCATCGTCTCGCGCGGCGGGTCCATCCTCGCCGCGTGGTGTCTGGCGCACCACGAGGAGAACTTCCTGTACACGCACTTCGAAGACATCTGCGAGATCATGCGCGCCTACGACATCGCCTTCTCGCTGGGCGACGGCCTGCGCCCCGGCTGCATCGCCGACGCGAACGACGAGGCGCAGTTCGCAGAGCTGCGCACGCTCGGCGAGTTGACGAAGGTCGCCTGGGACTACGACGTGCAGGTGATGATCGAAGGCCCCGGCCACGTGCCGATGCACAAGATCAAGGAGAACATGGACCTGCAGCTCGAGGTGTGTCACGAGGCGCCCTTCTACACCCTGGGCCCGCTCGTCACCGACATCGCGCCGGGCTACGACCACATCACTTCGGCCATCGGCGCGGCGATGATCGGCTGGTACGGCACGGCGATGCTCTGCTACGTGACACCGAAGGAGCACCTGGGCCTGCCCGACCGGCAGGACGTGAAGGACGGCGTCATCGCGTATAAGATCGCCGCGCACGCCGCCGACCTGGCGAAGGGGCACGCCGGCGCGCAGGAGTGGGACGACGCGCTCTCACGCGCGCGCTTCTCGTTCCGCTGGCGCGATCAGTTCGACCTGTCGCTGGACCCGGAGACGGCCGCGGCGCTGCACGACGAGACGCTGCCGGCGGGTCCGGCGAAGGCGGCGCACTTCTGCTCCATGTGCGGGCCGCACTTCTGCAGCATGAAGATCACCCAGGACGTGCGCGACTATGCGGCGAAGCACGCCATCAGCGAGGACGATGCGATCGCCGTCGGTATGCGGGAGAAGTCGGAGCAGTTCCGCGAGTCCGGCGGCAAAGTCTACGTCCCGGCGCGCACGCCGTGAGACCACGCGGCGGCGGACCTACGACGTGATCACCGACGCGTTGCCGTGCGTCTCGACGTGTATCTGGTGCGGGAAGTGATACGGGTCGGTGAACGCCTCCAGGTGTGACACCACGATCACCTTGTCCATGTGCTCCGACAGCTCTTTCAGCTCGTCGACCATCGCCAGCTGGCTGTCGCGGTCCAGGCTCGCGAATCCCTCGTCGATGACGATCGAGCGCATGCCACCCGCGCCGGCGTACTGCCCGATGCCTGACGCGATGGCGACGGCGCAGCGGAACTTCTGCGAACCTGACAGCACCTTCACGGGGTGCGCCTCGCGCATGCACGTCGAGTCGATCGCCCGCAGCTCGAGCGCGTCGCCGTCCTTGCCGCGCTCCACGCTGAGCTGCAGCGACCCGCCGGTGAGGCGCTTGAGAAACGCATTGGCGTGGCTGCCGATCTGGTTCAGCGCATCCAACACCAGCGCCCCCTGCAGCCCGCCCTTTCCAAGGAGCGCCGTCAGCCGATGCAGCCGCTTCTGACGGATCGCCGCCCTTGCTGCCTCCTGGCGTAAACCGCACGCCTGCGCGAGGAGCGCTTCCGCGCCGGTCACTGCTTGTTGCGCTGCCTGCCGGTCAGCCTGCGCGGCTTCGTATGCTCGCTCTGCCTCGATGGTCGCTTCGCTCGCAACCGCGACGTCAACGCGGTGCGCTTCCGGGATCGCGGCAACGTCTTGGAGCTTCACCTCGCGCTGCGCCATGGCGGCGATATGCGTCTCGCGCGCCTGGTCCAGCGCTGCCTTGAGTTTCGGGGCGCCGGCGAGGTCGCCGCGGCTTCGCTCCAGAGCGTCGATGGCGGCTCCTGGATCCCCCAGGGCTCGTTCGCCGAGTTCACCCAGCCCGTCCGCGATGGCAGCGGCCGTCGTCCGCTGCCCCTCGGCGACCGCGCCCCGCTCGACGGCCGTGAGCTCAAGCGTAGCGAGTCGCTCCTTCCCGGCTTCTAACGCCGCCACGCAGTGCTGGTCGCGCTCCGCGGCGGCATCGTCTGCGGCGCGCGCCGCCTTGAGCGCGGCCTGATCGTGCGCGCGTCGCTCTGCCGCGGCCTCGTACGATGCCCTCGCCGAGTCGACGTCCTTCAGGCGTCCGTCGAGCCGCGCCTCGCGCTCGGCGAGCGCCGTGCGCGCCTGCCCGGCGGACGCTGCCACCGTCGCCTCCTCTCCCTCCAGGCGATGCCGCTGACCGTCGTGCTTGCCGAGCGCTGTTACGGCTGCGTCCAGGGCCTTCTTCGCGGCGGCGTGCGCCTTCGACGAGAACTGCTCGGCGGCGGTGGCGTCCGCCGCCCGCTTTTGCGCCGCCTCCAGCTGCGCGGCGAGCTCGTCAACCTGCGCCTTCGCGGCCTTCTTGTCGATCGGCTGGCCGCATCTCGAGCAGGTCGCCTCCTTCGCGGCCGCCCGCCGGTCGGCGAGTTGTCGCTTCAGCTCGTCGGCCCTCGCCCGCCACGTGGCGCCTTCCTTGCGGGCCGTCTCGAGCGCCGCGTCGGTCCGCTCGAGCACCTCACGAGCGGTGCCGGCTTCGGAACCGAGTTGCTTGCCGGCAGCCGAGAGCTTCCTCAGCTGCGCGTCGATCTCCGCCACTCGCTCTGCGAGCGACGCCACGGCCTGGCGGCCCTCGAGCACCGCCGCCGCGAGCGCGGCGAAGTCGTGCGCGACGCGGTCCGTCTCCTCCGAGGCCGCTGACGCCTTCTCCGCTGCGCGGACATGCTCGCGCGTCTCCTTCAGCTCAACGGCCGCGGCAGCGCGCGCCGCGGTCAGTACTGCCACGTCGATGGCCGTCGCCTGCGTCCGCGCCTCCTCGGCGGCGGCCCGCGCGCGGGACGCCTCCGACAGCGCGTCGCGCACGCGCCCCACCGCCTCCAGCGCCGACGAGAACATCTCGTACAGGTGTGCGTCGCTCTCGATCTTCTCACGCTGCGACAGCAGCGTCGCCGTCTGTGCGATCTCCGCTTCCAGCGCCGCGATCTCGGCGGTGAGGCGCGCGTATCGCCGCGCATCTGCAAGGGCCGCCGCCGTCATCTGCGCGAGTGCAGCGGCGGCTGACTCCCGCTCGGCCGCCGACTGCGCGGCGGCGCGAAGCTGCGCGATCGTTGTCTCATCGACGTCGCCCACGTCAGCGAGCCGCTCCTTGATCCACTTGAGTTTGTCCCTCTCGGACTTCTCCGCCTCGCGCGACCGCCGCTCCAACTCCTTGTAGGCGTCCAGCCCGATCAGGCTCGCCAGGATCTCGAATCGCGGCTTGGGGTCGGCGTCGATGAACTCCGTCGCCTCACCCTGCTGGAGCATGAACGACGACGTGAATGCCTCGTAGGAAAGCCGCGTGATCTGCCGGATCGAGCGGTCGAGGACGTCTTCCTTCTCGGTCCCCTTCAGTGGTATCCACTCGCCGGGGCCGGCGTCCCGGGTGTAGAGGCTCTGCTTCCCGTCGCCCGCCTTCCGTCCCCGCCCCCGGTGCACGAGGTACCGCTGCCCGTCCACCTCGAACTCGAGGTCGACGGCGGCGTAGTCCAGGTCCTCGGAGATGAGGTCCTCGACGTGCTGTTTGCCCAGCCGGTGACGGCCGTACAGCGCAAACGTGATCGCATCGAAGATCGACGACTTGCCGGCACCGTTCTCACCGCAGATCGCGATCAGCCGCCCCTCGCCGAAGTCGGCGATCTGCTCGTCGCGATAGCGCATCCACCCCTTCATGCGCACGCTGATCGGGATCATTCGACCGCTCCCACCGGCGCCGCGCGCAACTCACGCACCAGTTCGAGCAGCGCCTGCTTCTCTTCCTCGGGCAACGCCTGCTCCTCGATGTAACGCCGCACGTTGCCCTGGACGTCCGCCGGGTTCAGGCCGGTCACGGTGGCTTCGGCCTTCGGCGCGTCGAGCCACTCCAACTCGACGTTGCCGTACAGGCGCGGGAAGAGCTGGCGCGCCCGGTCGACCATCGGTGCCGTGTACGTCCCGTATGGCACGATGAGCGTGAGCTTCACCAGCGTCGCGGCCCGTCGTTCCAGCGCTGCGGCCTTCTCGGCCAGTTCCTCCTCGCTCGAAACGCTGACGGCCGCGAACGGCGTCGGGTCGAGTGGCAGCGACGAGATCTCCCGCACGCCTTGCGGGCCGATGTCCGCGAGCAGCACGCGTGGCTCGTACGCCGCCTCCCCGACGTCCATGCGGTCCAGCGCGCCAACGTAGTAGAACGGCGCGGCACCGATCTGCTCGGCCTTGTGGATGTGCCCGATCACCGTCAGCTCGAACTCCGGGAACGACCCGCGCGGCACCACCACGTCGTCTCGCGGCGAGATGCGGTGCGCGTTCACCGTTGCGCCCGTCACCGTCACGTGCGTGAGGAGCACGGTCGGCAGCCTTTGCGCGGAAGCCTCCTTTCGGATCTCCTCCATCTTCTCGATGTAGAGCTTCGCGATCTGCTCGTTGTGGTGCGCGACGCCGGGCGAATCGTCCTTGCGCATGTCGTAACGCGCCTGCGTCGGGAACGGGAGCAGCGCAAAGTTGACCGCCTCGTCGCGGACACGCAGCGTCATCAGCTCAGGGCGCGTCCGGAAGACCACCCGCTCGTCGCCCGCCGCGGCCTCCGCGCCCAGCCAGACGTTTGCCGTCTCCATGAAGTAGTCACGGTCGTGGTTGCCCGCCAGGGCGACGATGCGCATGCCGCGCGCCAGCGGCGCGGCAAGCGCCGCCATCATTCGCGCCACGGCGACCCGCGCGAGGCCCTTCTCCTGCGCCTCGAACACGTCCCCGGCGATCGCCAGCACGTCGACAGCGTGCTCTTGGCAGTAGGCGGCGATGCGCTCGATGTTGCGGATCTGGTCGCCGAGCCGCGGTTGCCGGTTCGCGCCCGCCAGCTCGTATCCCAGGTGCCAGTCGGCCGAGAACAGGATCTTCATGCGGGCATCATGCCTTTCCGTCGCGTCATGCGCTGACGCCCGCCTACAACTCCAGGCTTTCGGCCCGCTCCCGCCCGGCGGCGGACGGCGTCGCCTTCGACGCGCCCACCCCGGGCGCCCGCTGCGCTCCGTCGATGCAGGCCGGCGGCACGTCCGACTGCTCCTCCGGCCGCATCGCCCACGGCGGCCGCGGCACCTTCACGTGCAGCGCCTCGCGGAAGTTCGGTGCGACGATCACCTTCTCCGAAGGCCCCAGCCGTAACGCCAGCTTCCGGTCGCCCTCCGAGAAGCCGCGCCAGATCGAGTCCGCCAGCTCCTGCCCGCCCGAACGCCCCAGCACGCGCGTCTGGCTGTTCTCGATCACCACCTCCGACACGCGCGACCCCTGCTGCTGCGCGCCGAAGAGGATGATTCCGCGCGAGCGCATCTGGCTAGCGACGTACTCGAACAGCTTCGTGATGGCGTCCGAAGCGCCGCGCGGCGCGTAGCGGTTCAGCTCGTCGATGACGACGAGGAACGTCTCGTTGCGCGCGGCGTGCGGCCCGCTCCGCCAGGCCACCAGCTGGCTCAGCACCGCCGCGATCACAAAGCGCTGCAGGTGCGCGTCGTGGATCGACTGAATGTCGATCACCGCGACGTCCTCCTGCATCGTCGCCAGCGCCAGCGGTGCGCCCTCGATGTCGTCGCGCCGTAGCAGGCCCGAATTCGGCGCCAGCACCCGCGCCAGGCGGCGCCAGAGCGCCTGGATCGTCGAGTTGCTCATGCTCCGCAGGCTGTCGTCGCTCAGGTCCTTCGACTCCGGCTGTGCCTTGAACTCGATGTACTTCAGCAGCTCGTCGAACGTCAGGATCGGGTTGCCGTTATCGAGATCGTTCTTGCTGTTGAACGCCTTCTCGTTCGTCTCCGTAAGCTGCTGTCGCGCTGCCCGATTCGCGTCCGGTGGCAGGCCCAGCCGCTCGTCAAGGCTCGCCGCCTTCGTCCGTCCGGTCGACAGCCGGTGGCTGAGCCAGTTGATCAGCGTGACGATGTTGTCGTTCGCGCGCGTCTCATCGGAGAACAGCAGGTCGAAGAGCCCGAAGTCGATGATGTCCTTCAGCGACCACGAATACGGGCGCACCTCGCCCGGCCGCTCGGTGGTGATGGCGCGTGCCGCGCCGCCGCGCTGCGCCGTCTCCGGCGCGTAGTAGGCGATGTTCCGGAAGACGTCCGGCGACGGCACCCCCATCTCGGCCCAGGTCCGCGCGTCGTCGTCCGCGAACTTCGTCGACCAGCGGTCGAGCCAGAACAGGTCGAAGCCCTTCACGTTGAAGATGAACGTCTTGATGCGCGCCTGGCGCCCCGTCCCCACCATCCCCGCGGACCTCGCTTTGAGCGCGTTGATCGTCTGGTAGGCCGCGACGGTGAGGAACGACGACTTCGTGCCCGAGCCCGCGGCGCCGTTCACGTTGAGATGCCCGGCCTGGGCGCCCAGCAGGAAGTCCTGGTCCAGGAACGCGCGGCCCGCCGTCGAGTCGCCGCCGTTGCGGATCAGCCCGATGCAGACGCCGCGTTCTTGCGCGTAGCTGTCCATCTCGTACGCCCGCTCGGCCTCGTGCTCGCTGCAGGCGAAGACGGTACTGCCCTCGATCGGCGGCGCGAGCTTCTGCGGGAATGCGTTCACGACCCGCACCTTCGCGTACGTCACTCCGTCCCGGTCCAGCATGAGGTCGTCGGCGACCGGGTCGCCGTCGTGCGCGGCCAGCTCCATATGCATCGAGCTGATCGTCGAGCGCCGGTACACCTGCTCGACGACGCCGAACAGCTCGACGTCCACGCCCCCCATCCGCGTCGGCACCCGCACGATCTGCGTCTGTTCGACGAGCTGGTCCGCCGCGATCCAGAAGTAGAACTCGTCGACGTTGGCTTCCTGCCCCAACGGGCAGCCCACCCGCCCCACCGCCGGCGGCTCCTGCTTGGTGATGTGGCCGTTGTTGCTACTCACTGACCGCTCCTCGCCCGCCGCCGGGGCCCGGTGTCACCGGCGTGGCGGTCCGCTCGATGTTGTCCCCGAACGACGAAGGCGTGCTGATTCGGCTTCATCGCCACCCACTTCTGCTCACCCCCGCCCTCCGAACATCCGGTGCACCTTCGGGATCAGCGCCTCCAGGTCCGGCAGGATGGCGTGCAGGTGGTCCTCCACGCGCACGATCGGCTCCACGCTGATGCCGGCGCGGGCGTACGCCAGGTCGCGGTGCCGCAGCCGGTACAGGTAGGCCGCGAGACCCGACAGGTACGACGAAGCCGCCTCGCCCGGATAGCGCCGCTCCACATACGCCAGCGGCGCCGTCACCCGCACCACGCCGTACGACGGTGACGCTCCCGACTGCGCGGAGAGCCGGACGTACGTGTTGACCAGGTCGACGTGCTGCACCGTCCGCAGCACGAACGCCGGCGTCCGCTCGCCCGGCTGCAGGCCGTACGTCAGCTCCTGCCGGTCCGGTGGCAGGTACGACGCCATCTGCCGCTTCACCAGACCCGTCACCGCCACGTCGTGAGACGGCACCGTCGCCAGCCGCCGCTCCAGCAGTCCGTCCACCAGCGCCGGCGTCGAAAGGTCGGCGAGCAGCACGCGCCGCTCGGCCTCCTCCATCGCCTGCATCGCCAGCTGGCGCGCGCCTCGCCGCATGGAGTCGAAGTCCGGCGGCACCGATTCGGTGGGGCGGTCGAGCAACTCGACGCCGATCGATGCCAGCGCATGCGCCGCCTCCGCCATGTCCTCGCGCGCGATGCCGTCGGAATACAGGCACAGCACCTTGCGCGTCTCGACGCCGGCGCCGCGCCGCAACACGCGGCCCTCGAGCTCGAGCGCCGCCGCTGCCACCGCGGCGGCGATGATCGGCCGGCGACGGAGCCCCACGACGATCGAGCCGACGGTTTTCGACGCGATCGAGCCGTCGATGAAGCGCACCGGCACGTCGCCGGCCGGCTCGACCGGCGCGATCGCCGCCCAGTCCTGCTGCGGGCGCTCCCATTCCAGCTCGACGCCGTCCTGATGCGTGTCGTCCTCGTCGTCCGCCTCGCGCCCGGGGAACGGCGGCGCGGCGAGATCGTTGAGCGGCGCCGGCTGATACCCGGCGAAGATGGGCTTCGAGGCAACGGCCATCAATGCGCTCCCCCGCTGCGGAACATAGGTTCTACTATAGGGGATCGCCGCTGTCAGGGGCTAGAGAGCAGATGCAAAGGGGCAGGGTCTTCGGTTCGGCGTGCCTGGCGCGTGGCTGCGGTGTCCGGTCGGGGACGCCGCTACGGCCGCATGCCCGCGACCGGCCGCACCTCGGCCTCGCGCAGGGCCAGGATCTCGTCGATCATCCCGTACTCCTTCGCCTGTTTCGGGTCCATGAAGAAGTCGCGGTCGAAGTCGCGGCGGATGCGCTCCTCGTCCTGTCCCGTGTGCTTCGCGATGATGCGCCGCAGCAGGTCGTTCTGGCGGATGATCTCGCGCGCCTGGATCTCTATGTCCGACGCCTGGCCGCTGATCCCGCCGCCGCCCAGCAGCGCCTGGTGCATGTGGATCGTGGCGTTCGGCGTGCAATAGCGCTTGCCCGGCGCGCCCGAGCAGAGCAGCACCGTCCCCATACTCGCCGTCATGCCAACCCCGTACGTGGCGATATCTGGCCGCACGAGCTGCATGGTGTCGTAGACGAGGAGGCCGGCGGAGATCCCGCCGCCCGGCGAGTGGATGTACAGGTTGATGTCCTTCTCCGGGTCCTCGCGCTCCAGGTACAAGAGCTGCGCCGCGATCAGGTTCGCGACCTGGTCGTCGATGGGCGCGCCCAGGAACACGATCCGCTCGCGGAGGAGCAGCGAGAAGATGTCGAACGCCCGCTCGCCGCGCGCGCTCGTCTCGATGACGGACGGGATGATCATGCCGCCTCCAGTATCTTCCGGGATCTGCGCCTGCGATGGGTGTCGCGGCCCGGCGGCGACGCCGACCGCCGCCATTCGCCGTGGCCGTGTCCGGACCGCCGCGGCGCTCGCAGCGATGCGCTGGCCGTGAACGCGGGCCGGCTGTCCGGCGACCAGCGGGCCGCCTCGTTGCGGCTGCTCACGCCGAGCTTGCCCAGGATCTCCGACACGTGGAACTTCACGCCATCGACACTGATGCCGAGCCGCGCGGCGATCTGGTCGTTGGTGAGCCCCTCGCGCAACAACGCCAGCACCTGCCACTGGCGCGGCGTCAGCACGTCCGGGCAGGGCGGCCTTCCTCTTCGTCTCACGCCACGATCATACGGCTATCCGGGCGGAATTACACTACCCTCCGGCGTCCCGGCGCGGGGCACCGACAACCGGGCACCGAGAACCGCGAACCGAAGGCCGAGCACCTACGCGGTTCCGCGCAGCCCCAGCTCGTCTGCGTTCGCCCGCAACGCCTCGATCACCTGCGCGATCATCTCGTCCAGGTCAACCCCCAGCTGCTCCGCCCCGTTCACGATGTCGTCGCGGTTCACCTGGCGGGCGAACGCCCTGTCCTTCAGTTTCTTCCGCACAGACGGCGGCTCGACCTCGAAGATGCTCTTGTTCGGCCGTACCAGCGCCACCGCCGTGACGAAGCCCGTCAGCTCGTCGACGGCGAAGAGCGTCTTCGCCATCGGCGTCTCGCGCTTCACACCGGTGTAGTCCGCGTGGCCCATGATCGCCGCGCGGATGTCGTCCGGGTAGCCGCGCTCCGTCAGGATCTTGTTGCCTTCGTACGGATGGCCCTCCGCCGTCGGCCAGCGCTCGTAGTCGAAGTCGTGCAGCAGCCCCGCGATGCCCCACGTCGCTTCGTCCTCGCCGCGCTGTCGCGCGAGGTGCCGCATCACGGTTTCGACCGCCAGCCCGTGCTTTCGCAGCGGCTCGGTCTGCGTGTACTCGCACAGCAGTTCCCACGCTGCCGCCCGGTCCGTCCCCGGATCCGCCATCGGCCGCTCCTTCGCCATCACAGCGTGACACCGGCGGTCTCGCCGCCACTGCTAGAATACGCCGATGGCGTACTACGATCAGACGCCGGGCGGCGACGACCGCCCCGGCTGCCTGGACGTGTGGTTGATCACGCGCGCCGTGTTGACGCTGCTCTTCTGGCCGCTCGCCGCGATCCTCGTCCTCGTACTCGATCTGGCGGCGATCATCTGGCTGTTTCGTGTGTGGCCGGCGCTTGCGCTCATTCCCGTCGGCGTGTCCGCGGCGGCGATTGCGGCCTATGCACGCTGGGAGCAGGCGCACTTCCGCCCGCACGAGTAGCGATCGCCCGGGCACGAAGCAGGCGCCTCTCGCCGGTCCGGCGTCTGGAAGCTCCGACGAGCTCTGCCTCAGCTCACCGCGGTTGCGATCGGCTTTCCGCACTCAGCGCAGAACTTCGCGCTGCGAAGGTTGCGCGCGCCGCACTCGCTGCAGAAGATCGTTTCGGTCGATGGCGCGGCGGCCGGAGGCGCCACAGGCGCCTCCGGAGCAGCAGGCGCGGAGGCGGACGCCATCGTCGTCGCCGCAACGTCGCCCGACGGCGCCCGCTCCTCGTCCTTGGTGGCGTGACGAAACTCGCGGATGCCCTTCCCGATCGCTCCGCCCACCTCTGGCAGCCGCCCCACGCCGAACACGAGGATGACGATGAGCAGGATCAGCCCCAGCTCGAGCGGACCGAGCGGACCAATTCCCGCAAGTAGTGCCATCTAACGCCTTCCCTCCCGCCGGCCGGTCTCCGATCCGACGACTCAGCCTATCATCGGCGTCCGAACACCGGCAAGCGAAGGGAGTCACGGCGGCCGCGCGCCATCCGCGGGCGGGCGTTCGCGCGGCGCTGCCGCATCTGCCGCTTCGCGCATGCTGCCTGCCGTCCGCCGGCCCGTCGTGCCGCGGTATCGAAGCGCGTTATCTGTTCGGGCGCGAGGCGAGCGTGACATCCGCGCTCTGCCGGTCGCTGCCCCGATAATACTCGACCTTCACGACGTCGCCCGCCTTGTACCGCGCCAGGATGGCGAGCAGATCGCCGTTGTTGATCACGCTCTTGCCGTCCACGGTCACGATCACGTCGTTCTGCCGCAGCCCCGCGCTGTCGGCGGGCGAGCCGGCGCCCACTGCCGTCACGGCCACGCCCTTGTCGACCGGAAGGTCGAAGTTGCGCGCCACGCTGTCCGTCACGTCGACCGTGCCCACCCCCAGGTACGCGCGCGAGATCTTGCCACTGCTGATCAGCTCCCGCACCGTCGGCTCCACCAGCCCCACCGAGATCGAAAAGCCGATGCTCTGGGCGGACTGGATGATCGCCGTGTTGATGCCGATCACCTCGCCGCGCGCGTTCACCAGCGGCCCGCCGGAGTTGCCGGGATTGATCCCCGCGTCTGTCTGGATCGCATCGTTGATGGTGTACGGTGGCTCCTGGATGGTGCGGCCCTTCGCCGAGAGCACACCCCGCGTGACGGTCGGGCCTCCTTCGAGCGCGAGTGCGAACCCGATCGCCACGACGTCCTGGCCCACCTGCAGCTCATCGTCTCCGCCGAAGGCGGCCGGCTGCAGGTCCGGCAGGTCGATTTTCAGCACGGCGAGGTCCGTCGGCTGGTCGCGCCCGACGATCGTCGCCGTCGCGGTCCGCTGATCATTCAGCGTGATCGTGATCTTGTCCGCGGGCGTAGTCCCGTCGCCCAGAGTGACGACGTGGTTGTTCGTCACGATGTGGCCGTCCGCGTCGATGATCACTCCCGTGCCGACGCCGGTCGACGGTGTCGTGCGGCCAAACAGGTCGAGCGTCGCCGAGTTCGTCTGCACGCGCACGA
>Ga0334722_10000683_pt1 | contig 48123 bp, 60 predicted proteins | sample C3_bottom_MG_FD_207210 | JGI IMG/M metagenome (GOLD analysis project Ga0334722, IMG submission 207210) | Sediment microbial communities from Yellowstone Lake, YNP, Wyoming, USA - C3_bottom | ecosystem: Environmental > Aquatic > Freshwater > Lake > Sediment | place: USA: Wyoming | collected...
GACTTTGTAATCCTTGTACGGATCACGGCCGGGACGGATCGGGTCTGGTGTATTGATTCCCATAGCTCGGAAGTTACAAAATAAAAGTTTACTTGGCTAGAAAAAGCGGTTGACAGATGGGGAGGGAGGAGGGTAGGCTTACTCCGTTCGTTTAGGCGAGCTACATAACATGGTAGGAGAGCTACTTTGAGCGTACTGGACTTTTTGAGACCCGCCCCTTATACGGAAGAGATTAAGGATCAAGAGCTTGTAAAGAAAAATTACAAGTATTGGCGCCTTCGTACCTTCTATGCGATGTATGTTGGGTACGCCTTCTATTATTTTACTCGGAAAAGCTTCACCTTTGCGATGCCGGCCCTCCAATCGGAGCTGGGCCTTGGCAAGTTCGAACTGGGCCTTCTGGCAAGCATTTTGAGTCTGTCTTACGGGGCCAGTAAGTTCCTCAGCGGCATTTTAGGTGACAAATCAAATCCGCGCTATTTCATGTCCATTGGGCTGATCTTGACTGGCATATTTAATCTCCTTTTTGGCATGTCCTCCACGCTTTGGGCTTTTGCCGTGTTTTGGGGACTCAACGGCTGGTTCCAGGGCTGGGGATGGCCCGGATGCGCCAAACTGCTCACTCACTGGTACTCCCAGTCGGAACGGGGGCGCTGGTGGAGCATTTGGAATACCTCCCACAACTTGGGCGGCGCGCTCATCCCCATCATCGCAGCCTTTGTCGCGGAGCACTTTGGCTGGCGCTTTGCGATGTATGTGCCAGGGGTTCTCTGCATCCTCGGCGGCCTTTTCCTAATCAATCGATTGCGCGACACGCCCCAATCCCTCGGCTTGCCCCCTATTGAAAAATATCGGAATGACTATCCGAATGGCATGTCGAGAGCCCCCGAAAAAAATGAGCTGTCAACTCGTGAAATTCTCGTTGAATACGTTCTGAAAAATAAATTCATCTGGATCTTGGCCTTCGCCCAATTTTTCGTCTATGCGATCCGGACTGCCGTCAACGATTGGAGCATGCTCTATTTGATCGAAGTGAAAGGCTATTCGAATATGACCGCTGGCCTCTGCGTCTGCTGGTTTGAAATTGGTGGATTTTTGGGCAGTCTGGCAGGTGGATGGAGCTCCGACATCTTATTTAGGGGACGGCGAAACCCAGTCAATGTCCTCTTTGCTCTGGCGATTTTTGTCCTCTTGATCGGCTTTAGAGCGATCACTGAGACAAGTCCATTTCTCGATGCCTCGTTCCAATTCCTCTTCGGCTTTTTCATCTTTGGTCCCCAGATGTTGATTGGGATGGCAGCGGCTGAACTTTCCCATAAAAAAGCAGCGGGGACCGCCACCGGTTTTGCTGGATGCTTCGCCTATCTTGGCGCAGCAGCGGCAGGAGCACCTCTCGGTGCCCTAACTAAACAATGGGGTTGGGACAGTTATATTCTCGCCCTCTCTGTCTGCGCAGCGATGGCAGCGCTTCTTCCTCTTCCTCTTTGGTCGGTGAAAACCAACCCCAAAAACCTAGAGCGAAAACCCGAAACCGCATAATTTCTAATCTTTTTCTCGGTGCTCTCGGTGTGCTCGGCGGTAAAATTTAATGGGTTATGTAACGCAGTTGTTTAAATCGATTGCGTAAGTTCTTTTTAACACCGAGCACACCGAGAGCACAGAGGCGAGGGCAGCCCTCGCGCGCTCCCAAAGAGATAGTATGGCTGCAAATTAGCCTTCATGCAATTGCCTTCTCTTTGTATACTTGGGGCTATGACTTGGGTTCCTCTAAACGTCCATTCGCAGTTTTCAATTCTCGACTCGACCGCTTCGCTGACATTGCTTGCGGAAAAGGCAAAGGCATTTGGCATTCCTGCACTTGCTCTGACCGATCAGGGCAATTTGTACGGCGCCGTCGATTTTTATAAAGCGTGCAAATCGGCCGGAATTAAACCGATTTTTGGCTGTGAAATTTGGCTAGCCAATGCATCCCGTCTGGTTAAAAAAAGAGAGCCGGGCGTGCCAAGCGGGTATCCGCTTGTTTTGCTCGCTAAAAATTCGACGGGATACAAAAACCTTTGCAAACTTTCTTCGCTTGGTTTTCTAGAGGGATTTTATTATCAGCCCCGAATCGATAAAGAACTGTTGGAGACTCATTGCAAAGGGCTCATCTGCCTGAGCGGCCCCATCTCGGGGAAAATTGGCTCTTTGGTCCTCCATGGATCAGAAGAAGAGCTGGAAAAAGAGGTGGCTTGGTTTAAAGATCTATTCGGTGCCGATTTTTATTTCGAATTGCAGCGGCACGAGATGACCGACGAGCAAATTCGAGCTGATGGGATCGATCAAGAGAGCTGGCTTGTACAAAATGTACGCGACTATGTGGCGTCGCAAAAAAAAGTAAATGCCAAGCTCATCGACCTGTCTAAAAAGTTCGGCATCAAATGTGTTGCGACAAATGACATCCACTACATTGAGCGGGAAGACTGGCGAGCGCACGAGATTCTCCTCAATATTCAATCGGGCGAACCATGCGAAATGTGGGAGCGCGATTCGCGCGGGAACTTAAAAAACAAAGTCCCCAATCCAAAACGGGACACCTATCCAACGCATGAGCTCTATTTCAAATCGCCCGAAGAGATGAAAGCTCTGTTTGCCGACATTCCCGAAGCAGTGGAAGAGTCGGTCCGGATTGCCGAACAGTGTAAGTGTGAACTCGATTTTAAATCGAAACATTATCCCATTTTTATCCCTCCTGCTCTGCAGGGGAAGACGTATGAAAAAGAAGAGAGGCTCAAGGCAGCCGAACAGTTCCTCTACGATTTGTGCCGAGAAGGGATTACAAAACGGTACACGCCGCAAGCGCTGGCCCAAGTGCAGCTCATCTACCCAGGCCAAGATCCGTTGCAAGTGGTCAACGATCGATTCATCTACGAATTTGGCATCATCACCTCGAAAGGGATGACTGATTACATGCTGATCGTCTATGACTTCATCGCCTGGGCAAAAAAGCACCATATCCCGATGGGGCCGGGTCGTGGCTCTGCTGCCGGCTCCATTATCGCCTACCTCACCGGCATCACCGACATCGAACCCCTCCGTTTCCATCTCTTTTTCGAACGGTTCATCAACCCAGAGCGGGTCTCCTATCCCGATATCGACGTCGACATCTGCATGGATGGTCGGCAGAAGGTGATCGATTACGTCGTAGAAAAATATGGCAAAGACAAAGTGGCACAGATCATCACCTTCGGCACAATGAAAGCCAAGATGGCGATCAAAGACGTAGGACGGGTGTTGAACGTGCCGCTTTCCAAAGTGAATGAAATTGCTGCGCTTGTCCCTGAAGATCCCACCATGACGCTGGAAAAGGCATTCCAAATCGATCCTGAACTGGGGCGGTTGATGGAAAGCGATGAAGAGGCGCGTCAAGTGCTCGAAATGGCCAAAAAGACGGAAGGGTCAATCCGCAACACGAGCACCCATGCCGCCGGCATGATCATTTCCGCGAGCCCCATCACCGACCACATCCCCGTTTGCACGGCGAAAGATTCGAGCATGATGGTGACCCAATTTGCGATGAAGCCGGTCGAAAGCGTCGGTATGCTCAAGATCGACTTCCTCGGCCTCAAAACCCTCACCTCCATCCAAAAATGTGTCGATCAGATTGCCGTAAACACACAGCGAAAGATCGATTGGGTCAACCTCCCATTGGATGATCGAACCACCTTCTCTCTACTCAATCAAAGAAAAACCCTCGGCGTGTTCCAGCTCGAGTCGGGCGGCATGCAGGACCTTGCCAAACAGCTCCACATCGATACATTTGAAGAGATCATTGCGGTCAACGCGCTCTATCGCCCAGGTCCCATGGACATGATCCCCTCTTTCTGCAATCGCAAGCACGGAAAAGAGGAGATCGAGATCGACCACCCGTTCATGAAAGATGTGCTCGCCGAAACCTACGGCGTCATGGTCTACCAAGAACAGGTCATGCAGATCGCGAGTACGCTCGCCGGCTATACGCTGGGCGAGGGCGACGTGCTTCGCCGCGCGATGGGGAAAAAAGACAAAGAAGAGATGGCGCGCCAACGCGATAAATTCATCACGGGCTGCGCCCAAAAAGGGATCGACGCCGACACAGCCAAAAAGATCTTCGATAAAATTGACAAATTCGCCTCCTACGGATTCAACAAATCCCATGCGGCCGCCTACGCCTATCTCTCCTACGCAACCGCCTACTTCAAGGCCAACTATCCCAAAGAGTGGATGGCTGCCCTCATGACTTGCGATCGAGACGATACTTCAAAATTGGCCAAGTTCATCCGTGAAGCGCGGGCGATGCACATCGATATCCTCCCTCCCGACGTCAACCAAGCAGGCAGCGAATTTGCCGCCACCTCCGAGGGGATCCGCTTTGCCATGTCGGGCATTAAAGGGGTCGGGCAAGCAGTCGTCGATGAAATCATCGAAGAACGGAAGCGAGGCGGCCACTTCCTCTCGCTCTTCGACTTTGTGCAAAGGGCCGATAAAAATAAAATCGGCAAAAAGGCGATCGAAATCCTCATTGAAGCCGGCTGCTTTGACTTCACCTCTTGGTCGCGCGATGCAATGAAAGAGAGTTTAGAGGCGATGTATGACCAGGCCTCTCGCGATCAAAAAGAGGCAACCCTCGGCGTACTCAACCTCTTTTCCCTTATCGACGAAGAAGAAAAGCCATTCCAAGCCCCACCCCCCGTTCTTAAACCGTCGACCAAAAGCCAAATCCTACAGCGTGAAAAAGAGCTCCTCGGATTCTACCTCACTGGCCACCCGATGGATGCTTACCAAAAAATCTTGGGCCGCCTCTCCTGCGTCCCTTTACGCGAATTTGAAACCCTTTCTGAAAATGCCCTCATACGAGCTGCTTTCGTCGTCGATACTCTCCAAATCAAAATCTCCAATAAGAGCCAGCGAAAATTCGCCATCTTGACCATTAGCGACGGACTCGAGCGATTCGAGCTCCCCATCTGGGCCGAAATGTACGAAGATAAAATCGCCCTTCTCAAAGAAAACCAGCTCCTCTATGGCATCCTACAAATCGAGCGAAAAGAGGGCTCTCTCTCCCTATCTTGCCGCTATCTAGACGATCTGGCCTCCATCGATGAAGAGAAGATCAAAGCCTGCGATGAACAATACGACCGCCTCAAAGCGCAATCCAAGTCAGAGCCCAAGTGGAAAGCCGCCGCAAAAGAAAAAGCCGCCGCAGCAGTAGAAAAAGAGACCGTTTCAAATATCTCGCTACACATCGATGCCGACCGGATCCGCCTCACGGAAGTTCTCCTACTTAAAAAATTATTTAGGGAGCATCCGGGTAAATCGCCCCTGCAGCTCCACTTCATTTCCAATGGGAAAACCCTGGGTATCATCCATGTAGATCCCGCTTGGGGGGTTAAATGTGACGCCCAATTCAAAGAAAAAATAAAAAATATAAGCCATCAGCTTCAGCTACGCACGACGATTGATTGACAGAATCGGGGACAATGGCCTACCCTTGTTTTTTCACGTAGGTTTTTCACTATGAAAAAATATTTATTTCCACTCCTGATTGCGGCCCTCCCACTCGTAGCCCTCGAAGAAGAGGAGCTGGTTTGGGACCAACAAGGCCCTTCCGTTCTCGAATACAATCGGGTATTGCAAGACGCCTTGGCTAGCCAGGACTGGTGGGGAGTGCTCGATAACGCCGATGTCATTCTTTATAACTTCCCAACCACTCCTTTCGCTCAGGAATGTGCCTTCCACATGGGATATGCCTACTACCAGATGGGACAGCTAGAACATGCCAATGAAAGTTTAAGCGCCTATTTGAACCATTCCTCCACCCATTCCCACTTTGAAGAGGCGATCCAAATCAAATTTGACATTGCAGAGTCATTCCGCAACGGCGTCGGAAAGCCCCTCTTCGGGTCCCATAAAATGCCCAAATGGGCCTCTGGCAAAGAAGATGCGCTGCAGATCTACGAAGAAGTGATCACCACGCTTCCTCATAGCGAGATAGCGGCTAAATCGCTCCTCGGGAAAGCCAAAATCCAAGCCGAAATCGAAGACTACAAACCCTCTGTGGAAACTCTCCAAACACTCATCCGCCGCTTCCCCAAAGAAGAAGCAGCTGCGGAAGCATTTTTAGAAATCAACAAGGTCTATTTAGAGCAGTGCAAAAACACGAGCCTCGACCTCGATCTTCTCGATCTAGCCGAAGTGAACTTACGCAAATTCCGTCTCTCATTTCCCCGTGAGCCAAGACTCATCGAAGCAGAACAGCGCTATGCAGAGACGCAAGAGCTATTCGCCGCCAATCTTCTAGAGACAGGCCTCTTTTTCGAACGAACGAAAAAAATTCCCGCTTCGATCATCTACTTCAACAAAGTGATCCAAAAATACCCCCACACCGAAGCGGCACAGAAAGCCAAGCTCAAGCTAGAAAAATAGTGTGAATCGATTCATTTTACTCTCACTCCTTGTCACTGGCTGCGGGTACCATTGGCAGGGAGATCATCCCCACTTGCCCACCATTACAGTTCCTTATGCCAAAGGGGATGAAGATGGGTCGCTGACGGGAGAAATCATTGAAACGATCAGCACATCGGGTGTAGCAAAAGTAAAAAATCGAGAGGCCGATTACCGTCTTCAAGTCGAAATCTTAGACAATCAGATCGATCAAATTGGCTATCGGCGCGATCCCCAAAAAATAAAAAATAAAATCAAAAAAAATCTCCTCGCTTCTGAAAATAGAAGGACATTGAAAATCCAGGCGACTCTGTTTCGGGGACAGACCGATGAAATCGCTTTCGGCCCCTATCTACTCACCGCAGACGCTGATTACGACTACATCGACGGAGATTCTTTCCAAGACCTCACCTTCATCAATTCCGATGGAGTACTCACCACCGTATTGCCCTTTTCTTTAGGGCAACTTGAATCGATCGAATCGGCCCAAGAAGCAGCTACAAAGCCGATTTTTCGCAAAATTTCAAAAAAAATAGTCGACGTGATTTCGGCAGAATGGTAGAAAAGTCGGGTTAAACCAATTTTTTACTTTCCATTTGGACGCCAAAACTAGCTTCTCAGCCAAAATGAACAAACTGCACCCAATGCTCAATTGGATACGGGCGCAGCTTGAGCAAACCGGTCTCGATGAAAACTCCATCCGCAAGGTGGAGCTTGCCTCGGAAGAGGCGATTGTGAACATCATTCAACATGCCTACCAACAAAAAGGTGGGGAGATCCAGATCTACTTTAAAGTCATCGAAGAAAGCCACATTGAATTGGCCATCTGTGACCAAGGACCTCCCTTTGATCCACTCCAGAGGCCTCCTCAATACGATCCTCTCGCTCCTCTCGAAGACCGCCCCCTAGGTGGACTCGGCATTCTCTTCATCCGCCAATATATGGATGCAGTTCACTACAAGCGCGACGGCAAAACCAACATCCTCCTGTTAATTAAGAAAATATAGGAATTATTTTTCATCCATGAAAAACCAGAAATTTTGAGGTAAGTATGAAATGGTTATTTACTGTTGGCACCATATTTCTCTGCATGGGTTCTAACCTTTCTTCAGAAAGTGAAAGACTCTCCGAACAGGTTTATCTTCACACAGAACTCACCGATCAGCACACATTTAGTTGGCAATGTCCCCTAGGGCATCCTTCTCCGGATGGAAGTGGTATGTGCAATAAATCCGGTTGTCGGTTCCAAAAAAAATAGTAACATCTTGTAATGCGGGGAGTCTTCCCCGCTTCTAAGCTGCTAGGGCGTGTCGTCATTTGAGTCTCTAGGAGGTCTTTGATGGATTTTTCTGCGGATTTTCATGCACGTCCGCAGGACATAGTTGGAAAAACTAGGCCAAGGGCGGCCCTGAAAAGCTGCTGGAAAAGCCGCGAAGAGCTCTCCATGACTTAATTGACGACACGCCCTAATACCTTCTTACGGTGCGTTAGCGCCGACACCACATAAATTGCGATCAGGCTGAAGATAAATCCAGGAATGATTGAAGAGATTCCCAATTGGCACAGTCGATCGAAATAGGGCCAGATTGCGGCGGTCAGCCCACCTAAGAGGATTCCAGCAAATGCCCCCTGCTTATTGATTGTTTTCATATACAGGGATAGCAAGACTAAAGGTCCAAAAGAGGCGCCTAGGCCCGACCAAGAATAGAGCACTAATTGGTATATTGTGCTAGGCCTAAAGAAAGCGATAGCTAATCCAATCAAGCCAATGAAGACAACGCTGATTCGGGAAGTCCAAAGAAGTTTGTTGGCAGAGACGTTTTTATAAATTCGTTTATAGAAATCTTCCGATAAGTTTGATGCGACAATCAAAATATGCGCTGCCATAACGTTGGTACTTGCCGCCAAAATCGCGCAAAGCACAAGACCTGCAAAGAAAGGAGCCAGTGTCGTTTTTACAATACTCAGAATGACTTGCTGAGGGTCGTTCAACCCTTGTGGAAATACAAAAATTCCAATCAATCCAACAGCTGTTGCAGCGCCTAAAGCGATGACCAGCCAACTGATCCCCACGTATTTGGCCTTATCCATTTCGCTTGCATGTCGAATTCCCATAAACTTAGTCAAAATATGAGGTTGTCCGAAATAACCAAGTCCCCAACCTGCAGCTGTGATTAGAATTTTCCAAAAAGTCAAAACTTCAAAATTTGGGAGCAATGAATTAGAGAGATTCTTCATGGAAATCGCCTGCATCACGGGGTGAATTCCCCCAATCTGCATCAGTAAATAAATCGGGATGAAAACGATCACTGCCAACAAAAAGAATCCCTGAAATAAATCTACCCAGGCTACAGTGCGGTAGCCACCTAAAAAAACATAACTCACGACGATGAATAACCCAATAACGGTTCCCACGTAATAATTTAGACCTAACAGCGATTCTATCAAAATCCCCATGGAAATAATCCCTGACGAAATATAGATCGTAAAAAATAATAAAGACATGAGACCAGAAATGAGCCGGAGTCTTCCACTGGTATCATCGAATCGTTTTTCGAAATAAGAACTCAAAGTCAAACTGCCAAACTGTTCTGTTGCAATTCGCAACCGGGGAGCGATGAAATGCCAGTTCAAGAACATCCCCAATATCAGACCGATCGCCGCCCAGGCTGCAAAAACTCCATTCCCAAAAACTAATGCCGGATATCCAAGAAAAAGCCATCCACTCATATCGCTTGCCTGCGCAGAAAGGGCAGTTAGCCAAAAGTTTAAAGATCGATTGCCAAGAATGAAATCTGTGTCCGATTTTTGTTTCCTATAGGAAAAAAAGACGACCGAAATAAGTAAGGCGAAATATCCGCATAAAATAACTAGTTCAAGTGCTGCATAAGATGTAGTTACTGTTTTCATAATAAACTCAAAAATTTCAAATGTATACAAAGCATATTGGGGTTATACAAAGAGCGACCACAAGTAGGCCAAAAAAACTGGGATAGGCAGCTAGCACCCCCAACGGGGGAAACTACGCAACGGGCGCTGTTGAATAAAAAACATTCTCATGGCGGGAGCATGTTATATGAACAACCATTAACAGACAAGACTCTCCCGCCTCGCAGAGCCAGCCCGCATTGCAGCCCGACCAGTCTGTCCACTATTTTTAATTATTGGGCTTTTTTTTCGATGGAGATGAGCGTTTCTTCCGTTTCGAGCATGTCGATTAGGAAGTATTGGAGAACTTTTAGGACGTAACGGGGCGTGTTGTAGACCCCGTGAGTATTGAATACGATTTCTAGATGCGCTTTATCTGGCTGGTTAAGAGCGATGAGCACATAGGTAACAGGCTGGTCCGATTCCATTTTAGGAATAATCCAAACAATGAACTGCTCATTGAATAGAGTCACCTTCTCAACACTTTCTACCACATGAAAGTATTGGGTGAGATCATCTGGGTCGCTTTTGTCGTCTTGGAGCGATTGGAGAAGTCCCGATTCGTGTAAGAACTTAAGGTCGATACGCATAACGCCATCATGGGCCCACTGTGTCAGGTCCGACATGAACTGCTTATATGCCTCTTCGATCTGCATCGGGTTTAACATATCTACCTCCCAGGTGAGCCATCACACCGTACCCTCATTATAGAAATTGAAAAATTCCTTGTCAATAGACTCTTTTTTCGTTTGACGAAGGCTCCAATATTTCGATACTCTCCTCGTTCATGAGATTAATCTTCTGTTGCTTGTGCCTCTTTCTGGGAGAACTCTGCGCTGTTCAGCTGCGGCTCGACGTACATGCGCGCAATGCCATTTTAATGAACGCAGAAACAGGGGCTGTACTCTATGAAAAACATGCCCATGTGCCCGTTCATCCCGCCAGTACAACCAAAGTAGCGACTGCCTTGTATGTCTTGGATGAAAAAGGGGATTTAAGCCAACCGATCACAGTGAGTTCGAATGCTTTAAAAATGAAGGGCCCCAAACAAGTGCTGGAAGCGGCTCCCTATTGGTTGACGAGTGACGGCACGATGATGGGTCTAGCGAAGGGAGAAACGTTAAGCCTTGAGGTTCTGTTGCATGGGATGTTGATGGTCTCCGGCAACGATGCAGCGAACGTCATTGCAGAAGGGGTTAGTGGATCGATCCATCAGTTTATGCAAGAGCTAAACCAGTACTTGCAGCGCATCGGTTGTAAAAATACCCTCTTTTTAAATCCACATGGCCTTCACCATCCGGAACATGTGACAACGGCTTACGACCTAGCCTTGATGATGCAGAAGGCTGTGCCTATCCCTTCCTTTCGACAGATCATTTCGAAACGGACCTATCGGAAACCCAAAACGAATAAACAGCCGGAAGGGCTGATTAAAGCCTTCAATCCAATGATTCAGCCCGGTAAATACTTCTATTCTAAAATCGTTGGCGGTAAGACAGGTTTCCACAGCGCGGCACAAAATAGCTATGTAGTCGCAGCCGAACAGGATGGAAGGACTTTAATCGCAGTCCTATTAGGGTGTACCAAACGGGAAGAACGGTATGAGGATGCTCGCAATTTATTCGAAGCTGCGTTTGGAGAGAAAAAAATGGAGCGAGTACTTGTTCGTTCTGATGAGCTATTTACCAAATCGTATGCGGGCGCCAAAACGGCTCTAGCTGCCACGCTTGCATCCAATCTTGAGATCTCGTTTTATCCCGCGGAAGAGCCCGAAGTGAAGGCATATGTTCACTGGGATTCGGTTTCGCTGCCCATTCGCAAAGGACAACGGGTGGGGGAAATCCGAGCGCTCGATTCAGCAGGTCGAATTCTCGCCTCCAGCGAACTCTTCGCCCGCACCGAAGTAAAAGGAACCTTCTTCTTCGTCCTCAAAGAACAATTCAATCACATTTTCCGATAAAGCTCGATCCATTGATCGAGGGAGAGCTCTTCTGGTCTGGCCTTGGGAGAAAGGTGTAGCGATGCGAGGAGATCGGCCATGTTGGGATAGAGTGCACGGAGGGAAGTGGAGAGCATTTTGCGCCGCTGTTGGAATGCTTTACGGATGAGGGGAAAGAGACGATTTGGATCGATGGATGGAGTGGGGTGCGGATCGAAGCGGAGAACTGAGGCATCTACTTTTGGACGAGGGTAGAAACAGGAAGAGGGCACGTGGAAGGAAGAATGTACGGTGGTGTAAAATTGCAAAAATAGGGTGAGCGAACTGAAGGCTTTAGTTTTAGGTTTTGCTTGGATCCTCTCTCCAATTTCTTTTTGCATGACGAGGGTAAAGGATTGGAACAGCGGATGGGTGCAAAGTCGTTCAAGAACGGGTGTAGTGATTTGGAAGGGGAGATTAGAGACCACTTTCCAATTTTTACGGGGGAGGGTTTGGAGGGGGAAGTCAAGGAAGTCGGCGCAGATCACCTCGAGTCTTTGGTCGGGAGTTTGGAGTCGTGGAAGATGGTGGGCAAAGAGGCGATCTTTTTCTATGGCGAAGACGTGGGCTCCTGTCAGGAGAAGCTCTCGTGTGATGGCGCCTGCACCTGGACCGATTTCAAGGACAAAATCGCCCGGTTGGATAGCGGCGAGATGAACGATCTTTCGAATGACATTTGCATCGATGAGAAAGTTTTGGGAAAGCCCTTTTTTTGGCTGGGCCCCAATTTCATGGAGAAAAGCGATCAGCTCGTTTGGACTCATTCCAGACTAAAGGGCCGGAAGTCTTCTGGGAGCGATTCACTGAGGTGATCAGCATCGAATCGGTAGTGTTTACGCAGCTTCCCAATGTAGTTTTGCGATACTTCAGCGGAGGCTTTTTGGATCAGTTCGTTTTTAAGAAGAGGCGACACCTCTTCGAAAAGAGGAGCTGGGTGGTCAATTTTTTGGCTGAGGTAAAAAATGCGAGCCACCTCTTTTTTATCGCGACTGACTTGCGTGACTGGTTGGCTGTAGCTCGCCGGTTGCAAGGCAGAGAGAGCAGAGTGATGGGACTCAGACAATTCAGAATCGGCCGCACTGTATTCGTTTGAGAGCGAAACTTGCACTTTGGGGTGAGCTGCTTCAAACTGTTTCAGAGCATCGGTGAGGCTCTCTGGGGATTGAGATTGGACGACTTGGCACAGTTGGGTGGCCGCTTCGGATGGCTTGTCTCCACGAATCGTAAGGACCCGATATTTCCATTCAGTATAGGCTGGGTGTTCTTTGAGATGGAGTCGGTAGGCTTGCCGAATGTCTTGGGGAGTGACAGCGGTAAATGCTTTCGAATGGATAAACCACCAGCTCATGCGTCGCACAATCAGTTCATTTTTGACTAGGCGCCACACTTCGTCGTAGGTAAGGCCGATCTGGTCGATGGTTTGCATCACGTTGGGACCAAATCGATTTTCAATTTCTTCCCGCACTTCGGCATCTGCCAGTTTAATTTCCCGGTCAGCTGCATCGGCCAACATCAGTTCGTGGTCGATCATCTCCATGAGCACTTGTCGCCAGCTTGTCTCATAAAATTGAAAACGGGCTTGGCTAGAGCCTGCTAAATGGGGATAATTGTGGTGGAAAGCGAGATCCATTTTCTTCTTTACGTCCATCATCGAAATGGTGGTGCCATTTACTTTTGCAAGAATGGTGTTTTGGACGCCAATTTTATGGTTATCGGAAAAGTTTGGAACTTCTGCGCTTAGAGCACTGAAAGCAAGAAGAAAGGAAATCGCATATCGCATGGTTTGAACTCCAGTGGAGGAAATTTTACTGTATTGTTCTTTTTCTGAATAGTGCGCCGAAAAATCCATCGCATTCATTGCGAGAGGAAAAGGTGCGTATGGGCTGTCCTTCTAGGACTAGGGGAAGGTGACGGAGAAAATAGTCGACTTGCGCCTCGTTTTCTTCGGGGAGGAGGCTGCAGGTTGAGTAGACGATGCGACCGTCGGGTTTTAGGAATTGGACCGCTTTTTGCATAATCGCTTTTTGCTCTTCTACCAGTCGTTCCAGCATCGGGGCGTCGATTTTCCATTTCATATCGGGGTTGCGCCGGAGGGTTCCTGTTCCGCTGCAAGGGACATCGGCTAAGACCCAGTCCATTTTATTCTTGAGCTTATTTAGCGTAGGATGTTCAGGCTCAAGAATTTGCGCATTTTGTACGCCGGCTCTTCGCAACCGTTTTTGCGCCTCTCTCAACGCACCTGCCCGAATGTCGTGCAAATAGAGCTCCCCTTTTTTCTGCATCATTGGGGCAATCGCCAGTGTTTTGCCTCCCGATCCACTGCAGTAGTCGAGGACCCGATCACCCGGTTTTGCGGCCACAAGGGAGGCGATCACTTGGCTTCCCTCATCTTGCACTTCAAAAAGGCCCTCTTTGAACTCGGGGGTGGCGAATAGGGGCTCCCTTTTTGCAAAGAGGATGGCTGTTGAGGCCAAAGTTCCTGGGCGTACGTCATAGGTAGACGCCCACTTTCGCAACAATTCTTCGCGGGAGGTTTTTAATAGATTGGCTCGGACTGCGATGGGGGCGGAAGAATTGAATAGGTCGCCCAATTCCTCTGTTTTTTCGGGGCCCAGCGCCTCGGTGAATTTTTGGTATAGAAAGGGGCTTAACCCCAGACGAGCCCACGGAGGTACGGAGGATTCTTGGAGGTAGTGTTCGATCGGATTCTTTTGGTACAGCTTGAGCCGCAGCGAGATAGAATTAGAAGGATCGAGAACGTCAAATAAACTTTTCCATCGGACGAGCCCGTAGACCGCGTCGCCGATTTCGCGCCGGTCGTGAGAGCCGAGGCTCTTATGGGCTCGAAAATAATCGCCCAAAGCCAAATCGAGGGGAGTTTTAGAGTCCGACCACCCCTTGAAGAACGCGAAAATATGAAAATCTCGAAATGTTTTAACCATGACGGGGGCGATTTTACCTGCAATTGGACTGGTTATCTAGAAAAATATGCCTATTTTTGTAATCCTTTTATTTTTAGGAGGGAAGTATGAGGATGATTCGAGCGGCATCAACGGTTTTGGCGAGATTTTTATTGAGTGCGATGTTTTTGGCCGCCGGCATCAATAAAATATTTCATTGGCATGAGACCGAAAAAATGTTGATGAATGTGTTATGCGACTGGCAGTCAAACACCGGTTTTTCTTCCACGGCGCAAGAATGTTTTGGGTCGCTCACTCCCTGGGCGCCCCTATTATTGATGACGGCGGTGCTATTTGAAATGGTCGGGGGCGTATTGCTCTTGTTGGGCATCCGAGAAAAGCTTGGCGCTTCCTTGCTGTTATTATTTTTGATTCCTGTGACGATCCTCATGCACCAATTTTGGTTTGTCGAAGGGATGATGAGAGAGATGCAACAAATCATGTTCTTAAAAAACCTGGCGATCATGGGTGGTTTGATTTTAGTCATTCTACATGGCGCGCAAGCTCCTACAAAATCTGAGGGATTCTCTGGATCGATTAAATTGCCTTAAGGTTGTTGTTGCTTTTTTTCTCGTCGCTTTTGGTCAGCCGGCCTGGAGTGATCTGCTTTCGATGGTCTCGGCGGCTATTGGCTATGCCCTATTTTGGAGCGCGATTTTGCCCTTGCAACGCCGATTTTGGGTCACTTTTGGATGGTTCGCCGCTGTGCAAGCAGTTCAAATTGGCTGGATCTCCGCCACCGAGTACATGGGGTTGGGGATCTTGTTTGTATATGCATTTCTCATCCTTTCAATTGGTTTGCAGTTTGCCTGGATGACCTCTTTCATCCGATTGCCTCTGAGTTGGATGCAAACTCTTGGGGTTGCAGGATTTTGGGTTCTCATGGAATGGATGAGGCTGATCCCGTTGACCGGTTTTCCGTGGAATCCCGCCGGATTTGCCCTTGCGGGCAACTCCTATTCGATCCAATTTGCAGCGCTCTTAGGCGTTTACGGTCTTTCTTTCTGGGTCATTTGGGTCAATTTGCTCGGGCTGAAGGCACTACTTGAGCCGACTAATAAAAAAAGGTGGGCAGCTTGGGCCTCCTTTGCTTTATTCCCATACGCATTTGGATTTGTACATCAAACTGTTTGGCAATCGAGGCTAGATTCGAAAAACACGAGCTCTGTCGCATTGGTCCAAACGGGGCTGAAGCCTGAAGAAAAAGAATATAGTCGAAGCGAGCCCAGCGCCTATATTGCGCCGATTGCACAATGGGGGATGATTCTCGATGATTTGGATAAGACTGGTGAGCGGTCCTTCGATTTGATCGTACTCCCAGAAGGGGTGGTTCCATTCAACGCAGCGCGCGCCTACTACTCTTTGGAAGCGGTTGAAACAATTTGGAAGCACCGGTACGGAGAGAGTGGTCTGAATGATTTTCCTCCTCTAGAAGAACCATTTGCGAAAGAGGTAGCGCCTGGGATTTGGCGAGTCACCAATGCATTTTGGGCGCAAAGCCTCTCCAATCGGTACCAAGCTGAATTGATTGCTGGCTTCAGCTGTTCTGAACAAAGCGGCGTCTACAATTCTGCTTTTTATTTTTCTCCAGGGCAAACAACAATCAGTCGATACGATAAACAGATTTTAGTTCCCGTGGGGGAATACATTCCTCTCGGCAATTTCAGTATCGTAAAGCAATTTGTCACATCGCAATATGAGATGGGAGAGCCATTTAAACCTGGAAATGAAGTAAAAATTTTTAGCGGCAAGCGGCCGATCGGCGTCTCCATCTGTTCGGAAGAAACCTATAGCCACTTGGTGCGAGAAATTAGAAGAGCTGGCGCTGAAATGTTCGTGAACATCACCAATGATGTCTGGTTTCCTGAAACTCGTCTCCCATGGCACCACTTTACGCATGGAAAAATCAGGGCTGCTGAAAATGGCGTATCTCTTCTCCGTTCATGTAATATGGGAGTGACAGGCGCGGTCGATTGTTTTGGTCGAAACATCCAACTTTTTTCTGAACAGGCAAGCGGCGCCTTACCGATCCATCTACCTTCTGGGTCCATTCCAACTCTTTACACTATGTGGGGAGATTGGGCGATTTTTCTCAGCAGCGGTTTATTTGTGCTCGTTTTATTGATTCGGAAGAAAAAGTTGCCGTAATATAGACCGCTCGATTAACTTTTTGGTAGTTTTTGAGCGAAAAATAAAACCATGATCCGTTTTATCCTGAGGGCGTTTTGATCCCTCCCTGTCCTGAAGTGGAGCAGACAACCCTGAAAAAACCTGTATGGATTGCAGGAACAGGGTTATTTACCGGCTGCAAAAGCTCCATTCGGCTGACGCCCGCACCGGCGAACACAGGCTATCTATTTCAGCGAGTCGATTTGGCGGGCAAGCCTGAAATTCCCGCTCGTCTTGAGTATGTACAAGACACGCCCAGATGCACAAGACTGGTAAAAGAGGGAACCTCGATCCAACTAGTTGAACACCTTCTTTCAGCTCTGCGCGGTCTTGGGGTAGATAATGCACGGATCGAAGTGGATGGACCTGAGATTCCCATTGGCGATGGGAGCGCCGCCGAATTTGTCCAAAAAATTCAAGAAGCGGGAATTGAATCGAACGGAGCGCCCAGAAAAGTTCTCAAAATTCTACACCCGATCCACTGGTCTGACGGGAATATCCATGTTGTGGGTCTTCCCTATTCAGGCTTTCGAGTTAGCTACACTCTCCATTATCCACAGTCTCCGTTGATCCGCTCGCAATACTATACTATGTTGCTGAACGCGGAAAGCTATTGCAGAGAAGTCGCCTCATGCCGCACATTCTCGCTATACGAGGAAATTGCCCCGCTTGTGGAGAAAGGATTGATCAAGGGAGGCGGCCTCGACAATGCACTTGTAATCCAGGGAGAAAAAATCTTGAATCCGGGCGGTGCGCGCTTTCCAGACGAAATGGTGCGCCATAAAATCCTCGACCTGATTGGAGACCTTGCTCTTTTAGGGCCGATTGAAGGGCATATTCTCGCAGTCCGTTCCGGACATGCGAGCAATGCGGCTTTTGCAAAAGTTCTAATGGAGAATTACCAAAATGAGTAAACATCCACCCTTTGTCCTATCCATCAAGGAAGTGGAGGCCATTTTACCTCACCGATACCCCTTCCTTTTGGTTGACCGGATTTTACACATCGATTTAGAGGCCAGTGAAATCATCGGATTGAAAAACGTCACGGTCAATGAGCCCTTTTTCCAAGGCCATTTCCCCGGCGCTCCCATCATGCCTGGAGTGTTGATCCTGGAGGCGCTTGCGCAGACCGGAGGAATCTTGGTCCATCAAAAAGGATACAACAAAAAAATTGCCGTCCTGCTGAATGTCACAAATGCAAAATTTAGAAAACCTGTCACACCGGGCGATGCTCTGCATCTCCACGTGCAGGGAATTCACATCAGCGGAAATGGTGGGAAAATTAAAGCGAAAGCCATGATCGGCGACCTGCTTGCAGCGGAAGCCGAACTGAGTTTTGCCCTAGTAGATAAAGAGCAACTGTAACGCTGCAAAGAGAATTAAAAACGCATGTCTAACATCCATCCTCAAGCCGTCGTCGAACCGGGTGCTAAAATCGGTAAAAATGTAACGATTGAGCCTTTTGCAGTCGTTAAAAGTACGGTTACACTCGAAGACAACGTCATCATCAAATCCCATGCCTACATCGATGGCCATACCACCATTGGAGAGGGCACCGTTGTATGGCCTGGCGCCAGCATTGGCACCAAAACCCAAGATTTGAAATTTCGTGGTGAAAAGACCTTTGTCAAAATTGGAAAACACTGTGAAATTCGGGAATTTGTCACCATCAACTCCTCTTGCCAGGAAAATTCGGTGGTCAAGATCGGCGACCACTGCCTAATCATGGCCTATTGTCACGTCGCGCACAACTGCGAGATCGGCAACCGAGTCATTATGTCCAATAGCGCCATGTTAGCAGGACATGTGATCGTTGAAGATTGCGCGATCATCGGCGGCATGACCCCCATACACCAATTTTCCCGCGTAGGAACTCACGCGATGGTGGGTGGATTCAGTCGTGTTCCTCGCGATATCCCGCCCTATACAGTGGGCGGTGGTTTCCCCTATAAATTCGGCGGAATCAACATCATTGGATTAAAGCGGCACAAATTCCCACTAGAAGTGAGAATCGCCCTCTCCAAAGCATTCAAAATCACCTACCGTACAGGTCTTCACCTAGAAGAGGCTCTCCAACAAATCCAGAATGAAATTGAGCTATTCGACGAGGTCAAACACTGGATGGAATTTTGTCGAACCTCTAAGCGGGGCCTCATCGGACTCGAAGGCGTCACCAAAAAAGGGAGCCAAGAGGACGAAGAAGAAGAACAACTAGAAGAATGACCCCTCGAATCGTTTTTTTTGGCACACCCTTTTTTGCCGCCGAAATCCTAGAGCACCTGATTCAGCACCAAGTGCCCATTGAGGCGGTCGTAACCCAGCCAGATCGGCCCAAGGGCAGATCGCTCCAGCTGGCTCCTTCTCCAGTGAAAACCATCGCCGAAAAAATGGGCATCCCCATCCTCCAACCAGAAAAATGTTCCGACCCCACCTTCTTAACCCAAATCGCCCAAATCCCAGCCCAACTCTACGTCGTCGTCGCCTTCGGACAAATTCTGCCCCAAAAACTACTCGATATTCCTCCCCTTGGCTGCATCAACGTCCATGCCAGTCTACTCCCCAAATACAGGGGAGCCGCGCCGATCCACCGCTGCCTTCTGAATGGAGACAAAGAAACTGGCGTTTGCATCCAAAAAATGGTTAAGCAACTCGATGCAGGGGATGTCATCGACGAATCGCGCCTCTCCATCCCGCCCGAAATGACCTTCGGCGAATTAGAAGTCGCCCTTTGCAACCTCTCCAAGCCCCTTCTCCTCTCTATCCTCAAAGCCTATACGCGCGGTGTTCCTCCAGCCTTGCCCCAAGATTCCAACCTCGTCACCTACGCAGCTAAAGTCGAACCGGAAGAGGGGAAAATCGACTGGTCGCAGTCAGCAACCCAGCTCCACAACTTGATTCGGGCCTTCAATCCCAGGCCCGGCGCCTGGTGTCAAATCAGACAAAATGGGGAGCAAAAACGACTAAAAATTTTTAGAACTCATGTGGAACAGGCGACCGGAACACCTGGCCAAATCCTGCCAACTAAAGATTTTATCGTAGCCTGTGGATCGGGGGCGCTCCGGATCCAAGAGGTTCAGCCTGAAGGGAAAGCGCGCATGAATGGCTCGGATTGGCTCCGCGGTCAAAAATCGGTTCCCATCTTTTTTTAACAAAAATTTACTCCATTTACATTTAAGCTTCATCGGCCTATTATGTAGCCCGAAAAAGCAAAATAGGTGAAACATGCCAGTAATTGCAGATATGAATGTACGGGTCTTCCCAAACGTGAATGCTGCCAAGACTTCAGGGCAGCAATTCTCCGACTGGACAAGTAGCACAACGGGAGCGTATCGGTTTGCTAAAGCAATTCAACAGCCGATTCAGCTAGCTGCCGAAGTGGCAGACCAACTAAAGCTTGCCGGGAAAGAGACGATTAAAGGAATGGGGGCGATAGCGAGCGAATTTGGAAAAGCGGCAAACTATTTATCTTTTGCCCGCTTTGCTAGTACAGCGCGGGTCGCCTACGTTGCAGCGGAAGAAGCAATTGAAGACACAACGACAAATAAAGTTTTGAAAGCGATAAAAGAAAGTTCCGATTGGCTTGCGTCAGGATTCTACTCGGCATCTCTTCTCGGATCGAAAGTAGCTCTTCAAGCAGGGGATACTTTAAGTCTTGTAGCAGATGGAGTAGATCTAAAAGACGCGGCAACTGGAGTGCACAGTGCTCGTCGACTTCAATCAGAACAGATTTCCGATGAAATGAAAGTTGCATTAGAGCAAACCGAAAAGCACCAACTTTTCAAACTCATCAAAGCAGTGGCATCAGTGGCGAGTGGAATCCTTGGTCTTTTAGGCCTCCTATTAGGTGGCCCGATGATCCCAAGCGTTGCCCTGTTAATAATCTCATTGACCAGTACGACCTTTGCGATTTTAAGTCACTTCTACAAAGAAAACATGCCCCTTCACTTAGAGCTTGCTGAACGGCCAGCCTAACTCTTAAAGCAAAGCGGCGTCCAATCTTTTGGACGCCCTATTTTTTTGGGTGAGATTGAAAATAATTGGTTTTCGTCCCAGTGAATGGGTGCTTACCGCCAGCCTTCTGCTCCTCCTCCTCTCCCTTTTTGCCTTTTCTCAAATAAAATCTTCCCAATCCTGCCGAGAACAGCTTCCTCTTTTCCAAGTTCGCGTCGAAGGACATGTGGCAAAGCCTGGACTTTACGAAGTGGAAGCGGGCACAAGGCTTGAGGAGGTCTTATCCCAAGCCCGACCCAAACGATTTGCTGACCTAAGCCCTCATGATCCAGAATCCAGGATTCTTGCCTCCTGCCAAATCCAAATTAAGCCCCTCACAGAGCTCATCATCCAGGTCGAAGGGGTTGGTGAAGTCAGAGTTCCCCCAGGCACGCGGATCTGCGATCTGAAGAAAATCCTCTCTCTCCATTCAGCGGCCCTCAAAAGCCGCCGCCTACTCAAACAAGGCGAAAAAATCCAACTGGACAAAAATTAAATTTAAACATACCTTTTACAATCCCTTAAAAAATCAGGAGGTACACTATGGCACCACAAGTCATCAATTTCAATCTAGGACGACAAGAGTTTCGAAGCATACCGAACTCATTGCCAATTGATGGTTTATCATCATTTGCCCGAGTGACGGGAAAAGCGCACCGCGCAAGTGATCTATTAAAATTTCTTTCAACAGGATTTGGATTAGCGCTGAAAGCAGAAGAGAATCAGAATTATTTACCTAAAGACCTAATCCCTATCCTTAAGCATGGCCAGACTGGCATGTCAGAGGCTAGAGGCTGGTTCTCCATTGCTCATATCCCATCTGCATTGTGCGAATTGTGGAATTCAATAGAAAAATCGCTCGACAAAGGTATGAGCCTGAAGCTCCTACGTGATGTGGCTGACTTTGGTCAAACAATCCTCTACTCGGCTTCGGCTATTCTAATGGGGGCAATCTCTGCGCTTGCTGCAAAGGTCGCAGGATTATTCAATACCTCATTTTATATTCTTGAAGGCATCAGCAGCGGAAAGGAGCTTGACCAGGTTTGGGAATGGCAAATCATGGCAGATACGAACAATTCCTCCGAAGAAATCAAAAAAACCCTTGGCAGCAAAGCTCAGGAAACCTCCTACAAGGTTGCAAAATATGTGCTGGGCGCATTGGCGGGGCTTGTTGGATCGATCGCGTTCCTATTTAATATTTACATTCCGCCCATTATTGCTGTCACGATGATGGTTGTCAGTCTTGCAGCCGTTACTTTTAGTCTACTTGCAGATTACACCAAAGAGTCTGCTCCTCGTCAAATCATGTGTGTCTAAATAAATTATGAACAGTCGGGGCGTTCCGTTCGCGGTTCGCCCTACTGCCCGATCACTTTTTTCATTTTTTTGTTTGAGGAAAAGTGGGCAGCTGCAGTATGATCCTCCGACGGATATCTTAAAGGTTATCCCAGTTCAGAAGAACTGTCCCGATTCACGTATGCCACCCCGAAAGGGGTTAAGCGCGGTAGCGAAGAAAAGAGTTGAGCGAAATGCTCGACCGTTGTATTCTCTTCGCTAATCTATTGAATGCTAGATGTCTAGCAATCCATTGACCCGCACTCGGCAAGCGAAACGGGCTTGCGTACTGATAAAACATGGAAAAGGAACACCTATGTCGCTGACATTGATTGGCCAGAAGAAAGGGATGGCGCAGGTCTTCGATCAAGACGGGAAACTCGTCGTATGTACGGTTATTTTGGCAGAGCCGAATACCGTACTTCAGATCAAGCGTAAAGAAATGCACGGATATAACGGCATTCAATTGGGCGGCGTTCGCATGACGAAAGCGCAAGTTGATCGCGCGAAAAAACCTGACAAAGGATTTTTTGTAAAAGCTAATCTAGAACCTTGCCGCGTCATTCGCGAATCACGCATCGATGAAGTCGACCAGTATCAAGTCGGGCAGCAAATCGATGCGACTCTTTTCAACGATGCAAAGTTTGTAGACGTTGAAGGGGTGTCTAAAGGGAAAGGATTTCAAGGGGTCATTAAACTCCACAGAATGTCGGGCGGCCCTGCTTCACACGGTTCTGGTTTTCACCGTCACATGGGTTCGACTGGTATGAGATCGACCCCCGGCCGCTGCTTCCCAGGAGGCAAGCGCCCATCGAGAATGGGTGGAGATCAAAAGACGGTTCAAAATTTGAGAGTCGTCGCCGTAAAAGGGAATATTTTGCTAGTTGAAGGCGCAGTGCCTGGAGCTCGCAGCGGCATCGTGTACATCCGAAAATCGATTAAGCGAGGATAACGTGGCTACGCTGAAAAAATACGATCTAAAAGGTAAAGAAGTCGGTTCGGTAGAGCTCGACGACGCGCTCCTGGAGGTGTCTGCACACTCCCAGTCGATCAAGGACTACATCGTCGCAATTCGAAATAACGCACGTCAATGGTCCGCGAACACGAAGCGGCGCAGCGAGTCGCACCACACGGGCAGAAAACCCCATCCCCAAAAAGGGCAGGGACGTTCTCGCCAGGGCGATCTAGCAGCTCCCCACTACAAGGGTGGAGCCGTCGTTTGGGGTCCAAAACCGAAATTCGATGTCAATACACGGATCAACAAGAAGGAACGCCGTGCGGCGATCCGCTTCTTGATCGCGGAAAAAATTAAAGGTGGACGGGTTCACATTCTTCACAAAGAAGCAATGAAAGAACCGAAAACCAAAACTGTAGCGCACTTCTTAGACAAGCTCGAAATCAAAGATCGCCGAATTTTATTGTTGGGCGATGCGGCGAGCTCCTCGGAATCTGCACGAGTCAATTTTGTGAAGAGTCTTCAGAATATTCCGAAAAAAGAATATCTCCCTCTTCCTCAAGTGAACGGCTATGAGTTGGCCAGATCGCAGGACATCGTAGTCCTCGAATCGGCGATGGATGAACTGCTCTCATTACTCGGTTAAGACAGGTAGGCAAAAATATGAATCCATATGAGATTGTGAAGTGCCGGCGAGTCACAGAAAAAAGCCGTGTTCTTGAGAACCTTCAGCATGCAGCGAGCAACCCCTCGGTGAGCCGTTGCAAATCCCCTAAAATCGTATTCGATGTGAGCTTGAACGCCAATAAATTGGAAATCAAGAAAGCCATCGAAGAGATCTATGCGGACAAAAAAGTAAAAGTCGTCTCGGTCAACACCATCTCTATCCCATCCAAGTGGAGACGTGTGAGAGGGCACATTGGAAAGACATCGCGTGTGAAAAAAGCGGTCGTCACTTTCCGACCCGGAGACGCAATCGAAGAGAAGGGATCCTAGTATGCCAAAACTATTTCGACCTGTCACACCTGGGCAAAGGAAGCTAGTCCAACCGAGTTTTGATGAACTCGCCCCTAGCGATAAAAAAGCCCCCAAATCGCTCTTCGAAGCGAAGCGAAGAATGAATGGACGCAACCATAGCGGCCACATCACCTGCCGACACAAAGGCGGCGGCCATAAAAAGAAATACCGGATCATCGACTTCAAACGAGATAAGGAAAATATCCCTGCGAAAATCGCCTCGATTGAATACGATCCCAATCGCTCTTCTCTGATCGCTCTTTTAAATTATAACGATGGCGAAAAGAGATTCATCTTAGCTCCGCAAGGCGTCAAAGTAGGCGACACAGTCCGAACGACCGATGAGCCGATCTTTGAAATTGGCATCTGTATGAAGCTGAAATTCATGCCCTTAGGATCTGTGATTCACAACATTGAACTGGTTCCTGGCCAGGGCGGAAAAGTTGTTCGCTCAGCCGGACTCTCTGCTCAGCTCATTGCTCGAGCGAATGGCTATGCGACGGTTCGCATGCCTTCCGGCGAAGTGCGAATGATCAATGAAAACTGCCGTGCCACATTTGGAGCACTTTCCAATGCAGAACACAACCTGAGAGTCATAGGCAAAGCAGGCCGTTCGCGCTGGTTGGGAATTCGCCCAACAGTTCGCGGCGTAGCGATGAACCCAGTTGACCACCCGATGGGTGGCGGTGAAGGACGCGGTAAAGGGAACCATCCCCAAACGCCGTGGGCCCAATTTACAAAGGGATATCGCACTCGATCCCATAAGAAAACACGAAAATGGATTGTAAAGGAGCGCAGATAAGTTCATGGGAAGATCGTTAAAAAAAGGCCCTTTTGTCGACCATCACCTGATGGCAAAGATCATGAAGAATGTGAATGAAGGCTCCAAGAAGTCGATCAAGACATGGTCGCGCAGATCCATGATCATACCTGAAATGGTAGGTCAAACGTTCGATGTTCATAATGGAAGAAAATTCATCTCCGTTTTTGTATCGGAAAACATGGTGGGCCATCGTCTAGGTGAATTTTCCCCGACGAGGACCTTCAAAGGCCACCCAAAGAAAACAGCAGCCTCTATCGAAGCAGCTAAACCGGCAGGAGCATAAACTATGCAATTCGCACGAGCGATAACACGATTTGTTCGCATCTCCCCGCGAAAAGCCCGCTATGCAGCAGACCTGATTCGGGGACTTCCCGTCGATCAGGCAACTCTGCAGCTCCAATACAGCAAGCTGCGCGGTGGAAGATTGATTCAAAAGACGCTAGATAGCGCCGTAGCCAATGCTGAAACTCAGTTTGATGCAAGACGAGAGCAGCTTAAAGTGCACGAAGTGCGAGTAGATGCGGGTCCAATTTTACGAAGAGCGAAACCCCGCAGCAAAGGATCATCCGTACCAGTCAATAAACGGACGAGCCATTTTACTGTGATCGTATCGACTGAGGCCAAGTAAGGAGAGCAACATGGGACAAAAAGTACATCCAACAGGATTTCGCCTCGTTCGGCGTAAGAAGTGGCTTTCCAATTGGTTTGCAAACAAACAAGAATTCGGAAATCTGATTGCCGAAGATCGCAAGATTCGAACCTTCCTCATGACGAAGCCTGCCTGTCAAGGCACTTCCCGCATATCGATTAAGCGGATGAGTGGAAAAATCGAAGTGACGATCCACACCTCAAGACCTGGTCTAGTCATCGGGAAAAAAGGGGCTGAGATCGACATTTTGAAAAGCGAACTGAGAACGCTTGCTGGCAAAGAAGTATGGATCGAAGTCGAAGAGATTAAGAGACCTGATCTCGATGCCAAGCTCGTAGCAGATGGAATCGCGAAACAACTCGAGCGGAGAATTCCGTTCCGAAGAATCCTCAAGAAAGCCATGCAGACAACCATGGATGCAGGGGCAGCAGGAGTTAAAGTCCAAGTTTCAGGACGTATCGGTGGCGCTGAGATTGCCCGCGTTGAGTGGTACAAAGAAGGGAGAGTTCCCCTTCATACACTCCGCTCCGATATCGACTATGCACATGGACGTGCAGAGACCACCTACGGATCGATCGGCGTGAAAGTCTGGATTAACCGCGGCGACGAAGTTCTTGCGCCCGTGAAACAAGCAGTTGGGAGTTAAGGCCTTATGTCGATGATGCCAGTACGAACAAAATATCGAAAGCAGCAGAGAGGCAACCTTGGCGGCCTAGCAAGAGCTGGAGCCTATGTCGAATTCGGTGAATTTGGCATGCAGGCCCTAGAACGGGGTTGGATCACCTCTCAGCAAATCGAAGCGTGCCGAGTCGCGATCACCCGTTTCTTCAGCCGTAAGGGACAAGTTTGGATCCGGATCTTTACAGACAAACCGGTCTCCAAGAAGCCTGCTGAAACACGGATGGGAACAGGAAAAGGGGCGCCAGATCATTGGGTCGCCTGCGTCCAGCCTGGAAGAATACTATTTGAAGTCGCAAACGTGACACGCGAAGAGGCGCAAGAAGCGCTCCGGTTAGCGTCGGCGAAACTTCCGATCAGAACTAAATTCGTAGACCGATTGGAGAGCGTATAAAAATGGCAAAAAAAACAAAGAAATCAGACCACTCTGCAGCAGAACAGCAGGCGAAGGTTCTTGAATTAGATCGGGAAATTTTCAACCTGCGCAATGAGTTGGCAGTCAATCGTAAACTAGAAAAGCCGCATCTGATCAAAGCGAAGCGAAAAGAAAAAGCGCGCATTCTGACAGCCATGACGCAAACACAATGTTCTAAAGGGGTCGCATGAATCTGCAGTCTAGAGGCAAACGAAAAGAAAATATCGGCGTAGTGATCTCCAATAAAATGGACAAGACCGTCGTCGTTAAAGTCTCTCGCAAGATGAGACACAGCAAATATTCGAAAGTGATCGAGCGTTCGAAAAAATACTATGCACAAGACGATAGCGATGCGATCGAAGTTGGGCAAACCGTACGAATTATGGAAACGAGACCTCTCTCGAAACTGAAGCGCTGGCGCGTTGTCGAGGTCCTCTAAAAGAGCGTAAGGAACACTATGATTCAACAAGAAACAAATTTAGAAGTAGCGGACAATACAGGCGCCAAAAAAGTGAGATGCTTTAAAGTCCTTGGCGGTACCCGTAGACGGTATGCCAAAGTAGGCGACATCATTGTTTGCTCCATTAAAGAAGCGGACTCAAAAGGGGCTGTCAAGAAAGGCGAAGTGGTGAAAGCCGTCGTCATTCGGACGAAGAGTTACATTCGCCGCCCAGATGGCTCATTCCTCCGTTTCTACGACAATAGCTGCGTCATCATTGACGATAAAAACAACCCTCGTGGAACCCGTATTTTCGGACCCGTTGCACGCGAAGTACGCGACAGCGGTTTTGTCAAGATTAGTTCCCTTGCACCAGAAGTGATTTAGGAGAGAGGAACATGAGTAATAAGATCCGTAAAGGTGACCGTGTGCTAGTGATTGCTGGCAACGACAAAGGTAAATCCGGCGAAGTACTCGCTCGGAGTGAAGACCGTGTTGTTGTGCAGGGGATCAATATCCGCAAAAAGCACCTGCGCCGAACGCAACAAATGCAAGGCGGACGTGTCGTTGAGATGGAAGTGCCGATCCATATATCTAATGTAGCCGTATGTACAAAAGAAGGTCAGAGGCTGAAGCTCCGTGTGAAAGAGTCCAAAAGTGGACAACGGGAGCTTGTATTTGGCAAAGGCGCGAAAGAAGCCGTTTACCGGTCGGTTAAAAAACCTGCATAATTCGAGAGAACAATGTCTAGACTGCAAAAAAAATATAAAGAAGAGATCGTCCCAGAACTGAAGAAAAGACATGCCGAGAGAAACGTGATGGAGCTTCCAGCTCTAAAGAAGATCGTGATCAGCATGGGCTTAGGGGAAGCGATTAAAGACAAAAATGCGATTCAAGAGCACAGCGACGAATTGACTCTGCTCTCTGGACAGAAACCTGTGGTCACGAAATCGAAAAATGCGATTTCCAACTTTAAGCTTCGTGAAGATCAACCCATTGGCTTAGTGGTGACTCTCCGAGGCAAAAGAATGTACGATTTCATGGATCGATTCTGCCACATTGTGTCTCCCCGAATTCGTGACTTCCGAGGCTTCGGAAAAAAATGCGACGGCCGAGGGAACTACAACTTTGGTCTCAGCGACCAACAAGTATTTCCAGAAATAAATCTGGACAAAGTGAAGAGAGCGCAGGGTATGAACATTGTGCTCGTCACATCAGCTAAAAACGATGAAGACTGCGTCGAACTGTTGACGCTGCTGGGCTTCCCATTTAAATCCTAAGAGAGAAACTATGTCATTCAACGACCCGATTGCAGAGCTGCTGACAAAGATCCGAAATGGAAAAGATGCACAGCATCGCTATGTCGATATTAGCTTTAGCAAAATCAAAGTCAAAATTTTGGAGATCTTAAAAAACCATGGGTTCGTTGAGAACTTTTTGGTTGATGAGAAAAATTATAAGGTTCGCGTCTTCTTGCGCTACAATAAGAATCGTGAATCGGTCGTCCAAAATTTAAAGCGCATTTCGACAGGCGGATTGCGCAGATACGTTGGCTATCGTGATATTCCCAGAGTATTCAATGGGATGGGGATTTCGATTCTATCCACTCCGCAAGGAATTTTAGATGGCGATACAGCTCGCAATCTGAAAGTTGGCGGAGAGCTGGTTTGCACGGTTTGGTAAAGAGAGAGGATTGGAGAAATGTCAAGACTTGGAAAAACACCGATTTCAGTGCCGAAAGGCGTAGAGATCAAGGCAGCCAAAGATGGCGCCGTACACGTGAAGGGACCTAAAGGCTCTCTGCAACTCGCTTTGCCAAATGGACTTACGCTGAAGCATGAGGGGCAATTCGTGATTGTTGAGCGGGATGAAAAAACGCTGCCCGAAAAAGCAATGCACGGACTATACCGTTCCCTCATCAAGAATGCGATCGTTGGCGTAACCGATGGATTCGAAATCAAACTGACACTGATCGGAGTGGGTTACAGAGCGAACGTGGCAGGCAACAAGCTGGATATGCAGCTCGGTTACTCTCACCCAACAGTGATCGCCATCCCGAAGAATGTTCAAGTTGCTGTGGACAAAGGTACCGCGATCAGCATCAAAGGTTTAGATAGTCGGGAAGTGGGTCAATTCGCTGCTGCTGTAAGAGCAATGAAGCCCCCTGAGCCATACAAAGGGAAAGGCGTACGGTACGAAAATGAGTACGTACGTAAGAAAGAAGGTAAAGCTGCAAAAGGTAAAGCGTAATGGATAATTCATTAAAACAGCGAAATAATGCACGAAGAATGCGTGTGTTTCGTGTGCGAAAAAAAATTCAGGGAACGGCGGAACGCCCCAGGCTGACCGTATCGAAGACCAATCAGCACATTTATGCGCAATTGATCGACGATCAGAAGGGAGTGACCCTTGCAGGCGTTGGGACCCTTTCGAAAAATAACCAAAAGACCGAGTTCAACAAAAAATCGAAGAACTCTGCTCGCAAAGTCGGAACCCAGATCGCCCAGATGGCCAAAGGCATGAACCTCAATGAAGTGATCTTTGATCGGGGTCGTCACAAGTTTCATGGAGTGATCGCGGAACTTGCCAATGCGGCGCGCGAAGCTGGACTGCAATTCTAACGTTGGATAGGACATGGTAAAACAACAAAGAAGACAACGCGCTGAAGATTTCAGCACCGAGTTTGAAGAGAAAGTCCTCTACATTAACCGGTGCTCGAAAGTCGTAAAAGGCGGCCGCAAATTTAGTTTCTCTGCGCTGATCCTCATCGGCGACGGACAAGGACATGTTGGGTTTGGCTTTGCCAAAGCGAACGAAGTTTCCGATGCGATTCGGAAAGGAACGGAAGCCGCGCGCAAAAACGTATTTTCCATTGAAATGGAAGGGACGACAATCCCACACGAAGTATACGTAGAATGGGATGGAGTGAAAATCCTTCTGAAGCCAGCGCCGAATGGTACAGGTGTAGTAGCTGGATCGAAAGTCCGCTCGGTGTTAGAACTCGGTGGCGTAAAAGACGTCATCGCAAAAAACCTGGGTTCAAACAATCCGCTCAACCAAGTCAAAGCAACCTTCAAGGCGATTCACCAATTAAAAAATCGGGAGCGCAGTCTCTCCGAACGCAAAGGGGCACACGCTCATGCTTAACCTATCTGAAATGAGAAACACATCGCGCCCAAAGAAAAAGGTGCAGCGTATCGGTCGAGGCATTGGATCCAATAGAGGGGGACATGCTGGAAGAGGGGGGAAAGGCGATAGCCACCGCTCCGGATACAGAAAACGTTTTGGATACGAAGGGGGACAAGTACCTCTCTATCGAAAACTGCCGATTCGAGGATTTACTCGCGGCCTATTTGTCAAAGATTCTCAAGGGATCTCCTTTGCCAAGATTGAGCAATACTACAAAAACGGCGAAACCGTGAACATGGCTACGCTGCGAGAAAAAGGATTGATCGCTCGCCGTTTACCCGGCGGTATCAAAATCTTGGCCGTAGGAACTCTGACAAAAAAAGTCACCATTGAAGCGCACGGTTACTCTGCAGCAGCTCTTGAACTGCTGAAAGAGAAATCGATTTCCCACAAAATAATTGAGTAAATGCCATGATCGATGCGTTGCGTCGCGTGTTCGGAATACAAGAATTAAAGACTAAAATTGTCTTTACTCTTCTGCTTCTGATGGTTTGCCGAATCGGTTCCTACATTCCGGTTCCAGGTATCAACGGAGACGCAGCGATCAGCCTGTTTAAATATGCGACTGGCGGGGGACAGAATCTGTTCCAGCTGTTCGATATTTTTTCTGGCGGAGCTTTTGCAAAGATGACGGTCCTCGCCCTAGGCGTAGTTCCCTACATCTCTGCCTCCATCATCATGCAACTACTCATCGCATTGGTTCCCTCCCTCCAACGGGAAATCCGAGAAAGCCCCGATCAAGGTCGCCGTAAGCTCTCAAAATGGACCCGTCTGGCGACTTTGGTCCTATCCCTTTTTCAATCGGGACTCTTTGCCAAATATGCGATCCAAGTCAACCTCTCCAGCCCAGGCATCGTCGTTTCCGAAATGATCGACGTTCAACTCTTTGGCTTTTCCTGGCTATTCTACCTCACTGTGATGACCACAATGACGGCTGGGACCCTCCTTCTCATGTGGATTGGCGAACAGATCACTGAAAAGGGGATTGGCAACGGCATTAGCATGATCATCGCGATCGGAATCCTTGCCTCATTTCCTAGCACCATCGGCTCGATCATCAAACAACTAAATCTTGGTTCACAAGAACCTGGACAGCTCACCTTTGCGACCCTCGTCGTCTTATGCACCCTGTTCGTCCTAATCACGCTGGGCACGATTCTTGTCATCCAAGGTCAGCGCCGCATTCCACTCCAATATGCGCGCCGCATCGTAGGAAGACATGAAGTGCAGGGCGGCAACTCCCACATTCCTCTTAAGATCAACTACGCTGGGGTGATCCCGGTCATTTTTGCCTCTTCGCTCCTCATGTTCCCTGCCACCATCGGTCAATTTCTAGGGCGGAACACCTGGATGGGGCAACTATCGAACTACATCTCTCCCGGTACTTGGGTCTACATGATCCTCTATGTCCTCCTTATTCTATTTTTTACTTACTTTTGGACAGCGACCCAGTTCAAACCAGAACAGATCGCCTCAGACATGAAAAAGAACGGGGCGTTTGTCCCAGGCGTACGGCAAGGAAAGCCAACGCAAGACTACCTAGAAGCGACGATGAGCCGCATTACTCTGGCAGGCGCCGTCTTTCTAGCCATCATTGCGATATTACCGAGCCTTGTGGGTCGGCTGATGGGAGTCGATGCCAATATTAGCCAGTTTTTCGGTGGTACTTCCCTTTTGATCCTTGTAGGGGTCATTTTGGACACATCCAAACAAGTTGAGTCTCATCTACTTATGAAGAGATATGACGGATTTATGACCAAGGGACGCCTCCGAGGCCGATAAAACAATAAGAGTTTGAAGTTTAACCAGTTTTTATGCTATTTTTGATCAATAAAGGAAATACCCAACATGCCTAGAGTCATCGGGATTGATATACCAGACAAGAAACGGCTAGAGGTTGCCCTGACCTATATTTACGGGGTCGGCCGTACTCTATCCAATGAGATTATTGAGAAGCTCAAACTGAACAAAGACATGCGAGCTGGATCTTTAACTGAAGAGCAAGTCGCGCAGCTCAACGCAATTTTGTCCTCCGAGTACGTCGTTGAGGGAGACCTCCGACGTCAGGTACAAAATAACATTAAACGCCTCGTCGGTATTCATTGCTATCGCGGTCTTCGTCACCGTTTGGGACTCCCTGTCCGCGGCCAAAGAACACGCACGAATGCAAGAACCCGTAAGGGCAAACGCAAAACGGTTGCGAACAAGAAAATCTAAATTAGGAGATAAGACCCTTGTCTAAGCAAGATCAGAAAGCCCCCCCTAAAAAAGCATCCGTACGGGTGAAGAAAAAAGTCATTCGCACAGTACCCGCAGGGATTGCGCATGTGAAGGCAACATTTAACAACACGATTGTCGCGATCACCGATTTAGCTGGAAATGTCGTGGCATGGTCTTCCGCAGGAAAAGCGAATTTTGCAGGTTCTAGAAAGTCGTCTGCATTTGCAGCTACAGTCGCTGCACAAAACGCTGCTAAAGAGGCAATGGCCCTTGGCATGAGAGAATGCGAAGTGAACTTAAATGGACCTGGCGCAGGACGTGAATCGGCAGTACGAGGTTTAATGAGCGCAGGACTTTCCGTATCGATCATTCGCGACAAAACGCCTGTACCACACAATGGTTGCAGAGCCCGTAAGCGAAGACGCGTATAAACAATTGAGAGGAGACTTAGCATGTCAGTGAAGTATGGCAAATTTGAAATGCCAGAGCGAATCAAACTCGATGAAGGAAGCAAGTCGGCGACGTTCGCCCGCTTTATCGTTGAGCCATTTGAGCGCGGATTCGGCCACACTGTAGGTAACGCCCTTCGAAGGATCATGTTGGCCTCCTTGGAAGCGCCTGCTATCCTTTCAGTACGAATTGAGGGAGTTCCTCACGAGTACATGGCGATCGACGGGATCATCCAAGACATGACCCACATCGTCCTGAACTTCAAGGGTGCATTGCTTAGACGCCACACAATGGAATCTGAGTCGAACCCACGCGACATCAAAACTGTCACGAAGATGCTCGATATCACAGATGAGATGATTGAGCGGGGCGATGGCGAATACAAAGTCACTCTGAAAGACCTAATGGCGGGATCTGACTTTGAAGTGGTCAATCCAGAGCACCATTTATTCACAGTGACCAAGCCGATGACCCGAAGAGTCGATCTGAAGATCGGCATGGGCCGTGGTTATGTTCCTTCTGAGCGGCATGCCTTTGAAAAAGGCGTCGATGAAATTGTCATCGATACCGCCTTTTCTCCTGTGCGCTTAGTGAATTACTACGTCGAAAACACACGAGTTGGACAAGACACCGACTTCGATCGTCTCATTCTTGAAATCAAGACCGACGGCCGAGTCACCCCTGTTGAAGCGCTTACATTTGCTGCCCAAATCGGAATCTTGCACTTCCAAGTGTTCCAAACAATTTCGGCTCACTCCATCCATTTTGACAAAGGCGAAACCGCAAGCAATCGGGATCGAGACGAGATTCTGCAGAAACTGGCTCTCAAGATCAATGAAATCGAACTTTCCGTTCGCTCGACCAACTGTTTGGCCAATGCCAACATTGACACAATCGGCGAGCTAGTTGTCATGCCAGAATCTGAGATGCTCCGTTTCCGTAACTTCGGTAAGAAGTCGCTGACTGAGATCAAACAAAAACTCGATGAACTTGGCCTCTGCCTTGGCATGGACCTTTCCAAATATGGAATCAATCGGGACAACATCAAATCAATCATCCAAAATTACCTTCAAGAAAAAGCGGGAAACGTTGAAGTATGAGACACGCGAAACACACCTTTAAAGTTGGCCGAACGGGATCCCACCGAAGCTGCATGATTGCGAATATGCTCAAATCGTTGATTGAAAACGGTCGAATTTCCACCACCGTTGTAAAAGCGAAAGAGTTGAAGCGGCATGCTGATCGGATGGTGACCCTTGCCAAGAAAAATACCCTTGCCTCGAAACGGAATGCGATTGCCGCCTTGAAAGTGAGCTTTAATCCGCTCACCACCAAAGAAGCCCGCGCCGCGAAAAAAGGGGACAAATCCTCCTATTCTCGTGATCGCGAAGTGATCGGGAAGCTGTTTGGAGAGCTTCGAGAAAGATTCTCCGTACGCAATGGGGGATATACTCGGATCATTCGAACAGGCGACAGAATTGGCGATAGCGCACCGACTTGCTATATTGAATACATTCAGTAGTTTACATCTTATAAAACCACTCGTAAGGGGGCTTCCCAAACGAGTGGTTTTTTTCTTTTTCCCGCTTTACAACCATCTTCCACTTAGGGTATCCTAAGGATTTCTTATGGTTAAAAAGATCGCAATCAATGGCTTTGGGCGCATCGGCAGACTCTGCCTCCGCAACGCATTGAAAAAACCGGGCTTAGAAGTAGTCGCCATCAATGACTTGGTCCCACCCGATAACCTTGCTTATCTCTTTAAATACGATACAGTTCATGGGCAATACCCCAAATCGGTCAAAGCGGAAGGCAATGCCCTCATCATCGACGGGAAGCTCATCGCCGTCTCTGCCGAAAAAGATCCGACTCTGCTTCCGTGGAAACAATACCACGTCGACTACGTCATTGAATCGACAGGCCGCTTTACCCATCTGGAAGACGCCAAAAAGCACCTTCAGGCGGGCGCCAAAAGAGTCCTGATCTCAGCACCGGGCAAAGACGATATGCCCACCTATGTCGTGGGGGTTAATCATCACCACTACGACCCAAAAAAGGATTTCATCTTCTGTAATGCTTCTTGTACGACCAATTGTTTAGCCCCCCTTTGCAAAGTGCTCCTCGAGCATTTTGGCATCGAAGAAGGGCTAATGACCACCGTACACTCACTCACAGCTAGTCAACCGACTGTCGACGGCCCATCCCATAAAGATTGGCGCGGCGGCCGGGCGGCTGGCTACAACATCATTCCAGCCTCGACCGGGGCTGCGAAAGCAGTCATTCTTTGCCTTCCCCAACTCAAAGGCAAGTTGACTGGCATGGCTTTTCGCGTACCGACGCCCGACGTATCGGTTGTCGACCTTACCGTACGCCTCTCCAAGGACACGACCTATGAAGAAATATGTCGCGCCATGGATGCTGCCGCTGAAGGGGACCTTAAGGGGATCCTCTCCACAACCGACGAAGAGATCGTCTCTTCTGATCTAATCGGCAGCCACTATTCCTGCATCTTCGACAAGAAGGCGGGAATAGCCCTAAATAAACGATTTTATAAATTGATCGCTTGGTACGACAACGAAATGGGGTATGCCCAACGTGTAGTCGACTTGCTGGAGTATATGGCTTCGAAAGAGTAAACGAACGGTGTTGTCCTATGCTCCAAAGCGTAAAACCTTTAACTTTTGGTAAATCCAGTGAATTTTACACGAGAACCCATCATCGAGACGGTGATCACTCCTCGCGAAGGGTGCAAGCTAGTTGTTCGCAACAGCAAAGGCAATGGTCAAGAGGACTATTATGTCGATGCAATTGAAGTGGTCTCATTTGGCCATTCCTTCTTTTTCCGTTCTCTTGAGCGGCCTAAATCCTTCCTAGTTCCCGTAAGCGATTACGAAATACTAGAGCTCAGAGAAACCCGTATGGTGCTTAAAAACGCCACCTCTGAAAAATCCATTAAAATTGGCGGCGGCCGTGACGCCCCTCCTCGCCCTTCTCGCGAGCCACAAGAAGAGCGCCCGCGCGAAGAAGCTCCTACCGAAGCCACTGCTTCCCCTGAAGGCCAACCAGTCGACCGGCAACACGATCGCAAACGCGATCGCCGTCGTCGTGGTCGTCGAGGCGGACGTGATCGCAGCCAACCAGAAATGCGCGAGCAGCACCAATCCTCTTCCGACACTGCACCAATAGAAGGCATTGAGCTGTCTGAAGGCCCTGCTCTGCAAGAAGAGCCAAAGGCTCCTTCATTCATCTCAAAATTGTTTCCGCCTCCTTCGACTCTCATCAAAGAAACCATTGGGCGATACAAAACCACCGAATCGATAGAAGAGGAAGTTTTCCCCTCTACCGAAGAAAAGCCTATCGACGAATCCCTTTTCGACAAACACACTCCTGAAGAAGACCTACCCCAGGATGACGAAACCAAATTCGAAGAATAAACTCCTTACAAGGGGGTCTCACGACCCCCTTGCATCAATCTCTCTTTTCCCGCTAAACTCTCTCTCTTCGCTTGGATGGTGGAATGGTAGACACTGGGGACTTAAAATCCCCTGGTAGCAATACCGTGGGGGTTCGAGTCCCCCTCCGAGCATCCTTATAATCAATAGATTATGTCGAATTTTTAGTCTTACCCCGTCCCTCATGAATTGCCATGGGGGAGCCTTGGGGGAATGCACAGCTGAGAAGCACTGAGCCCAACAGGTTCTGACAGAGACTCTAAGTAAAGAGTTGCAATTGCGTTCTGCAATGACTTGTGAGACAATCGTCCTTTTAAAAGGATAAGGTATGCAACGTCTTCTGATCATGATGCTTTTTTCATCTATTTTAAGTGCGGACGATGAGATCAAAAGTGAAGAGATGCCATCGATTCCAGTCGAAGAAACTGAATATGTCATCCTAAGAGGTGATACTGTTCCCGCTCCCGTTACGGAGCCGGTTGTTGTTTACCCGATTGAAGATTTCATCCGTATTGAAGAGGACGATCTGCCATGACCGTCTGCGCTATTTTGGGAAATGTAATGTGGCCGGGTCTAGTGGCAGAATCAGGCTTGATAGCCTTATGGGCTGTTGTCCTGGGAATTATTGCTGAGTGGCCATTTTTGAGGTGGTTGTCGGGTGCAGGATGGGGAAGAAGTTTGTGGATGACGATTACAATCAACGCTGTTTCCTGCGGAATAGGGTATGTCCTGAATCCGTTGGCAAGCATCTTTGCTATTATTCCACTTTATTTATTCTCCTCTGCTCTAAAGATAGGAGAAGGGGCTTTTAGTCCCTCTGGTTGGATATTTACTTATCACGGGATAGTTCTAGCCACAGCTTCTCTTGAATATTTGGTCTTTAGAGGGTTCTTTGATGACGGATATTTCTCAAAAAGACAGTTGACGAAACCTTCCCGTAAAAAAACTTGGCTTGCAATATGGCTCGCTAATTTAGTCAGCGTGGCCATAGGATTTTGTTTTATTTCTGTAAAATATTGAACAGGGCTTCTCATGAAAAAAATCGTCTGGATAGGTGTTTTTCTGGTGCTCCCGGTGATTGGATTTTTCGGATATCGGTTGATGCATCCAAGTTTACACATGCATTTTATATACCGGCCTGTATTGCTTACAGATGAGCAGACCGACTACATGAGGACGCATCCTAATGAAACGTTAATTGGTTTGACGGGAAAAATCAGTCACTCCTTCAATGACTCCTAAAGCAAAGGCGGGAGCTCCTAATACGGAAGATAAAAATATTGGCAATATAGCCGAGGCCATTTCATGATTCCAGTCACTGAAAAAGCTTGCCAAGCTCATGCCTAAGATGTTCCTATTGAGCCATCCTTTCTTTTGCTTCTGGGGTTGGACATTGTTATGGTTGGGCGGCACTAATACCGCCTTCTGCGGTAGGGATTGCTATCTTGCAAGATGGCATTTGGTTGTAATAAATTGATTTTGCTCAAGCTTCCCCTCCTGGTAATTTTATTTATTCACTACCCTTCAAGAGGTCCATAACACGGAACGGGTTTCTTTTGACGTTGGATTTACGTCCCTTCTGAGAGAAAAGCCAAATACTCCCAGTAGCTATACCGTTTATCGCGTCGTTTGCCTGTGATTTCTTTTAAGATTTCAGTTGTGACAAACTGGTCCACTAATACTTTAGCCCCTTGATAAGAAATCTTGAGGTGATCTGCCACATCGTTGATGGTGAGATGGGGTTTTTCAAAGAGATAATCCAGCAGAGCGATTGCATAAGGAGTGGAGAGTTTTTTAGCGATGAGCCTTTTCTTGTGGTCTTCTTGAAGCTGGAGTAGATTTTTAATCGTTTGGAGAGCGGATTCAGAAGTCCAAATGATCCCTTTTAAAAAGAAGATGATCCATTGTTCATAATCGCCCCTTTCTCTGACCAGATTCAGGCGGTCGTAATATTCTTGGCGGTGAATTTTTAAATAATAGCTCAAGTAGAGAAGTGGATATTGAAGCGCTCCCTTCCAATAGAGATAGAAAGTAATGAGAAGTCTTCCCAAACGGCCATTCCCATCTAAGAAAGGGTGGATCGTCTCAAACTGGTAATGCATAAGAGCGCAGTTAATCAGCAAAGGAAGTTCAGAGCCTTTATGCAGAAAAAGCTCTAATTCTCCCATGGCATCCATCGCCTCTTTAGGTGGTGGTGGAACAAAAGAAGCCGTTGCTAAGGTAGATCCAGGGGAGCCAATCCAATTTTGACTCTTTCTAAACTCTCCAGGTGTTTTTTCTTTTCCCCGAGCATCTTCAAGTAAGATTTCGTGAATTTCTTTAATCAAGCAGATGCTCATTGGGAATTCAGCCAGTCTTTTCATCCCGTGATTTAAGGCTTTGATGTAATTTACGACTTCTTTGACATCGTTGATATTTTTAACCGGAATCTGGTTTTCATATTCAAAAATGTCTTCCAAAGAAGCTTGAGTCCCTTCGATCTGAGAGCTAAGGAGTGCCTCTTTTCGGACATACATGGCAATAATATGTTCCAGATTTGGGGCTAAATAGCCCATCGTATCCATCTTGCCAATGGCAATGTTGGCATTTGTTAAAAGATGCTGAATCTCACCCTCTATTCGGATAGGAGGATTTGGGGGGAGTGGATTGGGGATAAATGCCTTATATCCAGTTGGCTGTGTGATTTGTGTGCCGCTTCTCAAGATGCCTCCTTGCCAAAGTTATTCAAGCAACTCGGAATAACGAATGGGAAATCGGCTCGTTATTCAAGTTTACTTCAATAACGTAGCATAAATCGGCCCGTTATTCAAGTCTTGTTGAATAACTTTCTTAAGTGGTTGATAGCAAGCATATTCTTTTCCAGGAAAAGAGACGTCTTTTGGGGAAATTTTTTGACAAAAGGGAAGCTCGTTTAAATCATAAAAACCGTGTAATTTCCTTTAGACCTCTGCTTAATTTACGAGTAAATTCGAGTGGTTTACGAGAAAAATTACGAGAAATTAAGTCGTATGTGATTGGTAATAAACAGGTTGTGTTTTTTAAAAGAGTGGTGGCATCCTGCTTTTAGGAATAGGATATGGACAAACGCCTTATAATCCGGTTGGTTGACTGATGTGTTTGGCGCTCCTCATGATGTCTCCTTGCCACAGTTATTCAAGCAACCCGAAATAACGAAAGGGAAATAGACTCGTTATTCAAGTTTACTTCAATAACAGGTTTCAAAGGAACTCTTGCAAGGCTGTTTCAGCGCTCTCTTTGAATTGATAGCCAGAAGCTTGTAGGAAGAAAAGGCGAGCGTATTCACCTTTTCGTTGCACCAAATCTTCATGAGAGCCCTCTTCTAAAATATTTCCATTCTTTAACAATAAGATCCTATCACACATTTTAGCCGAGTTCAGCGATACAGCTTATTAAAATTGTTTGTTGTGGGAATGTTATCAATCTGATAACATTCATGTATGAGCAAAAAAGATGACCTTTTTGAAATTGCTGACAGACAGCAAGGATACTTTACTACCCAGCAGGCGGTAAAGTGTGGCTATTCTCGCACGAACTTTCATCGCTTCCTGGCTTCTGGAGAATGGGCCAAAGAGCAGCGCGGTATCTATCGATTAGCCCATTATCCAGTCACATCACATCCCGATCTAGTTTTATGGGGCCTTTGGAGTCGCAATCTAAAGGGAGAAGTGCAAGGCATCTGGTCCCATGCAACAGCCTTAGAAATCCATGAACTTTCCGACGCTATGCCAGCAAAAATGCACATGACTGTACCAAAGCACTTCCGAAAATGGACTGCCATACCCAAAAGCCTTATTCTTCACTTTAATGACCTTCCCAAGGCTGAAGTGATAGCCCAGCAAGGATATCTGGTGACCACTCCTTTAAGAACCATTGTCGATGTCGCTGAAGAAGGAAAGCTTTCGTTGGATCTTATCGTCCAAGCGATCCAAGATGCTCTTCGGAAAGGCCTTATTTCTCGCAAAGAACTCTATGAAATAGCTGCTTGCAAGGCTGGTTCAAAATTGATGAGGATTCTCAATGACTACAAGATTTAAAACGGTAGCTGATTTTAGAAAGAGCCTCGAAAGCCGCCTAAAAACCATGGCAACAGAAAAGGGTGAAAATTTACAGCGTCTGAGAAGAAAAGTCGCTTTTGACAGATTGCTCGCCCGCCTTTTTTCTTCAGAAGAGCAGAATTTTTTTCTAAAGGGCGGTTATGCAATGGAATTGAGACTCAAAACGGCACGTGCAACGAAAGACATTGATCTTACCTCTCTGAAGAGACTGAAAGGAAAGAACGACCTTTTAAGTGCTATAATCCTAGAAGAGCTACGTACGTACGCTCAGCAAGACCTTGGCGATTTTTTCATCTACCGTATTGGAGAAGCTCAGCTCGACTTAAATAATGCTCCTTATGGAGGAGCGAGATATCCCGTCACCGCTCTTCTTGATGGTAAAGTATTTGTGCGATTCCAATTGGATGTAGGAGCTGATGCCGTTGTGACTCGGACAGAAATCATGCGAGGAACAGATTGGCTGGGCTTCTGTGGCATTCCTTCTCCTGTTTTTGCTATGATTTCTGTTGAGCAGCAATTCGCAGAAAAGTTGCACGCTTATACACTCCCTCGGCTTGAAAGACCGAATACACGTGTTAAGGATTTGGTCGACATGGTACTCCTTGTAAAGATGAGATCGATGGATCTTGAGGTTCTGAAAGAGGCGTTAAGGCTGGTCTTTAAAGTGCGCCAAACACACCCTCTTCCGCAAAAGATTGATATGCCACCCCAGGCGTGGGAGATCCCATATAACGAACTGGCAAAAGAGTGTGCTTTGATGTTGAGCTTAGATGAGGCTTTTAGGGAAATTGTAAAAATCTACTCTCATATTCAAGCAGAAATCACACGTTGAAAAATAGAGACGGATATGTGGATCACATTCTTCAATCGGAAACTCCAAGTGACTTAATTAAAGCGACTTAAGTTTTTTTATCGAAAGGGGCGCCTTGGAATATGAATATAGGCTCCGACTCCTCTTTATTTATATTCTTCCACGGGATATAATATGATATATTTTAATTGAGATTGCGAATCTATTGCTCATCTAATTTGCAATTACTCAGGCTGTTTTAGAATCTAACTAATTTCAAACTCTAGATGAACAATGGGAACAAAAACATGTCGTTAGAAAAAGAGAAGTCTGCAGGTGGTTCATTCAAAGAGCTTGGCCTGATTACTGAATTGCTCCGAGCCATTGAAGAAGAGGGCTACACTGAACCAACCCCTGTGCAACGGCAAGCAATTCCGATCATCTTGGAAGGGGCCGATCTATTAGCTGGTTCACAAACCGGCACTGGAAAAACAGCCGGATTCACTCTCCCTCTCCTCCAGCGCTTATTTATAAAATCAAAGGAACGATCGCGCGCTGTCCGCGCCCTCATCTTGACCCCGACTCGGGAATTGGCCTCCCAAATTCGAGAGAGCGTCAGTACGTATGGGAAACACCTACCTTTTAGATCCTCCGTTGTGTTTGGCGGAGTCAACATCAATACGCAAATTAAAGAGTTGCGGAATGGAATCGATGTCCTCATCGCTACGCCGGGGCGCCTCTTGGATCACATCTCCCAAAAGACGGTCGATCTATCGAAAATTGAAATCCTAGTCCTCGATGAAGCTGACCGGATGCTGGACATGGGTTTTATCAATGATATCCGAAAGATTCTCGCTCTGTTGCCGAAAGGAAGACAAAATCTTTTATTTTCTGCTACGTTTTCCGATGAGATTAAAAATCTTGCCCGTGGTTTTCTAAACTCTCCTAAATTGATCGAAGTCACGAAACAGAACAGCACTGCAGAAGGAGTATCGCAAGTCATCCATCCAGTCGACAGCAAACGGAAAAAGAATCTCTTTTCTTTTCTGATCAAGTCGAAAGGTTGGAATCAGGTGCTTGTCTTTACCCGAACCAAACATGGTGCCAATCGGCTTGCCCAGCATCTAGAAGATGAGGGAATTCAAGCCGTGGCTATCCATGGCAATAAGAGCCAAGGGGCTCGCACAAGGGCTTTGGCCGACTTTAAAGCAGGCGCTGTGAAAGTATTGGTCGCAACAGACATCGCCTCGCGCGGATTGGACATTGACCAACTCCCTTACGTTGTGAATTACGAACTGCCAAACATTCCCGAAAGTTACGTGCACCGGATCGGCCGGACAGGCCGTGCCGGCAACAAGGGGATTGCGATCTCTCTTGTCTGCATCGATGAGTGGGAATACTTGAGAGATATAGAGCGGCTCTTGAAACAGAATATTCCTAAAGAGATCATTGCAGGCTACGAACCAGATCCCAAAATTAAGGCTGAACCCATTGTCAATGGAAGCTTGTTCAGAGGGAATCAAACTCGGGGTAGACAATCATTCAACCGCTCGCACAATCAGCGCTTCACTCGAAACAGGCCCAAATTTTAAGAATCATTTCACCTGTGGAATCTTGCCTCTAAACAGCGTACCCGCCTATACTTTTCTCTTTGTTTGGAGGGGCGCATGAAAATTTCAGGAAAAGTACCACAAAAAGTCGAAGACAAGATTGCTGTTTTTGAGGACAAGAAAATCCGTCGCATCTTTCACCAGGGCGAATGGTATTTTTCGATCATTGATATTGTAGAAGTTTTATCAGAGAGCCCCAATCCTCGTCGGTATTGGTCGGATCTGAAGATACAACTAACTGATAAAGAAGGCTTTAATCAGTTGTACGGAAAAATCGTACAACTGAAACTAGCGTCGAGCGATGGGAAGAAGTATGCAACGGACACCGCCAATACGGAGACTATTTTTCGTATCCTCCAGTCGGTTCCTTCGCCTAAAGCAGAACCATTTAAACGGTGGCTTGCGCAGGTGGGGTATGAGCGGATTCAAGAGATCGAAGATCCTGAACTTGCCACCAAACGCACCCGTGAGATTTATAAGGCCAAAGGATATAGCGAGGAGTGGATTGAAAAGCGGATGCGGGGCATTGCGATTCGCGAAGAGCTGACCGATGAATGGGATAAGAGGGGAATTAAGCTGCAAAGGGAATATGCCATCTTGACATCCGAAATCTCCAGAGCCACATTTGGGATGACCCCTTCCGAATACAAGGAACACAAAGGATTGGAGCGGGAAAATCTTCGAGATCACATGACCGATTTGGAATTGATTTTCTCTATGTTGGGAGAGGCTTCGACGAAAGAGATTGCCGTGAACCGGGATGCGCGAGGGTTTGATGAGAATAAAAGTGCAGCCAAGATTGGTGGGAAGATCGCCGGAGATGCAAGGCTTCAATTGGAAAAAGAAAGTGGCAAGCCTGTGATTTCGAAGCAGAACCATTTAGGGCGTCTGATTTCCAGGCCAGAGGAAGAAAAGGAGTAGATTTTTCTAAAAGGATTTGTTACCGCTGATCTGGAAGTGAGGTGAATTATGTCAAAGTATGCAGGGGTCGGAGTCTTTTTCAAGCCTAAGTTATTCGCCTATATTATTTCGCTTTGGCTGTTGGGCATTATTGAGATCCCACAGATCAGAACAAACCTTTCGAGTCAACCAGTCTAGCGCCGTTTTTTGCGTAGGTAGTAGATCGTGCCTACGCCTACAGCGAGCAAGATGACGCCTCCGATCAGGCTCCATCTCATTTTCGCATTGTGGCGACCAGTTTTTGATTCAACTTTTTTCCCTACCGATTTTGCAAGTGAGTTTTTGGACTGGGATAGCTCATGGGCCTTTTTTTCAATCCCCGACACTTGGCTCCGTGAATAGAGGCCATAGCTAATGAGCACAACGCCAACGACACAGACAGCAAAACCTAGATATTTTTTGAGATGCATAAACGAACTCCACTTTTCTTTCTATTCTCCGATAGAAAATTAGGTGTCAATATTTTTCGAGAGAGAGCGGGCGATTTGTTGTCGGATGATGGCCTTTCCCCAGGGGCCGTGCCAGTGGAGGATGTTTGCCTCGTGGTTCTCGGGCAGATAGCGGCTCCAATTATAGGTTGCTGGGAGGAGGCCGATCGTGAGGTTTTGTTCGGCGATGAGGGTTGACAGAAGGTCTTGATCTCCAATGAACTCGTGATTGCGTTGAAAAGAGGCTTCTGCCCATTGATCGATCAGCTTGCATTGTTTTTTAAAGGAGATGACTCCCGAGTTATACATGGGGGGTTGGAGACTACCTACATCTAGGGCCATAGCCAATCCGGTGGGATTGGAGCTGTAGGCAAAGAGGGAGTGGAGTGGAGCCCGAATTTCGCAATCGAGATCGATCCACAGGGTTGTTTCAAAGGGTGATTGGAGACAGGCGAGCGGCTTCAGAAACCATGCATCCCGGCTGGGCCATATATGGGTTCCATAGTCTTTTTGCCACGAGGCGGCTAGAATGGGGTCGAGTTCTTCTTGTTCAATGACGAAAGTCGGGGCGATGAGCAGACGGATCCTCTGCCCTTTTTGTTCGCACCAGCTTTTCATTTCTTTGGAAAGGCCGAAATCGATGAATGCAACGGGGAGATCATTCCAGCGGGAAAACTTTTCCCACCACCAAGGAAGGAGCCATTCCTGGGTACAGTCGGCTCCTACAATCACGCCACAGGTATTGCTTCCCATGGCTCGTGATTGTCGCCTAAATTAGTCTGTTTCTGCAAGCAAGTTTTTTTTGGGCAGATTAGCCAGCCGCTGTTGTTTTGCGGCTTCGTAAGTTTTCTCGTTTACGTAAAATGCTTTCGTGGGCATGACGCCAAGGAATTTCATACGGATCTCTCCCGGATGGTAGTCTTGGCAATCTAGTCCAGAATCACAGTTTTCCTTGATGCATGGGTTTTCTTTATAATTGTCGCTTGCGAATGGCAGAATACGCATAGCATATAGTTCCGCCAAAGATTGGTCTCTTTCTTCAGGAAGAGCAGCCATTCTACCCCAAACTTTCAGAACAAACTGATTTAAATCTGCGATGGCCTCGAAAAACTGTTCCTCTATCGGAGTAAAAGATGGGAGAGCCCGATCAACTGGCTGAGCTGCTGGTGCAGAACTCGCTTGTATCTCATCGAGACGTTTTTGACTTGCGTAGTAGACGGCGACAGGAAAGGGAAGTCCGTCTTTTACAAGGTATTTTATTCCTAGGTCTCCAGGGTGAATGTATCTACAACTGCGGCCAAATTCACAATTTTTATTGCAGCAAGGTTCTGATTTAAAAGGGACCTTATTTGCAATGTTGCTGATATAAAGATCCAAAGGGTTGTGTGCGTAATAACAGGAGGGTTTATGACTCTGTGATGAATCGATTAGTGTGTAACAGAGGGCGGTTCCCTCTTTTATATTTCCAGACCTTTTCTTAGTAGGGAGTTTTTGTTTAAGCTGGGTTAGGAAGCGCTCAGGGTCTATGTTGCTAAGTTGATGTTCATACTTATTTGGTTTTATCGTCATTTTATCACAATTATTTTAAATTAAGTAGAAACAATTATATTAAATTATTAAGTTAATATCAATATTAAATAATGACTTGATAAATAATGTAATTAATTGATTTTCAGGTAGTTATAGACCAAAAGTGTAGGTCACGCTGAAGATATAGGAAATGAAATTGGAAGTATTACGCCCGTAGACGGTAAACCAGACTCCCCCAAGTATCCCTAGGTTGGGATTGGGGTTGTATTCGAGGGCGGGGGCTAGGCTGAGGGAATCGTTGGACCCGCCGCCCACAGTGGCTGGGAGGCCATCGGAGGTGACGCCAGGGTCGCCATTGAAGGTGGTGCGGCCTGCGCAGGTGTAGACTACGTCGTTGGCGATGACCCATCGTTGGGTAAAGCTCCATTCGGTGCCAAGGCTCGCTTTAAAGCTATTGCCTGGACGTACTTTGCCTCGTGTGCCGAATCCTCCGCCGTAGGTGTTAAAGCCTCGGACATGGACGGTGGTGGGAATACCGTAGGTGAGAGATAGGCGAAGAGAGAGAGGATGCAGGGTGTCCCAGAAGACAATTTTTGCGAAGTTGAGGCTAAAACCGGTGACAAACGAACCAGCACCAGTTGAATCGACTCCGAGTCGTTTTGGTTTTAGATGATTGAACCGGCCTGTGGGAAAGGTTTCATTGAGATAGAATTTGATGCCAGGGACCCAAAGGCCTTGTTTGAGGACTTTGAAGCCGAGCTGCCAAGTGGTATCGCCGAGGTTGGTGTAGTTGTGGTGTTGTTTCCAATTGGTTTCGGTTTGGACGGTTAAAACGGTATCGAGCCAAGAGGTAATGCCCGCTTGCGCAATCACCACCGGATTGAGGTTCCAGAGATTGGGCACGTCAACGGAATGGCGCTCTTGGTCGAAGACGGCATAGTTGTCGGTGACGAAGATGTAGGGCTGGATGTTCATCATGCCAGGCGGCATCATGGACGCACTTCCAGTGAGGAGAGGGCCTGCATACCAAGGGTTGAATAGCTCTTTGGCGTGTTGAAACTTGGCTTGTGCTTCGTTGAGCTCTTGTTGGATCTGCTCTGGGGACTTGATTGGCTTTTCAGTTTGCGCTGATAGGGCACACACAAACGCTAAATAGCTAAACACCCATTTCTTCGTCGTCATATCCTTTTTTATTTTCTTTTAGTCCGTTTTTTTGCAAGAGGAATAAAGGAGGTGCATATGGCAGGCATTGAAGGCAGTGGGGGAATCACCCCGAGCGATCGGAAGATGTATGAGCAAGAGTACAAACAGGGCGCGGAGCTATTTCAACGGGCGCTGAATCGTCATGCCAAATCAGACGATATCTATCAAAAGCAAGAGTTTAAAGAGGTGATGGACGAGGCAATGAAAGTCTTGAACCAGACGGCACGTGGGCTGAAAGCCCAGCATTTAATGACTCAGAATCAACAGATTAAGCAAGACTATTCTGCGTATAAAAAAACCGGTTCGTCAACGGCGAAATCTAAGCTTGACGAAGATTTGGATAACGCCAAAAAGTCTATCTAAAGAATCCCTTCATCGTTTCGAAGAAGGTTTTTTTGCGGGGATGGTTGGTCGGAGTTTCTGATTGTTCAAAGGTACGGAGAAGATCTTTTTGCTTCTCAGTGAGCTTGACGGGGGTTTCCACGGTGATACGGAGGAGTAGATCTCCTTGTCCTTGTCCGTGAACGTTGGGGAATCCTCTACCGCTTACGCGGAGAGTTTTGCCCGATTGGATCCCTTCGGGGATAGGAACTCGACAGGTTTCTCCAAGTGGGGAGGGGATCTCTTTTTTGCAGCCCAGGGCCGCTTCGGCAAAGGTGATGGGCAAGTCGAGGATGACATCATCTCCTTCACGCGTGAAGGCTTCGTGGGGCTCCACTTCGATGTAGACGTACAGGTCGCCTGGAGGTCCGCCCGCTTCTCCCGCATCGCCATATCCGCTCATTTTTAAGCGCATGCCATTGTCTACGCCGGCAGGGATACGTACTTTAATTCGTTGTTTCTCTTTGATCCGTCCAGCTCCGCGACAGGCGGGACAGGGATCGGTGATCATTTGTCCTGCGCCGTTGCATTGCGGGCAGACGCTCGACATGCTGAAAAATCCGCGGCTTTGGAAAATTTGCCCTTTGCCTTGGCAGGCAGAACAGGTGCGGATTCCATTGCGTGATTTTGCGCCGGAGCCGTCGCAGGTTGAGCAGTTGATGTAGTTTTGAATGGAAAGTTCTTTCTCGGTGCCTCTGGCAGCCTCTTCAAAGGTGACGCGCACAGTGGTTTTTTTGCTGGTTCCTTTGCGCGATCCGGTCTCTTCTTGTTCGGCAAAGCCTCCCCCGAAGAACGAATCGAAAATCGATTCTCCGCCGGCAGTTCTTCCACCCCCGCCAAATGCGCCCATGAACGTGCGAAGAGCCTCTTCCATGGAAGAGAATCCGCCGGCGCCGCCGGGGAATCCACCTGCGCCGCCCATGCCTGCGCCGCGTAGCCCCTCTTCTCCATACTGGTCATACACGCGACGACGATTTTCATCGCTCAAGACTTCATAGGCTTCAGAAACTTGTTTGAATTGGGCTTCGGCTTTGGGATC
>Ga0334722_10000684_pt1 | contig 48118 bp, 35 predicted proteins | sample C3_bottom_MG_FD_207210 | JGI IMG/M metagenome (GOLD analysis project Ga0334722, IMG submission 207210) | Sediment microbial communities from Yellowstone Lake, YNP, Wyoming, USA - C3_bottom | ecosystem: Environmental > Aquatic > Freshwater > Lake > Sediment | place: USA: Wyoming | collected...
GGCTTCTGTGGCGAAAATCTACCAGGTAGAGTCGCTCATCATTGATACCGGAATCGTTTATGCTCTTGCCGACCGGAAGGATAAATGGCATGCCTCGGCCGCGCGGTTCATGTCAAATTTCAGAGGCAGGCTGTTCGTTCCATCAAGCATTGTGCCCGAAGCGTGCTACCTGCTTAATACTTATCTGGGGCAGGAAGCCGAACTGAGCTTTGTGCAGTCACTTGTCGACAGGGAAATGGCCCTTGAGCATTTAACTTTTCATGACCTGCCCCGCATCGTGGAACTTCTCAAAAAATACCATGATTCGAACATCGGCTTCGTCGATGCTTCGGTTGTCGCCATGGCCGAACGGCTTAAAGTATGCGGCCTCCTCACGACCGACCGCCGCCACTTCGCCGCGATCAAGCCTCAACATTGCAAGGAATTCACCTTGCTTCCATAGGGAACCTATCCAGCAATTGTTGTCCGCCGCTTCATAAGCAATCCTTATACCGCCTTTGAATGATTTAATGGATTTCCCATTCCAAAAACCATTATTTTTCTTGACAACCTCAGCATCATTATAATAACATGACAATCCGTGCTGTCCAATAATGAAACGGGATGGTTTCATATCGAAACAGCGCTCTCAAGTTAATTCCATTCGACACACAATATATTTCAGGGAGGAAAGGACAAGAAATGGTACATCGTTATTCGAAGAGTGTGGTCTTGTGTCTGATCATTTTGACCGTGCTGTCAATGGCCGGCATGGCGTTCGCCGCGCACGATGCGCATGAGGCAACGCAGGCTACCGCGGCTCCGGCGACGGCCCAGGGCGAACATATGCACACGGCGCCCGCGGTCCCCGCAGCTCCGGCGTCAACGACGCCCTGGTGGATCTGGCCGGTGGCCTTGTTCATCGTGACGTTCATTCTCGGCATTCTTGCGGTGCTCGGGGGCGTGGGCGGCGGCGTGCTGTTCGTGCCGATCGTGGGAGGGTTTTTCCCGTTCAACATCGATTTTGTGAGAGGCGCGGGCCTGCTTGTCGCCCTTGCCGGGGCGCTTGCGGCGGGCCCGGGGCTCCTCAAGAGGAACCTCGCGAGTCTTCGCCTGGCTCTTCCCGTCGCTCTTATAGCATCGGCCGCGGCGATCGTGGGCGCGATGATCGGCCTCGCATTGAAACCCAACGTCATTAATACGCTCCTGGGCGCGACGATCCTCTTCATTGTGGTCATCATGGCCACGGCGAAGAAGTCAGATTTCCCCGTTGTGCCGAAACCGGACAATCTTTCCCAGAGCCTCGGCATCATGGGCATATATCGTGAAGAGTCGCTCGGCAAGGACGTCGAGTGGACAGTCCATAAAACGCCCATGGCGCTTGGCATGTTCATCGTGATTGGCATCATGGCCGGCATGTTCGGTCTCGGCGCGGGCTGGGCCAACGTCCCGGTCTTGAACCTGATGATGGGCGCGCCGCTCAAGATCTCGGTCGCCACGAGCAAGTTCCTGCTCTCGATCACCGATACTTCCGCCGCGTGGGTCTATCTTAACCAGGGCGCGGTCCTGCCGATGATCGTGGTCCCGTCACTCGTGGGCATCATGCTCGGTTCAATGATAGGCGTCAAGATCCTCGCCAAGTCGAAACCCAAGGCCATCAAGTGGATGGTAATCGGGCTCCTGCTCTTCGCGGGACTCAGGTCCCTGCTCAAGGGCCTCGAAATCTGGAAATAGGAGGGAATAAATGGATACTGCAAAAACCAAGGCATCTGAAGAACAGATGGCATACGCAGGCGTTCTTAATATAGGGATGTGGTTCGGATTGTTCCTGCTCATTATCACTTTTTTTGTGTATATTTCGGGGGTGATCCCGAGCTATGTGCCGATCGACGATCTGCCGAAGTATTGGACCATGAGAGTGCATGATTTCAACGTGGCGCTCAATGCTCCGACTGGCTGGCACTGGACCTCGCTGGTAGCCAAAGGCGATTACCTTAATTTCGTTGGCATCGCGATCCTGTCGGGCCTCACCATTCTCTGCTATTTAGTGATCCTGCCGATCCTGATCCGGAAAAAGGACACGGCGTATGTGGTTATTGCGATCGCTGAAGTGCTGGTGCTGTCTCTCGCGGCAAGTGGACTGTTGAAGGTGGGGGGGCATTAAGAAGCACTGATCGGTTGTCTGACGATAACGGAAGGTTTAGGTTTAGTACCTGTTCTGATGTTGACCCTCAACTGCCGCTCTTTTCGGAGAGAAGGCGGTTGAAGGTTTTTTATTAGTTCATACAAGATTTCATCCGGAGCAGTTATCCGAGGTTTGTATCGTATTGCGCTACAAGCCCTGATGGATTGCTCTGTAGGGCTCGCTCCTGCAGCTTCTGACCGCAGGATAGAGAACCGATACTATGCCGGAGCTCAGCATAAACATAACACAGGCCACGCCGATGGCGCCTGTGAATGCGGGTGACGGCCACAGGAAGTGTATGTTGCCGAGCATGGCAATGATGAGTTGTTTGAAATTGACAAGGACCGCCCAACCCAGGGAGACGCCGATCACGCCGCCGAGCCCCGCAAGGAGCGAAGCCTCGGTAATGATCAGACGGAACACGTGCAGCATTGTTGCTCCCATGGCGCGGAGTATCCCGAGCTCCCGTTCGCGTTCATTGACGGTCATGGCGAACACAAGCCCCATCATGATCAGCAGCATGAACCAGAAGGCGACACCCGCGGCTATAACCCCCCACAGCGCCACCTCAATGTTTTTACGCTCCGAAATCACGAGTTCTCTTGCTCTGATGGCTAGTACGCCGGGAATTGTTGTCTCAATGTCGGCAGCCACTTTTCGTATATTGGATACATGGTCAACCTTGACCAGCACAGACGAAATCATATCGGGACCGATGTTCAAAGGCCGCTTCGATTTTGTTTTTGATTGGAGCGCCATATTGCGCGCCACGTCCATGGTCATAAATACAGCATTATCGAGGAACCCCAGACCCGTGGGATTGAGCACGGAGCCGATCCAGAACTGCTTCCCGTAAAAGCGCATGTCACTTTGCGTCAGATATCGAAGCGTTGAGCCCAAGGTCACGGGATCGAGTTTTACAAGATGCTTTGGCTGTTGTACGGAAAATTTTACCCATGGTTGTATTGTAAAGTCCAGCTTCGGGTCGTATCCCACGAGCAACACGTTGGGAGCGACACAGCAGTCAAGTACAGCCGAGGCCATGAAAAGCTGGGGAGCCGCCTGTTTTACCCCAGGGACGGCAGTAATCTTCGCGAGATTTGCTCTATCCATGTAGAAGCTGGTAGGTTCGCCGGCGAGCAGCACTTTTTGGCCTCTCAGCTCATATTCAAGGGGCACAACCATAATATCGGCGCCGAGCCGTTCCATGCCGAGCTCAAGACTTGACTTCGTGGACTGGAGGATCATTGTCGCGGAAAAAATAAGGCCGCCGGCCAGCGCCGCAACACAGACTACGGCAATGCTTCGAACTTTTTTCCGCAAGAGATTTTTTATGGCAAGCTTATGTAATGTCATACGCTATATTATACTATGTCGTTATATAAGTCCGAAGAAAAAAAGGGGAGCGGAAAACCGCTCCCCTCATGAATACTGCCTGATTATTTACGGGTTAAGTGTTGCTCCTGTTCTCAGAACGGTTTTAGGCACCGCATCGATGTACGCGGGATAGCTCATGGTCATCGGGATGAAGAAATCAGTCGTCTGACCCGAGCCGCAGTACACAAGACCGGACTGCGCGGCAGTAGTCGCATTAATCGTTCCGTCATGGACCCGCGTCGACGCATTTGTGTCCGCAAGGTCGACATAACCGATATGCGCCCTGCCCGCATCCGCAGTGCTTGTGCCGTCAACCTTGATCGCCGAATAGTATACGCGGTTGGCGGTGGTGTCCAGCCGTACGTCGTGGAAAGCGGGCATCGTGCTCGTTGCTCCCGCGGGGGCGTTGGCAGTGATCTGGATCCTCGTGGCTGAATTGACCACGATCGGGGTGGTCGTGTTCGTCGGGTCGATCGTCACGTCGACTACACCGATATGTCCGCCGCTCGTTGCGGCCACATAGAGCTTGCCCGTGAAGGTGCTGCCGCTCTTCGTAAGTTTGCCGTCGATGCCGCACAGCGTATGAGCCGTGGTGATGGAGGCATGGTCATGGCATGCGCTGCACATATCAACGGGGTTGCCGATGCGCTTCTTTGCATTGAGGTCGTAGAGCTCGATACCGCCGGTCAGCTGTTCGCCGGCATTGACCCTCATCTGCATGGACAGAAGGGCATAGTTGTTGTCGATCGCAAGCGCGTCATGGTTCTGGGCAAAATCCGCAGTGCCCGTAATATCTGTGTCATTCGCCAGTTCGGAGAGGTCCGAAGCTTTGAGCACAACGACGCGGTCCGCACCGGCCTGAACGATCTTGGTTCCGTCAGGAGTCCAGCTCGAACGGAAAGCGACTGCCGCTGATATGGTCTGAGACGTTACCAGAGCGCTCGCCGAGGTAACTGTTCCCGCAGTCACGTCGCTCATCTTGAGCAGATAGCTGGTGAATTTTCCTGTCATGGCCGCGCCTGAGCCGCCGTTGCCGGCAGTGGTTTCATTCAGGGCTACATACAGTTTCGAGCCGTCAGGGCTCGCATTTCCGTGGATGTAGATGTAATCAGTGTTGGTCCTGAAGGCCGAAATTGGAGTTCTTGCATAGTCGGCAATCGCCGGCGCCTGGGCAGTTGGTGTAGGCGTCGGGGTGGGGCTGTCACTGCTGCTACTGCTGCTGCCGCATCCCGCGAACAGGACGAGCGAGTAAACCAAAGCCAGCGATAGAGCTACGAACAATAACCTTGTTGCGACGCTTTTTTGTTTTAACGACATTATAAAATTCCTCCCCATTATTGTTTAGGTTCTTCTTTTGCACACACGTTTCATGAATAGAATCAGTCTTACCGGCACTGCCGGTATCTATTCAATTCATATTGTCACCTCCTTCATGTGTGATCCGTGCATTATATATATAATATGTCTATCCAATCCCGACCATGGCATCAGCAACCGTGGAATACCGGCGCGGTCACGGTTAATAGAGTGCTGTTGGTGACACTGCCTAAACTTGCTCCGGCTGTGGCCGAGATATTGGCAGCGCCGGCTGCGACCGCTCTGATCAAACCTGGCTTCGTGGAACTGACAGTGGCTGCGGCGGTATTGTCCGAACTCCAGGTTACCTGAGCAGTCAGGTCCAGTGTCGTGCTGTCTGAGAATGTTCCTGTGGCCGTGAACTGTACATTGGTGCCGGCCGGCGTTGAGGAGGCCGTTGACGTCACTGCGATGGATACCAGAGTGACATCCCTTACCGTCAGCGTTGCGGCGTTTGAAACAACAGGCGTGCCGGAAAGAGGTGTCTTGGTCGCCGTGATCGAGATGCCGGTCCCCGCGGTCGTGGTTGTTGCAAGGCCTGCGGCGTCTATTGTGACCGAAGAATCAGACGAATTCCATGCCACCTGGGTTGTCAGATCCTGCGTCGAGTTGTCCGCGTAGGTGCCGACGGCAGTGAACTGAACAGTCATCCCTTTTGGGGTACTGGGTGAGGCGGGCGTAACCGCAATGGAAAGCAGTGCGGAATTCGTGACCGTGAGCGTGGATGTTCCCGAGACGCCATCGGACTCGGCGGTGATGGTCGCCGTGCCGGCAGCAAGGGGCGTGGCATTGCCGGCACTGTCGATCGTAGCCGTCGCGATATTTGAGGAACTCCAGGAGACGGACGCGGTCAGGTCCTTTGTTGTGTCATCGGAATAGGTGCCGGTAGCGGTAAACTGTTTTGTCGCGCCGACGGGAACGCTGGTTGAGTCCGGCGTTACAGCAATGGATTTCAGCTTTATCGTAAAGGAATTAACAGAGCAGGCTTGAAACATGCCGAGCGTGGTCAGTGCGATGATAGTCGTAAGAAAAAGAAACCATATATTTTTGTTGAGCTTATTCATTGTATTGTGCATTCCTCCTTAGCGTAAGAATCGGCGTTAGAATCGCGCCTGGACCTGAACGATCATCGTTCTGAAGTCCCTGCTGGCGGCGTCGCTGAAATCATTCTTGGAAAATTCGAGGGTAACTCTCAGGTCCTGACCTTTGATATAGTAGTTGATCCCGCTGGCGGTCCATTTGATCTTTTGACCGATAACGCCGTTGAGTTCGGCAAAGGACCAGTTCTCGTAACGCTCGAAAATCTGGAATTTCCCGATCATATACGCCGCTTTCCAGTAATAACCGTTCTTTTCTCCGTCAATGCCTTGCGCGTCCACTACCCCGCGCATTCCCGCTTCACCGAAGTCCTCCTTCAGATATGCTGCGGAGACGGTAAATACGCCGAAGTCTGTCGGGTTTTCGTAGAACACATCATAGGTATAGGCCTTGTAATCCTGAGCGCCTGTCGTTCCGCTGGCATACACCGCGGATGACTCGACTTCATATCCGGCGCCGAGGGTCAGCACCTTCTTCTTGCCGAGGTACGAACCCCTGTAGCCGAAACCGGATTCCGGATCGAATAATGATACGTGAGCGCGGCCGGAGTAGCGGTAGCCAATATCGCTTGGTTTGTTGTTGCCGAAGTTGTTTCCCTGCATCACCGCAAGGCGGTACTGGAACATATCGTTGTGCAGGTTGCCGAAGGCCACGAGGCCGTTGTCCCGAGTGCGTTTATCTTTAAAAGGTCCGTTAATGAAGAGGGACCGATCCGCCGACAGCGGATCGAAACAACCTTCCTGCACTTCTCTGGTAAGTATGTGCTTTGTTTTTCCCGCCCTGATCTGCAATGCATTAGATACTGTGGCGGTGAGGTATGCGTCCAGCACTTTCATTTCGTACTTGCTGTCATCCGCGGCCACTGAAAGATCGCCGATCCGCTGGCCGCCGTTATATTCCAATTGGAGCGCGAAACCGAAAGTATCGTTTACCGCGCCGAGGAAACTCAAACGGTTTCTCCGGAGATAAAAATCCTGTGTGCTGTCCGTCCCGTCTGTCCCGGACCCGATGCCTCGCCAGGCTTCACGCGCCTGAACCTGGTAATCGATATTCAGAAAACCGCCGTTGCTGAACTCCTTAACCGTATACGCGCCGGCCTCCCGGCTGGTACAAACGACCATGACAACCATGGCGACAAGAAACGCCGCTATCAGCCTGCTTCCCCCGTGTCTCATTTATCCTCCTTAGAAGTTGATATTACCCGCGCTTCATGAGCGCGGGACGGATAGATTCAGGGTCATTTTCATCATGAGATTTTACGGGACAACCTGGTGCTTGCCCGCTTACGGATGATAGCTTTAAAAAAACATGAAGCATAATATATTGCCGGGTTAGACCCTGTCAACTTGAAGTTCCAGACACTATGCGATCTCAAATCGTAATTTGAGATTAACGGAAAATGTGATTTGTGCAGGAATGATAATGGTGTTTTTAGAACGGAGTGATTTTGCGGTTTTCAAGCGGGTGACGTGAATATATAACCGTAAAGAAAGGCGACAAAAACCATATTCAACGATTGATGATGATCAGGCCTCACCTTTTTGCCCGATGAAGTGGTCCTTCTTGTCCCTGAACAGGACGTTAAAGGTGGTGAGCGATCCATAGATGCGGGTGATATATTGCTGCAGGTCAACTTTCTCGGCGTCGGAAAGACCTTTGTGGGTGTTGATCTGCTGTTCCATGACCCGGAGCCGGTCTCGTACCATAACGATCTTGTGCCAGAACGTCTCAATCGGCACGCTTTTGGAAGCCAGGCCGGCGTCGCCGGGCTTTAAGATCATTTCTCCACCCTGCCAGCGGCTTCCCAGCTCGATGGCGGGCAGTTCCTCCTGGAATAGTTCACGTGCGGCGAGTTTTACCAGTTCATACGCCGTGGTCTCCGCTTCTGAAAAAAGAGAAAGCTCCGGCGCGGCCACGACGGTCTGTTTCTCGATACGCGGAAAGAATACGGTGCAATTCTGTTTTTCACCAAAGCCCGAGGTGTCCTCCACGTGGCCGATGCCGAACCGTTCGTGGCGGACCAGATCGCCCTTCATCAAATCTCCCATGAGGTTTTCTCCTTTTTAGCATGATTCGGCGCTGCACTGAAGAAGAGTACCATGGAGAATATATCACGTCAAGCAAAACGTATTGAGTTTCTCAAAATAGAAAAAACATCAGATCTGTCATTCCCGAGGGTCTAATCGGGAATCTGGTGTTAAAACCGTATCCCCGATAGGAGCATTCGGGGATGACTCCAAGGGGCGAGTAAAGACCATTTTGAGACTGTTAATATAATTACGGGAAATCCGGGCCGGGGATTTTCTTTCTTGACAACCTGCGCGGAGTGTTTTATAAATAGAGCCGTTTCGTTACGGTCCTGGAACAAGTGAACAGGTTTGTCTGCCTTGACCCGTACGTTCCTGATGGTATGTTGCCGCCTTCGGGGACACCTCGCCAGCAGCACCCCTCACTGACCTTTTTTCCAGAACCCGCATTAAATGAAAGGAGTAACTATTCAGCACATTTAGTGTCATTTGCAACACCAATTTTCCTATCCTGTCATTCCCGAGGACGTAATCGGGAATATGGTGTTCCGAAAAACCGTAAAACCAGATCCCCGATAGAACCCTTCGGGGATGACCGTTTGGGTGGCGCTGAGTGCCGACTTGAGGGTCGGTGAATAGTTGCTGAAAGGAAGTTGAAATGCCTGAGTCAAAGCTGGAGCCGAAACTGTTGACCGTTATCCGCGAAGGGTATACCGGCGGGATGTTCTTCAAGGACCTCACCGCCGGGATCATTGTCGGCATCGTCGCGCTGCCGCTTGCCATCGCCTTCGCGATCGCATCCGGCGTTACTCCTGAACAGGGTCTGTATACCGCCATCATCGCCGGTTTTATCATTTCAGTCCTGAGCGGCAGCAGGGTCCAGATCGGCGGTCCCACCGGCGCCTTCATCGTGATCATCTACAGTATTGTGCAGAAATTCGGGTATGACGGTCTCGCGATCGCGACGATTATCGCCGGCATACTGCTGGTTATCATGGGCCTCGTGAAGATGGGGGCCGTGCTCAAGTTCATACCCTATCCCGTGACCGTGGGTTTCACCAGCGGCATCGCCGTCATTATCGCGGCGGGACAACTGCGCGACTTTCTCGGACTTCACATGACAAAGGTCCCCTCCGAGTTTATCGAAAAGATAGAAGCATACGGCCATCATATCGGGACGATCACACCGGCCGCGGCGGGCCTCGGGCTGCTGACCGTCGTGATCGTGGCGCTGTGGCCGCGCGTTACGAAACGCATTCCCGGCTCCCTGATCGCCATCCTTGTCACTACGGCCCTTGTTCCTCTGTTCGGCCTTTCCGTGGAGACGATCGGGAGCAGGTTCGGGGCAGTTTCGACAGCGCTGCCGTCGCTGCGCATTCCCGCCGTGGATTGGAACAAGATCCCGCAACTCATTTCTCCGGCAATAACCATTGCCCTGCTTGCGGGAATCGAGTCGCTGCTTTCGGCTGTTGTGGCGGACGGCATGACCGGCAGGCGCCACCGCTCGAACATGGAACTGGTGGCCCAGGGCGTTGCTAACATCGCCTCACCGCTCTTCGGAGGCATCCCGGCAACAGGGGCCATCGCGAGAACGGCGACGAATATCAAGAATGGAGGCGTCTCGCCGTTCGCCGGGATCATTCACGCGATCGTGCTGCTGCTCATAATGCTCTTTTTCGGCAAATGGGCGGCGCTCATTCCCATGGCCACCCTGGCGGGCATCCTGCTGATCGTCGCATACAACATGAGCGAATGGCACCTTTTCGTGAAGATGTTCAAGAGCCCGAAAAGCGACATCGCGGTCCTGCTCGTGACGTTCTTTCTGACTGTGCTGGTGGACCTCACGGTCGCCATCCAGGCTGGGGTGGTGCTTGCGGCGCTCCTGTTCATGAGACGCATGGCGGATGTTACCCAGGTCGGCTACATAACGTCCATGATGGAAGACGAGGAAGACACGTCTGAGCAGGACCCGAACAGCATAAAGAGATATACCGTTCCGAAAGGGGTGGAGGTCTTCGAGGTGAACGGCCCTTTCTTCTTCGGCGCCGCGGACCGGTTTAAGCATGTGCTCTCGTTGATCGTGCAGAAGCCCAAGGTGCTTGTTCTTCGGATGCGTACGGTTTTGTCCATGGATGCAACGGCGCTTCGCGCGCTGGAGGAGGTGTACGCGCAGACTCGGCGCGACAACTCAGTGCTGATGCTGGCCGGAGTCCACACGCAGCCGCTTATCGCGATGGACAGGGCTGGTTTGCTTGATAAAGTCGGCGTGGACAACGTGTTCGAGAACGTCAATGACGCCTTGAAGGCGGCGCGGGACCTTGTCGGCGCGTCAAAGGAGAAATGGCAGGAATCTACGGTGCAGGAGGTTGGATGGGATAAATCGCGGAAGAAATAGCTGCGGGCGCATCAACGTCGGGCCGCGATACAATAGTCAGTTACGAATAAAATTCGTCTCAAAATGGCAAGAAGTATTCTCGCAAAGCTCGCAAAGAACGCAAAGGGAACCTTGAGACAAAAGCTTTTCTGAGTTAAAACCAGAAAGCAAGCCCTGGGCTTAGGATTAGATTTTCTTGGCGACCTTTGCGAGCTTTGCGAGAGATGCCTTTTGGTTCCGGCTTGTCCGGGTTCGGTCGAATTTTTCTTGACTCCCGTCCGCTGGTTGTAGTAAAGTCTTTTTACGCGCTCCACAAACGTTGCACGAACGATCAAGACTCCCGGTATTTGATAAAATGGGCATTGCAAGCATGCACTCTTCAGGTAAAATATTTGTATTTCCCTGCGCAGTCGCTCCAAGGCTTCAGCTCATAATAGCATTGCACTTCAGTTGTCTCTTCTTCCATCTGCGGCCCGCTGATGTCCGGGAGGAAAGAGCATGATTGTTTCTCCCCTTCAGGTCCTTTCTTTTTCGTTCCTGCTTCTTGTTCTGTTCCTCCTGCTGACGCCGTTCCTGCGCCTGAATCAACGCCTTCTCATCAATGTCGGTTTCTCCCTCATCAGCGTTGCATCTTTTTTTGCCACAATAGCCGGCGCATGGACCGTGGCCGGCGGCATCGCGCATCAGGTTGTCCTGCCCATCGGCCTGCCCGACCTTCCTTTTCATCTGCGGCTTGACCTCCTGTCCGGCTACTTCTTCGTGGTCGTAGGACTGCTTGCCTTTATGGTATCTATCTATTCCATCGGATATGTCAAAGGTTTCCTGGGGCATCGGCCCGTGACAAGCCTGATGATATTTTACGCAATTTTTCTCGCGGGGATGTTCCTGGTGCTTCTCGCGGATGACGCCTTTATTTTCCTCGTATCATGGGAGCTGATGGCGGCGTCCTCATATTTTCTCGTGCTCTTCGAGGATGAAAAGATCGAGAACAGACGGGCCGCGTTCCTGTATCTGGTCGTCGCCCACGTGGGCGCGATCGCGATACTGCTTTCGTTCGGCATCATGGCCGGTCTTGCCACGGGGTTCACCGGATTCGGAAGCTATACGTTCGATGCCATGCGCGAGACCGAACTCCCTGCCGGTTGGGCCTCAATAGCATTTCTGCTCGCGTTCTTCGGGTTTTCCGCAAAGGCGGGAGTGGTCCCGCTCCACGTCTGGCTGCCGGAGGCGCACCCTGTCGCGCCTTCGAACGTGTCCGCGCTCATGAGCGGCGTGATGCTCAAGACCGCCATTTACGGCATCGTGAGGGTCGTCTTCGATCTCATCGGCGTTTTCCCCTGGTGGTGGGGGGCACTTGTTCTGGTGTTCGGTCTGGTGTCCGCTGTCATGGGTGTGCTGTATGCCCTGATGCAGCACGATCTGAAGAGGCTTCTTGCGTATCATTCCGTCGAGAACATCGGTATCATCCTTATCGGTATAGGGCTTGCGATGATCTTCAGTTCCTTCGACATGTCTTTGCTGGCGGCCCTGGCGCTTATTGCGGGACTCTATCACACTCTGAACCACGCGATGTTCAAAGGGCTTCTCTTCATGGGCGCGGGCTCCGTGCTTCACGCCACGGGTGAGCGCAATATGGAAGAGATGGGCGGCCTCATCCGCTTCATGCCTTGGACAGCCGCGTTATTTCTCGTCGGGTGCATCTCCATCTCGGCCTTGCCGCCTTTTAACGGGTTTGTATCCGAATGGCTGACCTACCAGGCGTTCCTGCTTTCCCCCGCGCTCCCGAGTCCGCTGCTGAATCTGCTCATCCCGCTGGGGGCCGCGCTACTGGCGCTCACGAGCGCGCTCGCTGCAGCGTGTTTTGTGAAGGCCTTCGGGGTGACGTTTCTGGGACACCGGCGGGGGCATCATCACGCGCATGTTCATGAAGCTGACTGGTCCATGCGCATTGGCATGCTGCTTGGGGCGCTCACCTGTCTCGGTCTCGGGGTCCTGCCCACGGTCGTGATTCAATGGATGGACCCGATCGCCGAGGAACTGGTCGGCGGCACGATCGCCGCGTCAGCATCAGGCTTCGGCTGGATGTGGCTGACCCCGATCGCGGCTGAACGGGCCTCCTATTCCGCGCCTATTGCGTTCATGGGCATCCTGTCCGTCGTCGTCGTGACCTATCTGCTGCTCCATGCGCGTCCAGGCGCCATCCGTCGCGTGCCGCTCTGGGACTGCGGGTTCGAGAAGATCACGTCCCGGATGCAGTACACGGCCACGTCTTTCTCCATGCCTTTGCGCAGGATCTTCGGTTATCTTTTTAATATAAAGGAGCATGTAAGACAACTTCCACCAGCCACGCATCCGGCCTTTCCGGAGCGCCTGCATTACCATCTGCGGGTACGGGACCGGTTCTGGGGCTGGATGTACCAGCCGGTCGTTGACGCGAGCTTCTGGCTCTCCCGCAGGATCGGCAGGATGCAGCATGGACATATACAGGTTTATCTTATTTACTCATTCGTGACGATCGTGGTGTTGTTGATATTTTTGAGATGAAACAGATGAACATTAATCCATTCATAATAGAAGCGCTTCAGATACTCCTTCTCCTCTTCGCTGCCCCTCTGTTCACGGGCTGGGTAAAGATGGTGAAGTGCTGGACTCAGGGCCGCACGTCGCCGAGCCTTTTTCAGCCGTATCGGGATATCCTGAAACTGTTCGCAAAGGATGTGACGCTCGCGGAGAACGCGTCGTGGATATTCCGGTTTACGCCTTATCTCGTTTTCGGCGTCTCGGTCATGGCAGGCGGGATCATACCCATGCTGTCGGCCGATCTGCCGCTTTCAGCCACCGCCGATGTTATTGCTCTTGTAGCGCTCTTTGCCATCGCCCGGTTCTTTACCGCGCTGGCCGGCATGGACATCGGCACCGCCTTCGGCGGCATGGGGGCGAGCCGGGAGATGACCATTGCTTCCCTGGCCGAGCCCGCAATGCTCATGGCGGTGTTTGCAGTCTCATTGGTCGGCAAGTCAACGTCTTTGTCCCAGATAGTGCTGGTCATCTCCCAGGGCCACTCATTGCTCCGTCCGTCGCTGGTATTCGCTCTTCTTGCGTTCGTACTTATCGCCCTGGCGGAAACAGGAAGGGTGCCGGTCGACAATCCGGCCACGCATCTTGAGCTGACCATGATCCATGAGGCCATGATCCTCGAATATTCCGGGAGGCACCTTGCGCTCATCGAGTGGGCCGGGATGATGAAGCTGTTTCTCTTCACTACCCTGGGGATCGCCTCGTTCTTTCCGTGGGGGATCGCTTTGAATGATGATCTGATGCCCGTTGTTATGTCGTTCCCGGTCCTCGCGCTCAAGCTCGGTTTTGTGGGTGTCAGCCTGGTGCTGATCGAGACGGGCCTTGCGAAGATGCGGATTTTCCGGATAACCGAGTTCCTCGGCAGCGCGTTTCTTTTTGCCACGCTCGGGATGCTTTCGTATTTCATGCTGGAGTAGATTGTTTATTTACCACGGAGACACGGAGAAATAAACAACTCTCTATCAAAGAGGAATGATATGAACATGCAGCTCGCAGCTCAGATCAACAGTCTCCTTGCCGCCCTGATCCTCCTGACGGCCTTCGGTCTTCTGGTGCAGCGGAGGATGAACGCGCTGCTGCACCTGTTTGCGCTGCAGGGGTTCCTGCTTGCCGTGAGCACCGCCACGGTAGGGTATGTGGGCGGGGCGCATCATCTATACATCTCATCAATTCTGACGCTCTCGATGAAGGTGGTGGTCCTGCCGTATATTCTGCACAAGCTTATCCAGAAGCTGCGGATACATAAGGAAGTGGAGACGGTCGTGAAGATCCCCACGACCATGCTGATGGGAATCGGTCTGGTGATATTCTCCTATCACTTGACGGCGCCGATCAGGGAACTCTCTACTCTTGTTACCAAGTCCACCCTTGCGGTCGCCCTTGCCACGGTTATGCTCGGATTTCTGATGATGATCACGCGCAGACACGCGGTTACCCAGATCATCGGGTTCCTCGCCATGGAGAACGGCCTCCTGTTCGCGGCCACCAGCGCCACGTACGGCATGCCGCTCGTGGTCGAGCTGGGCGTGGCCCTGGACCTGTTGATCGCTGCGTTCATCTTCGGCATGTTCTTCTTTCACATCAGCACCACCTTTGACAGCCTCGATGTGGATCAGATGGCGAGGTTGAAGGAAGAGGATTAGAGGCTCCCGCTTTCCTTCGGAGGTATTGAAGTATCATGACGCTACTTGTTCTCCTAATAGTCCCGCTCTTCGCGTCCCTTGCGCTTGCTCTCATCGGCGACCGGAAGTTCGCGCCCGAGGTGAACATCCTCGGTTCGGCCGCCACCTTTGCGGCGAGCATCATGCTCGCGCTTGAGGTCTATCGGCAGGGGCCGATCCTGGCGGGTGACAATTTCTTTTTTGTGGACGCTTTCAGCGTATATCTCACCGTGCTCACCGCGTTCGTCTCCATGACCACCTCCATTTTCAGCAGGCGGTACATGCGGCGTGAGCTGGAGCATGGGACCCTGGGCCGCAGAAGAATACGTTTCTACCACGCGATGTTCCAGCTCTTCATCTTTGCCATGCTGCTCTGTCTGCTCACGAACAACGTCGGTATTCTCTGGATCGCCATGGAGCTGGCCACGCTTTCCACGGTCCTTCTTGTCTCCCTGTACCGCACACCCGCGGCAATCGAGGCCGCGTGGAAATATTTCATTCTATGCGGCGTGGGGATTGCTCTCGCTCTGTTCGGGACTGTGCTCCTGTATTTCGCGGCGGAAAAGGTGCTCGGCGCGGGAGGCGCGGCCCTCCACTGGACGAACCTCTCCCAGGTGAGCGACCAGCTTGAACCGACCATCCTGTCCCTGGCCTTTGTGTTCCTGATGGTGGGGTACGGCACCAAGGTGGGCCTCGTGCCGATCCATAACTGGCTGCCCGACGCCCACAGTGAAGGCCCGACGCCGATCTCCGCCGTGCTCTCGGGATTGTTGCTCAACATCGCCTTGTACGCGCTTGTGCGCTGCAAGGTGCTTGTGGACGGCTCCACCGGCACTCATCACTCCGGCGACATCATGATGGGTTTCGGCGTCATCTCGATCATTGTCGCTTCTTTTTCTCTCCTGCGGCAGAAGGACATCAAGCGGCTGTTCGCGTATTCATCCATTGAGCACATGGGGATCGCCACGTTCGCTTTCGGGCTTGGAGGGCCTGTCGCGACTTTCGGCGCTCTTCTCCACATGCTGGTCCATAGTCTGACCAAATCATCCATTTTCTTCACCGTGGGGCATGCCTCGCAGATGCATCGGACTCAGGACATGGACAGGATCAAAGGCCTCATCAGGGGCAATCCTCTTGTGGGGTGGGGGATGGCGATCGGCGTCATGGCTATCGTCGGGATGCCGCCATTCGGTGTGTTCACGAGCGAATTCCTGATCCTTACGGCCACGATCAAGGATGCGCCGCTCCTTGCGCCTTTTCTGCTCCTGGGCCTCGGCGTGTCGTTTGCGGCCCTTTTCCGGAAAGTCCAGCCCATGGTTGCGGGTGAAAGACCGGCCTATCAGATACGCCTGAAGGCCGCGCACGTTCCAGTGATATTGCATATGCTGGTGGTTCTCATGCTCGGGCTTTATATTCCAAAATTTCTTGCAGGGTGGTTTCAGACTGCGGTGGGGTTGATTAAATAGATAGTACAAGGTACAGAGTACAGAGTACAGAGTACAGAGTACAGAGTACAGAGTACAGAGTACAGAGTACAGAGTACAGAGTACAGAGTACAGAGTACAGAGTACAGAGTACAGATAGTACCTTCTCTTATATGCTAAGACATAATAACGAACGATAGAAAAGTTATGAGTAAACTGAAAGACATCATTCAAACTACATTCAAGGCAGATGCAAAAGAAGATGGCGGACTGTTTCCATCCTCGGTTGCATCTCTTGTCGTACCGCGGGAGCGGTTCGCGGAAGCCGCGAAAGCGCTCAAGAGAGAGTACGCTCTGCTGGCGGCTGAATGGGCGACGGACGAGACCGCCTTCGGCAGGGGGTTCGGGATATATGCCTGTTACCGGCATGAATCGGAATATATCATCATAAAATCGCTGACGCCTGTTGAGGATCCTGCGTTCCCGAGCCTGACTAAAAAATTCGTACCCGCGTACAGGTTCGAGCGCCAGATGAACAGCCTGATGGGCGTCATCCCCGTGGGGCATCCTGATCTGCGGCCATGGATAAAGCATGAGGACTGGCCTGAGAAGGCCTGGCCGCTCAGAAAGTCCTTTGATGCCTCTAAGCGATTGCCGAGAATTCCCGGAGAATACCGCTGGGTCCGGGCGGAGGGAGAGGGCGTCTATGAGATTCCTGTGGGACCGGTGCACGCCGGCATCATCGAGCCGGGACACTTCCGCTTTCAGGCCATGGGAGAGGACATCCTCAACCTGGAAGCAAAATTGGGGTATGTGCACAAGGGAATAGAAAAACGGTTTGAGTCTTTATCCTGGCAGGAGGCTTCGCGTCTGGCAGGCAGAGTGTCGGGTGATACGACCGTGGCGCATAGTCTGGCTTATTGCCGGGCCGTGGAAGCCATGACCGGGAGTTCTCCTCCCGACCGCGCGCACTGGCTTCGGGCCTTGTTCCTCGAACGGGAGCGTATCGCGAACCACCTGGGAGATCTGGGCGCAATTTGCAACGACGTTGCTTTCGCGCTTCTTTTCCACCAGTTTATGCGGCTGAAGGAAACAATCTTGCGCACCAACGAGAGACTCTTCGGACACCGGTTCATGATGGACAGGATAGTGCCGGGAGGGGCAGCGGTTGATATCGATGAGGAAGGCGTGGCGTCGATCCTCAAGGAAATGGACTGGCTTGCGAATGAGTTCGAGCGGCTCGTTGTCATCTATGATGAAAACCCTTCGGTCGAAGACCGCGTGAGGGACACCGGCATCCTCAGTTCCGGAAAGGCGCGCGACCTCGGCATGACGGGGTTCGTTGCGCGCGCAAGCGGTTTGAACCTTGATTGCCGCATTCAGTATCCATTCCCCCCCTACGAGCGCATAAGCGTTTCCATACCCGTGCTTGTTTCTGGTGATGTCCACGCGCGGGCCTGGGTCAGGGTGGAAGAGGTCCGCGATTCGATGCGGATCATCAGAGAAATAGTGAAAACCCTGCCGCGGGGCGGTCCGGCAGCTCCCATCAGCGTGCCGAAAGCGGACACCTCCGGATTTGGCGCAGTGGAAGGCTGGCGGGGAGAGATTCTTTACTGGGTACAGTCAGGCCCGAAAGGGGAAATAAACCGCTGCATGGTCCGGGACCCGTCGAGCCTGAACTGGCTCGGTCTTGAGCAGTGCATCCATGGAAACATTGTTCCGGACTTCCCGGTGTGCAATAAGAGCTTTAATCAGTCGTACTCGGGAAATGATCTTTAAAACAAGTACCAAATGACAAGCAACAAATAGCAAATAATTTCCAAGCATCAATATTATTGATGCATTCGTAAAAAGTCATTAAAGCCGTCTTTGCGAGCGTAGCGAAGCAATCTCGTAGTTCGTATGTGCCTGAAAAATAGAGATTGCCGCGTCGCTCCGCTCCTCGCAATGACAGCAGTGGGGACATTTCGATCATTGGGATTTGAAATTTATTTGTGCTTTGCATTTTGAAATTTAATATCAGGGAGTTCCATGATCCGTATTCTCAATCAGATCTTCCGCACCGGCATCGTTACCGAGCCCGTCCCTCCGATAGTTGATCCGGAGCTCGAGAAGATCAGCGTTCAACTGGAGAAAACCATCAAGCGGCGTTTCAGGGGAAGTCTCGCCATACGCCAGGTGGACGCGGGGTCGTGCAACGGGTGCGAACTCGAGATTCATGCGCTTAACAACCCCATTTACAACTGTGAACGTTTTGGTATTCATTTTACCGCATCGCCGCGGTTTGCCGACCTGCTTCTGGTGACCGGACCGGTGTCTCACAATATGGAGATCGCTCTCAGAAGGACCTACCATGCCACGCCAAAGCCGAAGCTGGTGGTTGCAGTGGGAGACTGCGGATGCACCGGAGGTATATTCGGAGAGACCTATGCGTCCCTCGGAGGGATTGACAAGGTTATTCCTGTTGATGCCCGCATCCCCGGTTGTCCTCCAACTCCTACGGCACTGCTTCAGGGTATATTGAAGGCAATTGGCGGGTAGCCTGTCTCCTGCCGCGTAGATTTATCATCATCCGGATAACATGAGAAGCGCGCTACTTTTCCTTGACCTCATGCCGCTTTTCCAGTAAATTCATATTATAGAAAAAGTCAAATTATTGCGCATAATGAATGGGGGAGCGTATCATGGGGCGATTCGGAGCTTTCTGGGGACTAACGGGAGTGATTCTGCTGATCGGGAGCGCTGTTTATCGGTTGACCCCGTTAGCCATCGATGCTTTTTCCTATACTTTTATCTGGTACCACTGGACGGCCCTCGCCCTCATTGTGCTGTTTATGGCATATGTGGAAGGCTACCGCGCATTTCAAAAGGCCTTTTCACCCCGCGTTGCAGCGCGCGCCAGATATCTCAAGGATTATCCAAATGCTCTTCATGCGGTTCTCGCGCCTTTTTTCTGCATGGCCTATTTTCATGCGCCTCGCAGGAGAAAGATCACGTCAATATCTGTAACTCTCGGTATTATCATCCTGGTCGTCCTTGTCCGTCGCCTTCCTCAGCCCTGGCGGGGGATCATTGACGGAGGTGTGGTGGTCGGACTGGCCTGGGGCCTTATATCGCTGATGATATTCAGTGTACAGGCGCTTATGCCGGGAACATTCAAGTATTCTCCCGAGGTGCCTGCTGAATAGATGATGGTTGGGGATGATTAAACGGCAGTTATTAATCGTCTCAAAAATAGAAACAACATAATCAAACTGTCATTCCCGAAGGTTTAATCGGGAATCTGGTGTTAAAACCATATCCCCGATAGATGCGTTCGGGGATGACGCAATGTTTTATGTCAATACTATTATGAGACCGTTAATAAGGCGGGGTGAACTGATTTGGAATCAGAACTAAAACGGATACCCGGCAAGCTCGTCGTCTTCCTCTTCGGCGAGACGGGCATGAATCTCGAGACCACCGAGGTCGTTGCGACCAGGACGGTCAAGAGCGCGCCGAGCTACCCGGATGTTATTCCGAAACAGAAGATAATCAGGCTGGACAAACGGCAGGTTGATTCTATTGAGGTGGGTTTCATTGTCAAGGCGTATCTTCCCGACGTCGTGGTTGTCGAAGCTTCGCTGGACATGGACCATATTCTTTCCGATACCACCCTGGAGTTCAAGCGCCTGCTTATCAACGAATGCAGAAAGGTCCTGGGCGAGTTCGGGTGCGACCCGCTGTTCGATGAGGAGTACAGCGTATATTGCATATCGGGTTACAGCGGCGATCCGGAGGTGTATCTATCCCTGTATGGCGACAAGATAGCGGCTTTCCTCAAGAACGAACGGATCTCGCTCGACGAGGAGGAAGTGCGCGCCACGCTGGCGTCGTACCTTAAATACGGCAAGGACGACATCACGATCGTGGATTGGGACGGAGCGTTCATCTTCGATTCCGCCGGTGATTTCGAGAGCAATATAGAACTGTTCGAAATAGCGAATCTCCAACTCCTGAAATCTCGGATCCTCGACTTTGACCTTGATGAACGGCTTGAAAAGACCCTTCGCCTGGTGACGACCCCCAAAGGGCTTCCAGTGATTCGCTCCGGCGAGGTGAGAAGGGTGGTGAAGGAGATCATCGAAATCCGGACCCTGTCCATTCTTGAATCCGAGGCAGTGGAGCGGAATATCAAGCTGATCGGCGACTGGTATTCCGCCAAGCTCTATTCACTGATATCGAAGAAATTTCACCTGGAAAGCTGGAAGACCGAGATCAAGGAAAAGCTCGACACCCTTGAGGATATCTACACCATGGCCACGGAGAACTTCAGCGTTTCCTACCGGGCGACCATTGAGTTTGTCATCCTCGGGGGATGGTTTGTGCTGCTGCTGATGTATGTGGCCGAGTTCATTTTTACGACGAAATGACGGGGAAAACTGTATTCGCTCCGCAGCTGCCTGCCCTACTCTTCCTCCATCCCCAGCTTTTTAAGTTTTCTCCAGAGCGAGACACGGTCTATCCGAAGGATCTGGGCCGCCAGGGATTTGTTCCCACCCACTTCGTTCAGCACCCATTTGATATAGGTCATTTCCTGGTCCTCCAGTGAAGGTATCTTGCCGTCCTTCTTCCGGAAGGTTTTGATGCTGAGTTCCCGCAAATCCTCCGGGAGATGGCCCGTCTCGATTGCCGCGCTGTTCGAAAGCACCACGCCGCGCTCGATGAGGTTCTCGAGTTCGCGCACGTTGCCCGGGAAATCATAGCTCATGAGCAGGGTCATGACCTCATCGTCTATATTCGTCACTTTTTTCTTCATCAGCGCAGCATACTTGGTTAAAAAAAACAATGAGAGAAGGGGGATGTCTTCCCTTCGCTGCGACAGGGGAGGGACGTGAAGCGACATCACCTGCAGATTAAAATTGAGATCCTGTCTGAAAGTTCCGTTCTTGATGCGCTCCTGAATGTTTTTATCCGTAGCGGCGATGAAGCGCACATTCACCCTGATCGGCTGTGAACCTCCGGACCGCTGAACCGTCTGTTCCTTGATCAGGCTGAGCAGTTTATCCTGAATGAAAGTAGGCATTTCGGTTATTTCGTTCAGGAACAGCGTGCCGTTGGAGGCCATTTCGACGGCCCCCAGTTTCGCTGCGCCGGATCCTGAGCCTCCGAAGAGCTCATTGTCGAGCATTTCCCCGGTGAAGGCGCCGCAATTGACGGCAAGAAAAGGACCGTCGGCGCGTTTACTGTTTGCATGGATGTACCGCGCCAGGAGTTCCTTGCCCGTGCCGCTTTCACCGGCAATCAGGACGTTACAGTTTGTCGGCGCGATCTGGCGCGCCGTGGTAAGGAGTTTCTGCATGTGCTGGTCCTGGGAGATGATCTTCACCTGGCCCTGGTAACTCTCTATCTGGCCCCTGAGTTCCCGGTTCTCCCGTATGAGGCGGACCTTCTCAAGCGCTTCCCCCACGATCTTTCTGACCTCATCAAGCTTATACGGCTTTGCAATGTAATTGAAGGCCCCGTGCTTCATGGCGTCGACCGCCGAGTCGAGCGTGGCGTATCCCGTGATCATAATCACTTCCGTGTCGGGAGAGAGTTCCCGGCAGCGCTTTAAAATTTCCATGCCGTCGATCTTTTCCATTCTCAGGTCGGTGATTACGACATCAAACTGCCTCTCTCTCATAAGTTTGATCGCGTTGGCGCTGCTCTGGGTTGCGGCCACGTCGTAGCCGCTTCTTTTCATGACATGCTCGAGGTTCCTGAGCGCCACCCGCTCATCATCGACAATAAGTATTTTTGCGCCGTTTTCCATGATGCTACTCCTTTCCGGGTAAGCGTATGATAAAGGTTGTTCCCTTGCCGGGTTCGCTGTCGACGGCGATGCAGCCGTCGTGCTCTTCGATAATATCATGGACGATGAAGAGCCCGAGCCCGGTCCCTTTCCCCACATCCTTGGTCGTGAAGAAAGGGTCGAATATTTTGGGGAGGACCTCCGCAGGTATGCCCCTGCCGGTGTCCCGGATCCGTATGTCGACGAAATAATCGTCGAGGGAGCGTTTGTCGCCGTGATTGAAATGGTTGACCATCCAGACCATGTTCTCAGATCCAGGGCTGACAGCGTTGTGCCGTTTCGCCTTGATGAATACCGCGCCTTCATCCTCTATGCCATCGACCGCATTTTTGATCAGATTGAGGAGCGCCTGCTGGATAAGCTGTTTGTCCGCCATGATGGTGAGGTCCGCGGGGATATCGATGGATATTCTCACGCGCGCAGTCGCCTGCAGTTTCACGAAACGGACCGTTTCCTCAACGAGCGGCCTCAGCAGCAGGTTCGTTTTATTAAAGCTTTTGTCACGGGAGAAATCAAGGAGCGAGCGGACGATGTTCTGCGCCCGTTCGGTCTGTTCGCTGATCTGTGATATCAACTCCATGACAAATGCGGGATTAAGGCGTACCGGTCCGCGAGCGGGGTCACCGTCCGCAGCGCCTGCCTGTCCGCGTCTCTCCGGACCCTGGGTTTTGAGCCACTGCCACAAGCCCTCGGATAGTTCCTCCTTCAGGATTTGATTGGACGATGATATGTTGGAGAGCGGGTTGTTCAATTCATGCGCCACACCCGCGAGCAGCGTCCCGAGCGACGCAAGCTTGTCGGCCCGCACGAGATGACGCTGATGCTGCTCCAGTTCCCGCACCATCTTATTGAATGCGGTCATCAGCGACACGATCTCCTGGTCGCGGGAATCTATCTGAACTTTTTCGAATTTGCCCCCGGCGATAACTTCCATGGTCTTCTCGAGGTCCGTGAGCGGTCTCACAACCATCCGGGAGAGGACCTGGCCGGCAAGCACCACCACCAGGGAAAGCGCAATAATAGAAATCACGAAAATATTCCGGGTCGTGTTGCTGTGGGCGGCGAGACTTTGCCGTTCGGTTTTGGCGATGTCCTTGGCGATCGAGGTGATGCGTTCGCCCAGGTCGCGGATCGTATTCTCGAACATGGTTTTGCGCGCCATGTGGTGCTTGAGCAGGAGGCCGTCCATGCTGGTAATCAGGAGGGAATACTGTTCCATAAGCTCTTCGTAGGAATTCAGTCCGTCCTGGAGCTTCTGAAACTCATCGGATGAGCCGATGATGTTGAATTCCCGGTTATTGCCGATGAGCAGCGAACGGGCCATGGCCACGTGCTTGAAATTATCCCGGTAATCCGCCGGGTTTTCATATAGAAAATAGTTCTTTTCAAACCGCCTGATATCGAGGGTGGCGTCGAAGAAATCCTGAATGCCTCCGCCGTAAGCGATCTTTTTATTCAGTGAGTTCATCTCGAACAGCGTGAACACCGACAGCCCTATAACCACGGCGGCGATGGCGTAGTAGCCGAAGGTTATTTTCCGTCTGATGCTTGGTTTATAATTCAACATGGTTTGAGCGCGTTTGTCGGTCGTCCGGATGTTTTTTCGCGTCAGGAGCAGATATGTTTGATCTTCGTCGTGGATCCCCGCCTGTACGCTTGCCTTGTATGGTTGCATTTTACAACACAACTCAGGGTAATGCAATAGCCCGGATGCGAGCTGTCAAAAAGACGGTACACCCCTTTTTTAAGTTGCCACCGGGGGGACCAATATGCTATACAGTATCAGTTCACGTTAAACAAAGCCTATGTCCCTGAAGAAAAAAATAGCCATCAGCTTTTTTATCAGCGCGTTTATCATTGCCATCCTCGCGGCGTTTGAATATATTAATTTCGTTGAGATCAAGAAGGAAATACGGTATCTCGAGATCACCGATACCGTAAGCCGGAAGTCTCTTCAACTCCGGAGGCACGAGAAGAACTATTTTCTCTACAGCCCTCAAAAAGCGGAGGAGGAGTCCCGGGAGGTCCATCGTTACATCGGGGAACTCAGGGAAATCCTGACACGGAACCCGAATATTGAAAAGGTGGACGAGCAATCCCTCACGGACAGAATTGCCGAATACGAGCGCGGGTTTAATGCCATTGAATTATCCGCGAGCCTGCTGAACAAGTCCTTCGATATAGCCGGGACCTCCAATGACAAAATCTCACGCTTTATTCCCCTGGTGAAATCAACCTACCTGGAACAGCCGCTGAAATCCGCGACCTTTTTGACGGAGGTATTTCACTTCCCTCACCGGCACTCCCTGATTGCCGGTCTCGAGCGGCTTGATGCGGACATAACGGCGCTCCGAAAGAACGGAGAGGCCATTGTGCTCATTTCCAAGGACCTCGACAAGGTGGCCCGGGAAAAGGTGGAGACCGTCATCCGTGTTTCGCAGATCGCCATCCTGATATTCTTCCCGCTGTTTTTCGCGGTGGGCATTGGGACGCTCTTTTTTATCAGCACGAATGTCGTCAAGCGTCTGAGGCTGCTGATTAATGTTGTTGAGAAGACCGGGAAGGGGTCTTATCCCCATCTGCCGGTTGCCGCCTCGCGCGCCAAGGCGCCTGACGAGGTTGGGGTATTGATCGATAAATTCAACGATATGGAAGACCAGCTTGCCCTGAATGCCGCGGAGCTCGAGCGCAAAAACAGGGAATTGATGCAAACCAAGAAGCTGGCCGCCATCGGCACCCTGGCCGCCGGTGTGGCCCACGAGTTGAACAACCCCCTGAATAATATTCATCTCTCCGCGCAGGTGCTTGCGAAACAGGCCGGCGAAAACAGCTCTCCCGTGCTTGAGGAAGCTGTTGCCGACATCCTGGGCCAGACTGCCAGGGTCAAACGTATCGTGGGCGACCTCCTGGAATTCGCGCGGGGCCGCGAGCCCCGCCTGCGGAAGGTGAATCTGCACGAATTGATCAGCGCGGTCTATCGGAAGCTGACCGTTGACACAGGGAAGGTTCATTTCTCCATGGATGCCGACCCGGCGGGAGCGGTGCTTGCGGCTGACCCTGAACAGATGGAGCAGGTCTTCATCAACCTCTTTACCAATTCCGTGGAGGCCATGAACGAAGGCGGCGACCTCTCGGTTAGGGTATTGAGCTCAGTAGATGCGGTTACCATCATTGTGTCTGATGGCGGCAGAGGGATACCCAGGGAATCGCTGGACAAGGTCTTCGAGCCCTTTTTCACCACAAAGGACAAGGGCACGGGGCTGGGTCTTGCCATCGTGTTCAACATTATCAGGAAGCACTATGGCGAGATTGCTGTGACGAGCAACGAAGGGCGGGGAACGACGTTCACAATAACGTTGCCCAGGATGGAAACAGCGAAATTTGATGCGGAATAGGCCGCGTATGCGCGACGACACGGAGAACAGCAGGGCCGGCGTTATCGCTGATCTTTTGGCGTGATCTTCCGTGGTTCTTCAGTTTCTAAATTATTATTCAGCAGGGGAAACGCATGGCATTCAAGATTCTTATCGCCGAGGACGAAGAAATCACCGTAAAGCACCTGACGAACACCCTTAAGGCAGAAGGCTACACGGTCTCCGGCACGATGAACGGGCTTGACGCCCTGCGGAAGATCGAAACGGAATCCTTCGACCTACTGATAGCCGATATCAAGATGCCGGGGCTGACGGGCATCGAACTTCTCGACAGGATAAGGGAAAAACAGATAGAGACCGAGGTGATCATCATCACCGGCTTTGGCAGCATAGGCTCCGCAGTGGACGCCATGAAGAAGGGCGCCATGGAGTATGTCACCAAGCCCTTTGACCTGGACGAGCTTGTCCTCAAGGTAAATAAAATACGGGACCGGAAGGGCCTGGTCAGGGAGAACATCGCACTGAAGACCTACCTTGGCATGGACAAAAAGGTGTCCATCATCGCAAAGAGCAATCCCATGCGACAGATACTCGACACCATCGAGGGGATCAAGGACTCGGACAGCAACATCTTTTTTACCGGTGAGACCGGCGTGGGCAAGAGTCTGCTCGCCAAAATCGTGCACTTCACGAGCAGGCGGCAGGAACGCCCGTTCCTCGCCATCAATTGCGCCACGCTGACCGAGGAGCTTTTGGCGAGCGAGCTCTTCGGGCATGAGCGGGGGGCTTTTACAGGGGCCGTCAAGACGAAACAGGGCCTCGTGGAGATCGCGGACACGGGTACGCTGTTTCTGGACGAAATCGCCGAGATGACCACGAACCTCCAGGCCAAGCTGCTCAAAGTCATCGAGGACGGCGAGTTTTTTCGTGTCGGTGGAACAAGGCCTATCCACGTGGATGTTCGGTTCATCGCCGCCACGAATCAGAATGTGCGGGGTCTCATTGCCGAGGGAAGGTTCCGGGAAGACCTCTACTACCGGCTGAATGTCATGGAGATTCCCATCCCGCCGCTCAGGGAGCGCAGGGAGGACATTGAACCTCTCGCAGCGTATTTTATCAAGAAGCATTTGCCGAAGTCGAACAAGAAGATCACGGGTTTCACCGGGGAGGCGATGGATGTTCTCCGGAGTTACAGCTTTCCCGGAAACGTGCGTGAGCTCGAGAATATCGTGGAACGCGCCATCATTCTTGAAAAAAGCGGCCTGATCACTCCCGACAGCCTTCCCCAGAGCATGAAGGTGTTCCAGATCGAGACGCTCGAGCCGGGAAAGATCAAGACAATAGAGGAATTGAACAAGGCCTATGCGGAGAAGGTGCTTGAGATGTACGGCGACAACAAGTCCAGGGCGGCCGAAGTTCTCGGGATATCGAGGACGAGTTTGTGGAGGATTTTGAAGGAAGAGTAATCAGGGACGGGCCGCGAAGTCGGCACATTAACCATTTCTCCGGGGTAAGCACTTCTGATCAGGAGGTTGTTGATGAACCATGACACCATCATGCGGGACAGAGTAAATAGCGCGGCCTTGTTGAGTTTGCTCTGCTCCGTGATCACGACGTTTTGTTTATTACTGATCATTTCTAAAACAGTGCATTATACCGTGGATACCAGCAGAATCAAGGAAACGTTTGCGGTGCCGATGGATCTATTCGCGCCCGAGCCCCTTGAAAGAACGTTATTCATGGCCGGCATTATCGTAATGCCCGTTTCATTATTTGTTTTTTATGTATTATTCAGAAGGCTGCCGGCAAATCTTTCCCTGTCTTCGATGATGACCGGCAGAATTAATTCATTATTATACGGCGGCATAATAAGCGCGACATTGTTTCTCACTTTCATCGGGATGAAGGACGACAAATACTTCTTCCTGCAAAACAGCGTAGGGTCCGATCCGGCGACCCTGTTTCTGGTCGGAATGTTCTCATTATTGTGTTATTCGGCGCTGCTTTATTCCGGCAAAATATCAGGTCTGAGTATATTCGAAAAACTGTTACACTACGCTTTGCAATTGCTGTCCGCTTTGATCATTTTTTCTGCGTTTTTGATCTGCATGTACGGCAAAAATGCGGTCGTTGAAAATAGTATTATTACGCTGCACTTCAATGCCGTGTTCCATGCAATGGTCCAGGTATTTCTCGGCAAGGAATTGCTCGTGGATCTTACGCATCAGTATGGTTTATATCCGCACTTTCTCGAACCCGTTTTCCGGGTGGTCGGATTGACCGTGTTGAATTTTACTGTCTTGATGGGAGTGTTAACGGCCTTGTCGGCATTCGTACTCCATCGCTTTATGCGGGGAATAACGACGAACAGGATACTACGGGCACTTGGTTACAGTTCAACGCTTTATTTCTGCTATTATTTCGGTAAAGTTGTTACGTACGACCCCATTCATTATGCAAAAGTGGCCGGCGGAGATCCCTACTTTCAGTATCATCCGATCAGATTTGTTTTCCCTGTCTTGTCCATGTATCTGGCCTATGAATATTTTGCGCATCATGACAGACGATCCTATTATCTTTCTTTTATCGCCGCTTCAATCGCGGTCTTGTGGAATTTCGACACGGGTTTTGTCGTATTTGCTTCCTGGCTGCTGGCAGTGCTTTTCGAAGAGTTCTTTTCCCTGAATGGAAGAGCGATGGCTTCCCATGTTCTCAGGGGGGGCGTCATTTTCTCGGCGGTATTCGGCGCGTTTACCCTGTATATGTACATGAGATACGGCCATGTTCCTGACTATAGAATGTTTTTTGATTACCAGAGATTGTTTTATGTTTCCGGTTACATGATGTTGCCGATGCCGCTTGTTCACCCCTGGAACCTGGTGCTTCTCACCTATGCCGCCGGCTTATTGTATTCAATTGTTTCGTGCGTGGAAAAACGGGACACCCTGCGGGCAAAGATGATATTTTTTCTCTCTGTTCTCGGGACGGGCTTGTTTGTCTATTATCAGGGCAGAAGTCATGATTTGCTTCTCAACGCGGTCTGTTTTCCGGCTATTATCATTTTGACGATTTTTGCCGACAATGCGTTGTCGTCCATTAAAATTACAAACAGGGCATATGATAAATTTTATCTGTACATAATGCTATATTTCATGATATTTTCCACCGCCAGTCTGGCATGGAATATACCGGACATATCAAAGATCATTGCGAGTCGCCTGCGTCCGACACTGGACCGGGTTGAGACTCCTGTTATCCGGCATTCAGATTTTGTCAAAAAAAACACCACGCCGGGAGAGGAAGTCCTGATCATGTCGGATTTATCGGGAATATATTATCTGGATTCGGAAACAACCTGTCCCTTGAAGATACCCGGACCCGTGGAACTTTATCTTGTCGATGAATACCAAAAGATTAACCGCTACCTGGACGGGGAAGGAGACCGAAAGGTCATCCTTGATGCGGGTACGTGCAATCCGGAATACGGGTCCTGGCTGCTGCACCGGGGTTTTAGGATGAAAGACGGCAGCCTGGATGGGAAAATGACCGTTTTTATCAAATGAAAATCAACCGGCCTCGCGCGTAGCATCAGCGCCCTGATTCCGCGAAATGTTTAATGGTATCAGTAATGAAGGTGAGCATGCCGGGGTTCATTCCGGGATATACGCCGACCCAGAAAGTGTCCCGCATGATGCGGTCGGTGTTGGTCAGTTCGCCGACAGTCCGGTACCCCTCGCCGCTCGCGCGCAGTTCGTCAAAGCAGGGGTGTTTGATCAGGTTTCCGGCGAAAAGCATCCTTGTCTGAATGCCGTTCTTCTCCAGATGCGCGACGAGCTCGTCTCTCGTAATCCCGGCATCTTTCCTTACCGTGAGAAGAAAACCGAACCAGCTCGGATCGGCATTATTTGTCGGTTCAGGAAGTATAAACCTGTCCGAAAGCCCTGATAGTCCTTCTCGAAGCAATTTCCAGTTCTTTCTTCTTGCATCGATGAAACCCGGCAGTTTATCAAGCTGCGCGCAGCCGATAGCGGCCTGCATGTCCGTTACCTTGAGATTATATCCGAAGTGGGAATATACATATTTGTGATCGTATCCTTTGGGAAGTTCTCCGAACTGCCGGTTGAAGCGTTGCCTGCAGGTGTTGTCATGGCCGGAAGGGCACCAGCAGTCCCTGCCCCAGTCCCGGAAGGATTCGATGATCTGTTTGAGCTGTGTGACATTGGTATAGACCGCGCCGCCTTCTCCCATGGTCATGTGGTGGGGTGGATAAAAGCTGGAGGTGCCTATGTGACCTATCGTCCCCGTATATTTCCACTCGCCATTATACAGGTATTTTGACCCCAGGGCATCGCAATTATCTTCGATAAGCCACAGATCATGTTTGTCGCAAAAGTCCTTGACTGCTTTCAGGTCGAATGGATTTCCGAGCGTATGTGCGAGCATTACGGCTTTCGTTTTTGCTGAAAGGGCGTTCTCAAGCTGTGCAACGTCGATATTGTACGTGGGAAGCGTCACGTCCACGAACACAGGGACGGCGCCGTATTGAATGATCGGCGCGACGGTGGTGGGGAAACCGGCAGCGACAGTGATGACCTCGTCCGCTTTTTTGATCCTCCGGTCCCCGAGTTTCATTGACGTCAGGGCCATGAAGGCGAGGAGATTGGCGGATGAACCTGAGTTCGTGAGAGAACAGTGCTTTACGCCGAGGAACGCCGCAAAGTCTTTCTCAAATTTCTCGGCATATCTGCCGGTCGTGAGCCAGAAGTCGAGGGCAGAATCAACGAGGTTTATTATTTCTTTTTCATCAAAAACCCTGCCTGCATAGGGAATCCGGTCCCCGGCAACGAATGGCACGGTCTTTTTATGACGGAAAGCGTAATACTCGACCGCGGCCCTGATCGCCTGCTCGCGGAGTTCTTTTTCCCTGTCATTGGTCGTGTTCATGCCGTCTCAGCCGTCCTCTTTCATATATTCCCGGATCTGGTCCAAACATACTTCTCTGACATCTTTCTTTCCCAGATATGCCCACGTCCACTCGATGATGCCGTCGATAGTTTTTTCCAGGCCCCACTGAGGCCGCCAATCCAGCCTGGTTTTTGATTTTGAGCAGTCCAGTTTCAGGTAGTGCGCTTCATGGGGATGCTCTTGTCCATCGAGTTCATACGATGCGCCGTTGCCCCATTTGTCGCATAACATCTTGACCAGCCACTCCACGGGTTTGGCATCAGAATCGTCCGGACCGAAGTTCCACGCTTCGGAAAAACTCCCGCCGTCCTCATACAATTTTCTCGCGAGCATGAGATAGCCGGAAAGCGGCTCCAGAACGTGTTGCCATGGGCGGAGCGCATGCGGATTTCGTATCAGCACCGGCTTGCCGGACATGATGGCGCGAATCATGTCCGGGACCAAACGGTCCGTAGCCCAGTCCCCTCCGCCTATAACGTTGCCGGCCCTGGCGGAAGCAATCGCGACTCCGTGCTGGCGATAAGTTCCAGGATTGAAATATGAGTTTCTGTACGCAGAGGTCACCAGTTCGGAGCAGGCCTTGCTGCTGGAATAGGGATCGTACCCCCCGAGAGGTTCGTTTTCCCGGTACCCCCAGACCCACTCTTTATTTTCATAGCACTTGTCGGTGGTGACGTTGATGATCGCCTTTATACTCTTACAGTTTCTGGCCGCCTCAAGAATATTCACCGTGCCCATGACATTGATGGCATAAGTTTCCAGGGGGATCTTATATGAGTCCCGCACAAGAGGTTGGGCAGCCATGTGGATAACGATGTCGGGTTTTGCCTCAGACATGGCTTTTGACAGGGCTTGACCATCACGCACGTCGGCAATGGTTGACTTTACCAGCTCGTCAATTTTGCACAGATGGAACAAACTCGGTTCAGTAGGCGGGTTGAGAGCATAGCCGGTTACGTGTGCACCCAGGGAATGCAGCCATAAGCAGAGCCAGGAGCCCTTGAAACCTGTGTGGCCGGAAATAAAAACGCGTTTATTCATCCAAAAAGAATTATTTTTCACCTGTCACCTAACCCGGACAAGCCCCGTTAGAGGCGGATGCCTCTAAATCGGGGCAAGCCGGAACAAAATCCACCGCGAAGTCACCAAGGCACGAAGTAATATCTTTACCTCTACTTCCATATTTTCCAGGGGGCTTTACCTGATTGCCAGAGCGCTTCCAGATGGTTTTTGTCGCGCAGGGTGTCCATGGCATACCAGAAACTGCTGTGTTTATATGCCAATAGCTGGCCTTTTTGGGCGGCTTGTTCCAGAGGGCCCTTTTCAAATATAGTGCTATCGTCCGTTAACAGGTCGAGTATTTGCGGTTCCAGGACGAAGAACCCGCCGTTGATCCACGAACCATCGCCGGCGGGCTTCTCCTGAAACGAAGTTACTGTTTCCGCGGGGCCGATGTTCAGCGCGCCGAACCGTCCGGAGGGCTGCGTCGCCGTTACGGTGGCGATTTTCCCGTTCATTTTATGATGCTGTACGAGCTTCGCAAGGTTGATATCCGCAACCCCGTCGCCATAGGTAAGCATGAACGGTTTGTTCCCGAGATGTCGGGCAACACGCTTCAATCTTCCGCCGGTCATGGTTTCCGCTCCCGTGTCCACGAGAGTCACTTTCCAGGGCTCGGCGTATTGTTCGTGCACCTCCATGGAGTTGTTCTTGATATCAAACGTTACGTCGCTCATATGAAGAAAGTAGTTGGAAAAATATTCCTTTATGACATACCCTTTGAAGCCGAGGCAGATGATAAAATCGTGGTAGCCGTAATGGGAGTATATCTTCATGATATGCCAGAGAATCGGTTTGCCGCCGATCTCGATCATGGGCTTGGGCCGTACGGATGTTTCTTCGCTGATTCTCGTACCCAGTCCACCGGCAAGTAAGACGACTTTCATAAATGGGATCTCCTTTGTTTATGCCGAGAACATATCACGACTGCCATGAATGAGTCAAGCGTATTTTTGTGATAATGCATGCGCGGAGCAGGTCTCGGTCAGACCATGTGGAGAGGCGTATGGCATATCGGCGAGCTCCCGGGCTCGTGTTGATCCGCCCGTTTTCTCAGGCGCAACAAACCGCTTTACACTTTAAAACGATGATGCTATGATAAGCGTGCGAATTGGGAAACGGACCGTTTCCGACGCAAGGAGCGCGCATGGAACCGAAGATATGCCTGGCATTGGGAGGAGGAGCGGCGAGGGGCCTGGCCCACCTCGGTGTACTCAAGGCCTTCGAAGACGCGAGGGTCCGCTTTGACATGATAGCCGGCACCAGTCTGGGCGCTTTGATCGGCGGGTTATATGTTTCCCAGCCCGATGCCGCCTACTGGATGGGCAGGGTTGAACAGTTTCTTCGAAGTTTCAAGTCCCGGAAGACACGCCTCGAATTCCTCCAGAAACTCGAAAATGCGGGCAATAACCATCGCGGCTTTTTCAACGATATGGCCAACATGATTCGCAAGGGTTACTTCTGGGGCATTACCGCCACCAAATCCGCTTTTATTTCCGAAAATGAATACGAGGAATTCATCTATCCCCTGATCCCCGATATCATGATCGAGCAGACCACCATGCCCTTCGGATGCGTGGCTACGGACATTCGAAACGGCAAGCGGGTAATTTACACGCAGGGATCTCTACGTAAAGCGATCAGCGCGAGCTGCGCCCTGCCGGGGATCTTTCCGCCGGTGGTTGACGGGGACATGCTGCTCGTGGACGGCGGGTGGGTTGAACGGGTGCCCGTGCTGTGTGCGCGCGATATGGGCGCCGATATCGTGATAGCGGTTGACGTGTCAAGCGATGTGGCCCCGTTCGAGGACTCGTCGGGTCTGGATATCGTCCTCCGGGCCGATGCGGTCACGAGGATCTACCTGAACGACCTCATGGTGCAGGGCGCCGATGTCAGCATTCGTCCGTCTGTCGGCTCGACCCACTGGGCGGACTTCAGCAATCCAAAAGACCTGTTCCGGCAGGGTGAAACGGCCGCGCTCGAAAAGCTTCTGGCCATCCGGACGACCATCCACAAGGCTGTTCTACCCGCTGCCTCCCAGAAGACGCTTGTTGATCATATCAAAACGATCAAGGACAAGATTCTGGAGAAGGTGGGCGGAAAACAGTAGCATCATCTGGTTAGTTTCAAATCAAATTCGTCTCAAAACGGCAGGAATTTTATCACACGAAGCCACGAAGACACGAAGAAATTCTGATTCATATCTATCGCAGTCCACCGCTTATGCGCGGGATGCGAATCTTTGAGCGACACTACGGAAAAATTCCGATATAATAGCAAGCATGCCGAAGCCCCTCATCATCGCCCATCGCGGCGACTCCTCGCGCGCTCTTGAAAATTCCCTTGAAGCGCTTCGCCTTGCCCTCGCAATTCCCGTGGATATGATCGAAATCGACCTCCGGAAAAGCAGCGATAATGCTATCTATGTGATGCATGATAAAAATACCGGCAGGACCGCTGAGTATGACCTCGATATAGAGCATTCGACGTCGAAGCAAATCTGCGATGTAAAACTGAAAAATGGCGAAGCTATACCGACTCTTGATGACGTCCTGAAGCTCGTGGATGGAAAAGCGCGTCTGAATCTGGAAATCAAAAGCAGCGGGGCGGGTGAAATAACCGCGCGCCGTCTTTTGGCGTCGGGATACAAGGGATACGTCCTGATTTCATCGTTTCATGAAGAAGAGGTCGTTGCGGCAAGGAGCGTGATGCCGGAAATTCCAGGATCCCTGATTTTTGATCTGCTGTCGCCCCGGGGAGTGCCAGCCTATAAAGCGAAAGGCTACCGCATTGCGAGCATAAGCAGGAAGGCAGCGAGTGAAAAACTTATCCTGGCCTGCAGGAAGCACGGCATCAAGACGTATCTTTGGACCGTGGATACGGAAAGCGAAATGAAAAAGTTCATCGCCTGTGGCGTGGATGGGATATACAGCAATAAGCCGCTTGTGTTGAAGAAGGTTGTGGAAAGCTTAAGGAACAGAGCGTGAAAAAAGGGAGCCTATTCCGGTCGCACTCTTGCGCGACCGTCTATCGCAGTTGGCGCAAAATGGCGCTCATTTTAGACCTTTCGTAGTGACCGAAAGGGACTTATATCTGTTCTCGCTCGCCTACACCTGTTTATTCATATTTCCCTCGATATTTTCAATGCTCGCTCCGCGTCTTGCTCAATGGTTCACCGTGAGGCAGGGGCCCGGACGTCGGGGGACATCTTATATTCCCCATGCTGTCTCTGAGACGTCAAATTACCGTGCCTACCCAGCGGTAATTGTATGTGGTATGAGGGTGCATACGGATAGGATGGGGGAGTAGAAGTGGAATTTCTACCGACAGGATATTCGAGATCATAGTAATCGGCGGCGGACGCGAAAGCGCCCGCCGCCTGCTTAGCGTTGTTATGCTCCCTGTATTTTTTGAATTTCCGCTTCAATGGCAGTAATGAGCTCCATCACCTTTGGATAGAGCCGATCCTGCTCCTCTTTCGTGACGATCCAGTCGTTGTTTGGATTGCCGCCGTAAAAGCCGTCCGCTTTGGCCAGGATGTCGTTTCTGAGCTTATTCAGGCTGTCGGTGTAAATGATGATCTTCTCTTCGGCGCTCATGCTGTCCGTAATAGACGTCAATTTCTCGATGACGGCCCGCATCTTGTTCTGGAGGGCATGCCTGCGCTGTTCCCCCGCGTTTTTATATGTTTCAACGGGCGTGTCCTGATACGATTCCGCGAGGCCCTCGGCCATGCTCTGGATGTTCGCGTAGTCGGTTTCGTACGCGCCGAGGTCCGGGGCCGCGCCGTTGAACGGCAGGCCCACATTGACGCCGGCATCGATGAGCGGCGAGCCCTCGCGGAGATGATAGTCGAGGCCGTGAGGCAGCATGGCCACGTACAGCGGATCTACCTCAAGCGTATTCGAGAGACCGACATAGGGGTACTGTCCCGATGAGCCGGGCGACGTCAGCGCGGAATACCGCCAGATGTTGTTATTGGAGCCGTACACGTACCCGGAGCCCCTGTAGCCCCAGGTTGAAAATACACTGCCCGTGTTCGTGATGTTCGTGTTGTAAAGATACGCGCCTACCTGGTACATATTGACTGCCGTAGTAACGAAGTCGATCGTTACGTTCTTAAGCTGCGGCGAAGAGGACCAGATGGCGTCGACGGCCGTAGTTGACCAGTAAATGACCGACCTGGTGATACTGACGTTCGCCATGGGATAGCTTTCAACCGCCGTACCCGCGTCTTTGATGATACAATTGTTTATTTCGATGGATGAGTAGGCCCAGAAACTGACGCGGTTCGATACGAAGACAGGGTTTCCACTGCCGTAGATCGTGAAGCCCTCGATATAGGTGTTCGCCGTGAGCGTGTAGGGCATTCGGACCGAGCCGCCCATGACGTCTATGTGCGTGACGAACGGGCCCTGCTGGCTGACAAGCTTTACGGCATTCTTCAGGTCCACGGCGCCGTGATAGATGCCCGGAGCGACGGACACGAGGTCGCCCTCCGTCGCTGCATCGATTCCCTCCGGGATGGTGTTGAACGGGCTGGCCTGAGAGCCGTCCTCAATGCCGCTTGCATTCGCCGCATCAACATAAATCGTCGCGCCCCATGAGTTTACCGCGGTAAACAAAAACAGTACAACCGTCAATAACAGCAACTTCTTCATGATCTTTCTCCTCCTGATTATAGTTATTTTACAAGCATCAACTTCCGTACCGCCCCTCCTTTCTTGATAATATAAAAGCGCGGGCGGGGAAAGGCTGTATTGACGCCCGCTGCCGTTTCGTCTAATCATAGTTTCTATTTAGATCGTATGATTATACGGTGAATAACGAAAAAAAATTATCACAGGCTACATAGTTAGTCAACGATCTTTTCTGCAACCTTTTGTTTGGTTGAATGGTTAAATGAAGAGAGCTTGGGGCTTTGGTCACAGACACGGACTTAAAGCACAAGGGCTTAAAGCAGTTGACAATCATTTGAATGTGCAATAGACTCGTCCGATGCTGCATAGCCATCGGCGCTGAGAAGGCAAATTTCCTTGCCTCTGCAACGGGAATTAGGTATGGTGTGCGGATTAATACAATAGGGGTGGGAGAGAAGAAGAGGAAGTTCCTGGGCGAGGTCAAAAAATGATGAACATTCAACCCGACAAGATATTCGATATTATCGTCATCGGCGGCGGAATCACGGGGGCGGGAGTGGCCCGGGACGCGGCGCTGCGGGGGCTTTCCTGCCTGCTGCTCGAAAAAGGGGACTTTGCCTCGGGCGTCACGTCCAAGTCCACCCGTCTCATCCATGGCGGTCTGCGCTATCTCGCCAATTTCGAAATGGACCTGGTTGCGGAATCACTTTCGGAGCGCGCCATTCTGCGTCGTCAGGCACCGTATCTTATCCATCCAATGCCCATAGTTATTCCTATCTATAAAGGAGATCCGCATGGCCGGGCGGTCATGTCTGTCGGCATTCATCTGTATGATCTCCTGTCGCATGAAAAAGATATTCCGCACTATTTCACTTCCGGCAGGGAAAAGACCCTCGGGTTTGCACCGAGCCTTAATCAGGAAGGCCTCAAGGGCAGCGCGCTCTTCTATGACCATCAGATCCTGATGCCTGAACGATTAGTGATCGAAAACATCATCTCCGCGCGGAACGCCGGGGCCGCGCTTCTGAATTACGTCCGCGCCGAGAAGATCGATGAAACGGACAGCGGGCTCGTTGTTACCGCCCGGGACGCGCTTTCCAACACGACACATACCTTCCGTTCCCGCGTGCTTATCAATGCCGGCGGACCCTGGATAGACAGCGTCAGGAAGGCGGGAAACATAGACCGTAATAAGATTATCCATCCCACGAAGGGCATCCACATTGTGTTGCCGAGGTTGTCGGACCAGGCGCTGTTCGTGACTTCCCGGGACGGGAGGATGTTCTTCATCATTCCGTTCGGACCAAATTCCCTCATCGGCACGACGGACACACAATACGCGGGCGACCTTGACGACGTGCATGCTGACCGTAACGATGTCGACTATCTGTTGAACGAAAGCAGGCGCATCCTGCCGGGAATGAACCTGACAAAAGAGGCGATCCTTTACACGTATGCGGGCATCCGGCCGCTTGCGTTCTCGGGCGCGAGTGAATCGAAAATATCCCGCAAACACCGGGTCATCAGAGAGGGCCGGAACAACAGGATCATAACCATCGCAGGAGGAAAGCTTACCACTTATCGTAATATGGCCGAAGATGTCGTGAACGTCGCATGCAAAACGCTCGGTAAAAAAGCAACGTGCGTGACGGACCATCAGTCCCTGCCGGGAGGCCTGCCCATGGAGTACGAGGATTATTTGAAGGAGACCGCGCCTGAATGGTCGGCGCATTACAAGGTTTCCTCTGACACGGTCGGTCATCTCATCGGTTTTTACGGTTCAAATGCGGAAAAGATCCTCGAACTGGTAAGGATGGACCCCGCATTGGGAGCGGCCATTTCTCCGGAAAGCAGGGACATCCAGGCGCAGATCATGTACAGCGTCATGGAAGAGGGCGTGAGAACGGTATCGGACATTATTCTTCGCAGGATGCAACTCGGCATGACCGGCTCGCGCGGAGTGAAAGAAGCGGAGAAGATAGCGGAAATTGCCGGCGCTGAACTGAAATGGAATGAGGATGAGAAGAAGCAGTCCGTCCGGGAATTCAAGGACGCTATCCGCAGGGAAATGAATTTTTAACGGAGGTTGCATGGCTCAATTGATAACAGGACAGGAATTGTCAAACAGGGTCATAGATACGGTGAAGGCGGAGACAACGCGTCTGGCCACGCACGGTATCAGGGCCGGTCTGGCCCTTGTGCTCGTGGGCGAGGACAGGTCTTCCCATATGTATTATCAATCCATCCAGAGAGCGGCCAAGCGCGCCGGGATCGATATCTTCAATCACACCATGCCGGCGGCGACCACCCTGAATGAGATGCTGAACGTGATCAAGACGCTTAACAATGACGAACGCGCGAACGGGATCCTCGTGTTCATGCCGCTGCCCCGTCATATTGATACGAGAAAAGTCGTTAACGCCATCGCGCCGGAAAAAGACGTGGACGGACAGGGCGCAATCTCCGTGGGCAGGCTGTCGGCGGACGAATCGACGTCCCAGCTCTTCGAGCCGGGGTTCACGCTTTCGATCCGCTCCACGTTCCTGCCGTGCACGCCCTACGGCGTCATGAGAATGCTTGAGCATCATGGCATCGAGCCCCGGGGCAAGAAAGTGGTGATCGTGGGCAAGAGCCTTGCCGTGGGCAAACCGCTGGCGATGATGATGCTGGTGAAAGAAGCCACCGTAACTGTTTGCCACCGCGAGACCAGTGACCTCGGCGCTGAGACGAGGCAGGCTGACATCCTTTGTACCGCAACGGGCAGGCCCGGGCTGATCAAGGCGGACATGGTGAAAGCGGGCGCTGTGGTCGTGGACATCGGCATTAATGTGCTGCAGGACGGGAGAACGGTGGGGGACGTGGATTTTGATTCCGTCTCTAAAACTGCCGCGATGATTACGCCTGTCCCCGGAGGCGTCGGGCCGGTGACTATCGCGATTCTGCTGAAAAATACCGTGATCTCGGCCAAGAGGATGGTCGGGGTGGGATAGATATAAAGGCAGAAGTAAGAAGTAAGAAGGCAGAAGTAAGAAGTAAGAAGGCAGAAGAAGGAAGGCAGAAGGCAGAAGGAAACTCATTGCGGGCTCCTGAATTGCCTCCTGCCTCCTGTCGTATCAGCTACTTCGGTGTGACTTTCAATTCAAGCGAGTTGGCGGTCGAACCCGTGACTTCCACCATAAAGGTGCCGAAATCCTTGAGCAGCAATTCGTCGGATATGGACTGGGCGCTGCCCTTGGCATCCACTGACATCTTGGCCGTATTCCCCGCAAAACTTCTCTCATGAAGGTCCTTGATACCCCGAACCTGGTTCCTGAGCACGTCTTTGAATTTTACAAACTGGGTTTTGGTGAGACCGGTTACGGTTATGTTGACGGATTTTGTGCCGCCCGCTTCTTTTGAATACACGGCGAGGATCTTCTCAACCATCTGGTCGGCTGCCGTGGCCGCGGCCTTCCTGAGGGCTTCCGTACCGGCTGTTGTCTCGGTGATATGCACGGCCGCGCCATGGGTGGTCGCGGAGGCGAGAATCTGGCCCGTGTCCGTTCGGATCGCCCGGACTGATAGATCAGCCTGAACCGATTTCATGCCGCCGCCGATATCGCCGTACACTTTGGCAATCGCCTTCCCCACGATCACCACTTCGGCGTCCGCCTGGTTGCCGAGGGTCCTGGCCTGATCCGCGGTGAGGTCCTGGATCTTGTAGGCCGAGGTCACCTTGATCTCTTTTGCCGCCGTCTGGTGGTCTATGAACTCGAACCCTTTCTCATTGAACTTGTCGATGATTGTGTTCTCCACGACACCAATGTCCGTCTGCTGTGCATGGACACCCCACCACCAGGCATACAATTCCTGGCCGATGTTCTGCTCCGCGATCATAATCATGGTCCGGGGCTTGTGCATCTGGCCCAGCAGGATGCCGATGCCGGAGAGGTCGTCGGTCAGCTGGCCGAGGGATACCTCGGCGTTGATGCGCACGCGAAGAAGACTGTCTTCCACGGTCTCGCCCGCGATGCTGTAGCGTTTGATATACCCCTTGGTCTGGGAGAGGATCTTGTCGCTGATGACCTGGAAGTTCTCGACCTGTGTCTGTGAATCGATAAGGAGACCGACCGCCATTTCGACCGCGCGTTTCTGCGCGTCCTCGACGGCCGCGTCACGGGCGATGTCTTTTGCTCCACCCTGGATCGCGGCCACGCCTTCGGCTGTTACGGTCCTTGTCTCCTGAGCTGATGCGACCTGTGACAGGATCAGAATGAATACGAGCGCTATAAGGAACCTGGTGATGCGGATCATTGGTAACCTCCTTGGCATTGATATCGGTAACAATGGGCTAACTATACCAGAGACGGTTGGGAGGGTCAAGGCTGGAGGTCGAAAAAAAACAATGGTGAAATATGATGAAAAAACATATATAATAGCAACGTATGTCGGATATAGCGCAGAATAAACAGGACAAGAAAGAAATGGAGTCAAACTCCCCGGCGGCCTCCATTGGAGAAACGCCTCTGGATACCCGCCTCCTGTCAGATGCGATAACAGAGCTTAATATTTCCAGGAAGAATATAGGCATTTATCCCCCGGGACATATCCAGATCACCCGGAGCATCGATCGGGCATACGAGCGTCTCACCCGGATGCTCCAAACGAGCGCGGAAATGACAATTGGAGTGGCCAAGGATGTGCTGCTCGTCGGCCGCGAATATTTCGATCAAAAAAACCCCATTTATCGGGAGTTCGCAATTTCATTAAACGCGCAGGGGATCGCCGCGATCACTTTTCTCCAGGGCATGGAGAAGGACGAGCTTGTCCGCTTTCACCGGATCCTCACGACAAATCCGAAGGATATCACGGCGAAGGGGGGGATCGGAAAAGCCGTGGGAGAATCCGGTATCTCCCATATAAGAATTCAGGCTATCGATTACAGCAGCTTCCATCTCACCGAGGAAGATGAAATTTCGCAACCGGCGCTTTCCCGGAGCAACAAGTCCGGCGCCGCCGTGTGGCAGGATTTCGTGTCCAACCTTATCGAAGGGAAGGCGGCCCTGCTCGGAAACGGAATTTCCCGTTTTGACGCCGCCGCGATCGACCCGGTCGAACTCGCGAAATTTATGAACGAACGCAAGCTGGATTCCGGCGCTGCGCTTAAGAGTTATGACCAGATGGTGGCCGATTATGTGGGGAAGACCGCTGCGAAGAACGTCCCGGGCGAGGACGATTCGGCGACGCTGGAAAAGATGAACGTCCTGATACAAGAGCTTCATCCGGAACTCCGGAAACAGTTTCTGTCCACGGCGTTCCGTCATCTCGCCTCTTCGTCCGCGCAGTCCGTCATGGCCGCCGTGCTTGGCGGTTATACGGAGGACATGGTCATAGAGATGCTGCACCAGGTCAGCGAGGAGGGGAGGCAGATGTCTCCCACACTTTCGGGGCTGATGCAGAAAATGTCGAAAGTGAAGCAGGGGGGCGCCGCCCGGACGTCCCATGATGCGGCGAAGAGCGAAGGGCTGGAGCTCCCGGAGCTGTCCCTCGATCATATGAAAAAGCTTTTTGGACGCGAGAGTTACGAGCAATATGTAGATGAGAATTACGACGCCGTACTTAAACGGTTGACCGCTGAAGCGGCCGAAGGCAGGGTGGATCAGGTCATAGGTTTCAGTGTTGAAGCCTATGATAAAACGCTCGAGGAAAAACATCTGGCGTTTCAGATAGCCAGGGCCCTTCTTGCGTTCATGGAGGAAGAGGTCGAGCCCGAGGACTACCGGGAGTTTTCGCAAAAACTCGGCACAATGATACCCGATTTTCTCGCAATGGGGAATTTCCCGATGTTGCTCGATATCATGGAAACGTTACGCGCGCATGCCCAGACAAAACCGTCCGGGGAAATACGGGCTTTGGCTCAGGAAGCCCTCGGGATGTTCTCGGCCCCGGATTTTATCACCCACGCGGTGGACGCGTTTGATGCGTGGTCGGAAAACACGGGGTCAGAGGCCTCCGTATTCCTCAAAGCGCTCGGCCCGAAAACCATTCCGGTCCTCATGGATATCTATGCCGGGGATGACACTCCGGAGGGGAGGATCGCTGTTTTTGATCTTTTGGTCGGTTTCGGCGAGGCGACCGTGGAGGAGGCGCAGAAACGGCTGCAGGACCCGAGACAGAACTATGTCCGGAATCTGCTGGTCCTGTTGCGCAGGATCGGTTCTCCGGTCGCGTGGCCGTATATTAAACCCATTCTTCAGCACAAGGACAAAAAGGTAAGAATGGACATGCTTGTCGCGCTCCTGCGTTACAAGGACTCCGGCGCTGTCCTGCTGCTGAGAGAACTGCTGCATTCAAGCGACGCCGAAATCGTCGAGCAGACCCTCGAGCTCGTCGGCCTGCACCACCTGACCTCCGTGGTGGAAGACCTGCTCGGCATGATGAAAACGGGCATCCTCTTTCCGTCGCATTTCATTTTAAATGAACAAATCATCAGGGCGCTCGGCAGGATGGGAGACGTCCGCGCCCTTCATTCGTTGGAGAAACTTGCCCGCATATCGTGGTCGTTGTATCCCCGCAGATTGTCCCGGATGAAGACGGTCCTGTATGAAGCCCTCGAACAGTATCCGAAGAAGAGCATAACCGGTCTGTTGCACCTTGGGGAACAGTCGAAGGATGAGAACATCAGGCTGATCTGCAAAAACCTTCGGGACCGAACCTGACCCCTCCGTCGGGGTTATTAAGAGGAACGGATATGGATGAACAGGATTCTCATATCGCGCTAACGCGGGTGATCGCGCAGATAACCGCCGCGATTGCGAACATGCAGCTCTACTCGTCCGCCCATCCGCAGATAGCCAAATATGTGGAAAAGGCCTTTCATATGCTGGAGGACGGGCTCAAGACCAGGCCGGAGCTTACCATTATGCTCGTGGGGGACGATCTGGTGTCGGACAACCGGCCGTTGCCCGCGGAGAGCGCTTACGTAGCCAATTTCGTCCGCTTGCTGAAAAAAAAGACGATCGAACGGATGACCTTCGTTGCAGGGTTGACAAAATCCGAATTTCAGGCCCTCGTCCTCGATATAGCGGCCGCCTCGGCCCCGGTCAGGTCATGGGCGCACATAAAACTCGGCAAAGTCGAACTGAGGGTGAAGGAGGAGCAGCAGCTCGCGCCTGGCGCGGCAGGGGGCCAGGCTGGAAGGGGCGCCCTTCAGGCCAATGATCTTGAACAACTGAAGGAACTTTATCTGAACATCCGAAAGTTCAAGAAGATCGATATTCACGGCATCAATGACATCGTTTCGCGGTTCATCAGCGAGTTCCGGCGCGAGATCAATCCTCTGAGCATTCTCGCCTCCGTAAAGTCCGCTCATGAATATACCTTCACCCATGTCACGAACGTCGGCATATTGACGATGACCCAGGCCGAGTTCCTCGGTTTTCAGGGCGAGCATCTTCGGCATATCGGCGTGGCCTCGCTGCTGCATGATGTGGGCAAGCTCTTTGTCTCCGAGGAGATCCTGAGCAAACCGGGCATGCTGACCCCCGAGGAACGCAAGATCATGGACGCCCACCCGGTCAAGGGAGCGCGGTACCTTGTCGGCCACGATGGGGTCCCGAAGCTCGCGGTGCTGGCCGCGCTTGAGCATCATGTGAAATATGACGGTACGGGCTATCCCTCCATCAGGGGGGGGTGGCAGCCGAACATCGCGAGTCAGATGATAGAAATCGCCGACGTATTCGATGCCATGAGGAGCAGGCGTTCCTATCAGGAGCCCCACCCTTTGGAGAAGATCATAGGGGTCCTGAGAGGGGGGAGCGGCAAGGCCTTCAATCCTCTGCTGGTTGAGCACTTTCTGCAAATGATAACGAGATGAACTGGAAAGAAACCTTTTTCTGAAGCGCTATAGGTGCCCGATGGTTTCGAAAAAAAAAGCTGTTGCCGTGCTCTTCGCAGCGCTGCTGATTGTTCTTGCCGCTTTTATTTTTTCCGCTCATTTAGGGCACAAGCGGCGTCCGCTTTTGATCTTCAGCGGAGCGGGAATGAAAACCCCTCTCCTGGAGATCATCAATAACTTTACCAACTCCACGGGCGTGCCGGTTGACGTTCATTTCGAGGGCTCTTCAATTTTGCGTCAATATATAGAAACGTATGGCGACGCGGATCTCATTCTGTCGGGGGACATAGGGAACGTCGAGCTGATGGAAAAAAAAGGTCTGGTGCGAAAAAAAGAATTTGTCGCATGGCATGTCCCCGCCATCCTGGTTCCCGCCGGAAACGCCGCCAGGATACAGGGCTTGAAAGATCTCGCGAAAAAGGGTGTTCGAGTCGTCATGTCAAATCCCGGCCAGGCGAGTCTCGGCAGGCTTGTGCATGACATGTTGCTTCGACAAACAATCGGCAAGGCCGTCCTCCGCAATGTCGTCGCGTACGGCTCATCCTCCCAGGAAGACCTCATGCTCTTTCAGGAACTTTATAAACAGGGAAAGGCCGATGCGGTGATCGAGTGGGACGTCATGGCCTATGCGCCGGAGGGACAGGGACTGATTGCCGTCCCCTTTGAGAAGGAATACGAGATAAAAGATGCCCTGATGATCGTTCTTCTCACCACCTCCCGCGATCCTGGAACGGCAATACGGTTCTATGATTATTTCAGATCAAAAGGGGCGCCTGTTTTTAATAAACACGGATACTCGAGCGAGGCGGTTAGATGACGCTCAAAGTGAAATCCATCATCGTCGCTTTTTTTATTCTTGTGAGCATTGCTCTTTCAATGGCGCTGTTCAGCGATTATGACACGTTGAGCAATTCCCTTATAACCAATCTTCTTGTCACCGAGAAAATTCTGTCCGCTGAAAACGAGCTCTATAGAAACTTTACCGGCGAACAGGACTTCAATGAGGCCGGTCGGGTGATTGAAACCATACCAGGGCTCACCCGGGACCTCAATATCAAGGGACTTACGCCCGAGGAACTTCACCATTTCGTTGAAGTAAAGATGTCGTTCATCCGGATAGGTCGGCTGATCAGGACGATGTCGACCGAAGGAAACCATTCCGGACCGGAGTTGCGCCAGATTCATGATGAACTGCGGAAGATAGAAACAGTCACCGTGGAGTTCAGGAAGTCCTTCGGACTCCGGACGGAACAGGAAAAGTCATTGAAGAAAAACGCTTCGATTTTTCTTTACCTGTCGGTGGGCGCGGGCATCATCCTTATTCTTATTGGTTTTTACCGTTATTTCATCGGTCCGATCCTGTTGCTTAGCGCGGACATCAAGGACGTGCGTGATGGAAAAAAGGATGCCATCAGCGTCTATCCCGTTAAAGACGAGATCGGCAGATTGACTGATTTCACCAACCAGACACTCAAGGAACTCTCCAGGAGCAACGAAGCCCTTTCTCAGCGCCTGGAGATGCAGAATGCCATTGCCGCGGTCCTGAAGGCTTCTCAGGAGTCCGAGGACACCAACGGGTTTCTGAATAAGGTGCTCGAGACGATACTTTCCCTCAAATGGCTCGGGCTAATGTCAAAAGGCGCGGTATTCCTGGTTGACGAGACCGACCCGAACACGCTGGTCCTGAGGGCGGAGAAGAATTATCCGGAATCGCAGAAAAAGGTCTGCGCCCGGGTTGCGGTGGGAGTGTGCATCTGCGGGCAGGTTGTAAAAAGCGGGGTTTCCTTTTACGATACTCTCTTCAGCGCAATGCATCAACACACCTATGATGAAATTTATCCCCATGGTCATTATTGCGTGCCGATAAAACATGAGCAGGACGTCCTGGGCGTCATCAATCTCTATCTCGAGGAGGGCCACGTCCTGAGCGAAAGCGAGCGGGTTTTCATAGACGCGATCTCTCTCATCGTTACCGAGTCTCTGATAGTCAGGCGGCATGCTGAACGGGAGCACCTGATCACCCGCGCTATTGAGGAATCCGGCGAGGGCACGATGATTGCTGACCGGAACGGCATCATTGAATATGTCAATCCCGCCCTGGAGCGGATGACGGGCTACGCCGAGATGGAACTGATCGGGACCCCGCTCGCAAAGCAGATCAGGCCCGGCGAGCTGATGCCCCGGACCATAGTGGAGATCCTGCAGGGAAACTTGTGGTCGGGGATATTGAAGAACAAACGGAAGGACGGATCGGAATATCAGGAGCATATGACAGTGATCCCCGTGCGCGGCGCGGGCGGGGACGTCGCGCAATTTGTGGCCATCAGGCGGGACATTACGAAAGAACGGCGCCTTGAGGCGCAGCTCGCCCAGGCCCAGAAGATGGAGCTTCTCGGCCGCCTTGCCGGAGGCATTGCCCATGATTTCAACAACTACATGACCGCGATCCTCGGTTACAGCGGTGTGGTCATGAAAAACCTCAAGGAAGACAGCCGCGCCCGCAAAGGCATGGAAACCATGGTCAATGCGACCAAGATGGCGGCCAATCTCACCCGCCAACTGCTGGCCTTCAGCCGGAAGCAGGCGCTCCGGCCCACGGTAATGAACCTCAACACGATCATCGAAGAGATGGTGCGGATGCTCAAACGGATCATCGGGGAAGACGTTGAGCTTGAAATCAAGGCCGCTCCGGACCTCGGGAACACAAAAGCGGACGCCGGCCAGATCGAGCAGGCGCTCATGAATCTTGTCGTGAACGCCAAGGACGCCATGCCTCGGGGCGGGAAGCTGGCGCTCACTACCTCCAATGCGGTCCTCGACGAAGCTTTCGCGCAAACCACTGCCGACCTGACGCCGGGGGAATATGTCATGATCACGGTGTCGGACACGGGGGATGGCATGACCGATGAGGTCAAAGCACGCCTGTTCGAGCCTTTTTTTACCACCAAGGACCAGGGCAAGGGAACGGGGCTCGGGCTCGCCATGGTTCACAGCATTGTGAAGCAGAACGGAGGACACATCTTCGTCTACAGCGAGGTCGGAAAGGGCGCCACCTTCCGGATATATCTTCCCCGCGTCAGGGAGGAGGTCGTGCGGGAAAAACACGAAAACGAGGACATGGACAGGCTCCGCGGCGTGGAAACGGTGCTGGTGGTGGAAGACCAGGACGTGGTGCGCGAAATGGCGGTCGCTCTTCTCTCGGATCTCGGTTATACCGTTATGGAAGCGAAGGACGGGCAGGTCGCCCTGGAACTCTGCAAACGCTACCGCGGCAAAATTCACCTGCTGCTCACCGACGTGATCATGCCAAGGCTGGGAGGACGCGAGCTCGCAGACCAGGTGCGGGAACTCCATCCCGAAAGCCGGGTGTTGTTCATCTCGGGCTATACGGATGAGACGATCTCGCACCACGGAATACTGGAGCAGGGGGCCGAGCTCGTGACAAAACCCTTTACTGAATCGGTCCTGTTAACGGCGGTACGGAAGGTCCTGGACCGGTAAGGGTGCGGGGCCTGATGAGGACAGGAGCGGATGCCCGAGCGCGTCCGTTCCTTAAATGGTCAGCATTGCGCGCTTACAGCTCCAGCGGCATCCACAACCCGAAAACAAAAGTCGACTTTCCTTCTTCATCCAGCCCCTGCGCAATACCCGCCTTCCACGTAATCGGCACTACATACGCAACGACCAGGTCCATTTTTAATTCGCAGCCGACAGACCTTTTCAACTCGGGCCCGTGGAAGGCCAGGTCCCACGCATTGCCGGCCTCGGCAAAGATCGCACCATGGACCTTTTTCACAAAGAGCGGCCGGGAATCCCAGCCGTGTTCCCGGTCCGATATCGGGAAGCGGTACTCGAGGCTTGCGAGGCCCGCTTTTCGGCCGCGAAAGGCATTGATCGGATAACCCCGCAGATAAACATTCTGCGACTCGACAAAGAGGCCGACGTCGCCTGGATTGTCGCCGCCGAGCTGAAAAGCCTTCTGCGCTTCAGGAAACGATTTGCCCCTTGCGGCCCCCGCAAAGACCCTTGCCAGAAGCACATGGTGCTTCCAGGGGAGATCGATGAACTCGTGCCAGTCAGCCGTGTACTTGCTGTATTCAAAGTCGCTTCCGAGCGCCTTGTCGAACCGTTCATATCCGAGCGCCAGCGCCCGCCCCTGTTCCCGGCTGATGGAATATTCAAATTGTTGTATCTATTCAGGTCATTTAGTTTCACTTGCAACACCAATTTCCCTATCCTGTCATTCCCGAGGACGTAATCGGGAATATGGTGTTCGGAAAACGGTATAACCAGATCCCCGATAGAACCCTTCG